>Ga0315281_10009935_pt1 | contig 13166 bp, 11 predicted proteins | sample YL17G07_0_MG_FD_204540 | JGI IMG/M metagenome (GOLD analysis project Ga0315281, IMG submission 204540) | Sediment microbial communities from Yellowstone Lake, YNP, Wyoming, USA - YL17G07_0 | ecosystem: Environmental > Aquatic > Freshwater > Lake > Sediment | place: USA: Wyoming | collected... | reverse complement strand
CCGGTGCCGAAGAAGATCGTGGATTTGTCGCCGTTGCTGATCAGGCCGCTGAACTGCACACGCGGCAACGCGGTGCGCACGCGCCGATCGCGTTCAATCCGCGTTTTGAGTGCGGCGTAGTCGGCGAGGCCGAGTTGCATCGGCGTGTCTTCCTCGCGTTCGAAATAGTCGTGCTGCGCGACGACGATATGACCGCTGTCGCGCGAGCTCATTTCCTGTAGCGATTCGTAGGTGTAGAGCGCGAAGCCGCCGCCGACCAGCACGGCGGCGGTGCCGACCGCGGCGATCAGCAGCGTAATGGCCGCGCGCCGCCGATTACGCAACACGTTCTTGACAGCAAACCAGAGCCACTTCATTGCAGCACCCCATCGAGCATTGTTAATGTGCGGTCGCAGCGCGCGGCCATGCGTTCGTCGTGCGTCGCGATCAGGAAGGTGGTGCGATTCAGCGTGCCGAGCTCGTGCATCAGGTCGATGATGTGGTGCGCCGTATCGGTGTCAAGATTCGCGGTCGGCTCGTCGGCGATCACCAGACTGGGCTGTTTCACCAGCGCACGTGCAATCGCGACGCGCTGGCGCTGTCCGCCGGAGAGCTGGTCGGGCCGGTGCTTGGCAAAATCGGCGAGACCGACGCGTTGCAGCAGCGCGCAGACACGTTCCTTGCGCAAAGTGTTGGGCAGTCCCGCCAGCAGCAGCGGATATTCAACGTTCTCGTAGGTTGTCATGACCGGCACCAGGTTGAACCCCTGAAACACAAAGCCGATGAGTTGGCGGCGCAGCAGGGCCAGTTGTTGTTGTGACTGTTGTGCGGTGTCGTGTGTGGCGAGCGCATAACGGCCGGAATCCGGCGTATCCAGCAATCCGCAGATGTTGAGCAACGTGGATTTGCCGCTGCCGGACGGGCCCTTAAGCGCGACGAATTCGCCCGCATGCAGCGTCAACTGTACGTTGCGTAGCGCGGTGATGGTGTCCGTGCCCAAACGATAACTTTTGCTCACTCCATCAAGGTGCAGTAGCACCGGATCGGTTCGCATTTTTGGCGCGGCGGCACTCATTGCCCAAGCTCCGCGATGCGTTGTTGTGCCGCCGCCGCGAACTTGCTTTGCGGTGCGGCCGTGATCGTCTTGCGCAGAAATTCCCGTTCGTCGTTTTTGTTATTGTCATGATGAGCAACATCCGCAGCCTGTAGAAAATAGTTGGCCTGAACCAGCGGCGGCGCAGTATTGAATTCAGGAGCGGCGAGACTGGTCTGCAGCAAGGTCTTGGCGTTCTCAAAGCGGTTAAAGAATCCCGGGATTTTCAAGAATGTCGTGATCGCGACCAAGCGTGTTTCAACGCTGACCGGCACGTTCGCCAGCACGATGCGGTTGTGCTCGGGTTTGAGCTGGGCGAGTCCCTTGTCGATATATCCCAGACCCTGCTCGACATGGCGCAATCGGGTCCACGGCATCCAGGCATCGCGACCTTTGAGTGTGTAACTGCTGCCGAGGTAGGCGAGGAACAGCGGCTGATCCGGCTGTGATTCCACCAGATGTTCGAAGAGTGTGAACGCGCGTTTCAGCGCGGAACTGTCGCCGTCGAGTCCTTTCTGGAATTCTTGTTGCGCCGTCAGAAAGTTCTCGGCGGAACTGTCGGCGTAGGCAGGCGGGGTGAAAACGAAAAGTAGCGTAACCAGCAATTCAAGTAAGCGTTTCATCGTTGTGTTTCCGGTTGTCGATCACCCAGCGAGAGTAAGCCCGGAATTTGCCGCGCGCGTGCGTCCTGCGATGAACGACCGTAGCTTCGGACGAGTTGCCGACCGCGCCGACGAATCGCGTTCGACGGGCACGCGGGTGTTGACCAAAGAGTCTGACTGGGTAAATCAAATCCAGTGAGCGGCCGATAGTGAAATACGAGTTCACTTCATCGGTACCGGCATGACCACGAACGAGCTGCGCTTGAGCGTTCCGGCGCACGACCAGCTTGATGTGCAGTCCCTCAACCCCGCGCCGCGCCATCTGGCGGCGTGGTTGGCGTCGTTTCGCGTCGGCGAATATGACGACGCGGCGGAACGCTTGCTTGCTGTATTGCACAACTACAACCGTTGCCCGATGAAGCCGGGCGCGCGTTATCAGTTTATTGAACAGCTGCAGCCGGTGATCCTCGAATATGTGGATGCTCTCGGTGATCGGCTGAGCGGCAATACCTTTCCGTTGGCGGACAAACCGCGCGCGAAATTCCGATTGATCGCGGCGCTGATTCGGGAAACTGCTGACGGTTACAAGCAAGTGCTGCGCGATTTGACCCAGGACGCCAAACAGGGCACGTATACCGAGCCGGTGTTAGTGCGTTCACTTTTTCACGCCGTGAACTATTTGAGCAAGAGCTTGCTGGCGGCGTACTCCGCTTATGTGCCCGAGCCGGAAGGGGTCTGGGGTGAACTTCATCGGCTATATCGTTTTGCGGAACAGCATGATCTGCTTGCGCGGTCGATCGGCAAGGCGAATGACGCGCAACCCGACGGCGACCCGTACACGATTAAACATATTTACAAGCGCATCGTGTTGCTGTCGCTCGCCAATCCTTATCATTTGATGAGTGGTGAAGCGGGCGCGATTTACGCGCATTTGAATGCGTGGGCGACGCACGGCCGACTGACGGCGGCCGATCACAATCTAGCGCTCGACGGAAAGTATTGCATTGCCCTGGACGACGAGTTATCGCCGCAATACGCGCTGCAGCATGACCTGCCGCAGCGCAGCGATGACTTGCGCGTGCTGGACGTGAGCCGACTGGTTGAACACATTACGTCAGAGCTTAACAAATACACCGAGCCCGAAGCCTCGACCGATACGCCCGCGATGACACTGCGCGAACGCATCCACCGCGACATGTTGCAGCGTCTGCAACACGCCTGGGGCGGCCGGCGCGCACGTCAGGATGAACGTGTGCCGAATAGCGCGGATGTGGTCATGGCCGCCGGTATGAGCGCCAGCCATTACTTTGTCAGCAATGAGTTGCCCTTTACGCCCGAGCGCGACGAAGTGCGTTTTCATCGGCCGGGCGGCGTGAAGCAAACGTTTTCGCTGGTGCCGATTGAAGACGAACCGTGGAAGGCGGCGGACAAGCTTGACAAATTAGAGGTCGGCGTCGCGAAGCCGCGCCTGTCGCAGTTTGCCGGTGCGGAAGACTTGTGGGAAAAAATTTACGCGAGCAAGGCCAACACCGGCAAGCGTGCCGAAGACACGGAGCTGGATTTCACCGCGCAGCTCTGGCACCAGATCAACGGCAGCAACGGCGGCATGGGCGTGTCCTGCGACGGACGCGGCAAACGCATCCGCGTCGGTGACGTGGTGGTGCTGAAATATGCAAACAATCTGGACGCCGACTGGCAGGCCGGGATTGTGCGCTGGCTGTGTGACTGGCGTGACGAACAACTGGAAATCGGCATCATGGTCACGCCGGGCGGCCTGCAACCGGTGGCGGTGCGCTCGATCGGCGGCGTGGGCAACGGCGGTGAATATTTTCGCAGCCTGCTGTTAACCGAGGGCGCGGCGGAACACTTGTTGGTGCCGTCGGCAATTTATGACGTAGGCACGTGCCTGGTGTTGAATCGCGGCGAAAATTTAATGTACGTTCGCTTGGCGCGCATGCACGAGGCAACCGCCTCGTTTTCACGTTTCGAATATGAAGTGATCGCCATGCCGTCGAGCGAGCAAAAGAATATCGAGGCAATGCGGGCGGCGTAGGGTGGGCACCGCCCACCATTCCAGCGATCGCCGGGTAACGCGGTGGGCGGTGCCCACCCTACAGCGCCACGCCCCGCTGCATTAAAAATTGTTTGGCTTCGAGTGCCAGCGACGCCATTTGCAAATCTTTCTCCCAGTCGTAGTGCGCAAGCGGGGTGGTCGCGGCAATCGGTGCCAGGTCGTGAAATTCGCTGTGCGCGTACACACGCGTAACGCGGGTTTCGGCGAGGTTGCCGGTGAGGTCGGGCCACACTTCCTGTAAAAAATTCGCCGGGCGCAGGTCTTGCCATTGGTCGATCAGTTTGTACTCGCCGGGTAACTGCGTGTATGCCGCCGCCGTGCCGGTTTGTGTTTGTAGCGTAGTCGGGTCGACATGCTCGGTGTACACGTAGACGATGAGTTTCGGCCGGCACGCTAAAAGTGCCGGAGTGTGATTCTCCCCGCTGGGCATCCACGCGGAAAACGCGACGTCGAACGCGGGTGCGTTGTCTGCAACTGTGCCGCTGCGCAGTTCATAGCGATCGGCATCGTAAAAATTCTCGATCTGATTCGGCTTGGTCTGCGGGTCGCGTAAGCCGATGACGCGCACATTTTCACGCGCCAGCAAACTGCCTAAAAATCCGTTGCGCGCGTGCAGCTCGCACACCACCGGTTCGCTCGCGACCGCGTGTGCATACGCGGCGATGCGCCACATCTCTTCACGGCGTGGTGCGTAGTGCGCGATGGTTGGGCCACTTTGTTTGGGATCGCGCTGCGGATGGCTGAACACCAGGTCGTGCAGCGCGAGTTCGCGGATGCGCTGTTCAAACGGCAGCGCGCTATTCCACGCGGCATGTTCTTTGGTTTGAAAGGCGATGATGCGATTGAGCATGTCCTCGCTGAACGAGTCCATCTCGCGTAACAATTCGAAGTTCATGGATGGGTCTCTAACGGGTGGTTTTACGGAATTCACGCGGTCGACGATTTGGGCTATGTTGGTCTGGTCGGCATTGCGTCAAGCGGACTTCATTTTCCGGGTTCGCGTGGCAAAGCGCAAACACAAATCCCTTTTCATGGACAGGAAAACACTATGTTTCCGCCTGTATTTACCGCGTTGCTGCTGGCAGCCGCGCTAGCGACGAACGAGCCCATGACCCAAGACCAAGCGGTTACCGTGGCCAAGCAAGCCGCAAGCAAGCAGCTCAACCTGCCGGTTGAGCAGATCAGCGTGCAGCAGGCACAAGCAGTGGACTGGCCCGACAGCAGTCTGGGCTGTCCGCAGCCGGGCATGATGTACCTGCAAGTGATCACGCCGGGATTCAAGGTGCTGTTAATGGCGGGTGAGGAAGTTTATCCGGTGCATGTCGCCGGTACGCGCGCCGTGGTGTGTGTGCGCGGTGCGGGCGATGCGCGCGGACCGAAGGCGCAGGCCGCACAAGCCAAAGTCGAGCTTGTGCACCGCGCGCGTGAGCGCTTGGCCGCAATGCTCAACGTGGATGCCGCGAACATTCAGGTGAATGCGATTCGCGCCGGGAGTTTCGGGGATGCCCCCGGTTGCCTGGGCGGCGCGAGCAAAGAAAAAGCCGGTGGCAAACGCGTGGAGTTGGAATATGCCGGTCGGCGCTATGAGTACAGCGCGGATGCCGATGCGGTGCGGGAGTGTGCGGATAAGTAATGTTCGCCCTTCCTTATTCAAGGAAGGGCTAAGGAGCCTGAACGTTACCTTTTCTTGGGTGTCACTTTGAGTGGCTTGCCGTCTTGATCCGCGATGCCCAAACGGTAACGGTCTTCCATGCCGTGCAGCATGTAGCCGTCGACCATTACGGTCCAGTCTCCGGTGGGCAGATCCGCGAAGGTAAAGCGTTCGGGGTTGCTGAGCGTGGCGCCGGTGTAATCGGGATTGCCATCCGGGTCGATCAGCAACAGATCGATGTCGTGGGTGGGGTAGTAGGCCCAGGTGGTGCGCCACGATAAATCAAACGTGACCATTTTTGCCGATTTTGGAACTTTGAGTTTGTAAATATCAGTTTCTGCGTCTTCCAGAGAACCGGTTGCGACCATCGGGGTGGCTTCGTAGACGCCAGCGCGCGTAAGCGTCAGTTTGGCGGAAATTTTTCCGGCATTGGTGGACAGCGCTCTGACCGCAACGCGCACCACGCCGTTGGAGAAACCGCGCACTACTTCGAAATCGGATTTCAGCACGAAGTAATTCTCGGGTGTCGAATCCAACGATGTGACGGCGTCGGTGATGGCCAACACCAAGCGATCGCCGCGCACTTCGCCGGCAGCAGGCGTCGCACTCGCCGCGTTGGTCGCGGCGCCCACAGGCACAGGCGTTGGAGTCGAAGTGGGAATCGGAGTCGGAGTCGGAGTCGGAGTCGGAGTCGGAGTCGGAGTCGGAGTCGAGGTGGGAGTGGGCGTCGGTAGCGGGTTGGGAGGCAACTTTACCGGTAGTTGATTCTGTTGCTCAGGCGGAAGTTCGGGAGTGATCTGGCTGACCTTCACGTTCAATAGTCCGCGCGGCGGATTGGCTACAAAAAAATGGGCCACCTGACCGGGCATTAAATCCTTGATCTCGGCCGTGTACGCACCGTTGACGAACTCCACCGGAGCGACACCGGCCTTCTTGATGTTGTCTTGCACCAAGGTTGGTCCGTCGATTCTTGGCAGCTCGGGAATTTTTCCTGCCAGCGTGCCCGCTAGCAGCAGATCGCGTGCAGCGACCACATCGAGATAGCCATTGCCTTGATCAAGCGCAGAGGAGTTGTCGCCCAGCAGTTTACTGTTTGCGCCTTTCATCAGGGCTTCGCGCACCTGCGCTGCCGTGGCCTTCGGGAACGCACCGCGCAGCAACGCTGCCGCACCGGCGACCATCGGCGAGGAAAACGAAGTTCCGTCAACCAGATAGATGCCACCATCCGACCCCTGCACAAAGTTCGCGACGCCGTTAGCGGTGAGATGAATGCCGACACGTCCATCCGCGATCGGTCCGCGCGAACTGAACACGGAGGTTTGCAGATGGCTGCTCGGGCGATATTTAACACCCCAACCCAAGCCGAACTCGGGGTCAGAATCGATCGCAACACGGGTGTGGATGGCATCGTCTACCGCGCCCACGACCAGTGTGCCGAGGCCGGAAGCGGGGCTGCCGATGGTCATGGCGGTCGGACCGTCGTTGCCCGCCGACGTCACGACCGTGATACCCGCCTTGAGCATCGCCAGGGTTAGCAAATCATCCGCTTCGAAACCGGGAAACAGGCTCGGCCCGCCCAAGCTCATGTTGACCACCTGAATGTTCAGTGCGTCATACACGTAGGGGTGGTCTTCCGTGCCGTCGCCGGAGTTGGCGGCGCGCTTGACGGTCTGGTTGCGATCGAAGTTGCGCTTGAGGGTAATGGTGCGATCCATCGCGGCCAACACATCAGCGGTGTCGGCTCCAGGGCTATCTGTTTCACCCGGTAGCGGCGCGGCAAACACTTTAAGTGCATAGATACCGGCGTCCGGCGCGGTGCCGATCATGGGAACGAGGGACTGCGTGTCATTCAGGGCTTGCACGCTGTTAGGTGCATGCACGGTTAGCGATTTAACCAATTTGGAGGTGTTGGGAAATGCGAACGCCGCGTGCCCCGCGATCATGGTGCCGGTCATGGTTCCATGGGCATCGTTGAGCGTGCTGGTGGCCGACGGCTCGGTAGCAGGGTCTACCCAATTAACCAAGGTTTCACCGCCAACCACGCTGCCCGCAAGTGCCGGTACCACGTCGGCGTTGTTGGCGGTCCCGGTATCGATGAGCGCAACGACGACGCCTTTGCCGGTGCTCCCTTCTTTGTGCAACACAGTAGCTTTGTTAAGCGCGTTGTCGAAGCCAAAATCCAAAGGCTGTTTCGCAATGGCATCGCGCAGCGCCTGGTCTTTTAGTGCCAGCGGCTGTAAATCCTTCAGCGTTGCGAGTGTGAGCCGGGTCGGGCGGCCTTCGGTAATTTTGGGTTTAGGCAGCTTTACGGTGCGATTCTTCGCAACGTCTTTAATGCTGGGTAACGCGCTCAGTGCACTCAATTGCCCGGCAGGCAGGGTTACAGAAAGCGCCGCGACATTTTCATAACGTTTGTTAACTGTGGCGCCGAGCTTGACAAGATCCGCCTCCGCCGCCGCGCAGTCGGCGCTGCATTGCACGATAATCGAGTCGTTGCCCGCAATGCGTTGGTAATTGCTGTTGTTGCTGGAAGGTTCGGGTTGCGCTCCGCATCCGAGCAATACGACAGCCAATAAACTCCAACCGTATTTAAGTCTCATCATGCCCCCTTCAATCGTTGGTTTTTGAATTCAATCTGCGTGCAGACGGCAACACTGCACGATGCCCGAGCATAGTGCAGCATAGTGATGAAGCGAAAATTAAGAGTCAATGCGAGTGTGTATTTCGCACAAAACCAGCATGGAAAAGATTTCGGTGCGGACTATCGGCCCACCAGCAGTAACTGCCGTTCCTGCGTGAGGCTTTGCGAGTGGGGAGCAAATTCACGGGCTTGACGCGTCGCGCGCGCGACGTCGTCGCTGGATAGCTGTGTGGCCAAGCGCGTGCGATGGCGAATGGCGTTGAGGTTGCCTTGGTTGGCGGCGAGTTCGTACCACTGGTAGGCAAGCACCAGATCTTGTTTCACGCCAGTGCCTTGTTCGTACAACGTGCCCAAGCTATCTTGGCTGATGGCGCTGCCCTGATTGGCGCCTTTGCGGTACCAGTTCAATGCTTCGCCTAAGTTTTGTTTAATGCCGAGACCCGCTTCCAGCATGCGCGCCAGCGCGAACTGGCTGTCGGCATTGCCGAGCTCCGCACCTTTGCGATACAGGTCGGCGGCGCGCGCGGCGTCACGCGGGAAATTACGGCCTTCCTCGTACATCAAGCCGAGTCGGTAATGCGCGGCAGCCTGGCCTTGCAGCGCGGCTTGTTGATACCACTTCACCGCCTCGACTTCGTCCTTGGTCGCTGCCAAACCTTGCTCAAAGATGAACCCCAGATTGTATTGCGCATCGGCGTAGCCATGTTCCGCGGCCTTGCGATACCAACGTTCCGCGATCTGGAAATTCTTGCGGTCGCCAAAACCGTTTTGATACATGTAACCCAACGCGTTCTCGCCCGCCGCATCGCCTTGCGCGGCCGCGCGCCGGTACCACTTGATGCTGTCCGCAACGTTCTGTCCCACGCCGTAACCGACGCGATACATGAAGCCCAAAATATTTTGCGCCGGAATATAGTTTTGCTCGGCGGCTTTGCGATACCAAGTGACGGCGTCATCGAAACCGCGCTCGACGCCCAAGCCTTGTTCGTAAAGAAAGCCGACCGCGTACTGCGCCGGCGCATAGTCAAGTCCAGTCGCCTTTTGATACCACACCAGTGCCAGCGCGTAGTCTTGCTTCACGCCCAAGCCGAGTTCATAAAGACCGCCGACGCGCGTGGCGGCTTCGGCGTCGTTTTGTGTAGCGGCTTTGCCGTACCACTCGCGCGCCGCTGCGTAATCTTTTTCGATGCCGTTGCCTTGTTCGTACGCCAAGCCCAGAGCATTTTGCGCCGGGGCATAGTTTTTCTCGGCGGCCTTGCGTATCCATAGCAAGGCCTTGGCGGGGTCACGCGGCACGCCGACGCCGTTTTTATAGAGATTGGCGAGCTCTAGTTGTGCGGGCAAAACATTTCTGTTTGCAAGATCGGTGTAGGCGCGCAAGGCCGCACGATAGTCACGCAGTTCCAGCAGCGTGCGCGCATCGTTGAGCTGCGGGTCGTCGGAAATCTCGGCCGCAAAAATCGACGTAATCGATGCAAAAAAAAGGGCGATCAATACAGCGTGACGCATTGCGGTGTTCCCCTGGCAACGTGGGAATTCTTATATGTTGCCGTAGGGCGCTTATAGAAAACTAAAGCGCATGGCAGGTCAAGCGTTACCGCTGGCCCACACGTTTACGCTGAGCGATTTGGAAAAATCGAGCATGCGCTGCAGCGGGATCAATGCGGCGGCGCGCACCGCCGGGGGGATGTGAATTTCATTACCGCCGTGTGTTAACACCTCGGCGACATTGTGCAGGTCGTTCATTGCCATCCACGGGCAATGCGCACAGCTTTCGCACGCGGCGCCGGTGCCGCCGGTCGGGGCTTCCATGAAAATTTTTCCGGGCGCGGCCTGGCGCATTTTGTAGAAAATGCCGTTGTCGGTGGCGACGATGAATTTACGCGCCGGCAGCAGTTTTGCCGCCTTGATCAACTCGCTGGTGGAGCCGACCACGTCGGCCAGGTCGATGACCGCCGGCGGTGATTCCGGATGCACCAACACTTTGGCATCGGGATGTTTGCGCATCAGCGCCTGTAATTCGTTGGCGCGAAATTCTTCGTGCACGATACACGCGCCCTGCCACAGCAGCATGTCGGCGCCGGTGTGTTTTTGCACGTAGGCGCCCAGGTAACGGTCGGGCGCCCAGATTATTTTTTGGCCCTGGTCCGCCAAGTGTTGAACGACCTTCAGCGCAATGCCGGACGTCACCACCCAATCGGCACGCGCTTTAACGGCGGCGCTGGTGTTGGCGTATACCACTACCTGGCGGTCGGGATGTGCGTCGCAAAACGCGATGAATTCATTGGCGGGGCAGCTTAAATCCAGCGAACACTCGGCTTCCAGCGTGGGCATGATTACGCGTTTTTCGGGATTTAAAATCTTCGCGGTTTCGCCCATGAAGCGCACACCTGACACCAGCAAGGTTGTTGCTGAGTGCGCGTTGCCGAAGCGCGCCATGTCGAGCGAGTCGGAAACATATCCGCCGGTGGCTTCGGCCAACGCCTGAATTTCCGGCGCGGTGTAGTAATGCGCGACCAGCACCGCGTCTTGTTCTTTGAGCAAACGTTTGATGCGCCGCACCAGGCGCGCACGGTCCAGTGCGCTGAGCGGACGCGCCGACCCGCTCACCGGGATTTCTTTTCCGGCGGCATTACGCATTGGAGTCAGTTTGCACGCAGTCATATCGCTTCGACGTCCGAAATTGGCGGTAAGTTTCTTAACCGAGGTTGGAACGTATCACAAGCCGCCGATCGGGTGCAAAAGCCTTGTTTCCTATTGCACTCGTCGTCGTTACGGATTAAAGCGTTCGTCTGACGGGAGCTGGCGCTTGCCGTGGATTACGGCAACGATTAGAACGTGACTCTCCGCGACACGGTAGATCAGGCGGTAGCTATACACGAAGCACTCGCGATGTGTGGATGCGAGTTCGGGCACTTGGCGGGCGCCCGCGCAGCAGGAATTGGCGGAGGCGCCGCGAAGCAGCGATCAGCTCTTCGACAGTTTGCTGGGCGTAGAGCGGTGAGTCTTTGCCAATATAGGCGGCGATTTCTTCAACGTCTTCGACGGCCTCGGGCGACCATCTTATTTGGTAATCCATTTGCGCAGCCGCGCCTCCACTTCGTCCTGGGTCAACGTTCCATCGGTCGTTGCGCGATTCTCGCCACGGTGGATTTTTTCCAGTACGTACAGATGGTAGTGGATGTCTTCAAGTGTACTGTCTTCGGGCAATTGATCGAGCAGTTCGCGGACTTCTTGTTTTGCGGTTTGCATGGGATCGCCTCGCGGTGTGAACTCGGTTTTAAGGATAGCACGGCCCTCCCTGCCAATTCTAAAGCGGGCGGATGAGGCACAGCCGTTAGCCGCCATTTTGTGGCCCGCATTCAAGCAGAAAGCTATTGGTCAAGCCACGCTACTTCGATGCAAGCGAATCAGGAATCGTGCCCGGACAACATACGGCGGATGGCTGTGATCATCCGCCGTACGGGTTATGGGTTAATAGACTACGTTTTCGCTTCGAGGCTTGGTGCCGATAGCTCGAAATGTTCCGTGGTAGATTGCCCAACAGGATCGCTCCGCGGTAAATGCGCCGTAGCGTTCGATATCGCTCTCTGTCGCCAGATTCGTTGCCAAATATTTTTCACGCAATTGGTAAGTTGACATGCCCATCATCTGTGCGAAGCATGAGCCGCCGGGGACGGCCGGGGCATCGTTCTCGATCGCAATATCATCCAGTCGATGTTCCTGCATAATCGTCGGCAACCGCGCACCAAATGCGTAGTCCATTTTCCGTTCCTCGAACATCGCCTGGATCGCGCGATGAACGTGTTCGAACGCTTGCGGTAGCTCACGAGGACCGGACAACGCCCGAGAAGCGGAGAAGTCGGGCTCCTCAAGAATCAAGCGGCCTCCAGGTTTGAGCGACTTGAGCGTCGCTTCCAAAGCTGCTCGCCAGTCGGAGACATGGATCAATACAAAACGCACGTGAGCCAAGTCGAACGATGCCGGTGGTAAATCGACGGTTCGAATGTCCGCCTCGTGTACATCGATGTTGGTACCTTTCAAATTGGCGAGGAATCGCGTGTTGATGTCGACGGCGGCTACTCGACCCGTTGGCCCCACCGTTTCGCTCATCCAAGCTGCGATGGAACCGGCTCCCGCGCCGATCTCAAGACATCGCGAACCTGAGCACAGACCTCCGGCGCGGAGCGCGCGTTGCGTACCTGCGTCGAAGACGGCTTCGAGCATACGCAAGCGTTCCAATTCGGCATCGTGTTTGGTGCCAGCAAATACGTAAGTGGATTTGCTCATGAGTGTGAAAAATAGTCGTATATGCACGAAACGTCGCCCCGCACTCGGGGCGACGTAGATTGCTTTAACGCATCGCGGGAAGCTTTACCACACCAGGCAAATATCATCGAAGTAATGATCATCTCCTCCGAAGGAAAACGTGTGGATATACTCACCCGGAAGTGCGGTGATTTCGAGCGTTCCGTGATTAAACTTCGTATTCACCGGCGGAGGTGTCCAGTTCACGACCACATCCGCTCTGCCCGTGCTGGCGGTACCGAAACGGTCGAGGTGGGCCTGCGGCAACGCTTGCGCCAGCCCGTTGTAGACGCGCATGTCCCCGTTGACCTCAAGATTAGCGATCGGGAGGTTGTAGGGCGAAGTGCTTTCGGCGAAATACATTGTAACCTTCGTAACCGGCAGCTGCGGCGTGACCTGCATTGTAGTCAAGTACGTCCACAGTTCCGGACGGCTCGCGCCGCCGGCAATGTTCTTGTCAACCACCTCGGCGAATTGCCCGAGCGCCCCATAGGGAACTCCTGACGTGAGGTAAAAATCTTTGACTTGCACGTCGATCGTCCCGGTACTTAAAAAATCACCCACGTTGTGTTGCACATTTAACGGAAGATTCCCGAAGTCATAACACTGTTGCGCCGCCTGTGCATCGTGTATGACCATTGCCAGACAGCATGCACTCAGCATCCCGACCATGCTGCGCATAACCTTAGATTGGTATTCTTTCATTTTCGTCTCTCCTTTCGTATTCCGCCCTTTGTGCATTAGATTTTCCCTGACCCAGTTTATTCACATCAATTCGATTGTTACTTGATGGTGTGAGTATAGGTATTGGAGTTTTT
>Ga0315281_10009934_pt1 | contig 13167 bp, 16 predicted proteins | sample YL17G07_0_MG_FD_204540 | JGI IMG/M metagenome (GOLD analysis project Ga0315281, IMG submission 204540) | Sediment microbial communities from Yellowstone Lake, YNP, Wyoming, USA - YL17G07_0 | ecosystem: Environmental > Aquatic > Freshwater > Lake > Sediment | place: USA: Wyoming | collected... | reverse complement strand
TTTCCGGGGCTGTTTTAACCTCGCCGGAAACTTCATTCTGTCCCATCGTTTTCAACCCAACCTTGCGAGAATGAAATTCCTAAAATAATCCAACCCTATCGGCTTCGTATCCGAAGTCCGCAAATTCCGCCAAATTATACCCGCTTGCCGGGTCAACCAGCGTGTCTAACAAAACCAGTTTTCTGGCAGACTCGGCAAAAAACTCCACGGCAACGCCACGCTCCATTCTCCAGTCGGCCAGATACGTTTTCCATTTTTCAAGCCATCCGGGAGACAGGAGGTACGCGCCGTCCTCCAAAAAGGAGGCAACGAGATTTCTTTCGGCGAGCATATTGAAACAAAGTTTCTCCCTATGGTGGACGCATGTGCCGGATGTCAGATGCTTGCATTCCACGCCGGACACGCAGGAGCAACCAAAAACGTGGATGCTATCGTAACCCTTTCCCGCCAAATTCAAGGGATGGTAGGTGAAAGAGCATTTCTCCCTGTATGATTTATGGCAATTTGCGGGAAAAGTGACGATTTCCAAATCATCCACCCCTTCAGACTTGACGACCATTTCGAGTTCGCGCCGGTAGTTTTCACATATTAGGGCCGCTTTTTTAAGGTGCGTCATCTTGCACCCATGTGAGCGGGTATTCACCCCATTTACGCACTGCCTCCGAAATTGAAAGCAAGACGTCTTCCGGAACTTGAAAGGGAATCTCGCCGTGGTTGTCGGAGAGAATAAAGCCGCCGCCCGGCCCCGCTTTTTTTATCGCGTCTTTCACTGCTTCCTCCGCTTTTCGGGAAGTCCAGCCACACATTTCAATCCCGTTGAGGTTGCCCACCAGCGCCATTTTTTGTTTAAAAGCGTTCTTTAACAAAACGAGGTCTTCAACACAACTCACTCCCACGGCTCCCGCACCAGTGGCCGGCAACTCGGAAGATATGGGCAGGCATCTCTCCGAGGCGAAGTGAATGGCCGTCGGCCCCTTTATCCGCGAAATAACCCGCTTTGCCGTCTCAAATCCTGACCGCATAAATTTATTTTTTGGCGTGATGCCGGGAGAAGAAACCGGATCATAATAGACAATGGCCGTCGAGCCGGCTTCCAGCTGGGCGTTCGCCCATTCCACGCAAAACGCCTCGTTAATCGTCATAAGATGGTTGAATTCATCCGGTCTTTCAAACATCAACTCGATATATCTTTCAAACCCCATCTGCATCACGGGGACTGAAAAAGGGGACATCACCACCCCTAATATCGGCGCGTCATCCCCGACCCCGGCCTTCAACGCCCGCGCGGAATCAAGAACCTTCACAAGGCACGGGCAGTCTTTAACCCTCGGCGGTTTCAGCTTCCTTATGTCATCCGGGTTTGTTATAAACGGGGCGCCGGAGTTGGGCGGGCCGTCGGCGTGGTATAAAATGTCCATGCCCCACGCCTCGACCTCGGCGGCGGCATAATAGAAGTTGTAAATGCAGTCGTTCAGGTATTTGGCCCGCATACGTAGTTGTCCTTCGACCACATGTTCCGGTTTTGAAAAGTAATCCTTTATCGAAAGGCCCAGCTCTCTCGCCCCGTGCATCGTCACGAGAAGAAACAAGGGCACCCGATCCGGCTCCTTGTGCGACAGGGTGGTCAATACTCGTTGTAGCGATGTCATGGTTGGTTTAGACATTTTTTTCTTCCATAATTTTGCGTACCAGGCCGACGGCGTCCGAAGCCCGTTTCCCCGTGGCGTCCGCCCCGACGGCCTTCCACAGATTTTCATCGAATCGAAATGGCGCGCCTCCCACGACTATTTTCACGCCGTTTCCAGAGTCGGAAAGTATTTTCCTCAGTTCCTTGACACGCAAGGCGGAAGGGAGCATTAGCGTGGACACAAGGAGTATTTCAATGCCGTCCTTTATCACGCAAGCGGCCAGTTCGGGCGCGCTTTTTGTCCCGTAGTCAACGGGTTGCAGGCCGTTGGCGAGCAAAACGGACTTGACCATGCGCTTGCCAAGCAGGTGATAATCTTCCAGCACCGCTATGGCAATTTTTTGCGTGTTTTTGACCGCAAACGTCTTGACGGGCGTATTCTCCCCCAACAGCACCTCGCAGATTCGTCCGCTCATATAAACTTGTGAAAGGCTTACCTCCCCCGTTTCCCATCCCGCGCCGATTTTTTCCAATACTGGAACGATAAACCCCTCAACGTCGGCGATGGAGCCTTCCCCCTTAACATGTTCCGCAATTTCTGAAAAAACTTTCCGTGCGGCAAGCCAGTCCAGCGACAGCAGGGCGTTTTCAAATCTTTCTAGGTAAACTTGGCGTTCTTCCATATTTTCAACTTCTCACTTAAAGCGTGCGATTTAAATTTTCATCTTTTAATCGGCTGATCTTGGCAAAGCTATTATCCTTGGTGCTTCCGGTAAGCGCTGTAATACGCCTCCAATTTGGCGGTCAGTTCTTCCTGCTTGAACGGTTTTACGATGTACCCTTGGATGCCGACTTTCGCGCAGTCCACTATGTCGCTCCTGTCTCCCATCCCGGTCGCCATGACGATGGCGGTGTGGCGGCCAGATTTTTTCTCAATCTCTCGGATGGTCTTCAGCACGGAAAAACCGGTCAGCTCCGGCATCACGATATCCAGCACGATCAGGTCGGGTTGCCACCCGTTGTAAAACGACAACGCCTCGTTGCCGTCGTGCGCATATTTCTTTTCGTACAACTCGTCGCTCAGGCATTCCTTGTACATGCTCAATGAAACTTTGGAATCGTCCACAAAAAGAACCTTAATTTTTCCGCTTTTCTCGCCCATAGCCTGCCTATCCGTGATGTTTTTATTTGGGGATTGAAGCATAAAACGCGCTTCAAACTCCTACCTTGCTTTCGAAACTGATTTGAACTATTTCAGATATTTCCAGCCCTTTTATTAACTTGATTATAATCCTTGTCGGGAGCTTAATTGTGACTAATTTGCGCGGGGTTGTGGCGGAGGAATCCGGGCCGAATCTGGAGAAATGTCGGCTTTTAGTTGGAGGCGAAGAGGCCGGGTTTTTTGCTCTCGGCTATCAAGTGCACGTTTAGGAGAATCTCGTCCTTTGCCTTGCCTACGAAAATCGCCACAGTAGGGGGATCGATTCCAAAATCAGTGAGCTTCAAGCTGAATTTTCCGTCAATGGCCAGTTTGTTGCTCTTGGGGGATATGACCACCGGGAAGGATATCTCCTTGGTTTTTCCGCGTATATCCAATCTGCCCTTTACGATAAACGTCCCGGAGAGCGCGTCGGGGCGGGAGACATCGCGCGGCTCGATATCTAGGATGGAGAAGCGTATCTGAGGGTATTTGTCGGACTCCAGAAGTCTCCTTACGCTAGAGTCCCTTTTCCCTATTCCGGAGCGAAACGTCGTAACGTCCACGAAAATCTCGCCGCTGACCGGGGTTTGTTTCGCGGTCATTTCGGTGGGGGACTCTTGGTCTACGGCTAGGGTGCCGCTTATCCCGCTGGTTCTGCCGCTTACGGAGCTGTCGAACGCGAGCAATATTTTTACGTCAACCGCGTAGCTTATCTCGCTTTCACTTGTGATTTGGTAAACCGCCTTTTCCACGCGGGGCTTGGTTTCCCCCATGTTCACTTCAGCGTGGGATTGCGCGACGAACGCCAGAAGAAACAGCGCGGTTCTAAATGTCGCGTCTCTCATGGTTCGTTTCTCCTTCTTTATGAGTCTGTTCTTTTGGTGGCCTCAGACAGCCTACCAATAAGATGTGCAATAATCGTGCGCCAGCCAAAGCTAGGCGAAAACGACCGTTCGGTGGCCTTCTCAAAGGCCTTTAACTCCATGTCAAGCTCCATAAGCCCGTCCATAATCACTTGTTTTTCAATAAGCACCATCTTGTAACTCATAACCTTAGTTATCGGCGGGTCAGCAAATTTTGATAATAGCAAAAATGCGGTGAGTTGCCATAAGGTGGGCGAATGTCTATTTTTGTTGACACCGGTATACCAAAGAGTGGCGGATTCATGAATGCCCTAAAAATTGTTGCTAATACCCCCGGTTACTACAAAAAATGGGTGACAACTACAAGCGGACAACGCTCCGGCAAATAAAACCGTTTATTTTCAGTATGTTGCGCATGGCTTTCTAATTTGGCATATAACTTGAAGAGTGTATATGCAAACAGAATAAAAAAGGAAAAATTATTATGTACACAGACTTTTTTGGGTTAAAAGACAAGCCGTTCAATATGACGCCGGATTCAAAGTTTATTTATCTTGGCAAGGGGCATAAGGAATGTTCTTCCCAAATTTTATCGAGTATCCAGGGAAACGTGGGGCTTATTGTTCTCACCGGAAAACTTGGGGCCGGTAAGACAACCATCTGTCGTTCCGTTCTTAATCATCTACCGGAAAATTATAACGTTATCCAGCTGTTCGACCCGCATCTAGAGGGAATGGAGTTTTTAAAACGGATCAACAAGGAACTCGGAATAAATTATCATTTCGGAACCAAAAACGGCTTGCAAGAGGAGCTGAACAACCACTTGATCGAACGCAATAATGCGGGCAGACGGGTTGTCATGGTCGTTGAGGGGGCGCAGAACCTTTCCCCCGATGCGGCGGAGCAAATCATGGCCCTTTCCGGAGTGGTCGGGGGGAATGGCAGACTCATTCAAATAATTCTGGTGGGACAGCCGGAACTCGATTACATGTTGGAGAGCGCGTCCCTGAGGCAATTGCGCCAAATGATAGCCGTGTGGTGCCGACTGGCGCCGCTAAGTTATTTTGAGACGACGGAATATGTCATTTACAGGATGTCGGTCGTCGGCGGCGAGCATCTGGACATCTTCTCAAACAAGGTGATGAACGAGATATTCAAGTATTCAAAGGGCGTTCCCCGGCTGATAAATCTCATTTGCGACAGGGCGCTTCAGGCGGCGTGCGCGGAAGGGGAGCGCAAGCTGGACGTAAAGACGATCAGGGGTTGCATACGCGCGGTGAACGGAAGAGGCGCCGGCACATTCATGATTCCAAGATTCGCCCCGGCCTTTGTTGTCGTGGCGTTTATGGCCGTTTTGTGGATGTCCATTTCGTCGGGGGCTTTCGAGAGTTCGTTGGTAACGGAGGCCAGGGCTTTGGCGACGATAATGAAATCCAACAATGCGGCGCCGAAAGTTCCGCAAGCGGCCCTGGCGGCACAGGCGGTTCCCGCGGCGCCCTCCACCGACCTATTTTTTTCCGACAACGGGAAAGACTCCGCGCTAAACGTGGTTTTTGGCAAATGGGGAATAGCCGAGGATGTGGGCAAAAACGAGGCGTCCAACACCATTCAGGAAATAGCGGACAAACGGGACATGAAATGTTTCGAGGGTCGAATAGACACGGAAATGTTGCGGACGCTCAACTACCCGGCAATTTTGGTTTTGGACGACGGGCTTGGGAAAAAGGGGTATTTGCCCGTGATAGGTTTTTCGGGCGACAAGTTCGTCACCGGTCGTGCCGTGGCCTCGGTCGGCCAGGATTGGGCGCTGAAACACTGGAAAGGGGAGGCCTATGTTTTGTGGAAAGATTTCTCCGGCGCGCCCGAGTTCCTGAAAAAAGGGGACAGGGGTAAAACCGTGAAATGGCTTCAGGCGAGCATGGAAAAACTCGGATACCTCGACGGGGCGCGCAACGTGACAGGAATTTATGGTAAACGGACCGAGAAAGCCGTTTTGAGTTTTCAAGAGGAGAACAAGCTCACCCCGGACGGGCGCGCCGGGGAGATAACCAGAATGTTGATATTGGGCCTTCTGCGCGAACACAAAATCCCGCGTCTTTCATAAGGAGGGGCTTGACGATGAAAAAAAGCGGCGGATTGAAAAATGCAAAGGGAAATTGGAGGCTCGTGTTGGATAAAAATGGCGGAATAAGGCCGGAAATTCTGGTCGATGAAAGCGGAATGTCTTCCGGTTCCTCGCATTACGGGGAAACGATGATATGGGCCGTTTTGTTAAGCATCATGACGGTTTCGGCGGTTTCGGCATACCTGCTCGTGGCCGGATTCGAGAAGGTCAGGCGCGCGGAACAGACTATAGGCGCATTGGGCATGTCAGATAAATCTACTCGCGGAGCCAGCGTGTCAACAAATGGCTCGCCGAGTAGTTTCGTTGTATCTAGGGGCCGAGGGATGGCGCTGGAGAGGAGTTTCGGGAGTTTGCCGGCGGAGGCCGGGACGGCGGAGAGGAAAGGGGCGTTGACTAGGACAAGCTCAGGGGAGGTCTTGTCCCATGTCGCAACGGCGACCCTTTCCCCCCGCCGGGAAAAAAGTTTATTAGAGGCTGGGATCGAGCCGCCTGTCATCGCCCCCAAGGTGCAGGCGGCCCCCGGACCTTTTGCTTCGAGGGACGAGTCGTCGTCGCGTCTTGCCGCCGGAGCACACCCGGCTTTCGTGGGAATGTTGTTTGACGGCGGGGTTCCGTCGTCAAGTTTATAGCGATGGCGGAAACAGGCCAATTTTGTAAAGGGAGTGTATGATGGACATCGAAAAATTCATGGACAATCTGGCCGATGAGATGGAAAAATTGGAGATGGAAATGAGAAGCGAGGAATTCTACCGCGACATTATTTCGCGATCTGACGACATTGGTATGAGCAATCTGGCATGCGGAATCTTGGCCTGCGACGGCGCGAATGTCGAGCAATCCCGGCAGGGTCGGGTAGGTTTGTGAACCGAAGTAAATCCATCGCGATTCTCTTCGCCATTGTGGTGACATGCCTGTCGGCCACCTTGGCGCACGGGTTCGAGGTCAAGGGGCTCGCAATGCCCCAAAGCTTCATCGTGGACAAGGAAACCGGCAACTACTACATATCGAACATAAAGGGGCAGGCGTTCTCAAGAAACAACAACGGGTTCATAACCATGCTCTCGCCCGACGGAAAAGTGGCGAATCTCAAGCTGGTGGAGGGGGGGCGCGACAGTGTTGTCCTAAACGCCCCCAAGGGGATACTGATTGTCGGAAACACGCTCTACGTTTCCGACATGCGATATGTGCGCTCGTTTGACAAGCTCACCGGCGCGAAGAAGGACGACATCGACCTTACCCCGCTCAACGCCAAATTCCTAAACGGCATCACGACCGGCCCGGACGGCCGCCTATACGTCAGCGAAACGGTGGGGAACATGATTTTTGCCATCAACATAGAGCAGGGGAACAAAGCCGAGGTTTTCGCGTCTGGAAAAGGGATTGAGTCCCCCAACGGCATAATCTACGACGCCGCGTCCAACAGGTTTATCGTGACGATGGGGTTCGGCATTTTGTCCACGGTCGGGATGGACGGCAAAGCCCAAAAATTTACGAAACTTCCGGTCAAAGGGCTAGTGGGCGTCGACATGGACGGCGACGGGAACATCTATGTCTCCAGTTTTACCCGCGGAGTTGTCTACAAAATAGGGAAGAAACTTGAGCAGACGATCGTGGCGCGAAACCTGGTATCGCCCGCCAACCTGTCGCTGGACAAGAACAAAAAGCTCATCCTAGTCCCGTTGTTTCTGAAGCACAAAGTCTACACCATCAACTACTAACACCGGCCAGAAGAGTCCGCCCCGCACGATATCTTCGCTTTTAAGCGGTGTGATTCAAATGGCGGCCAACGCCTTTGCGTAATCCGGCTCCTCGGTGATTTCCGTCACAAGCTGTGAGTGGCGCACCTTGTTGTTTTCGTCGAGCACTATGACGACGCGCGCGCAAAGCCCCGCGAGCGGACCGTCCACTATGGCCAGGCCGTAGTCCTTCGCAAAAGTGCTCCTGAACGCGGATAGTGTCTCGGCGTTTGCAATCCCTTCTGCTCCGCAAAAGCGCTTTTGGGCGAAGGGAAGGTCGGCGGAAATGTTCAAGACCACGACGTTCACGAGTTCCGCGGCCTCCTGGTTGAATCTTTTAACGGAAAGGGCGCAGACCGACGTGTCTAGGCTGGGGAAAATGTTAAGCACTTTATTTTTGCGACCGTACCCGGAAAGCGCGATTTCCGAAAGGTCGTTTTTCACAAGCTTAAAGTCGGGAACCGCGGCCCCGACCCTTGGAATTTCGCCGTTCGTGTTTATCGGATTTCCTTTTAGCGTTATTTTCGCCATGGCCGTCTCCTTTATGTTCGGTTTGTTTTATTAAGCGTAATGTTCCGGGGTGTTTAAAAATGGTGCCGGAGGTCGGAATCGAACCGACATGAGGTTGCCCTCGCGGGATTTTGAGTCCCGTGCGTCTACCAATTTCACCACTCCGGCTTTCAGGAAGTAAGATTATAAGCCAACTAAATGGCAAGCAAAAGGGATGTTTCTAGCACCTCGCTAATCGCCCCGAGCACGTCGCCCGTCATGCCCCCTATCTTACCGTCCGACACGTGCCGAATGAAATAGGAAAGAAACACCGTCAGGATGAAAAAAACCACCAGCGTTTTGCGCGCCAAAAAGAAGGTCAGTGCTATGCAGAACAGCAGTGAGTATATGAGCGTGAAGGGGGACACCTTGCCGATGAACGCCTTTCCCGCGCCGGTTACACGCGGGTAAACCGCCTCGAAGGATGCGAACGCCATGCCCCACCTGGCGAAGGCGAACACCGGGATTATCGTCCAAATGCTCTCGAACTGAAGGACGTGCCACAGCGCGGCGAACTTGCCTATCAAAGCCAGGAAAATGGCGGTCATGCCGAACGGGCCGGCCGCCGGCTCCCTCATAATTCTCAGCATGTCCTCCCGCCCCTTGCCGCAGAAAAAACCGTCCACCGTGTCCGCAAGCCCGTCCAAGTGCAGGCCGCCGGTGACCAATACCAGCAAAAAAAGCATGATGAACGCCGTGACCCTGTCGTCGACGCCTATGGCAATAAACATCCAGGCCACCCCGGCGAGCAATAGCCCAATCATTGCTCCGATGACGGGGAAGAAAAGAAAACTTCTCGGAAAATCATCCTCGGCGTAATCGGCGCGACCCGGCAACGGGACGCGTGTAAGAAATACGAACGCAAGACGAAAAGCTCTAAGCAATCCAACCTCTCACATTATTCTCCGACCATTTTCTTCATAGCCGAGCCAAAGACCAATTTAAGGACGAACCAACCGGTTCCGTGCTAAAGCGCCGTCGAAACCCCCGCTTTTTTGAAAGTAGCCATTTCATTATATACCTTTATGGCCCCCTCAATAATCCAGATGGCAAGCGCCGCCCCGGTTCCCTCGCCAAGCCGCAGGTTGAGGTCCAGTATCGGGTTTATCCCCATCTCGGCAAGCACCTTCTTGTGTCCGCGCTCGTTGGACAAATGCGCCCAGAAAATCCTTTGCAACACGGCGGGGGAGCTTTTAACCGCCACCATCGCCGCCGCCGAGGAGATAAATCCGTCAACTACGACCGGGATGTTGTTTTTCGCCGCACCCAAAATAAGCCCCGTCAGCCCCGCTATCTCGAACCCGCCGAGTTTGGCGAGGACGTCCATGGGGGAGCCGTAAGGGGCGTGCAGGGCGAGCGCCTTTTTAACCACCTCCGCCTTGTGTTTGATTCCCTTTTCGTCAAGGCCGGTGCCCGGCCCGGAGATATCCTCCGGCTTAAGGCCCAGCAGGGCGCAATAAATCGCGGTCGACGGCGTTGTGTTGGCTATCCCCATGTCTCCCGTGCCGATGATGTGACAGCCGTTTTTTGCCGCCTCCTCCGCCAACGATATTCCGGCGAACACCGCGCGCTCAAGCTCCTCCTCGGTCATGGCCGGCTCCTCGGCGATATTTTTCGTGCCCATGCCGACTTTTTTATCCACCAATCCGTCGCGTCCGCTTAGGTCGGCGTTCACCCCCATGTCGACGACCACGGTTTGGATGTCCGCGTGTCGGGCCAGCACATTGATGGCCGCCCCGCCGGAGAGGAAATTGAAAACCATCTGCGGCGTGACCTCGGCGGGAAAAGCGCTCACCCTCTCGCGCGCCACCCCGTGGTCTCCCGCCATGATGAAAATTATCTTCTTGTCCAGTTTCGGGGGGACGGCGTTCGACGCGCGAATGAAGCCGATAGCCAGCTCCTCCAGCCTGCCCAGCGAGCCGGGCGGTTTAGTGAGGTTGTTGAGGTGGTCGATTGCCGCCGCGTCCTTCGAGTAGTCAACCGGCTTTATGCCGCTTATGTATTCCAGAATCTTTTTCATTTTGTCCCCTTGATTACAATCGGCAAACCCGCCACCAGCATTATCACCTCGTCGCAAATCGCCGCCATCTCTTGGTTAAGCAGGCCCAGCCTGTCGCCGTACATCCTTGATTGGGCGTTGGCGGGGATTATACCAAGCCCCACCTCGTTCGTGACAAGTATCACCGTCCCCTTGAAATTTTGGATCGCCTCCGCCAGACGGCGGGTCTCCTCGCGGAATTTTTCCTCCTCCGTGTTTATCAGAAGGTTGCTCGTCCAAACCGTGAGGCAGTCTATTAAAAAAACCCCGGATTCCCCCCGGCCCAGCGTCCCCGATATGTCGCGCGGCTCCTCTATGGTCTTCCATTTGTCGGAGCGGGATAGCTTATGCTTTTCTATGCGGAGCCTCATCTCCTTGTCTAGCGGCTGGGCCGTGGCGACAAAGAATTTTTCGCCGGGCGCGGAGCCGCCGATTTTTAGGGCATAGTCGCTCTTGCCGCTTTTAATCCCGCCCGTTATCAAAAACTTTCTACCGTTCATGCGGTTAATATAACCGCCGCAGGGTGTTGTTTTCAGGAAATTTTCGAGAGGTGTTCCAGTGATTCGAGCATCGACTGGGCGGAGAAGTTTTCAATCACCATGGATCCGTCCATTTTTAAATCGCCCAACCGCGAGACGATGGCGGAAAGCGTTTCTAAGGGTATGGCGTTAAGGGGCAGATGGTCGGCTGTTCTGGTCGCGCCGTGGATATGCGCCATTCTTATTTTCTCAGAGTGCGCGTCGATGAACTTCAGCGGGTCGCCCCCCTCGTAGACGCAGTGCCCCACGTCGAAACAGACCGACACGCCAAGACCTTTCGCCGAATCCCACACTTTGTCAAACGTGGTTCCGATGATGTTCTCCATGCAGATTTGTTCGGCTCTTATCCCGGTTCTCTCGATGATGGTCGAAACCCGTCCCGGTATGAGCTTGGGGTTCCATCCGCCGAACTCCTCGACGTGCAGGACGTAGTTGGTAACTCCAATTTTACGGTATGCCGAGATCGTGTCGATTATCGCGTTCTCCGGCGAGCCGCCGGTTACGGCAAGATTCGTGGGAATAGGCAGATGCAGGCAATAGCCGAAATCGTCAGATTTGAGCGCCGCCAAAGAGTCTGTCTCCTCCGCCGACACTGGCGACACGGAATGCGCCTCGTACGCGGTGATTTGCACCTGGTCGAACACCGGCTTTAATTTGCGCGCGTTTTCCGCGTATCCCCCCGGCCACACCCATGACGGGGCTCCGAGCCGTACCCCCAAGCGGTCGAACCGCCCGACGAACTTTTCCAACGAATTATTTCCCATTGAACAATCCACCGCCAAAAAGTCAGGTCATTTGTGTTTTAGGATTTCCTCTATTCGCGGCGTGCACCGCTTTCCCGCGCAGGAACCGCTTCCGGCCCCCGTGGCCTTCTTTAGGTCGTGGATGGTCTTCACCCCTTTTTCCACATGCGCAAGAAACGTTTTTTTCTTAATCCCCTTGCAGATGCAAACCGGCTTCAATCCTTCGATGATGTCCTTCTGATCCATCCTCGGATTATACCAACTTTATGGTTTGAAAAAGGATTCAGTATTTTTTGAATATCTCAGAAATCTTGGTGTCCAACGCCTTGCTGATCCTTTCGATATTTGTGAGGGTGAGGTTTTTCTCGGCCCGCTCGATCATGCCAATGTACGTTCTGTGGACACCGGCCAATTCCGCCAGTTTTTCCTGAGAAAGCCCGTGCCGCCGCCGTATTTCACGAACCCGCGCTCCGAAATATTCCAAAATCTTCACCATTGTTAGCCTTTCACCAAACCTTACGTTTAATGGAAAGACTAGAATCTTGCTAACTATAGTTCTACATACTATAATTAGCACTCGAAGGCCGATTCAACTGGGCCGGGACTGCGATAAATGCGGGGTATTGCCATGGGGTTAGCGGAACAGGTTAAAAACAGGCTTGCTGGTCATCTCTTACCAGCAAGGGTCATGTTGCTTACGGCGTTGGTGACGTTTTGCGTGGAATTTTTCATCATGGTCGTTTTTGGCGACTTCGTTAGTTCGTCCCCCCTACAATATGCCGCATTGGACGCAATCTGCCTCGTTTCAATCCTTGTCCCGGCGTTATATTTTCTGATTTACGTTCCCTTTTATCTTCAAATAAAGGAACGCGACCAAATGCGTAAAAGTGCCGAGCAGGAAAACCTGCGGTTACGCGCGGCAATCGAACAGTCCGGCGAGGCAATGATAATGACCGATTCCGCCGCGAACATTTTGTACGTGAACGCCGCGTTTGAAAAGATAACTGGATACTCCCGCGACGAGGTGGTTGGAAAAAATCCTAGCCTTCTAAAGAGCGGAAGGCAGGACGCGGAATTTTACCAAAAGATGTGGGGCGTGCTCAATTCCGGCAGGACATGGCACGGCAGGTTGGTAAATAAAAAAAAGGACGGGACGCTTTTCGAGGAGACGGCCACCATATCGCCTGTGGTGGACGTCTCGGGAAAAATAACCAATTATGTGGCCGTAAAAAGTGACGTAACGGAGGAGGCGATGCTATCCAGGGCGAAGGACTATTTCACGCGCGTCACCTCCCATGAAATGAACACGCCTCTTTCCAAACTAATTCTGGTTGGTACGCTTCTTAAGGAACAGGGCTCTTCGGACTCCGGGAAGCTGGAGAAGGCGCGAATCGTGCTGGAGGACGCATACGCCAGCTTTGAAAGAATAAGCTCGGCCACTTCGCTCCTCTCCAGCCTGCAACTTAACGACATAATAACCCCGCTTCCCCTTATCCTTAAGCCTATTCTCTCCGTTGTGGTGAAGACGGCCAGAGAACTGGCCTTGAAGGCGGGAAGGAATGTAAATATAAAGGAAATGTCGGGGCTTTCCTTGGACACAAAGGTATTGTGCGAACAAAGAATGATTATGCAAATGTTACAGGAGATCGTCTCAAACGCCGTGAAATACACCCCCGACGGCAAGGAGGTTGCTATCTCCGCCCGGCAGGAGGCAGAATTCGCGATTGTGGAAATTTCCGACAAGGG
>Ga0315281_10009933_pt1 | contig 13167 bp, 7 predicted proteins | sample YL17G07_0_MG_FD_204540 | JGI IMG/M metagenome (GOLD analysis project Ga0315281, IMG submission 204540) | Sediment microbial communities from Yellowstone Lake, YNP, Wyoming, USA - YL17G07_0 | ecosystem: Environmental > Aquatic > Freshwater > Lake > Sediment | place: USA: Wyoming | collected... | reverse complement strand
TGGCCTTGATGTATTCGGGAAAGCCGCCCAGCGCGGCGACATCGGCCATGCCGGCGTACATGTACATGGCCCGCACGGCGTGCCCGACCGCCTGGTCCTGCTCCAGGACGGGCTTGTGGTTCTGCATGTATTCGTCCCCGTCGTAGACGGAGAAGGGATCATCAGCGGCGTGGCGCTCGCCCTGGAAATAATGCCCGCGCTCGTCGAGAAAGAACTTGGCCAATTCAAGATAGGCACGGTTCCCCGTCGCCCGATAGAGCTTGGCCAGGCCGATCTCGATCTCCTGGTGGCCGGGAAAGGCCCGCTTTTTGCCCGGGCCGAACGTGCGGACCAGAAGGTTGGCGTTCTTGACGGCGATGGCCAGGAAGCTTTTTTCTCCAGTGGCCAGGAAATGGGCGGCGGCGGCCTCATACATATGGCCGCCATTATAAAACTCGTGGCTGACGCGCAGGTTGGACCAGCGCTCCTTCCCCGCGCCGGGCGCCGGATTTTTCGGATCGATCGTCCGGTTCGTATAGATATACCCGTCCCCTTCCTGGGCCTTGCCGATGATGCCGATCAGATCGTCGAGCTTTTCCTTGAGCGCGGGATCGGGATGGAGCATGAGGGTGTAGGCCGCGCCCTCCATGACCTTGAAGACGTCCGAGTCGTTGTAGCGCTTGCCCTGGAAAGCCCCCTTCATCAGGCCGGCGGCCTTGCGGAAATTGTCCACGCGGCCGGTTTCCTCGTTTTTGTCCAGGGCGAAGGGCACCGTCACAGTGCGGTTCGTCTCCATCTTGGGCGCCCAAAAGACGTCCTCGACATGAACCTGGGTGAAGGGCACGGGCTTGATGGGATAATCCGAGGCGGCCCGCGCACCCGGCTGTTGTTCGCCGCGCAGAAGCAGGTATCCCGCGATGAGGACGGCGATGGCCAGGATGACGATTTTAATTATGGGGAAAATGCTTTTCTTCATGCGGGCTCCTTCCGGCCGAACGGGCCCCGGCTTTCAATTTTTCATGATATCACAAAAAAGTGGAAGGGAAGCCGTCGAGCTAGGCGGTCCGCAGGATCCAGCGCTTCCCGCGCAGGACGTACAAGACGACGTTGCCGGCGACATAGCCGGCCGTCAGGGCGATGCTTGTCGTGGGCGCGCCGGCCATGCCGAAACCGAAAATCGTAATGGCGAACGCGGCGGTGGTCAGCGCCAATTGGACGGCCACGGCGGCGCCGATGGGACCGGTTTGATGCGATTTGACCAGCACGGCCCTCTGGTAGGATTGCGTCGTCTCGAGCAGGGGAAGCAGGACGAGGAGGGCGCCGGGCAGGAAGGCGAAAGCGCTCAACTCGAGTGAAAGCCCCGAGACGGCGTGATACCAGATCGTGGCCAGCGGAGTGAAGACGACGGCGCCGAGGGCCAGCGTGGAAACGGCCGCGACCTGCTTGCTGAACCGGGCCAGTTCGGCCCGGTGTTCGCCGGCGTCCCCGATGAGGGCGATGACGGCTTCCTGGAGGGAGATGCCGGCCGTGCGGAAAAGGAAGGCCAGGCCGACGATGACCGGAAGGACGGCCAGGGACTCGATCGGGTATCGGCCGCGGGCCATAAAGAAGGAGGTCAGGGGGTTGATGAAGAAGGAGAGAAACGACGTCAAAGCCAGTGGGGCGTAAAACCGGCGGATCCGGGCGGCGGTCAGATCGCGGCCGAAATCGCAGGCCTCGTCGGGCTGGCGGCGCAGGCCGCGGATGGAGGAGCGGGCCATGGCCCAGCTCGCCGCGCCCTCGGCCAAAACGCCCGCGCCCATGGCCCCGGCTCCGACGCTGGCGCCGGGAAGATGGACGACCAGGGCCAGGAGAAGGCCGGTCACGGCCATCGTCGACAAGCGGATCACCGTCCCCCAGGTCACGGCCTGCGGCCGTCCGTTGCGGATAAGGATGCCCTGATAGAAGCGGCGGAACCCGATCGCCGCCGGCCAGAGGACCAGCAGGATGATGGATCGGCCGGCCAATCCGGCCACGTCGGGGGGCAGGCCCATGATCCCCAGGACGACGACGCTGAAAACCGGCGGCATGACCAGGGCGATCATGACCGCCGTGACGAGGCCGTTCAGGGTGAAGGAAAAACGGCGCAATTTGTGGTAAGCGATGCGGTCGCGGCAGAGGGCGTTGGAGGCCGACAGCATCATGATGATGGGTGATTCGACGATCCAGGCCAGGGCCGAGGCGACGCCGAAGGCGGCCAGGTTCTCCTTGGGGCCGGGCAGCCGGGCGATGACCGCGGCCAGAAACGGGCCTTCGATGGCCATCATCAGCCAGGTCGCTTCGAGAGGCAGCCAAAAGCGCAGAATGCGGCGCCGGCTCAGGGACGGCGGGTGCTCGGCGGGTGCGGACATGCTAAAGCGCACTAAAATAGCACTTCCGGCCCCTCCGCTCAATCAAGCCTCGGGATATACAATGGTCGGAGCGAAGCGTTACTTGACGGGAACCTCGTAGAGACTGACGCTCATCGGCGGGACGGTCAGCGTCCGGCCGAAGGGGACACCGTTTTTCTCGACGAGTGTCACGCCCGGTTCCTGGCCCGGCACGTTGCAGGCCAGCTCGTCCTTCCCGGTGATCAGGTAGAGCTTGGCCTGGCCCGCCGGGCTCGCCCCCTTGATCGTCAGCGGGAACGTCTGGGCCGTCTTCGTCGGATTGACGACCGCAATGGTCAGAACTTTGCGGCCGTCCTTCCAGGCCGCGGCGACGTCAAGCGGTTCGGGCGTCCCCCCGATCTTGACCGGGACCGTTCCGTAATGATTCCGGTAAAGCTCCAGGACGAGACCGGTCGTGTCGAACACGGCCGTCGTTTTGTTCGTCTTGATGGCCCCGATGACGTTCACCGTCTGGGCGTAGTTGGCCATGAAATAAAGGTCGCTGTTGCGGAAATATTCGTGCAGGCCGGCGGCGATCCCCAGAGCGTCCTTGAGGAAATACTGCGTCCCGATCTCGCCGTAGATGTCCGGACCGTACCAGTAGTTCCATTCGTCCAGGGCCACCGATATGCCGGCCTCTTTGAGGCCGGGGATCGTCTCCCGATACTTCCGGTGGGCGTCGGCAATGCGCCGGATTTCGCGCGGCACCTGGCCGACGTGGCCGAGGAGCCCGGGCGCCGACCCGACGTAGAAATGCTCGCTTATGTAATCCATGGCTTTGGCGCAATCGCGGAGCATGCCTTCGCTCCATCCGCCGGCCGCGCCGACGGCGACCAGCTTGATGGTCGGGTCCTTGGCCCGCATGGCCTGGGCGAAGCGGTTGTGTTTCCTGGTGTAGTCCGCCAGGGGCATGTGGCCGAGCTGCCAATCCCCGTACATTTCGTTGCCGATCGACCAGAAGCGGACACCCCAGGGCGTCCGACGGCCGTTGCGGACCCGCCACTTCCCCATCGGCGAATCATCCGGCCCGTTGACGTATTCGACCTCGTCGGCGGCCATGGTCTCGCTGCCCTGACCGCTGTTGACGGTGACATAGGGTTCGGTCCCGACGATTTCGCAGAAGCGCATGAACTCGTGGATGCCGACATCGTTGTGCTCGACGCCCAGCCAGGCCGGATTCTTCCGCGGCGGGCGCCGGTCGGGATCGCCCAGCCCTTCCTTCCAATCGTAGCCGCTGACGAAATTCCCGCCCGGCCAGCGGTAGAGGGGGGAATTGAGCTCCTTGAGGACCTTGATTACTTCGGAACGGAACCCGTCGATGTTGTCCGCGGGCATGATCGAGAGCGTGCCCACGCGGAAGGCTTCCCGCCCGCGGCTGACGATCTCGATCCGGGCCTTGTCGCTCCCGCCGCCCGCGGTGAAGGCCAGAGGAACCGTCCTGTAATCGGCCGTCAGATAGCGCAGGGCGATCGTCTGCCGTTCGGCGGGACCCACGCCCCAGACCAGGCTGACCTCGACCGGGACCGCGCCGGGATCCGCGGCCAGAACGATACGGCCGATGTATTTCCGGCCGGCCACGAGGGCCAGGTCGTTCTGGACCAGGCCGGAGGGCGAACCATCGCCTTTCATGTGGATCTCGGGCGCGTGTTTTCCGACATAGGGCAGGACCGGATTCATGCGGACGTTGGCCGCGTCACCGACCGCCTTCCACGGAGACTCCTTGTCGCCGACGGGATAATAGAATTTGCGGTCCTCGAGCATTTCGGCCCAGAGGCCCTGGTAGATACAGCGGCCGAGGTGCTCGATGAACTGGCCGTAGATGTATTTGGAGATCGGCGCGAGCGCCTGCCCGGCTTCGACGGTGGCCTGCGGCTTGAGCGGCTTGGCCGAGATGAGTTCCAGGGCGATGTCGTCAAACCAGGCCGCGCCCTTGGCCTTGCCGAAGCCGCCGAACAGGCAATTGACCGATACGGCGTCATTCAGGCCGGTCTCGAAGACGATCTCGACGCGGGTCCAATCCTGCGTCCCTTTGACGGCCGGCGTCATGATGTCGAGGGTGTGGAGGTTGAGCAGCGCCCCCTTGCTTTCACCGGCGTCAAGGCCCTGCGTCTTGATCCAGCCGCTCAGGCGGTACCGGGCGTTGGGCTGGACGGGAACGACGGCCTGCCAGGAGGCGTCCGCCCCGGCGGAGGAGGAGATGCGCACGGATCGCCGTCCGGAATGGGCGATCGTCTCATCGAGGGCGAATTCGCCCTTGGCCTGCCAGTCGGCTTTCGTCCATCCGACGGGAAGCCCGTTGGCCGCTTCCTCGAACGAGGCGTTCGGCAGGATGTTCGCGGCGCCGCCCGGCCCGGATGGGGACGAGCGAAGGGCCGAAGAAACGATCAGGATCGCGGCCAAGGCCGGAATCAAGATTGCCAAGCGATGTTTTCTCATTTTTCCTTCTCCCTTGCCATTGAAAAAACGATCATGCGGATGACTCGGAGGCGTCATTTGCGCCGCCTGAGCTCGTATCCTTTTTTATCGGCTCGGGCGTCCAGGAGCGCGCGCAAAACCGCGGCGCGCTCCTGGAGGCCCAATCCCCGGCCGCGCTTCTCCGCCTCGGCCAGGATCTTCTTCAGCCCGGCGACGTCCAACACCGACGCGGCGAAGCAATAATAGGCCTTGGAGCGGCCCTCATTGAACCCTTCCAGCATCTTTTTCAGGAGCCGCAGGCGCTCCTTCTGGAGCTCGTCGTAGGCGGCCAGGCCCTTTCTCTCGGTCCATTCCAGATCCGATTCCAGCATTTGGGAGCAGACGACCGTGTCTTTTTTGGCCCGCCACTCACGGAACCTGGTCCAGCGGGAGCAGGTCTCGTGAGCGGGACAATCGCCGCAGAACTCCACGCCCTGGCGCTCGATCGCGCAGGCATGGAACGGGCAGCCCGCTTCCATCCGGACGGGGCTTTTGCATCCGGCGCAGCGGCTGGGACCGTCGATGTGGTACATCGTGCACAGCCGGCAGGGCAGACCGCAGACGCCGATTTCGGGGTACCGGATTTTCAGGGCGGGCTTCTTCAACGGACTCTTTCTTTCATTCGGATTTTGTTCCCAAGGCGAGGAGCATGCGGGGGAAAACCCGTGCGACGACCGAGCGGGCAAGGACCATCGCCAAGGGCGAAGGGAGCCGGGAGGAGCGTCGAATACCGTTCTTCCGATCGTAGGAAGAACGGCAGTGTTTTGACCCGCATGCTCCGAGCCTCTCCTATTTTACCTTCCACTCGAGCACGCCGCCGGAGAACTTTTCCTGCAGCTTGATCTCGATCCGCAAGCCGGTCGTTTTGACCGGCTTGAAGGACACGGTGTTGAACTTGTTTTTCTCCGTGCCGTACGAACCGGCGGACTCCACGGCGATCCACTGGGCGCCGTTCTTGGTGAACGCCTTCCACGACGCCGGGACGCGGCATTCGCCCTCGCCTATGTCGTCGAACCAATAGACGGAAGTTTCGGACAGCTCCAGCGGGACGCCGAAATCGTACTCGATCCACTCTGCCGTCCCCTTCTTGGGCCACCAATCGGACCAGCCCGCGCTTTGATCGTTCGAGGAATCGGGATCGAACAAGTTGTGGACACTATCCGGTTGCTTCAAGCCGGGCGAGGCGCTGATCTTGGCCCTGGAGGCGATCGTCGGTTCGGGCGTCGGCCGGGCCTTGGCTTTGTCCCGGGCCATCCAGACGGCCATCTCGCCTTTGCCGCGATGAGCCCAGGCAAAATAGGGGATCAAAACGAGCGGGCGCGGCGCGGAGACGACGAGGCCGCCCTTCCGGTGCAGGGCCGCGGCCGTCCCGGTGATCACCGTGATTCCGCCGAGTGTCGAAGGTTGGGCCTCGGCGGTCAGCGCGGCCTTGTCTTCGAGAATCAGATTCGAAGATCCGCCGCCGTTGTCCTTCCATTCCGCGCAATAGACCAGCGGGCCGCGTTCGATGGCCGTGCGGCCGACATCATCTTTGATCGCGGAATGGGCCAGCACCCGGCGGATCGGCATGGGCAGGACGAGCTCGACCATATCGCCGGGCTTCCAGGATCGGGCGATGGGCGCGTAGCCTTTTTGCAGCGCATAAGCGAAAGCCTGGCCGTTGACCTTGAGGAGGGGCTTCTCTTTCGTCTCCCCCGCATAGGAATACAGATCGCTGGGGATCGGCCGACCTTGGGCCCATCCGGGGATGCGAAGGAGAAGGGTCCAGGCCCCTGCTTTCTCGGGGGTGATTTTAATTTTGACCTCGCCCGTCCAGGGGTACTCGGTGGCTTGCTCGAGCGTGACCTTGCCCGCGGCCGGGAGAGGCACCGTGGCCGTTCCGGAGGCGTAGAGATTGACGTAGACCGCATCCGCGTCGACGCCGTAGGCGAAGCCGCTCATCTCGGCGATGAAGCGGGCCACGTTGGGCGGGCAGCAGGCGCAATTGAACCAGGGCGTGCGCTGGTGCTGGCCCATCGAGGCCAGTGGGTTGGGATAGAAGAAGAGGTCGCCGCTCAGCCCCGATCCGGAAAGGAAGGCGTTGAGCGTCGCCCGCTCGAACATATCCATGTACTTACCGTCGCCATAGGTACGGAACATCCGGTAGTTCCATAGAGCGTAGGCGATCGTGGCACACGTTTCGGCATAGCCGGTGGCGTTGGGGAGGTCATAGGCCGGGCCGAAGCCCTCGATGCCGCCGGCGGCGCCAATGCCGCCCGTCAGATAAAGCTTCCGGCTGACGATGTCCTGCCAGATCTTGTCCAGCGGCGCCCGATAGCGCTTGTCGCCTGTCAGGGCGGCCACGTCCGTAACGCCCGAGTAGAGGTACGCGGCGCGGACGGCGTGTCCGACGGCCTCGGTTTGTTCGAGGATGGGCTTGTGGTCCTGGTTATACTCACCGTAAAGCGCGTGGCCGGCGGCGTTGCCGCGTTGTTCGATGAAGAAGCGGGCCAGGTCCAGGTATTCCTTGTTCCCGGTCTGACGATGGAGCTTGACCAGGCCGAGCTCGATCTCCTCGTGACCGGGCACGCGCTTCTCCTGGCCGGGATCGGGACCAAAGGTTTTGCGGATGAAATCGGCGCTTTTGACGGCGACAGACAGAAGGGTTTTTTTGCCCGTGGCCTGGGCATGAGCCACGGCCGCTTCATAAAGATGGCCGAGGTTGTAAAGCTCGTGGCTGTCCTGCAGGTTGACCCAACGCTCCTGACCGGACATGCGCGGGGGTTTGGCCGGATTGATCGTGCGGGCGGTGTAGAGATATCCGTCGGGCTCCTGGGCGGCGGCGATCTTGGCGATCCATTCGTCGAGCTTTCCGTCCAAGGCCGGGTCGGGCTTGAGCATGAGGGCATAAGAAGCGGCTTCGATGACTTTATAGACGTCCGAATCGTCGAAGGCGTAGCTGGTGGCGAACTTGCCGTCCTTAGCCCCCTGCAGGGCCGCCGCGGCCAGTTCGAAGTTCCGGATGCGGTTGGTGACCTCGCACTGCTTGATCTCGTGGGCGATCGTCACGGCCACATCCGTCGCCTGACGGGCGCCCCAGAAGCCGCCGACGAATTTGACGGCGGAAAGTGGAACGTCTTTGACGGGATAATCGGCGGCGCCGAACGCGGACGCGACGCCGAGAAGGAGCGAACAGGCAAAAGCCAAGAACGCGGGAATCGGTCGTGTTGTCATGAGGGCGGTCCTCCTCCGGAGAATGGATGCCTAATATATGCCAGCCTCCCCGACCCGGTCAAACCGGCCCTCCCGCCCCCCGAGCCCTCCTGGCTTGACTTGTCCGCCTCGCCTCCATAGGATGATATCGAAGGTTCGGGGATCGTGAAGACAAGGACCGCCATCACGCGGCCCGTCGATGAGGAGGTATCCATGTCCAAACTCGCCAAGCGGTTTCTCTTGATAGTCACCATGGCGGCCGTGCTGACGGCCGGTTCGGCGTTCGGCCAGACGGCCGATCAGCCGTTCAAGCCGACCCAATTCCGGGCCCGCTTCTTCACCGGCGGGAGCGGGACGATGGACCGCGTCCTGACGACCAAGATCGAGATCGCCGGCTTCACGACAAAGGAAGAGGTTTATAAGCTGGCCGAGTCCTTCAACACCAAGGGCGAGGACGGCTTCCGCGAGACGTTCCGCTCCTACAAGAAGGGCAAAATCCAGGTCATCGGCGCATCGGGTTTGAACATCGAGTTCCATGCCGTCAAGGAGATCGCCAAGGAAAACGGCTACCAGTATCAGCTCATCGCCGAAAATGCCCAGTTCCAGCCCGGGGGCGGCCAGAAATCCTATTTAGGTTTGGTGTTTCTGGTCGTCATCCTGGATCTCGATCTCAAGGGCAACGGCGAGGGCCGGGTTTATGAGGACACCGGGATCGAATTCACCTCGGATGGTGAGCTGAAAATGGGCGAATTCAAACGCGCCCCCAAGATGCTGACGGCCGTCACCAAACAGAAATAGGCCGCGGCCCGGTTCGATCAAATCCAGGCCAAGGGAGGCCTCCATATCGACCACGATCCGCCGTTTTTGCTTCCGCTGCGCCATCGCCCTGGCGGTTCTCGTCCTCGTCTCGGCCGGCTCGGCCCAGAAGCCGCTTCAATTCAAGGGACGGTTCTTCGGCATCGCCGCGCAGTTCAAGATCAAGATCGATTCTTTCTCCACGCCCGAGGAGATCGCCAAGATCAAGGAACCGCTGATCCGTCAGGATTACGAAAATTTCTACAAAATCCTATGGACGATGGACAAGGGGTTCATTCAGTTCATCGGCGTCAGCCAAACAAACGTCCATTTCAACCTGGCCGTCGAGGAAAAAACGAAGGTGAAGGAAAAATCCACTCCGCGGCCCGGCTCGATTTTCCGGCCACCGGCAGCGTGACCATGCAGTCCTACCGCAGCGAGCCGCAGATGCTGGTCAACGTCCGCCAGATCAAGTAGCAGGGGCCAACCTACAGTTTGCACTTTGGCCCGGGGGGAATCCCCGGCGGCGAGAAGGACGGGCAAACGTAAAGCGTAGGTTTGGCCCTAATCGTCTTTGACCGGCTTGAGCATGCTGAAGGCCCAGCCCGTCAATTCGTTCAGCGACGGGTGGATGATCATCGACCGGTCGATGGGGAAATACGTCCCCGCCTCGGGGCAGGCCGTCTGCTCCTTATCAAAAACTGCCGCGGCGGCGGGGGCAGCGGAAGGGGCCCCAGGCATCGGCTGGGGATTCTTTTCCGCGGTACTCGCCCATGCATTAGAATCAGGGGCGAGTGCCCCGGGCTTTGCCCGGGAGTCAACTTCCGCCGCACTCGCACGCGCATTCGAATCGCGTGCGAGTGGCGGGCAGACGTAGCCTGCGTTCATCAGGTAGACGAAGGGCTGGACGAGTAGGGCCGCCTCCGGGCCCACGACATGGGCGCCCAGGATCTTGCCGTTCTTGTCGACAATCACCTTGACGAACCCGTCGTCGGGAGCGCCGGGGACGTAGCCCATGGCGTATCCCTTGGCGATCGCCGAGTAATGGTTGACCGCGACCAGAATCTCGTGGCCCTTGGCCATGGCTTCGCTCTCGGTCATCCCGACGTGCCCGATCTGCGGATGGGTGAAGACCGCCCAGGGCACGACGGAGTTGTCGACGGGCCGCCGGGCCTCGGCCGGCCCGAATAGGTTTTTCACCAGCGTCTCGGCATCGGCGTTGGCCTTGTGGCGGAACTGCAGGCCGCCGAGCGCGTCGCCGATGGCCCAGACGCCAGGCTGGGACGTCTCCAGGTAGTCGTCGACTTCGATCCAGCCGCGGCGGTCGGTTTTGATCCCGCCCTTCTCGGGTTTGAGGAGGTCGCTGTTCGGACGGCGGCCGACGGCGACGAGAACCTCGTCGGCGACGATTTCGCCGATCTCCTGCGTCGTGACATCCTCAAAGACGACGGTCTTCCTCCCGTCCGCGGAATGGACGGCTACGGCCCTCTTGTTCAGAAAGATATCGGCCGACTTGCGGAACTCGGTTTCGACCAGGGCGGCGACTTCCGGCTCCTCCGTCGCCAGCAGACGGGGGAGCATCTCGATGATCGAGACCTTTGTCCCAACCGCAGAGAAGACGTGGGCAAACTCGGCGGCGATGATCCCGCCGCCGATGACGGCCAGCGTCGGCCAGGGCCGGGCGGGATAGCGCGGGCCGAAAAACGTCTCGGTCGTGACGTAGCCCGCCTCTTCCAATCCGGGGATGGGGGGCACGAGAGAGCGGGCCCCGGTGGCCAGGACGATCCGCGCTCCGGCGATCTCCTCCTCCTGTCCGCCCGGAGCGGCGGGCCGGACACGCATCCGTTTGATTCCGGTGAATTCCGCCGTGCCGCGGTAGAGGGTCAGGCCGGGCATGGCCCGCAGGCTCTCTTCCATCTCGGCGGTCTTCCCGATCTTGGCCCACATCCGTTCGGAGAGAAGCTCCCAGTCGAGGGAAGCATCCGGGGCGGACAGGCCGATGCGGCGGGCCGCCTGGACCTCCCGAAGCAGGTCAGCGGGAGTGGTCAGGATCTTGGACGGAATGCAGCCGCGGTTGAGGCACGTGCCGCCGATCGGTCCGCTCTCGACCAAGGCGCACGTCCACCCGGCCTGAAGGCCGGCCTCCAGGACGAGCAGGCCGGCGCCGCTGCCGACGACGATCAGGTCGAATTCCTTCATGGGGACCTCACTTCAACAGATTGACGGCCGCGCGGGGAGCGAACCAGGCGTTCGGGTCCGTGACGGACGGCCCGGGGATGACGGCGATGCAGACGACGACGCCTTCCAGGGGAATGATCCGGCCGTCGAGCTCGGCCAGGTTTTTATTCACGGCCAGACGCAGGGTATGCCCGCCCTTGACCGCCTGGAAAACGGGATTGTCGGGGTCGGCCGCGTCGATCGACACCGCGGCGCCGGCGGCGGCAAAATCCCGCCCCGCCGGAGCGAAAAGCCGCCCGGTCACGGAGCCCAGGTTGGTCCCCAAAAGGCGGGCCGTATAATAGGCCATATCGGTGTTCTGGATGACGCCACCGATGCGCTGATCGCGGGGATGCAGGCAATAGAACGTGACGTCCTCTCCGCCGTGTCCGGTGAAAACCCAGCCGATCCCGACCCGCCGCGAGACGGCGCGGCCGAGCTCGAGCTCGATCTTCTTGGCCGACCGTTCCTTGAGCGCGCCGAGAAGCGCCGCGGTCTCCTCGGATCGGAGGTCGGAGATCCCCAGCAATCCGGCGATCAGTCCCTTGGCTTCATCAAAGGACGGCGCCGGCCCTTCGGTCAGCCGCTGGGCGATCTTGGTCGGGGTGGCCTTGGCCTTCAAGACGACCTCGGAAAACCGGGCCACGGGCATGTCTCCGATTTCGGGAGTGCCGATGCTCATCCCGCCCGTGCTGTGGTCGGCGGCAATGAGAACGGCCGTATCGCCGTCGCGGCGGGCGAAATCGAGGACCGCCTGGACGGCCTGATCAAAAGCCAGGATTTCGGCGGCCATACCGATGGGATCGTTGGCGTGTCCGCCCCAATCGACCTGGCTGCCCTCGACCATGAGGAAGAATCCCTTGGGGTTTCTGTTCAGAATGTCCAGGGCCTTCCCGGTCATCTCGGCGAGCGACGGTTCGATCCGCGGATCGCGGTCCAGGTCGCGCTCCATCCCCGTCGGGGCGAAGGCGCCCCACAATCGGCCGGTCCCGGCGGCCAGGAGGGACTCGCGGTCGGTGACGTACGCGTAGCCCCGATCGCGCAAAACCTTGACCAGGTCCTCCTTGTCCTTGCGGGCGGAAGGATCGAGATACCGACGGCCGCCGCCGAGGACGACATTCATCCCCTGATAGACTTGCTGCTCGGCCAGCAGGTCCATGGCGCTCCTCTGGACGTAATGGCTGGAAAAGCCGGCCGGTGTGGCATGGGGGAATTCGCTGGTCACGACCAAGCCGGTCGAACGGCCCTGCAGGCGGGCGGCTTCCAGGACGGAGGCCACGGGAGTGGATTCGTCGCCCTTGAGGAGCTCAGGTAAACCGGGCATGGCCGACTTGGCCGGCCGCAGGCCGATGTACCCGTACGAGGTCTTGAAACCGGTGGCCATGGCCGAGGCGGCCGGGGCGGAATCGGTGATCAGGCCGGTCGACCAATACGTCCGCACCATGCCGCAGGCCAGGTCGTCGAAAGACAGCCGGTTCACTCCCGTTTTAGCGAACTTGTACCAACGCCCGACGGTAGCCTGGGCGGCGCCCATCCCGTCCGGAATCATGACGATCACGTTCCGGACTCCCACGGCGCGGGACTGGGCCTCGGTCAGGGCATTCAATTTCAAGACGGATGATTGGTCCGCCCCCGGTGAGGCGGCCGCCGGGAGCAGAAGAAAAAGGGCGGCCGAAGCCGCAAGGATGGCGGTCAGGCGTTTGCGCACGGAGTTCTCCTTCTCGATCTAGGATGATATGCGAAACGCGCTCCCCGCATCAAGACGGCGACGGAGACGGTCGAACGAGCCAGACGGCCATCCCGCCCGGGCCGCGGTGGGCCCAGGCGTAATAGGGTATGAGAACAATCGGCCGGCCGTTGGCCGGAGGGTCGGATTTGAGCACGACAACCCCGTTGAGCAGATCCGCCCGCCACTCCGACCGGAAATCCGCCCCTTGGGGAATGGCCAGGGCCAGGGCCGATCCGCCGTTATCAATGGCCTCGGCGCAATAAACCAGGGGGCCGCGCTCGACGGCCGTGCGCCCGACGTCGTCCTTGACCGAAGCGTGAGCCCATACGAGCTTGGTTTCCATCGGCCAGACGACGTCGATCCGGTCCCCTTTCTTCCACGTCCGGCGAAACC
>Ga0315281_10009932_pt1 | contig 13169 bp, 9 predicted proteins | sample YL17G07_0_MG_FD_204540 | JGI IMG/M metagenome (GOLD analysis project Ga0315281, IMG submission 204540) | Sediment microbial communities from Yellowstone Lake, YNP, Wyoming, USA - YL17G07_0 | ecosystem: Environmental > Aquatic > Freshwater > Lake > Sediment | place: USA: Wyoming | collected... | reverse complement strand
AAACCCAGGGCAACATCTGAATCACCAGCACCCAACCCGAGGCCTCGGCGCTCCCCGAGAATCTCGAAACCAGCTGAAGAAGCGCAACGAGATTCAGCCAGTCGCCGAGCTCACTGACGACCTGCGCGAGCCAGAGTCGGCGCACTCCCGGGTTGCAACGGAGAAGTTTGACGTACCCGACAGGCGAATGGCTCGGTTCGATCAATCAGAAATCCTTTCCGGGTTGTTTCCCACGGCGGGGATGTCGATTCTAGAATGGGCCGCATGGATTGGATCAGCGAAAATGGAAAGCGCCGGGAATTCTCTGCCCTCCCTCGACGATTTCGACTCGACCCGCCGGAAGGAAACTCATGACCACCCCGCTTCGCCCCGAAACTCTCGGTTCACTCACCGCTTCCGGTTATCGTTCCACGAGCGTTCGCGACGAAGTTCGCCGGAACCTGATCGCTCATCTGTCGAACGGGAAGAAAATTTTCACCGGCGTTCACGGATACGACCGAACGGTCATTCCGGCCCTGACCAACGCCCTCCTCGCCCGCCACGACATCCTTCTCCTGGGCCTTCGAGGACAGGCGAAAACCCGGCTTCTTCGCTCCCTGGCTGACTTCCTCGATCCGGAAGTCCCAGCGGTCGAAGGGTGTGAAATCAACGATGATCCACTCGCCCCGGCATGTTCCCGCTGCCTCGACCTCGTGAAAAAGCTCGGGACCCAAACGCCGATTCGGTGGATGGGGCGCGACGAACGATACCGGGAAAAGCTCGCAACGCCGGACGTCACGATCGCGGATCTCATCGGCGACATCGACCCCATCAAGGCGGCGAACCTTCGAAAAGCCTTCGCCGATCCGGACGTGATTCATTTCGGAATCATTCCCCGAACCAATCGCGGGATTTTCGCCATCAACGAGCTGCCCGACCTGGCTCCCCGGATCCAGGTCGGGCTTCTGAATATTCTCGAAGAACAGGACCTTCAGATCCGCGGCTTCCCGGTGAGAATCCCACTCGACGTCCTGATGGTTTTTTCGGCCAATCCGGAGGACTACACGAACCGGGGGAACATCATCACTCCGCTCAAAGATCGAATCTCGTCGCAGATCCTCACCCACTATCCGACCGACACCAAGATTTCCAGGGTCATCACCGATCAGGAAGCCTGGACGAAGCGAAGCGGACAGGTAACGGCCGTGATTCCGGATCTCGCCGCCGAGCTGGTCGAGCGCGTGGCCTTTGCGGCACGCGGCAGCGACCTGGTCGACCAGTCCTCCGGTGTTTCCGCTCGCATGTCGATCGCGCTTCGAGAGGTCGTCACCTCGAACCTCGAACGGCGCGGTCTCAAGACCGGAGAGAAGACGGTCTTTCCGCGAATCTGTGATTTCTGGGCCGCACTTCCCGCGATCACCGGGAAAATCGAGATGGTCTATGAAGGAGAGCAGCAGGGTGCCGAGCTCGTCGCGAAAAGAATCATCGGAAGCGCCGTCAGGGGCCTCTTCGGCGAAAACTTTCCGGAGCTCGAGAAAGAGCGGGAGAAAAAGAAGGAATCCGGCCTCGATCCGGACGAAGCCGATTTCGCCGGGCGGCGTCTCCGGCGGACTCCCGCATCCGAACCGGAAGCCCAGGCGCCACGCAAGCTCCCGGGGCCATACGACGAGATCATTCTCCACTTCGCTTCCGGAAAAAAAATCATCGTTTCCGACGATCAGCCTTTCGAGGAATATGAAGGCGCGCTTCTTGAAATTCCGGGTCTGCTCGCTCTTTCGCGAAAACAGATCACGGGAATGGGCCGGGAGGAATGTGCATTTGTCATGGAGCTGATCCTCGAGGGGCTTCATCAGAACCTTCGTATCTCCCGCGAGGATCTCGATTCCACCATCACTTACTCCGAAGCGTTGAAGTTCAACCTCCTCCGGCGCTGACCCGGGACCTGACGTGCGTTACCGTTACGGAGAGCTCGACCTCGATTTGATCCAAAGCCTTCTCGCGGCCGAGGAGCTGCTGAAGCTTTTCCAGGAGCTGGTTCTTCGAAGCGGCGGCGACGTGCAGGAGGCCATGGACTGGATGCGGCAACTTCAGATTCGAGGACTGATCCGCCCGGATTTCGACCTCGACGTTCTGCTCGAGGCGCTCCTCGAACGGGGAATCGTGGCGCCGACGAAATCCGGCGGGCTCGCTCTCGGCGTTCCGGGTGAGCGGATGATTCGCAAAGCGGCGCTCGACGAGATCTTTGGAAGTCTCAAAAAATCCGGCGCCGGAGAGCACCGGGTTCCTCCGGCCGGAGCGGGCCAGGAGAGACTTCCGGAAACCCGATCCTACCGTTTCGGGGATCCCGTCGAATCCATCGACGGGAAGAGGTCTCTCGAGAATGCGCTTCGCCGCAGCGGAGGCGAAACTCTCCTCCTGACCGAAGAGGATCTCGAGGTCAGCGAAACCGAGCACCTCTCCTCGTGCGCCACGGTCGTCGCCATCGACATTTCGCATTCGATGATCCTTTATGGTGAAGATCGGTTCACGCCCGCCAAAAAAGTTGCTCTCGCGCTGGTCGAGCTGATTCAGTCGAAGTATCCGAAGGACACGATCGACGTCGTGCTCTTCGGAGACGAGGCGTCGGTGGTTCCCCTCACCCGCCTTTCCTCCGCGCAGGTCGGCCCTTTTCACACGAACACCAAGGCCGGTCTCGAGCTGGCCGCCGGGCTGTTGCGGCACCGGAAGCACACGAACAAACAGATTTTCATGGTGACCGACGGAAAGCCCTCCTGCATCTCCGAAGGCGGGGGCCTCTACAAGAACCCTTTCGGCCTCGATCTCAAAATCGTCAATCGAACGCTCGAAGCCGCCGAACGCTGCCGGCGCGACGACATCACGATCACCACGTTCATGCTCGCCACCGATCCGGCTCTGGTGAATTTCGTCGATCAGCTCACGCGGATTGCCAGAGGGCGGGCCTACTTCGCCTCACCGGGGAACCTCGCCGAATTCATCCTTGCCGATTACGTCCGTAACCGCCGTAAGAGAATCCATTAGCGATGGGCGATGCGATGGCAGGGCGCTTCTCTTCGGCCGGGGGAGTCGTGGGCTAAAATCCGCGCGTGAAGAAAATTGCGCTGTTGATCGCGGTCATCGGTCAGGTGAGCGTTTCGCTTCCGGGCTTCGCCGATGAGGCGAGAGCCACTTCGGTTCGAGAAAATCCCTGCGCCGAAGATCGACTCGGACGGTTGCGGGCGCGAATCGAAAAAGTCCGCGGGGTGAAATTCAGCTCGCCGATCCCCTGTTCCGTCCAGGATCGAAGCGCACTGGCGAAGAAGCTTCAGAGCGAGTGGGACAAGAAGTCTCCGGCCGAGTGGGATGCGGCGGAAACGAGGCTGCGCCATTTCGGACTTCTTCCCGCGAATCTATCGCTGAAGGACGCCCTGTTACCCGTGCTCGGAGAGCAGGTGATCGCCTACTACGACAACGTCGAGAAGACGTTGACCCTGATTCGCACCAAGGACGATCCGATCGGCGAGCCCGCGGATCTCGGCGCTGCGGGCGATCCTCTTGCAGAAATGACCGGTTTCGGGTTCGAGGAAATCACGCTTCTCCACGAGCTGGACCACGGGTTCGAGGATCAGTACTCGAATCTCACGCAAGGGCTGGAGCGCCGCCGGGGGCAGAACGACGCGGAAAATGCTTTCATGGCGCTCGTCGAAGGAGAATCAACTTATCTGATGATCGCGGCTCTGGTCGACGCGGCGGGAGCGACGGGAACGGAAGTGACCGCCGACACCCTCGACTCCGTGCTGGGCGAGCTGGAGCTCTCGGTGTCGACCTCTCTCATCGGAAGCAGTTTCGGCAACTCCCCCGTCGTGATCCGCGAATCCCTGATCTTCCCCTACCTCCTCGGATTCCGGTTTTCCCGCGCGCTGGCGAAGCGGGGCGGGTGGCCCCTTCTGAACGCGGCGCTGCTTTCCCCCCCGGAGTCGTCCCGGACGATTCTCCATCCGGAAAGCTACGGCGGGGCGCCCGAAGAAATCCTGCGGTTCGAGTGGCCGCGTGCGGATCCCTTTGCGCTGACAGGCTGGACGATCCTCGAAGATCAGGTCTATGGCGAACAGGACGTCGCGATTCTCCTCGGCAAAGGAGAGCCGCGCGGTCCGATCGAACCGGCAGAAGGGTGGCGAGGCGATCGTTTTCGGCTCTATCAGCGCGGCGAAAACCGGGGAGAATCCTTGTCGGCGGGAATCGTCGAGTTCGACGACGAACCCAGGGCGATTCTCTTCGAGCTGGAGCTGCGCCGCCGCCTCGGCGCTCTCGGCCATCGGGTTCACGAAGTGAACCGGTCCGGAAAGCGGGTCGTGCTCGTGGACGGCCCCGTGAATCCGGCTCTCTCGAAATCGTTTTCGAGAGACTTGATGTCGGCTCGGAGCTGGACCGAGACCTGTCCGGCGGTTTCGTGGAACGGGGTTCTTGCCGGAGAGCCGCTCCACGGGACCGCCCCTCCCGCTTTTCAGTCCCCGACGGGCGTGAATCGATCCGAAGTTTCCGCCGCGCAATAAGCGAAGATCGAAAAAGCGGCTGCCACCTGCTCCAGCTCCAGCGGTTGGATCTTGTCCAGCGTGTCGTTGGCGCTATGGTGAACGTCGAAGTACAGACTGGAATCCTGGGAAATCGAAGCGACGGGAACTCCCTTTTCGCCGAGAGGCCCGAGGTCTGCGCCGCCGCCCGCGTCATTCCCGCCCCGTGAAATCCCCATCGGCGCCAGCAAATCGGCCATCTCGTCGAAGGAGCCCAGTGCCGCGAAGGCCACGTGCGTCGAGAATCGATAAGCGCAGCCGGATCCCGAATCGGACTCGGATGCGATCACGTGACGGAAGAGCTCGCTCGCATGAGCCTCCGCGTAGGCCGTGGCGCCCGAGAGTCCAAACTCTTCGTTCGCGAACAACACGACGCGAACCGTACGTCCCGGCCTGACGGGAAGCGCCGCGATTCTTCTCGCGGCTTCCAGAACGATGCCACAGCCCGCACCGTCGTCCTGTGCGCCGGTGCCCAGGTCCCAGGAATCGAGATGCGCTCCGAGCAGGACGATCTCCTCCGGAGATCTGCTCCCCGGAACTTCGCCGATCACGTTGGCCGAGACCTCAGGAGACAGCGACCGCGACGTGAGAGTGAGGCGAAGACGAACCGGAGATCCCTGCGAGAGCTCCTCGACGAGGAGATCCGCATCCGGATTCGAGATCGCCGCCGCCGGAATCTTCGGAACGTTCTCGTCGTATCTCATCGCGCCCGTGTGCGGGAGTCGATTCGACGACGTGCTGATGGATCGGATGACGACCGCGATCGCCCCCAGGCGCGCCGCGTGGATGGCGCCGGATCCACGAACCACGACGGCGCCACCGTAGCCCGATCCGTCCCGGGTGCGGCGCATCGGACGGTCGAAAAACACGATTCGCCCCGCGACGTCGGCTTTGTCCAGTCGATCGAGGGCTTCGAGGGAATCAACGCGAACGACGTCCGCTTCGATCCCTTCCTCGGGTGTACCGATCGACCCGCCGAGCGCGACTGCGGAAAACACCTGACGAAAAGGAGTGACGACCTGCGCCGAGGCCGTGCCTCGAACCCAATGCGGCACAGACACCGGCTCAGCGTGCACGTTCGACAGACCCAGAGCTTTCATCGTCCGAAGGGCCCAATCCACCGCGGCCCGGTCTCCCGCAGAACCTGCCGGCCGGGGGCCCGCTTCGACCGTGAGTGACTTGACGATGTCGAGTGGCCCTCGAGAAGAGGCCGGCCGGGAGCGAAGCGACTCGACAGCTTTCCTCGCAGCCACCGAGAGAGGCGTCCCCGCGCTCATCGGGATCGCGAACGACAAGATGGCCGCCACGAAACAACCTTTTCGAATTTTCCAGGTCAAGTCTCTTCCTTTCGTGAAATCCTCACGCTGACAGCTGGCGGCGCGGATCCTAGCACGCGATCGGAAGAGGTTCGCCCTGACATCCGTTGGATTTCCGCCATGTCTATAATGCGCCGTCACGGTGATCGAAGGTTCGGCGGAAGGAGCCTGAAGTGAAGAAAGAACAATCGAACAGCAGGTCTTACCTCGGGGGACAGCGGATTCTTCCTCCGGGAATCACTCGAGGGATGTCGGCGGCCGATCTGGTCGAAACCAGTTTCTCTGCGTACAACGGCGCAAGGCTCCGGGAGGCGTGCCGGCTGTGGTCCGACAAGATGCTCGCGAAAAACGGTACGGTCGGCATGACGTTGACCGGCGCCCTGACCCCCGCCGGTCTCGGCAAATCGTGCCTCGTTCCCCTGGTCGAAGCGGGATTCGTCGACTGGGTGATCTCGACCGGCGCGAACGTCTACCACGACACCCACTTCGGCCTCGGCATGAAACTCCACCGCGGTTCCCCTCTCTTCGACGACATCGAGCTTCGCGACGCCGGAGTGATTCGGATTTACGACGTCGTCTTCCGTTATGAAGTGCTCCTCGACACCGATCAGTTTTACCGGCAGGTCTTGTCCCAGAAGGAATTCACCGGGCCGATGTCCACGTCCGAGTTTCACTACCGGGTCGGCGCGTATGTGGACGCGCGCGAAAAAGCGCTCGGTATCCCGGGGCACTCCTTTCTGGCTTCCTGCTATCGCAACGCCGTCCCCGTCTACACCTCCTCCCCCGGCGACTCGTCGATCGGAATGAACGTCGCGCGGATGGCGCTCGAGGGTTCGGATTTTCGTTTCGATGTCTCCCTCGACGTCAACGAGACCGCGGCTCTGGTGCTCGCGGCAAAGCGAGGGAAGGTTCCCGGAGGGAACCGCCGGAGAGGAACTTCGGGGATCGTAATTTTCGGCGGCGGGAGCCCGAAGAATTTTGCTCTTCAGACCGAACCCCAGGTTCAGGAGGTTCTCGGCATCGACGAGAAAGGACACGATTATTTCGCTCAATTCACCGACGCTCGACCCGACACGGGCGGCCTCTCGGGCGCAACTCCTTCCGAAGCCGTGAGCTGGGGAAAAATCGATCCAGAACGGCTTCCCGACAGCGTGGTCTGTTACACCGATTCGACGATCGCGCTTCCCCTCGTGACGTCGTACCTGCTCGACCGGGTCAAACCCCGCAAATCGAAACGGCTCTACGACCATCGAGAGAAAGCGATGGCGGTGCTGCTCGATGAATTTCGCCGATCGGGAACCGGAAAGGCGACGGAGAGGGTGAAGAGCCGGCGCGGGGGGGCCTAACGGGGCCCCGTGGTGCCGGGGCGGCAGCGCGGGGCTACTGTTTCTTCGCTTCTTCGAGCTCTTTGATGCGGTAGACGACGTCGCGGTAGTTGGTGTTGATCCCGTAAACCTCGATCAGAGTCTTGTGGGCGTTGTCGAGGTCGCCGGATTCCTGATAGACGTTCGCGAGGTCGTAAAGCAGACCGAGATTTTCTTCTTCCCGAATGTCCGGATTCTCGAGCCCTTTGCGATACCACTTGATCGCGAGCTGCGGCATCCCCTTCTCGAGGAAACAAAGACCGAGCATCGAACAGCATTCGATGGTGCGCTTGGGATCTTTCGACGAGATCTGGAATTCTCCGATCGCCTCGTCGACGAGTCCCATTTCTTTGTAGGCGATGCCCAGGTTGTAATGGGTGTCGTAATCCTCGCTGTCGAGCTGCTGCTCGACGCCTTTTTTGAATTCCTTGAAGATCTGCTCCAGCGACGCTTCTTCCGATTGCGCCGGAGCGTCGGGAGAACCGGCCGGCTTTTCTTCGACGAACTCCTGCTCGAGCTCGGAAGCGAGATCGAAAAAATTATCCTCGTCGGCGAACAGATTCCCTTCGTCCACCGGTATCGAAGCGGAAGGGGCCGCCGGCTCGGCCGAATCGGCGTCGGCGTCGAGACGTGCCATCTCTTCTTCGATCGCCTTGCCGAGGTCGAGGTCCATCGAGAAATCGCCGGATTCTTCCGTCGGAATCTGAGGAACCTGAACGGGCCCGGTCATTCGCTTCGACACGACCGTGACTTCGCCCAGACGCGCCGACCTCGACGTCAGGTCGGGATGCCCTGGGAATTTCTGCTCGAGACGTGAAATCAGGGCTCGAGCCTCCTCCATCAATCCTTGATCGATGTAGAAGTCGATTTCTCCGATTTCTTCGACGGGGGGCCCTTCGACGGCCTGGCCGGTCCCGGCTTCGAGACTGATTTCGGAGTCGATCCCTTCGAAGCTACCGGCTGCCGTGTCCACTCCGATGAGGAATGGCGACTCGGCCTCCGGCGGAGGAGGAGGCGCGGTGGGCGAAGGAGGCGGGGCCGCCGGCTCCTCGTGCTTCTTCTTTTTCGGAGCCGCCGCCATGCCGAGATCGCGCAGAAAAGATTCGGTAATTTTCTCCGGTGTCGCCGCCGCTGGCGCGGGGGCCTTCGCTTTGGCGACTTTTTTCCCTCCGATCAACTCGTCGAGATTTGGCAGTTTCGCGGACGGTTTCGACGGGCCTTTTGCCGGAGCCGGAGTCGGAACGACCGAAGCGGCCGGCGCTGCCTCGGGCAGCCTGGGCGGTATCACCATCGGGGTCGCGATGGGCGGAGGAGGAAGGTTCTTGGCTTGCGGGAGAGGATGCGAACGGGGTGGCGAGACCGTTGTGCTTTCGCCGGGCTCTTCTCCGAGGAATTCGATTTCCTCCGGGGCCTCTTCCACGACTTCGAAATCGGCTGCCTCTTCAAAGAGCTCTTCCTCGGCGGGAGGAGGCCTGACGCCGGGAATGGTGTCGGCATCTTCGAGCATCGCCGGAGTCACCAGATTCGAATCCACTCCCGCGGCATGAGATTCTTCGAGCACGACCTCAGGCTCGTCGAACGAGATTTCGATCTCCTGCCCCAGATCGGCCAGCGGTTCTTCACCGGCATCGAGACTGATCTCGAATTCTTCTTCGGCAGCCGGTTCGGGCGCGGGCGCGGCAGGTGGCGGAGGCGCTGCAGGTTTGGGCGTGACAAACATCGTCGATCCGCGAGGCGCTGGAGCCGCAACAGGCCTTGCCGGCGCCTCGGCCGGAAGCGTAAACCCGCCTCGGGTCAACCTTTCCTCAAGCTCCGCGAGCCCTTCCTGATCGCCAGCGTCACGAAGACACTGCGCCAGGCTCAGGGCCAGCTCGCTGACCTTCAGCTTCTGCCCCTCTTCGATGTACAAGTCGAGGAGCCTGGCCATGGCGATCTTGTGCCCCGGATCGCGAGACAGGACGAGCTGATAATGTTCGATCGCCTTTCCGACCAAACCATATTTCGAGAAAACCTCCGCCTCGGTCATATGTTCGGCGATGAAATCCCGGTCGCCGCCCAGCGAGATGGCTTCTCCGGCCTCGGCGGTCGCTCCGAATTCGGACCCGCCTCCCATGTCGATCTCGACTTCCGGCAGATCCTCCGGAATCGACATCGACGAGATCTCGATCGATTGCGATTCCCTCTCCCCGAGATCGACCTCGATCTCCGGCTCCTCGACGACGCCTCCGTCGATCTTCGAAAGGAAACTGCCGGTTTCCTCGAAATCCATTGGGGGAGCGGGCGGAGTCAGCTTCGGGGGAATTGCAGGGGGCGCTGGAAACTTTGCGGCCGGAGGCGCGGCCGGCTTGGCAGCCGGGGGGGGGCGCCGGCCCGCGGGGGCCGGGGCGGGGCCCGCCGCGGCGGCCGCGGGGGGGGCCCCCGCCCCCGGTTTCGCGGCCGCGGGCACGCCGATTCCCATTTTCTGACGAACGAAATTGAGTTTTTCCTGGTGTTGAATATTCTCCGGCTCGATCTTGATCAGGTCGGACAGAACGGCCGCCGCCCGGTCGTACTGTTGTTGCGCGATAAAAGCCTCGGCCAGCAGATTCCGATGGTTGAGGACCGTCGTCTCCTCGCCAGCGCGCTGGTAGTACTCGAGGTAGGCCTCGAGAGTCGCGACGTGATGAGCGTCGATTTTCAAGATCGGTGCGAGCACGGCAACCGCTTGTTTCGGCTCTCCCTTTTTCGAGAAATTGTCGGCGAGGGACTTGAGAATCCTGAATGCGCCTTCCGTATCTCCCCGTTTGAGAGCGATACTGGCGCGCGTTTCCTGGATCTCGGTGTCATCCGGCGAAGCACCCGCGGCGCCGGCGAGAGCGCGCTCCGCATCGGAATTTCTCCCGAGCTGAGCGTACGTTTTGCCCAGAAGCAGGAGAATTCTCGGGTTTTCCGGCGCCGCCGCCGAAGCCTGCTCGAGAATACCCAAAGCCGCCGCCGGATCGTTCTTCTGTTGCAGAATCGAGGCGAGGGCCTCGAGCGCCTCGGGCGCGCCGGGCTGGAGCTTCAGCGCCTTTTGGTAGACCTGTGCGGCTTCGTCGAGATGCCCTTTGCCGAGCAGCATCCTCCCGATCTGGTCGTAGCGCTTCAAAGCCTCGTCCGGACGCTTGGCCTGGACGAAAAGATCGGCAAGCTTGACGTGAACGTTGATGTTGTTAGGGTCGATTCCTGCGATCTTGAGATAAACGCCGATCGCCTCGTTCATCTGCCCCTGTTTGATGTGATAGTCGGCAAGAACCTGGTACTGGCTCTTGGCCTCCATCGCGAGACCCTGCTTGTGATACAGCTCGGCCAGGCGCTCGTAAACGTCGAGCCGCGAAGGCTCGTTCTTGTTGATTTTCTTGAACATCGCGATGGCTTTGAGAAAAAAACCATCTGCGGCAAAGTGATCGCCGACTTTCAGGTAGTACTTGGTCGCGTCCTCGACCTTGCTGATTTTTGAGTACGCGTCGCCGATCTTGTTGAGAAGGTTGACGTCCTTGGGGGCTTCGGTGAGTGCGTCTTCCCACTGCTTGATCGCAGCGTCGACTTTCCCCTTCTGGAAGAGCTTGTCCCCCTCGGCAATCAGCTTGTCCTTGTCCTTCTTGGCCATGCGCGTGTTCTCGCTCTACCTAGAAGGCAAGGGCCTGCGGCCTGGAAGGAACGACTCCACGAAACGTGAGTCGATGAATCGGGGTGGGGCCGTGGCGCCGGATCGCTTCCCGGTGATCGGGAGTTCCGTAGCCGCGATTGGATGAAAAACCGTACCAGGGGTATTCCCGATGGAGCTCGTCCATCAGAGCGTCGCGAGTGGTTTTCGCGATGATGGACGCGGCGGCAATCGAGGCGACCAGCGAATCGCCCCGGATCAAGGGAAGAACGGGGACCGTCAGCCTGGGCAGATTCACCGCGTCCACGAGAACCGCATCGGGACGTTCGGGAAGGGCGGCGATCGCATCCATCATCGCCTGCTTGCTGGCTTCGAGAATGTTTTCGACGTCGATGAAATCGGCACCCACGATGCCGACGCCGATCGAAGCACCCGTGGCCCGAATCCACCGGGCGACTCGCTCGCGAGCCTCGGGATCGAGTTTCTTGCTGTCGTCGACGCCGAGAACCGGGGCGTCAAACGGAAGGATCACGGCTGCCGCGACAACCGGCCCGGCGAAACATCCGCGGCCTGCCTCGTCGACACCTGCAATTCGGCTGTAGCCCAGAGCGCGGAGTCTTCTTTCTCTCCACGAGAGTCGGCCGATCCGGGCCAATTCCCCCCAGAGTGGATCTAGGCTGTGGTCGGACCGAACTGAGGGCACGTCGATGAGGCTCCCCGTCTTGTTACCGAATTTCGAATCCGGATCTATCGAATGAGTTTCGCAAGCCCGGTCAACAGCTTTAGTCTGCGCGCTTTTCGGTGATACGAGCGGCTTTGCCCTTTCGATCACGAAGATAGTAGAGCTTGGCGCGCCTGACGACTCCGCGCTTCTCGATCTCGATCTTGTCGATCACCGGGGAATGCAGCGGGAAAATCCTCTCCACTCCCACTCCGCCCGATACTTTCCTGACGGTGAAGCTGGCCCTGACTCCGCCTCCGCGCCGCGAGATCACGACGCCCTGAAACACCTGAATCCGCTCCTTGTCGCCTTCCCTGATCTTCACGTGCACCTTGATCGTGTCGCCGGCTTGAAACTCCGGGATATTCGTCTTCAGATCGGCCGCAACGGCCATGTCGAGTTTGTCGGTCATGATTTGGCTACCTCTTCCTTACTAGAAACAATCCATTTTCGGACAAGACCTGCGCCTGTCTCGGGGAAAATACTTCCAATTCCGTCGCCGTGACATTCTCGCCCGGCTGACGGTCACGAATGGCTGGCATTATACCGAGAGAAGAGGATGCGTCAATCGGCCAAGCCCTGCTCCCGGAAGGATTTGGACGCCCCGAGGACCGAAAACTCCGGCCCCAAAAAACCGCGACTCTATTTCGCGTCCGCCCCGCCGCGAAATTCCCGCCGCAATTCGTCCAAAATACCGCGGGCTTCGGCGTCGAGCCTGGCGGTTTCGAGCAGATCGGGTCGCTTTCTTAGAGTCGCCCGAAGCGATTCCCGAAGCCTCCAGACCCGAATTCGCTCGTGATGACCGCTGAGGAGCACATCGGGAACTCGGAGTCCGCGAAACTCTTCCGGGCGCGTGTAATGCGGATGATCGAGAATTCCCCCCGAAAAAGAATCGTCCCGAACCGAGTCCGGATCGCCGACAACCTCGGCGACGTAGCGGGTGACGGCTTCGAGAAGAACGAGCGCCGGCGCCTCCCCGCCCATGACGACGTAATCGCCGACGGAAATTTCCTCGAAAGGGAGCCCCTGGAGCACCCGTTCGTCCACTCCTTCGTATCGGGCGCAGAGGAGAAGGATCCACGGCTCGGCCCCCAGCTCCCTGGCGAGCTGCTGGTCGAGTTTTCTTCCTTGAGGAGAAAGAAAAATCATTCGCGGTCGAACCGGCCCGGGAGGCGCGACAGCCTCGACCGCCGCAAAAACCGGAGCCGGAAGAAAAACCATGCCGGCTCCGCCTCCGTAAACCTCGTCGTCAGCCGACCTGTGGCGATCCGTCGCCCAGTCACGAAGATCGTGGACGCGGAGATCGAGGATTCCTTTCTTGTGCGCTCGCCCAAGAAGTCCTTCCTCGAATGGGGCGGAAAAAAAAGACGGAAAAATCGTCAGAACGTCGGCTCGCATCATTTTTTCGTTCTCGGCGGGTTCACTTCGAGCAGCCCCTCCGGGATATCAACCGTGATTTCCCGCTGCTCCCGGTCGATTCGCACGACCATCGGGCGGAAAGGAATCATCCGATCCCCTTCCTGATCGAGGACGAGCAAATCCCCCGCCGGCGATTCGTCGACTCTTACCACCTCGCCCAGCCGGCGCCCCCGGACA
>Ga0315281_10009931_pt1 | contig 13169 bp, 8 predicted proteins | sample YL17G07_0_MG_FD_204540 | JGI IMG/M metagenome (GOLD analysis project Ga0315281, IMG submission 204540) | Sediment microbial communities from Yellowstone Lake, YNP, Wyoming, USA - YL17G07_0 | ecosystem: Environmental > Aquatic > Freshwater > Lake > Sediment | place: USA: Wyoming | collected... | reverse complement strand
GCACCTCGCACCTCGCACCTCGCACCTCGTACCTCGTACCTCGCACCTCGCACCTTGCACTTATCGAAACCATAGGAGAACCCATGACGACCAAGTACACGCCCGACCACGAATGGATCAACATCGCGGACCGCGAGGCCGCGACCGTCGGCATCACGCACCACGCGCAGGATGCGTTGGGGGACGTGGTGTTCGTCGATCTGCCGCCGATCGGCAGCCGCATCAAACAGGGCGATGTGGCCGGCGTGATCGAGTCGGTAAAGGCCGCCGCGGACCTGTACATGCCCGTGAGCGGCGAAGTGGTCGAGGTCAACGAAGCCCTGCGCGCCGATCCGTCCCTGGCCAACACCGACCCCATGGGCCATGGCTGGTTCTTCAAGGTTCGTGTGGAGAACATGGGCGAATTCGAACAACTGATGGATGCGGCGGCCTACGACACGCTGGTGAAAAGCGCCTGACCACGTAGCGTCGCGAAATTCCAGCGCAGGAAGTGACCATGTCCCTGTCGACCCAGAATCCGCTGTTGGAGCTTGAAAACGCCACCGAATTCATTGCCCGCCACATCGGCGTTCAGGCAGACGGTGAACGCCACATGCTGGCGGTCATCGGCGCCGCGTCGAGGCGTGCGCTGATCGAGGCCATTATCCCGCGCAACATTGCGCGCAGCCGGCCCATGATGTTGCCGGCGGTGCTGTCCGAAGCGCACGCGTTGGCCGAACTCAAACGCATCGCCGGGCAGAACAAGGTCCTCAAAAGCTGTATCGGCCAGGGCTACCACGGCACGCACACCCCCGCGGTCATCTTGCGCAACGTGCTCGAGAACCCGGCCTGGTACACCGCCTACACGCCTTATCAGGCGGAGATTTCCCAGGGCCGCATGGAAGCGCTGATCAACTTCCAGACCATGGTGTGCGACCTGACCGGCATGGCCATCGCCGGCGCGTCACTGCTCGACGAGGCCACCGCGGCCGCCGAGGCGATGACGCTGGCGATGCGCGTGGGCAAGAGCAAATCGACCACCTTCTTCGTTGCCGACGACGTGCTCCCGCAGACGCTGGAAGTGGTGCAAACCCGCGCGCGGCCACTGGGAATTACGGTGGTCACGGGCGCCGCTGACGCTGCTGGTGACACCGATGCATACGCGGTGCTGTTGCAGTACCCCGGTGTCGATGGCGTGGTGCGCGACCTGAAGCCGATCGGCGACGCGGTGCATGCGCGCGGTGGCCTGGTCATCGTCGCCGCCGACCTGCTGGCGCTGGCGCTGATCACCCCGCCCGGCGAAATGGGCGCCGACATCGCGGTAGGCAACACGCAGCGTTTCGGCATGCCCATGGGCAACGGCGGGCCGCATGCGGCGTACCTGGCCACCCGGGACGAGTTCAAGCGCTCGATGCCGGGCCGGCTCGTGGGCGTGAGCGTCGACGTGCATGGTGCGCCGGCCTACCGCCTGGCGCTGCAGACGCGCGAGCAGCACATCCGTCGCGAGAAAGCCACCAGCAATATCTGCACGGCACAGGTGCTTCCCGCGGTGGTGGCCAGCATGTACGCGGTCTACCACGGCCCCGAGGGCCTGCAGCGAATCGCATGCCGCGTGGCCAGCTACACCGCGCTGCTGGCGTCAGGCTTGCGGCAGCTTGGCTGCACGCTGCCGAATGAAAGCGCCTTCGACACGCTCAATGTGGTCACGGGCGCCAACACCGACACGGTGATGCAGGCGGCACGCGACGCCGGCTACAACCTGCGCCGCGCCTCGGCGACGAGCGTTGGCATCACGCTCGACGAAACGACGACGCGCGCGGACATCGCGGCGCTGTGGGCGCTGTTCGCCGGCCACCAGGCTCTGCCCGGTTTCGAGCAGTTCGAAAAAGGCATCGCCTCGCTGATCCCGCCGTCGCTGACGCGCACGAGCACTTTCCTCACGCATGCGGTTTTCAGCCGCCACCACAGCGAGACCGGCATGCTGCGCTACCTGCGCAGCCTGGCCGACAAGGACCTGGCGCTGGACCGCACGATGATCCCGCTGGGCTCGTGCACCATGAAGCTCAACGCCACCAGCGAGATGCTTCCCATCACCTGGCCCGAGTTCGCCGATCTGCACCCGTTCGCGCCGCGCGACCAACTGGCCGGCTACGACACGCTGCGCGAGCAGCTCGAAGCCTGGCTGTGCCAGGCCACCGGCTACAGCGGCGTCAGCCTGCAACCCAACGCCGGCTCGCAGGGTGAATACGCCGGCCTGCTGATCATCAAGGCCTACCACGAGGCGCGCGGCGAGGGACAACGCAACATCTGCCTGATTCCGGAGTCGGCGCACGGCACCAACCCGGCTAGTGCGCACATGGCAGGCATGCAGGTGGTGGTGACGAAGTGCGATGCCAAGGGCAACGTCGATCTTGCCGACCTGAAGGCCAAGTGCGAGCAGCACAGCGCGCGGCTGGCCGCCGTGATGATCACCTACCCCTCCACCTATGGCGTCTTCGACCCGCAGGTGAAGGAACTGTGCGCGTTGGTCCACAGCCATGGCGGCCGCGTCTACATCGATGGCGCAAACCTGAACGCGCTGGTGGGTTTGGCGGCGCCCGGCGAGTTCGGCGGCGACGTGAGCCACCTCAACCTGCACAAGACCTTCTGCATTCCGCACGGCGGCGGCGGCCCCGGTGTCGGCCCGGTGTGCGTGGTGGCGGACCTGGCACCATTCCTGCCGGCACACCGCAGCGCCGGCCTGGGAACCGAGCAGCAGGTCGGCGCCATCAGCGCCGCACCGCTCGGCAACGCCGCGGTGCTGCCGATCAGTTGGATGTACATGCGCATGATGGGCGCCGCGGGCTTGCAGGCGGCCTCCGAGACCGCGATTCTGTCGGCCAACTACATCGCCGCGCGCCTGGCTGATCACTACGAGGTGGGCTTCAGCGGCAACATCCCCGGCATCAAAGGCGGCGGCGTGGCGCACGAGTGCATCCTCGATTTGCGGCCTTTGAAAGACAGCACCGGCGCAGCCCAGGGCATCGGCGGCGCAGCCCAAGGCATCGGCGGCGCAGCCCCAGGCATCGGCGGCGCAGCCCAGGGCATCAGCGCCGAGGACGTGGCCAAACGACTCATCGACTACGGCTTTCACGCGCCGACACTGAGCTTTCCGGTGGCCGGCACGCTGATGGTCGAACCCACCGAGAGCGAATCGCTGCAGGAGCTGGACCGTTTTTGCGACGCCATGATTGCCATCCGCGCCGAGATCGCCAAGGTCGAGGCCGGCCAATGGCCGCAGGCCGACAACCCGCTGAAGAATGCGCCGCACACAGCCGAAGCCTTGCTCAAGAGCGATTGGCCGCATGCCTACTCGCGCGAAGAAGCCGCCTATCCGCGGACGGGTTTGCGCAAAGCCAAGTACTGGCCGCCGGTGGGCCGGGTAGACAACGTGTGGGGCGACCGCAATCTGTTCTGTTCCTGCCCGCCGCTTAGCAGCGACGAGGCTTAGGATGGCCGGCGCAGCAATACGCGGCCCCGGCGATCTTCGCGCAGTCAACTCTCACGCACGATGATGCCGACTTTGGAAACCTGGCCGTTCTGCATCTCGCGCACCACCAGGTTCAGCTTGCCGAAGCGAACGTAATCGCCCAGGTCCGGGCGGCGGCGGAACTGGCGATAGATGTACTGGGCGAGCGTCATGGCGCTGATCGACGCGTGAACCTCCCCGCCGTACATTTCCACGACCTCGCCCAGCGGCGCGTCGCCGTTCAGCGTGAACGTGCCGAAGAATCGCTGCTGCTCGGATTCTTCCAGATCGTCGGCCGGCACGAACAGCAGATCGAGCACGGTCATGTGCTCGTCCGGCGTAATCACGTACACCAGGTCTGCGGCGGCGACTTCCAGCCGGCTGATGGACTCGAGTGATTTTCCGCCACGGAATGCGGCCACCACGCGTACGTCGGCGGGCAGCGCAAGCTGGGTCACGGTGCGGCCGATCGCGGCGCTCAGATCATTCACGCGATAGCCGAGCAGATGCAGCCCCATCCTCCCCGGCACATCGACGTACTCGGAATAGTAGGGCGCATGCTCCTTCGGCAGCTTCAAGCGCAACAGGTCCGCCAGTGGCGCGACGGTCCAGCCCTGCACCAGCAGCGATGCCAGTACCACGAAGAACGCGACATTGAAGTAGATCGAGGACTGCGGCAGGCCGGCCAGCGCCGGAAACAGCGCCAGCACGATCGGCACCGCGCCGCGCAGGCCCGTCCACGAGATGAACGCCTGCTCGCGCAGCGGAAATCTGAATGGGAGCAGCGAAACGCCTACCGCAAGCGGCCTCGCAACGAACATCAGCACTCCCGCAACCCCGAGCGCGCCGAGACCGATGTCAACCAGCGCGCGGGGCGTGACCAGCAGGCCGAGCATCAGAAACAGGGCGATCTGCGACAGCCAGGCAAGCCCGTCGTGCACACGCAGGATGTTGCCCGCGGTATGCACACGGCTGTTGCCGAGAACGAGGCCGGCGAAATAGATCGCAAGGAAGCCGCTGCCGTCCAGCACCGTCGTGCCGGCGTAGATCGCCAGCCCGCCCGCCATCGCCAGCAGCGGATAGAGGCCGCTCGCCAGCGTCACGCGGTTGAGCAGCCAGACCAGCAGCCTGCCGCCGCCGATGCCGGCCAGTGCGCCGAGCCCGAACTGCTGGACGAAGTGCCAGAGCAGCGACCAGCCCGGTGCGCGCTGGTCCGCACCGATGATCTGGATCAGCGACAAGGTCAGGAACACGGCCATCGGATCGTTGCAGCCCGACTCGATTTCGAGGGTGGCGCCGACCCGCTGCTTGAGGCGCATGCCGGCCGCGTGCAACAGCGAGAATACCGCCGCCGCATCGGTGGAGCCGATGATGGCGCCGATCAGCATGCCTTCCATCAATCCGAGTCCGAGAATACGCGAGGCGCCGTAGCCGACGATCACCGTCGTCAGCACCACGCCGACGGTGGCGAGCGACACCGCCGGCCACAAGCCGACGCGGAAGGTTTCGTAGCGCGTGCGCATGCCGCCGTCGAACAGGATGACGGCCAGCGCCATGGTGCCCACCAGGTACGCGACCTGGTAGTCGCCGAAGCGGATGTGCCCGGGCCCATCCTCGCCGGCCAGCATGCCGATACCGAGGAACACGAACAGCAGCGGCGCACCCGTGCGCGCCGAAAGGGTGCTGGCCAGGATGCTCATCAGCACCAGAATGGCGCCGATCAGGATGGCGTGATTGGAAAAGTCCAAGTGCGTTTTCCCGTCGTTGGGTCCGAACCCGTTTCCAGAATACATCGGACGCTGCGCAAGGCGCACAGGGATCTCATGCGCCATCTCATGCCCGCCTCACGATCCCGGCGTCTGTCGCGCCGCGGTCATTGGGAAGGCAGTGCGGGGCCTGCCTGGAGCGCGCTGCCGCTGAACGTTCGCAGAACACGCTCGATTTCCTGCGCCGGGACCGGGGCCGAAAAGTAGAAGCCCTGCATCGTGTCACAGTCCAATTTCTCGAGTACGCCGCGCTGGTGTTCGGTCTCCACGCCTTCGGCCGTCACGTTGAGCTTGAGGCTGCGCCCCATCGCGATGATCGCCTGCACGATGGCCAGGCGGTCCGGATCGAGCGGAAAATCCTTGATGAAGGACCGGTCCACCTTGAGCCCGTCGAGGGGAAACCGCTTGAGGTAGCTCAGGCTCGAATGGCTGGTGCCGAAATCGTCGACCGAAACGTGAACGCCGATTTCGCGCAGGCGCCGCAGAATGCCGATCGTATGCTCGCGGTCGTGCATGATCGACGACTCCGTGATCTCGAGCTCGAGGCAATCGGGCGCCAGGCCCGTCTGCGCGAGCGCGTCGGTGATCGTTCGCAGCAGGTCCGGGTCGCGGAATTGCCGTGCCGACAGGTTCACGGTGATGCGCGCATCGGTGACGCCGGCCGCGTGCCAGGCCTGCATCTGGGCGCAGGCCTGCAGCATCACCCAACGTCCGATCGGCACGATCAGGCCGGTCTCCTCGGCCGACAGCACGAAACGGTCCGCCTCCAGGAGTCCCCTTTCGGCGTGGTTCCAGCGCAACAGCGCTTCAATCGCGACCACGCGACCGCTCTTCAGGATGGGCTGGTAATGCAGCACAAACGCACTCGCGGCGAGCGCCCCGCGCAGATCGCGCTCGATCTTGAGCCGCTGCACGGCCTTGGTGGTCATGTCCGAAGTGTAGAACTGGTAGTTGTTCTTGCCCAGTTCCTTGGCCCGATACATGGCGTCGTCCGCGTTTTTCAGCATGCCCGCCACGCTGTCGCTGTCGTCGGGGCATACCGACACGCCGACGCTCGCCGTGAGCAGGATCTCCTGGCCCTCGACGCTGTGGGGTTGTGAAACCGCTTCGATGATCTTTTGCGCCACCCGGGCGATGTGCTCGCGATCGTCGATGCCGTTCAATATCAGCACGAACTCGTCGCCGCCCAGGCGCGCCAGGTGGTCGGTCGCCAGGAGCAGCGTCTTCAGGCGGCGCGCCACGTCCTGAAGCACCAGGTCGCCGACCATGTGGCCCATGCTGTCGTTCACCAGCTTGAAGCCGTCCAGGTCCAACACCAGCGCGGCCACCCGCTGCCCCTGCCGGCGCGAATTGGCGATCGATCGGCCCAGGCTCTCGACCAGTTGCAGCCGGTTCATGGCCCCGGTCAGGTCGTCGTGGCCGGCGAGATACGTGAGCCTCTCCTCGGCCTTCTTGCGGCTGGTGACATCGATGATCTGAGCGACCAGGTAAAGCGGCGCGCGCGCGGCGTCGCGCACGACCGAAACGCCGAGCAGTGTCCACAGCATCGCGCCGTCCTTGTGCGCGAAGCGCCGCTCCATCTGGAACGACGCGATGTCGGTGGCGAGAAGGGCGCCGAGGTTGCGCTGCTCGAGGGCGGCCTCGGACTCGTCGTCCCACCCGACTTCCCGCAGGGTCCGGGTCAGCAGGTCCGCGCGCGCATAACCGAGGATCTCCTCCATGGCATGGTTAACCTGCAGGAAGCGCCCGTCCAGCGACACCAGCGCCATGCCGATCGCCGCATGGTCGAACGCACTGTGAAAACGCTCCTCGCTCTCGAGCAGCCGCTTCTCGACGTGGCGGCGCGCGGTGACGTCGCGCAGGATGAGCACCGCGCCCATCAGTTCCCCATCGTCTCCCAGGATCGGCGCCGCGCTGTCGTCGATGACGATTTCCCGTCCGCTCTGCGAAACCAGCAGCGCCGGCGCGTCGAGTACGCTCGCTGCGCGCGATTCCAGGGCGTGCCTGGCCGGGTTGCGCAGGGCAATCCCGGTCTCCTCGTCGCGCATCACCACGACCTCCGCGACGTCCCGGCCGAGCGCCTCGTCGCTGGTCCATCCGGTTGCCGATTCCGCCACCGGATTGACGAATTTCACGCGCCCCTCGGGGTCGGTCGCCACGACGCCGTCGCTGATGCAACTGAGCGTCTTGGCGAACCATTGCTCGCTTTGCTTCAGGCGCTTTTCCATCTGATGCTTGAACAACGCGACTTCGATGGATGCACGCAACTCGTCGGGCCGGAACGGCTTGACGAGGAAGCCGTAAGGCGCCGTTTCGCGCGCACGCCCGAGCGTCTCGTCGTCACTGAAGGCGGTCAGGAAAATCACCGGTGTGCCGGCGCGTACGCGCACGGCATGCGCGGCGTGGATGCCGTCGAGCGCCCCGCGGATGTGAATATCCATGATCACCACGTCGGGATGCAGCTGATCAAACATTTGCAGTGCCGTGTCGCCGGCGGCTGCGACGCCGACGACCTCGTAGCCGAACTGTTCGAGATGGTAGCGGATGTCCATGGCGATCACCGCTTCGTCCTCGACGATCATTACCTTGACGGCTGTCATGCTTGGTCTATCGCCTGCGTGCGATCAGCGGAATGCAACTGAAAACCGGGCGCCGGGGCCGGTGGAATCGACCGCTAGATTTCCCGCGATCTGGGTGCACAGGGCGCTGACCAGCCGCATGCCCAGCGTCGTGCAGTTCTGGGGATCGAAGCCTGCGGGCGGGCCCACGCCATCGTCGCTGACTTCCATCAGCCAGCCGCCCGCCTCGAGCGCGCGAAAACTCAGGCGCACCCGCCCGCCGCTGCCGCCCGGGAAGGCGTGCTTGATGGCATTGGAGACCAGCTCGTTGATGATGAGCCCGCAGGGAATCGCCGTCTCGATACCCAGGCGGACGTCTTGCACATCGACCTCGACGCGAATGCCGTGCTGGGCCGCAAGAAGGGAATAGGCCAGATTCTCCACCAGCGACTTCGCGTAATCGCCGAAGTCGATCTGCGCCAGGTCGTGAGAGTGGTACAGTTGCTCGTGCACGAGCGCCATGGATTTGACGCGCCGCGCGCTGTCGGCGAGGACCTCCCTGAGCGCCTCGTCCTTGAGCCCGCGGCCCTGCATCTCCAGCAGGCTCGACACCACCTGCAGGTTGTTCTTGACCCGGTGGTAGACCTCCTTGAGCAGCACTTCCTTCTCGCGCAGCGAGGCCTCCGCCTTCGCCTCGTCGCGCTTGTGATCGCTGATATCCTCGACGTTCACGATCAGGTAATCGGGCCGGCCCCCGGCGTCGCGCACCAGCGCCACGTTCACCGCGGCCCAGATCAACCCGCCATCCTTGCGGATGTAGCGCTTTTCCGCCTTCAGCGTTTCGATTTCGCCGGCGCGGAAGCGGGCGAGCGCGTTAAGGTAGGAATCGAGATCATCCGGGTGCGTCGTATCTCCGCAGCTCAAATTCAGCAACTCCGGAATCGAGTATCCCAGGATTTCGGCGAGCTTGCGGTTGACCCGCAACCACGCACCCTGCAGGTCCATGTGCGCCATGCCGACCGCGGCCTCTTCGAAGGTGGCGCGGAAGCGCGTTTCGCTCTGCAGCAGCGCCTGCTCGGCACGCTTGCGCGCCGTGATGTCTTCGCAAGTCTCCACGCAGTAGTTCACCCGGCCCTGCGCGTCGCGCACGCCGGCCATGGACAGCGAAACCCAGACCTCCGATCCGTCCTTGTGCAGGTAGCGCCTCTCGCGCAGGTAGCGATCTATTTCGCCGCGTTCGATCTTGCGCAGCAGCGCAGCGCCGACCGCGGTGTCGTCGGGATGCGAGAATTTCTCCCACGGCACGTCGAGCAACTCCTGCGGGCTGCCGTATCCGAGCATGCGGGCGAGCGCCGCATTCACCTGCAGCCAATGGCCGTCCAGCGCGCACTCGGCCATGCCGACGGCGCTGTGGTCGAAGGCGGCGCGGGCACGGGCCTCGCTTTCGCGCAGGCGCGAATCGGTCTCGTGTATTGACGCGAAGTCGGTGACCGTGCCCAGCGGGATCCGCTGTGCCGGGGGCAACGTCACGGCGCCCTTGCTGCGTGCCGTGCCGCTGCCGGAAAGTTCCGTTTTTTGCGGCTTCCGGCGTGGTGCGGCGGGCGCCGTCTTGCGCCGTGGCGGGGCGGCTCGCGTGCCGGGCGCTTTTTTCGTGCCGCGGAAAGCTTCAGGTTTGCCGGGTTTCTTCATCGGGCTCTCCGATCCTGCCCGCCCGGGAGCCGGCACATCGCCGGATTTGGCACAGCAGGTTGCGCAATTTCCTGCGTATCGTGCCGGGACGCAGCACAAAACGCCAGTCTCACGCCGGCACTCCTGGGTTGCGGCCTCGACGCAGCACAGTTTAGCCCCTTATCGCGCAACCGGCACACTGCCGGGACTGGAGGCCGGCCCTCCCCTCATCAGGCACGCCGCCATCACGAAACATCCGCCGGCGCCCGACCCGGCCGCCAGCGCAGCAGACGCCTTTCGGCAAGCGTGACCGCGTAGTCGAGAACCAGCGCGGCGGCGGTCAGCACCAGCACGCCGGCGAACACCGTGTTGATGTCGAACACGCCCTCCGCCTGCAGGATCAGGTAACCGACGCCGCGCGCGGAGCCGAGGTATTCCCCGACCACCGCGCCGACAAAGGCCATGCCGACGGCGGCGTGCAGGCTGGAGAACACCCAGGCGGTCGCGCTTGGCAGATAGACATGCCGCAGCAACTGCCGGGCGTTCGCGCCGAGCATGCGCGCGTTCGCCAGGATCGTGGGGCTGACTTCGCGCACGCCGTTATAGACGCTGAAGAAAACGATGAAGAACACCAGCGTGATGCCGAGCATGACCTTGGACTTGATATCCAGCCCGAACCACACCGCGAAGATCGGCGCCAGGATCACGCGCGGCATCGAATTGAGCGCGGTGATATACGGATTGAGCAATTTCGCCGCGAAGTCGGACAGCGCCAGCCACAGGCCGAATACCAGGCCGAGCACCGTGCCGATGATGAACGCGAGAATGGTCTCGATCAGCGTCACCCCGAGATGGGGATAGATCTTGCCGCTGACAAACCAGTCGCGAATACGCGCCAGCACGACCAGCGGTTCGCCGAAAAAGAACTTCGGCAGCGTCTCCGTCGCGGTCAGCACGTGCCAGAGCACGAACAAGCCGATCAGCAGGCCGATCTGGCAGACGACAAGCGTGCCGCGTTTCATCTCAAACTTGAACCACGGAGGACACGGAGCAGAAAAAGGCAAGCCGGCAACTCGGGAATACAGTGCTGACATCTTCTCTGGAGGCCGCTATTGCCGCGATTCCACTATCGACCGAGCTTCTTTCTTGCATTTCTCCGTGTCCTCCGTGTTCTAAAAGGGTACTCCACGCTACGCAAGGGTATCCGTGGTTACAGGTCTTGCAGTTGTCTCAATCCAGAGAATGGGCATAGGCCTTCTGCACTTCGTCGCGCAACGCCTGCCAGATCAACTTGTGCAACTCGACGAAGCGCGGAGTCAGCCTGATTTCGGCTACGTCGCGCGGCCGCGGCAGGTCGATGGCGAATTCGCCGATCAGGCGGCTCTCCGGTCCCGCCGACATCACCACGACGCGATCGGACAGCGAGATGGCCTCTTCCAGATCGTGCGTGACGAACACCACCGACTTGCGGTCTTGCGCCCACAGGTTCAGCAATTCATTTTCCATCAGGCTGCGCGTCTGCACGTCGAGCGCGGAGAACGGTTCATCCATCAACAGGATCTTGGGATCGAGAATCAGCGTCTGCGCCAGGGCCACGCGCTTTCTCATGCCGCCGGAGAGTTCGTGCGGATACTTGTGACCGTGGGCGGCGAGACCGACGCGCCTGAGCCAGTCCGCCGCGCGCGAGCGCGCCTCTTGCGCGGCGATGCCGCGGAATTCCAGCCCGGCCGTCACGTTCTGCAATGCCGTGCGCCACGGCATCAGCGCTTCGCTCTGGAATAAATAGCCGGCCCGCGTGTTGATGCCCCGCAGGTTCTCCCCGAACACGCTCACGCCGCCGCGCGAGGGGGCAAGCAGGCCGGCGGCGACGTTCAGCAAAGTGGACTTGCCGCATCCGGTGGGTCCGACCACGCAGACGAACTCACCTTCCGTCACCTCGAGACTGACGTCCGCGACGGCGGTGTAATCGGCGTTACCTCCTCGCCCGGCAAAGGTGCAGGTCACACCATCGAGTCGCAGCGCTCTTTTCATTGCTGTTTGAATTTCTGCAGCGCCTTTTCGACGAAGGCGTTGGTGAAGGTCTGATTGATCCACACCACCGGCGCGCGCCGCACGGCGGGGTTGTGCGCCAGCAAGACCTTATAGGAATTGTCGACGCCCTTCCTCGGAATCAGGCCGTCCTTCGAATAAGTCGATCGCAGGCGCTCGAACGACGCCGCATACAACGCCTTGTCGCCGAGCAGATATTCCGGCGGCACCGCGCCGAGCACATCCTCGGTCGTGCTGTGCTGCAGCCACAGCAGCGCGCGCACGATCGCATTGGTCAGCGCCTGCACGGTCTGCGGATTGCGCTCGATGAAGTCGGCGCGCGCATACAGCGTCGCCGCCGGCATGCTGCCGCCGAACACGTCGCGCACGCCTTTCTCGGTGATGGTCTCGACCACGATCTTCATGTCGCCCGAGCGCTCGAGCAGCGTCATCACGGGTTCGACGCCGGACAGGGCGTCGATCTGCCCGCTGCGCATCGCGGCCACCGCGGTTGGGCCGGTACCCACGCCGATGATCGAAACGTCGTCTTGCCTGAGTCCGACCGAGGCCAGCAGATGATTGACCAGCATGTGCGTGCTCGATCCCGGCGCGGACACGCCGATTTTCATGCCCTTCAGATCTTTCGCCCAGGTATAGTCCGCCGCCCGGTCCTTGCGGATGCCGAGTTCAAGCCCGGGATTCATGCCCTGCAGCACGAAGGCCTGCACCTTCTGTGCAAGTGTCTGCATGACGATGGTGTGCTCGTAGGCGCCGGAAACGACGTCGGCGCTATGGCCGATCAGTGCCTGCAGCGCTCTCGATCCGCCGGGGAAATCGTTGATCTCCACATCCAGGCCTTCATCCGCGAAGTAGCCCAGGCGATCGGCCAGCGTCAGCGGCAGGTAATATAAAGTCGTCTTGCCGCCCACGGCCAGCACGACTTTCGTTTTCTCCGGTTCGGCGGCGCCGGCCGACGCAGCGAACACGGTGAAAATCGCAGCAAGCGCAAGGAGGATTCTGTTCACGGGTGCCATCGCAAGTTCATCGCCGTCAGTCCCGGCCGCGTGCGGCCGCGCGGATGGCCTGCCGGATATCGGCCACTTCCGCCCGCAATTGGCGAATGTCGGCGTGCATCTCGCGGCGCAGCGTACGCTCCTCGTCGCCGATCAGCTTCGCGATCTCGTCGTGCAGCTTGCGGATGTCGTGGTGCATCTCCCGGCGCAACAGCTTTTCGTCCTCGCCGACGAAGAACGCCGCAATGCTCGCGGTGACCAGCGAGAACAGCGTGAAGCCGAACAGCACCATCAGTCCGGCAAACAACCTTGAGGCGGTCGTCGTCGGCACGAAGTCGCCATAGCCGATAGTCGCGCCGGTGACGAAGGCGAGCCACACGCCGTCCGCATAGCTGTGGACCGTGGGTTCGAGCCAGTAGAAGCCCGCGCCCGAGAGCGCCAGCGAAATCGCCGCCAGCCCCATGATGAAGGGAATGCCGCTGGGCGTGAAGATGTTGCGCAGCGACCCGAGCGCCCGGGCCATCAGCAGGCCGACCAGCGCGAGCCGCAGCAGCCGGGCAAGCGCCACCCACTCCGATTCGAAACCGAACAGGTTCGCCGCGGCGGACACGATGATCACGATGTCCAGCCAGTTGCGCAGAACGTAGGT
>Ga0315281_10009930_pt1 | contig 13170 bp, 11 predicted proteins | sample YL17G07_0_MG_FD_204540 | JGI IMG/M metagenome (GOLD analysis project Ga0315281, IMG submission 204540) | Sediment microbial communities from Yellowstone Lake, YNP, Wyoming, USA - YL17G07_0 | ecosystem: Environmental > Aquatic > Freshwater > Lake > Sediment | place: USA: Wyoming | collected... | reverse complement strand
AAATGGATGTGGGGGAAAAAAACAGTCAAGATAGTCAAGTGACAGGACCAAACATAACGATATTACATCCGGGTATCTTCTCTTAATAAAACCCCATGATTCCGATGGCCACAGACATACAGGCACATGAACATGGCGGAGCCATTTTCATAGTAAAAAAGGGTTGACCGGTTCCGGTCAGGATCTGTCTCACTCTTCGTATATTCTCACGGCGGCCGGGAAGATTGCCGGGCGCGTATCGGTCATGATATACGTGTAACTCATCACGTCCACAAGGTATTCGACATAGCCTTTGGCAATGTTCGAGAGCCATTCGTTCCTGCTGCCCATGACCCGTATATGGAACCACTGGATGAACAGGCAGATGAACGCGATGATGCCATACACCCAGAGGACGACACCGATAAGGATCCAGTAGAGGATGCGGATGAGCAGTTCAAGACGGCCCGCATCCCGCTCATACCTGAAGAGTTGTTGTTGTGTGTCAGTGCTTTCGGCCATACAATCACCTGTTTGAGCGTGTGCAGGAGTGCGTAATAGAGGTCACGGGCACCCGGACAGGGCACGATCCTGAAAAACAGTGCACTAATTTTTAATAATACCAGAACAGATGTTATAGAGCATCAGACTTTAAGAGGGCTCGTGGTCTAGTTGGCTATGACGTCGCCTTGACATGGCGGAGGTCCTGAGTTCGAATCTCAGCGGGCCCATACGACTGATTCCTTGTTTTTATTTTTTGTTAAAAAGAGCGTATGCCATAGATGCAGTTGGGCCCACCCCCACACCCGGCTCACCCACTCCTGCAATGTTCATTCCACGAAATGGTGGGTCAGGTTCATCACGTCCCGGTACGGGATAACCCCGATGAGACGGTTGTTCTCATCGGTGACCGGGATGGCCCGGAAATCATACCGGGCAAAACTTAATGACGCCTCCTTGAGCGTGCTCTCGGTACTGAGGCTGATCACGTTCTCGACCATGATGTCTTTCAAGAGGGCATTATCATCGGCCTGGAGCAGCTCTTTCAAGTCGATTACCCCCAGCAGCACGCCCTGCTCATCCACGACATAAATGTACATGATCACGTCCTTGTCGCGGGCGTGCTTGGGATAGTCGTTCTGGACATACTCGACGCGGGTGTCCGGAGGGAATTTGAGGATCTTCTGCGTTGTGTAATGGATGACCTTCTCTTCCTGTTTTTCGACAATCGCCTGGATCTTTTTTGCACTCTCCTTATTCATCGAGTCAAGGATCATATGGGCATCAGATGAGGGAAGGATGGCAAGCACGTCTGCTGCCTGCCCCGGTGTCATCTCGTTGAGGAGCTGGACTACGCGTTCCCTGTTCAACGATGATATGATGTCCCGCTGTACATTGGGCTCGATCTCCTCGAGCGTGTCGGATGCATGTTCATTCTCCAGCGTTGAAAAGACCATCACCCGCTGGTCGTGATCGAGCTCTTCGAGAATGTCTGCAAGATCCACCGGGTGGATCTCTGCCAGGGTCTGCTTGAGGATCTTGAGCTTGACGTCCCCTCTGAAACTGCTGATATGCGACGGGAGCGGCTGGATGTACATCCACGATATGATGCCGGTATCCTGAGGATCTTCCGGCGGGGAGAGGATCCCGGACAGGAAACCGATACCCAGCCTGCGCAGGCGTGTGGCTTTACTCGTGTCCACTTCCGTGACATAGAGCTTCTTATTCCGCTCGACAAGATGGATATCGTAGACCACTTCCACCTCGGAATCCTCCGTGTCGAGGACTTTTTTATTCAGGATGTGGTCGGCAAGGAGTATGGCGTCTTCAAGTGGGGCGGCTTCGAATTTTTTGATCTCATCGATATCGATCTCGCACGTGCCGGGTGCAAAGATCCTCACCCGCTCCCAGGGAACGAGGAGGGATGGGTCGCCAAACGGGCGGGAGATGATCAGGTTTTTGACTTCCGGCAGTGTCCCGGTCTCCACGATCATCAGGTCCGTCAGTTTCCCGATCTTCTTTCCCTTAAGCAGGATCCTTGCACCGAGAAGGGTGCTCAACCGGAGAGGCTCATCCGCCTTCCGGGCCTTTCCTCCGTCAGATAATCCTTCGTTTGCCATCACACACCTCTCTTAAAGTAATGTCCAGAATTTATACGCCAGCAGCAGGACAAGGAAGATCAGGTACAGCCGCAGGAATATCAGGGCGATCCTGACCCCCGGCGACATCTTGATTCTCGGTGTGGCGTACCGCCGGTTGATCTCGGCGATCTTGTCAGCCCAGCCCTGGATCACACCGCCGATCCTCATTCCAAAGATTTTCTCAAAGTCAACCATCTACACGACTTCCATCATCACTTATCCAAACATTCCCGCAAAGAGCGTCGAGATCCCGTACAGGGTCGAGAGCACGATGATCGCAACAACAATAACCGTTGCTGCGATGTTCTGTGCCAGCGTATTCTTGTACTTGCCCATAATCTCTTCGTTGTTTAAGAGCAGGATCAAAAAGACCAGTGCCGCGGGCAGCAGCGTGACGGCGATCACCTGGACAAACAGCGTGATCAGGACGAGCGGGGCATTCGGGATGAGGACTACTGCTCCTGCACTCACGAGGGCAAAGAGGTAACAGGCATAAAACCACGGGGCTTCGCGGATCTTCATGTTGAGAGAATGCGCCCAGCCGAAGACTTCGCCAAAGGCCCATGAGCTCGCAAGCGAGATGCAGATCGCCCCGAGGAAACCGGCATCGAATAGCCCGATGGCAATGCAGGTCCCAAGCCATGGGTTGGTGCCCATCATCATGACTGCTGCCTGTGCTGCACTCTCCACCTGCACACCGTAGAGGACCGTGCCCGTCACAACAACAAGGAATATGGCGACAATCACCGTGAACGCCGACCCGATCAGGGTGTCCATCTGGCCCCACGGAATATCCTTCTCCTTCATCCCTTTATCGACGACCGCGCTCTGCTGGAAGAAGATCATCCATGGAGCGATGGTGGTGCCGATGTTGGCCATTAAAAAGAAGAAGAGCTCGCCGTTGAACCCCCCGGGGAAGTGCGGGACGAGCCCGGTTGCGAGGACCTCACCGACCGAGGGGTGGACAAGGAATGCGGCCGGGATGTAGATGAGATTCACCGCGGCAAACAGGATGGCGATCTTCTCCCAGGTCCAGTACCGTCCCTGGAGTACCATCAGGAGCATCACGAGCGAGACAACAACCACGGTAACCACCGGCGGGATATGGAAGATGGCAAGAGCAGCGGTCATGCCGATGAATTCGGTAACGAGTGTGAGCCAGTTGATGAGCGCAAGGTCCAAAAACGAGAACCAGCCCCAGAATGAACCGAAGGCATCAAAAATTGCCTCAGCATGTCCCCGTTTCGTCACGGCCCCGAGCCGGACCGTCATCTCCTGGACCACGTACGCGACTGGCAGGAGGAGGAGCAGGAACCAGATGAGCCCGTACCCGAATTTTGCACCGGTTACCGTGTAGGTAGTGATGCCACCGGCATCGTTGTCCGCGAGCATCACGATAATGCCAGGGCCGGCAATCAGAAGGTAAATCTTGATGGTCTTGATAAATCGCTGGTATTGATAAAAAATGGTTGATCCGAGATCCATTTCGTTCACCCACTCGAAGTTTTTCTGCTATTACATAGGGTTTAATCCAGCCCCCAGCCGACGCGAATGCGTGTGCCAGTCTGCCCGGTATTTTAAAGTTCTTTACTTATGGATAGACCCCAGCGATTTATAATAACATCGCACCTGCATGCCTGTTTTTTACTTTTGGGAAATATTCAGCCTTAAAATCGCTAAAATCGGTAAATATCGATTTAAAAATGAAAAATACGGCAATTTCGGGCAGCCCCTCAACAAAAATCGCTAAACCCCCCGGTCTTGTTGTTGTCGGTCGTCACGCGGGCTCGTGGTCTGGTTGGCTATGACGTCGCCTTGACAGGGGAGAGGTCCTGACGTTCGAATCTCAGCGGGCTCATCTCTTGTTTTATTTTTCCTTAATCATCAGCCACACAGCGATGAGCATCGCGATAGTTGCAGCAAGGAACACAGAACGCATCAATCCCGGCAATGAACGGGATCATATCCATCCGCAAGAGATCGAAGATCACGTAGAGGGCAAAGGTGGCGGCAACTGTCCAGCCATACGTCTTTTTCTTTTTCACCGCAATGAAGACTGCTCCTGCCGCGATGATGACTTCGATCAGGACAGAGAGCAGCGAAATGAGATCTGTACCCGTCATAATCCAACGGTATCTGCCCGCTGGTATACATGGCTATGGCGATTGTTCCGTTAGCACGGTACATGGATCTCACGGTGTCCTGACTTTCAGGACCATTGATCCGGTCAATCACTTTTAATGGAGCAGACTTCCAAAAGTACTGGTATGAAACGGCTGTACCACTCGAAGGCCCAGCGCATGTTTGGCGGTGTCTGCGGGGCTCGGTCAATATAGGGGTATTGATCCTACGCTCATCCGGCTCATCTTAGCTGTGATGAGCCTCTTTACCCGGGGTATCGGGATACTTGCCTGCATCGCCGCATGGATCATCGTGCCGGAAGAACGGGCGTTTCATGACGGGAAATCACCCCCTTACCATGATTTAAAGGACTTGTAATTATCTCACAGCCGTAATTGTATGGGGAAGGTTTCATGAAGATTCTCTTTGTCGTCTGTGGTGAAGGACTCGGGCATGCATCCCGCTGCCTCCATCTCGGGCATTACATGCATCAGCAGGGACACACGATCCACTTTGCCGGCTATGGAAAATCGTACGACTTCATGCAGCAGCACCGGTGCTCCCATCTTCATTCCATACCTCGCGAGGTCTGTCTTGAAGGGGAAGATGGTTTTTTCAGCCTCAAAAAGACGCTCTGGTGCTCGAAATGGATCGTGCTAAAAATGATACAATCCGCCCTCAGCGTCCGCAGGCTCATTATAGAACACCAGTTTGACTGCGTTGTATGCGACACCATGTATGGGGGGGTTCTTGCTGCACGATTGCGAAATATCCCTGTCGTCTTCATCACCAACCAGAACCATTTCAACGGCCCGAATGGTGCAACCAATCCTGTCTGGAATCTCTTAAATTTCCTGATCCGCGGGTATATCCGTCTTGCCGATCAGGTGATCGTCCCTGATTACCCCGCGCCCGATACGGTCAGCGAATACAATATTGTTGTACCAAAAGGGGAGGAAGGGCGGTATGCATTTACCGGTCCGTTCTATGATTTCGACCCGGCCCGGTACACCTATGATACGAAGACCATTTTTGCCAGTTTTGGCGGTGAGCCGTACAAACTCCCCATGTACCAGATGTTAAAGACCATCGCAGACCATCGCACTGATCTGGTCTTTGATGTTTTTTATACAGGATCGAATCTCCCAGACTCCTCTGAAAATTTCCTGTCACACGGTTATGTCCCCAACCTCTTTGAGTATCTGGCAGGGGCACGCATTGCGATTGTGCATGGTGGCTTAACCACGCTGCACGAGGCACTCCTCTTTGAAAAACCCGTCCTCATCATCATGGATCCCAGCCACCCGGAGCAGCAGAACAATGCAAAAAAGATCGTGGACATGGGTGCAGGCACCCAGATTAACGGACGACTCATAACACCGGCATTGCTGGAGCAGAAAATCGCCGAGACCGTTGCGCTCACTCCTCGTCCTTTCCGCGAAGTGCATGCTGCGATCAACGGGAGGAAGAATGCCACCGATATCATTGTAGCAGTAGCGAACCGCAGGAAATTATAATGGTTCAAATCGTAATGCTCTGGTAAGATTCTCCATGCCTGCCCTTGGTGAAATAACACTCCTTACGGTTGAAGATGAGCTCCATATCTGCCCGAGCTGCGGCTATGATCACGGGTTTCACACCTCGTTTATCAATGCGAATGCCGTCAAAGACAATCCCATCAAATCCACACGGGAAGTCTACCGGGTGATCCTCATCTGCCCGGAATGCGGAGCCCGGTACGATGTGGGCTGGCGGATCTCATTTACCGAGCCTGAGGCCAGGGTTGTAAAGACCCTGCCCATGTAATTAAAAAAACGAGAGCTCCGGCTGCCCGGGAGAACAGGTGTTGTTATTGATCGACCGGAAGAGATGTCTATGATGCGGTGTGCCGAGTGCAAGGGAAAAGGCATGTGCGGTCTGCCCCGGTGCCCGATCATGAGCCGGTTCCATGCCCAGCTCGCAATGAAGCCCGGCATGGATTACCAGGGCAGTTCCCCTTCAGTCTTTATCGGCAGTTTCGGGTATCCCGATCTGCAGGGCGGACCCCTGTTGATCAATGATTCCGACAACCCCCCCGACTGGATCAACCGCAACCTCGGGATGGAAGATATCGTTGGCATCCGAGCCCGCACGATCCGTGGCAGTTCGGGACTGCACGCAGTTGCCGGTAACCTGCAGGAGATTGCTCTCTCCTCCGTCCCGCTCGATGTCGATGTGGCGTTTTCAAAACCGGTCTCGTTCAGTTTGAACTTCGATGGCACGGTCGCCCCCGTTGGTCTCACCGGCCCGGTCAAACATATGGACGTGATCGGCAGTGCCCGGGTGGAGCGGGCCGTGGACAGGATCACATCCGACTCTGATGTGATGGCAACCGATGCCTGTGTAGCCCTGATGGACTCTGATATTGATGTGTACCAGATCACCAAACTGATGACTGCCGGGCTGCTGGGCAAACGGCGGAAATTTGTTCCCACACGCTGGGCGATCACCGCTGTTGACGACACGCTTTCCATACGGCTGAAAAAAGAGATTGCCCGGTATCCCCCGCTTGAAGAGATCCGCCTGTTTGATGGTGAATGCTACGGAAACCGGATTCTTTGCATCCTTGTCCCGGGCGACTGGAAGTACGAGATGATCGAGATTTGGGGGAAACGCACCCTGTGGGCTGGAGATGAGGAGGTGATCGTGCAGGACCGGGAGGGTATGACCAAGAAAGGCTACTCGCCGATTTCCGGGGCGTACTACTCTGCACGGTTCGCGGCTTGTGAATATCTCAAAACCGTACGGCGCTGCGCCCGGGTGATCATTATACGCAGCGTATCGAGTGACTACTGGGCGCCGCTCGGCACATGGGTGATCCGCGAGGCAACACGAAAAGCGATGAACGCTCCGCCCGTGGTCTGCCCCTCACTCAGTGCTGCGGCCACGCAGGTATCAACCCGGCTCGGATCAGGGTCGTGGGTGAAGCACAGCACGCTCATTCCTGAACTCAAAACGCAGCGAACGCTCTTTTAGGGACTCTTCGCTTTTTGGAGAGGGTTACTCAAGTATTGAGTAGATTTTAAAGATGGGGGCTGATGCCCCCATACCCCCGAATACGATGAACACCGCCGCACCAAAAAGGGACGCCCCCGCGGCGTTTCGAGAGCAGGTTTTATGAGCGCGATTCGCATAAAACTGTCTTGCCCAGCGAGGACCAAAACGAGGCGGCAAAAGCGACCCCATCAGGCGTGTGACACATCAAGAACGAAAATTAATAACATATCTAACCCCCACGAAATGACGATGAGCCCTTTTTAAGCCTTGTAAGCCTGTGCAGAATTTACCTGCCGTTTGTACCGGTCGCGGATGCTGTCAAGTGTTTCGATATCGGGGAGATCCTTGTCATCGCGGATCCGGATAAACCGGGGGAACCGCAGGGCAAATCCGCCCTCGTAATTGGTACTGGACTGCAGTTCTGCATACCCTACTTCAAAGACCAGCGATGGTTCAAACGTCACTTCCTTTCCGCTCTTTGCAATTACCGTGTCCTTGAGCAGTTCGTATACTTCGGCCAACTGCTCATCAGAAAAACCGGTGGCAACCCTGCTTAAGGGTATGAGTTTTCCCTCGTTCTGGCAGGCAACAAGGAATGAACCGAACGCATGTGCCCGCTTTCCTTCGCCCCACTCGGCACCGATTACCGCGAGATCGAGCGTGTCCACTTCGGGCTTGATCTTGATCCAGTTCTTCCCCCGCTGGCCCGGTGAATACGGCGAAGCAGGCACCTTGATCATGATCCCTTCGTGCCCGGCAGCGAGGGCATCGGTATAGGTCTTTTCAATCACGCCGGCATCGCTGCTCACCACCTGCGGGGCGATGAACATTTTTATCACGCTCTCTAATTTTTTCCTTCGTTCAGTAAGCGGGAGATCGATCAGGGTCTCGCCGTCAAGCCAGAGTATATCAAAGACATTGGGCACCAGCTCGACTGCCTCGGTTGCCTCTGCCACATCATGGCGGCGCCGGAAACGGCGGAGTACGGACTGGAAAGGCATCGGTTTTCCGTCTTTTACTGCGATGACTTCCCCGTCAATGATCACATCATGATCGGTTGAACCGAGCAGCTGCTCTATCACATCCGGCAGTGCCCCGGTCACATCCTCGAGCCGCCGCGAGTACATCCGTGCCCAGTTGCCCTTTTTGTGGAACTGGAACCGTGACCCATCGTATTTGTACTCTGCTGCAATCTGCCCGTGCTCGCTGATCATATCAGCAATAGCACCCTGCTGGGCGAGCATCATCCGCACCGGGTGGAACGGCGTGATATGGACATCGGTGAGTGCATCAGGCCCGATCTTTGAGAGCCGGGCAACTTCCCCTGAATCGTTCAAAGCCTGCATTGCGTGTTCAACAAGGGCTGAGTCCACGGAAAAAGCCCTGGCGATCGCTTCCCTCACGCTCCCTTCCCCGACCCCGATGCGGAGCTCTTCAAGCATGATCCGGGCGAGATACCTGCCTTCGAGCGGGTGGGCATTACCCAGCAGCCGGCGGACTGCGAGCAGTCTCTCCCGCTGGGATTTTTTCCCCTCCATCTCTGCTATGCTGACCAGTTCATGGTAAACCCGGACAAGGTCCAGTTCCTCGTGGAAGAACGTGGTCATCGATTTTTCCCTCAGCAGTTCCTCGACTGCCTGCCCGACATCGCCGGTCTGGTTGATCTTCTCGATCACCTGCTCTTTTTTGATACCTGCCACATACCCGATCGCCTCGTACAGGAGATTGGGGCCAATGCCCAGTTTCTGTGCACTCCAGTCAGGAAAGATCCTCCCCATGACAAACCGCACAAAAACGGGCAGCTCTTCGGGAGATAACGTGGGCAGAACGGTGCTGATGAGATCGATCATCTCCAGCCGGCCGGAGATGCCCTCGAGTTTCTCGCAGGCCTTGGAAAATTCCATAAAGAGCATGTGCGTTTCTCGTCCTGATGTTTGGCCGGTACAGGGATTAAGATTGTGTTTTTGCGGCTTTGTAGAAATCCTGGTTTTTGCCAATAATTCGCTACTATTCCCCACCGGTTATGAGGCTGACCCCCTCTCTCCCCCAGAGGGGGAGGCAGCCCAAGGGAACATCCCCTTGACCCCTGTTTTTATTCTTCCCTTTTTCCAGCGGATTTTTTACTGACCTTCGGTGGTTCTGTTTCAATAGGGGGATGCCCACGCGGCGGGGGTGGAGGCATAAAGCGCCGGAACCCAAGAAGAGCGTCAAAGATTTTTGAGCATTTCTCCAGAGCCGTTTTCTCTAAACAGAATGGTTCGCTTTGGGCTCTGTAGAAATCATCGTTTTTGCTGATGATTAAAAACATTAAGAATGAAGTGGAGGGGACAGTGCCTGTCCCCCCGGGCCGCCCCAGCGCTGAGGGATAGTGCTGTATTACCTTCTTGAGGAACTATCCCTTCATGGGGGTTGCCCCAGCGACGGGGGCGGAGGCACCATTTGCCGAGGCCCCCAGGAGCGTTAAGAAAATTTTCTGAGGATTTTTACAGAGTTTATAAAAAATGCGGGAATTCCTGTTATTTTTTAACAAATTTAATAACTCTCTAACGTAATGTAGGTGTATGGATCAAGAGTGGCAGCCTGATGCGATTGTCAGGATTAAGCTCGACCAGATAAAAAAGGATTTTTTTGATTATATTGAAAAAAATATCGATAAAATTGACGCCAATATCCCTGTTTTTTACGGTCACATTGTAGCAACCTTGGAAAAGACCCTGCCGGAGATCAATGATGATCTCTATGACAAATTCATCGATACTATAACTTCCCGGGTACTTGACGTCAGTAAACGATCCACGGAGAATCCCTTTGTCGAGAAGCTGTTCGATCACGCCATACGGAACAAGCGCAAGAAGAAGGGACGGACCATCTATGACATCATGCTGGGCTTGAAGCTGATCAACACCGGGAAATATTCCGAGGCGATCGAGCAACTCAAACCCCACAGGAGTATAGATGCGATCATCTGCCCTTCGATATCGTATTGCTATTTTGTCCTCTCCACCCAGCAGGGTGCAGCTTCTGATGCTGCCGGAACAGTCCGCGGCCCCAACCAGATGGCGCTCGCTGCCCGTGAGCAGATGATCGAGTTAATCCGCCTAAATCCCCCGGTCAACCGTCTCAAGGATCTCGATGTGGTTGACGATCCCCGCATCAACAAGGTTTTCTGGTTCATGATAAAACAGGCCATTGAGTGGTTCCCGAGCGAACGCGAGCTCATCAGGATCGGTCTTGAGAAGGCCTCCCGTGACGGCAAGAGCGATATCAGAGAAGAACTGCTCGGCATTGCGATCGAGCGGTTCCCGAATGATATGTATTTCCTGCGGGAACTGTACAAGCTCAAACTCGAACAGCGTGACGCCGGGGGTGTGGCAGGGGTAGTCAAGCAGATGACCCAGCAGTATCCCGAGGATCTCGAGCCACTCTATTACGGCATGAAACTCTCGGTGATTACCGCCCGGGTCGAGACCTATTACCGGTTCCGGAAGCTGGCACTCATAAAGAACATGCCCCAGAATGCCCTTGTGCTCCTCGATTTTGCATTCGAGCTGATGAGCGGCAAACAGTATGAGGCACTGGCCTGTCTTGAGGAGATCAAGGTGAAGTTCGGTCCCCGGCATTACTATGTGACCCTGCTTGAGTATGTGGCGCATGACTTCCTCTCCGAGGATGAAAAGAAGGTCAAACAGGCAAAGAAGGCGATGATCGACTCAATCGACCAGTACTGCCTGAAACTGATGAAGATCAAGGATCGTTAAAGGGGTGCTTAAGAATGAGAGATGGATTTGGAATGTATTTTCATATAGCGGGACGGCGCGGGGCAGGAGAGTGCTTATGACCAGACCCCCGGTGATAATTGTTGCTGATGACCCAGCACTGGCAATCGAACTTACAACCCTGCTGAAAAAGAATGGCTATTCTCTTGCAGCCACGCTATCCAGCGGTGAAGCTGCGGTGAAGAGTGAGGCATCCGGGCACCCCGCGATTGTACTCATTGATCTGTCGATACCCGGCAGGCTGGATGGAATTGCGACTGCTGAACAGATCCGCACCAAACAGAATAGTCCGGTTATTTTTATTGCAAGCTCTGAAGATAAGGCGAAACAGGCAAAGGCAAAACACGCCGGCATATACGGGTATATCTCGAAACCTTTCGATGAACGGGAACTCAGAATCGCACTGGAATCTGCACGTTACCGGCAGGAAGCGGAAAGAAAGATCCGTGAGTCTGAAGAAGAACTCAAAAAGTATCGCGCCCATCTTGAAGCGGTTATTGCACGGCGCACCACGGAGCTCAAAAAGACCAATGCACAGCTCCACCGGCTCCTGCACTTCATAGAACTAACCGAGCGCAAACTCGCCACCGATTCGCTGGAAATCGATCTTCATGGTGAAAAAGAGGCCCCGATCAGCAGGGAAGAAGGAGTGATCACTGCAGATCAGGATCTCAGGATCGTGCTTATCAACGGAGCAGCCACGCAGATGCTCGGCTGGCCGGAAGATGATGCAATCGGGGCAGGCATCGGTGAAGTATTTGCCGTTACTGATGCATCGGCAGCCCTAAGACTTGAAACATCCTTAACATCCATGGCTTCTTCCGGCATTGCCGGAGAGACCCTGGGAAATATTCAGGTACAATCCAGATCCGGCAATGCCCCGGTATTGGTAAGCTATGCCGAACCCATTATTGACAGCGATGGCGAGCGGGTGGGCGTTGTCCTCACCTTCCGTAACGCAGCAGAGAGCCGGAAAATGGAGTACGAGGCATTGCGTACCCAGAAACTGGAATCGCTCAACCTGATGGTGCGGGGCGTAGCCCATGATTTCAACAATATTCTTTCATCGGTGCTCGCAAATATCCAGCTGGCGAGGACTGAGTTAAATGAAGCAGGCAATGGGTATGGCCGCCTAAATCGTGCCGAAGACAGCCTGCTTAAGGCACGTGAGTTATCTGAGCAGCTCTTAACCTACTCCGGTGGAGAGACCCCGCTGGGAAAAACCACGGATCTGGTGGGACTGATTAAGAAGGTTGGTTCATTCTCTGTGCGGGGCACCAAGGTGAACTGCGAGTTTGTGGTTCCCGCAGATCTCTGGGATGTGCCGCTTGATGAGGATCTTATGCGGCTGGTGCTCAATGATCTCTTCTTGTTTCTCGATAGTTCCATGGCAGAGGGGGGAACGATCCGCGTTTCAGCCAGAAACATCCTTGCCGGCACTGCAGAGGTACGGGCGGCCCGGCCGGGCGATTATGTCAGGATTACGTTAGAGGCGCAAAAACTGGTCATACCGCCGGCGGCAATTGAAGATATCTTCAAGCCCGGTTCATCCCTTGCCTTTGCGCTTGATCTTTCCGTTGCCGAATCGATGATACGGAAGTCAGGTGGTGTGCTGGATGTCAGGTCCGGCAAAGAAGCAGGCACGGAAATACTCCTGCACCTGCCGGCACGACACGCTCCTGCCGGCTCAAAAACGCTCCAGAAATCCGAATCTCCGAAAAAAAAGAAAGAACCTGCACAGAAGAAGATTCTTTTAATGGATGATGAGGAGGCCATCCTTTCTGCAACCGGTGAGATGCTCAAGTTCCTCGGCTATGAAGTTGTTGTTGCCCATCATGGTGAAGCAGCCATTGAACTGTTCCGGAACGCGCTGAATGCGGAAACCCCTTTTGATGCGGCGATTCTGGATATCACTATCCCCGGTGGTATGGGTGCGCAGGAGACCATGCCAAAACTCGTAGCCCTCGATCCTGCGGTAAAGGGGATCATCTCCAGCGGGTACTCCACCAACCCGATGATCGTTGACTACCGCTCATTCGGGTATGCCGCGGTGATCGTCAAGCCGTACGGGTTCAAGGAACTAAACGAAGCGCTGGATACCGTATTAAAATAATTTT
>Ga0315281_10009929_pt1 | contig 13170 bp, 13 predicted proteins | sample YL17G07_0_MG_FD_204540 | JGI IMG/M metagenome (GOLD analysis project Ga0315281, IMG submission 204540) | Sediment microbial communities from Yellowstone Lake, YNP, Wyoming, USA - YL17G07_0 | ecosystem: Environmental > Aquatic > Freshwater > Lake > Sediment | place: USA: Wyoming | collected... | reverse complement strand
GAACTCGTCAACATACAGCGAAAAGTCGCGGCGATAGGCTTCCGGTACATCAGCCCGGCTCATGGCGGCGGCCTCGAACTTCATCACAAAAATCATACCTAGTAACTTAGAGTTAAGATCACCGGTCCGGCCGCGGCTTAAGTTAACCAGTAGTATTTTGCCGTCGTCCATAATTTCGCGCAGATTAAATGAACTTTTGGTCTGACCGATGATATTACGCATCATCTCGTTGCTCAAAAAAGCCCCAAACTTGGAGACGAACCAGCTAATAACTTCGCCAAAATCGTTGGAGCGCTGTGACTGGGGCATTTCTTTGCGCCAAAACTCGATGACGTTTTGGTCTTTGACGTGCTTTAGCTTCTGTTCGACAAAGGCCGGATCACGGAAGAGCTTAGGAATGTCTACAAAAGTACCACCCGCCGGATCGGCCATGATCGTTAGCGCCGCGTTACGAAAAATATGTTCGTAGCGGGGACCAATAATGCCGGTGTGGCCAGGGTCGTAGAGTTTGTAGAGCATATTGATTGCTTCCTGGATTAAGAAGTCTTTTTGGTCGTCACTATGAAACTCAAACATATTTAGGCCCATCGGGTAGTCAGTATCGGCCGGGGAGAAGTAAATAACGTCCTCTGTACGCTCTTTTGGCACCATTGCCAGCAGTTTTTCAGCCGTATCGCCATGTGGATCCACAAAAGCAAAACCCCGACCTTCTAGCATGTCCTGAAGGGCTAGGTTCTCTAGATAGGTAGACTTACCAGTACCAGTCTGGCCAACCACGTACATGTGCCGCGCTCGGTCGGTCTCGGACAATCTGATGGCTTTCTTGGCGCCCCGGAACATGTTATAGCCCATCAGTAAGCCTTCGTCGGGGATATTACGCGGCCCGTCAACCTGCTTGGAAGCCTGGCGTTCCAGCTGGGAAGTTGGGATATTTTGCTGGTCTGGAAAGTGAAATAACGTCGCCAGTTCAGTGGCGTTCAGAATATTTTCGTCTTTGCTCTGTGGAAAAAAACGCAAAATATAGGCTGTTACAAAGCTGTCGATATCCTTGGCTGGCACAAATTTAAAGCCGTTTCGTCCAGGGGCGTCAAACAGCGCGAAAGTTGCCACCAGGTTATTCAAGATAGTCTGGGCCCGCTGGGTCACGTTGGACGATGCCACCACCCTAATCAAGACTTCATAGCCCGGCTGTTTGGTTTTTTCCTCAATTGCCTGGGCGAGTGATTGGTCGAGTGACGACGGTTCGTCTTTGGGTTTTTCTGGTTCGCCGTCTTTGGCATCGGGCGGCTTAGCCAGAGCCGTAAAGACTTGGCCGGCACCGGAGAAAGCTTTGTCGAAACCCTTTGACTGCGCCTTGCCAGTCCTCTTGGCGTGTGCTTCGTGATGGGCGTGCTTACGCCAAGAGTCCTCGGCTGGCCTAAGCAAAATCTGGATGCCCGCTCCGTCTTCTTTCGTTAAGTTTGAAAAAGCATTTAGTAAAGCCTGCATGGTGTCGCGTTTTATCTCTTGATAGATGCCTATCGGGTAAGCAAAGTCTTCTTTTAATACTAATTCACCGCCAAGCGTCCCCGATATTCGACCGACCGGACTAAAAATATTGTGTTCAGCCACTTCCTCTAGACGGGACGAGGGGTAAGCGCTGACGATGGCTTGCTCCACGACCCCCAGCAAAGCTACCGGCACCGCCGCGTAGAAGTGAACCGAGCCTTTGGAGGCGACTATTTCTAGAGCTATGTGCCGCTGGCCATAGAATTTGCTTTTAATCCCCTTTTGGAAAGTGCTGGCTAAAATACCGTATAAAACCTGCGCTCTGGAAATGTTTTCGTCTACCACATCACGCGCGTCCCGCCCCTGGGTTTCAGTATCATCACTGGGCGGCGGCAGATGTATAAGTACTGGAACCATCTTGAGCCCACGTTCATAATTTTTTTGTTCGCGATACAAGCGGCGGACGTATAGATAACCAAAGCCGCAACCGGCTAGTACTAATACCAGAAAACTCGCCAAGACTATTAACAGGCTCATGCCGTGACCGCGTCGTCCGTCTTGACTGTCTTCTTAAACCTCTTTTGAATATAATCAGCTTTGGCTTTGCTCATCTCGCTTTTTTGTTTATAGGGGTCGCTCTTGGTGTCGGCCACAATTTCTTTAGCCTTTTGCACCCATTGCTTCTCGATTACGTCCTTATCGGCCGCCGGCAGCTTGGAGGTCTTGGGTGAGTCTACGGGCGGCGCCACGTTATCTTCATCTTGAACTGGCAAGACGGGTGTAGCCGTAAGCACATCCGGTAATACCGGTACCGTCTGTAAAGACGGCGGCAAAGCCTGTTTACCTGGCGCTAGTTCTGGTGCCGGCTGTCCCCGCTCAGCGGGTACTTTGGTGCTTTCAGCGCCCTCGGCTGGCTGAACTACCTCAAATTTGGGTTCCCCACCACCTGTTTCATTCATTAGCCTTATTATACATTAATGAGGACGTCGGCCACTGTAAAAAAGCAGTCCTCCGCCAAGGAGCAGCATAACTAAAATATCTACCCAGTTTAGGGAACCAGCACTGCGAAACATCAAAATAATTACTAGAAAAACACTGACTATCAGAATTTTGGGGCGTAATCTGCGACTGATTTTGTTAGGACTTAAGCCCACCAGTAGATGCCCCAAGCTAAGCAGTAAAACTAACAAAATAGCAAAAAACAAAAGTGCCATCGAGACATTCTGTACCGGATCACTTAGAGACATAAGTAGAACTAGGCCCAAAAAACTACCAGCAGACAGGGCTGCTGGTAGTAGAAGGTGCGGGTTGCGATGTCTCATCGCTACCATTATATATAAAAACAAGGAGCACCGGCGGTAAATGCGCTCATTAAAATATTACTTTATAGCGCTTACCGCTCGGGTGCTGTTGACTGACCGCTCGCGCACGCTTTAAGGCGCGCTTGAGCGTTATAAATCTCCCGAAGAGATGTGTAAGTTTTTGTTTTTGTGCTTACCCGTCTAACCTACTACAGTCACGCGGCTAAGTCAAGGATACTACATTGTGATAATAACAATTATACAGATTGGATAGATGTATTGTATATGTAGTACTTTGCACATCATAGTCATTTAATAAACATAATGCGAACGAAAAAACCTCGACATCCGTCAATTTATTAGCCTTTTTTGTCGGTGCTGCTCAATATGTTTGGCTTGCGTGGTTTATATTTGAGTCGTTTGATTTTTAATATCCAAAGTCTTGGCTTTTGGCTGATATTATAAATTGCCTTGCGCCTACATTTTGGGACTCCATGGTCCATTGGTTCCAAAGGCCATGAAACGGCCTGACCGCCCAAGCTTGGCTTTGCAGCCCACGCCATGCTCGGTTGGCCTAGACGGCTTATCAAATGCCAGAAGCTAAAGGCTTGTAGGGCTAGCGGCAGAATTAATGCCGACGCCAATCCCGGGCTAGCCAAATTTGAATCCATTTTGGCAGCCGGCCGGGCTAGCAAGAGCGCCAAATGGCCGGCAAGTTGGTCAATAGCATCAAAATCGCCAAAAGTTATGCACAGGTTTTTAACATAATCATGTTGACAGCCGAAAATTAGATTAATAAGATGATAATGGCACTTGAGTAAAAAAAGTGCTCAAAACAAAAACGAATAGTAACAACGGCTTCTCGCAAGCCGTTGTTTCTTCCCAAAAACAGTTCTAAAACAAAGAATCAAAAGCACCTCCAAACACCCAACCAAACATTGCAAAACGGTCCGCAAAACTCGGACCGTTTTGTTTTATTAATAAACTGCGAGGATCAAAGTAGCGTCTGCTTTGAGGGTAGAGCCCAGGAACTAAGGCCTAAAAGTGGTTTGCCACAAAGATCCAAAAGTATTCAAAGCGTGAGCAATTTTCTTTAGGTTGCCGGGTTGGCATAATGAACTTAAATGGCTAGCAGCATAAAAAGCATTGTCGACTACGGTGGCGGCGGGGGCATTTTAATCGAAGTACAGAGCCACATCACCAAAGGCCTGCCCTCTGTTACTATCATTGGTTACGCCAGTAAGGCCGTCAACGAAGCCAAGGACCGCCTGCGAGCTAGCTTTGCCAATTCTAATTTGCCCTTCCCCAAAAAGCGCGTCACGATTAACCTCTCTCCAGCCGATATACCCAAAGATTCCACCAGTCTAGACTTAGCCATGGCCGTTGCCGTTTTAGCCAGCGACGGCCAAGCTAAATTACCGTCGGATGATGTTGCTTTCTTCGGTGAACTAAGCCTGGATGGGTCGCTCAACAGTGTCCGCGGCCTGATTGGCCGCATCCTGGCCGGCAAAAGAATGGGCATCAAAACCTTTGTAATCCCGCTTTCTAGCCTTGACCAAGCATTGCTGGTACCAGGCATAGCGATCAAGCCAGCCGCGTGTCTGCGCGATGTCTTTTTGGATCTGGCGGCAACGCTGCCGCTAAAAACCATCCAGACTGGGGAGGGAAGATCGGTCAAAAAGTCAAAGCCGAAGGCCTCGATCGACTTTTCAGAAATTAGCGGCCAAGTCATTGCCAAGCGGGCGCTCGAAATAGCCGCTGCTGGCCATCACAATATCTTGCTACACGGCCCGCCTGGCACGGGCAAAACTATGCTGGCGCGGGCAATGTGCGGTATTTTACCCAACCTGGATCATAGTGAAGTCTTAGAGGTCACTCACCTGCACAGCTTAGGCTCTGCCAACTCAGCGGACATAGTTAGTGAACGGCCCTTCCGCTCGCCGCACCACACGGCCAGCACTGTTGCCATAATCGGTGGCGGCAGCAAGCCTAAGCCTGGCGAGGCTAGTTTGGCCCACCGCGGCGTACTGTTTTTGGATGAACTGCCAGAGTTCAGCCATCAGTGTCTAGAGTCACTACGACAGCCCCTGGAAGATGGACAAGTAACCATTGCCCGGGCCAAGGATTCGGCCACCTACCCGGCTGACTTTATCCTGGTGGCTACCCAAAATCCCTGCCCCTGCGGTTACTTTGGCACCACTAAACCCTGCAGCTGTAGCGCGTCGGCTATCGCGAAGTACCAAAAAAGGGTATCAGGCCCGATTAGTGACCGCATTGATTTACACTTACCGGTGCACGGCGTCGAACATCGCAAACTTTTAGAGAAACGCTCTGGGCCAAGCGAAACAGCCGCCATTAAGCCTCGTGTCGAGCGGGCCTACGGCTTTCAACGCCAGCGCTTTGGCGGAGCTCGTTTTAATAATTCAATGACCAATAAAGAGGTTCGCGAACTAGCAAACCTGAGCCCGGCGGCCAAAGACTTGCTCGATAACGCCGCCGAGAAACTAAATATCTCGGCCAGGTCTTACGTACGCAGCGTTAAGGTCGCCAGAACTATAGCCGATCTGAGTGGTGAGGTTGATATTGAACCAGCCCACATCAGTGAAGCTCTCCAATATCGCCAACCGGCAGCCTTAATTTAGTTGAAGCCTATCTGACTATTCTGTTATTATCTTCTTAACGTGAGGAGTACCAAAGATCTCTAAGGCACCGCAAATCAACGAAGCCATTCGGGCTAGCGAACTTCGTATCATTGGTGACGACGGTCAACAACTAGGGGTACTTTCTAGAGCCGCTGCTTTGCAGGCCGCCCAAGAGGCGGGCCTTGACCTGGTGATGGTTTCGGCTGATACCACCCCTCCCGTAGCCAAAATTGTCGACTGGGGAAAATATAACTATCAGCGCACCAAGCAGCTACAAAAAAACCGCCAAAAAACCAAGACGCTGGATATGAAGCAGATGCGCGTCGGCTTAAAAATCAGCGATCATGACTTAGGTGTCAAACTCCGTAAGGTCACCGGCTTTTTAGAGGCTGGACATAAAGTGAAAATTGCGGTAGTCTATCGGGGACGAGAATTAGCCCACAGAGATTTGGGTTTTAAGCTGGCCGATCGGGTGGTGAATGAACTCGGCGAAGGAATAGCCGTCGACCAAGAACCCATTTTCGCGGGACGTCAGCTGAGTTTTGTCGTAAGAAAGAAGTAAAATGCCTAAGATTAAGACCCATAGCGGTACCAAGAAACGGGTGCGAATCACGAAAACCGGCAAGGTTCTCCGCCGACACGCTAGCGGTGGCCACTTTCTGGAAAAGAAAAGCGCCGCCCGCAAGCGCGGCTTTGCTGGCGTGGAAGCCATAGTCGGCAAACAAGCCAAAAATATTAAGCGGCAGTTAGGGGTTTAAGATATGCGAGTTAAACGCGGCGTCGCCAGCCACAAGAAACACCTGAAGATCCGAAAAGCCACGAAGGGCATGACCAAAGCCCATCGCTCAAGTATTAAACGAGGCAAACAGGCCTCAACTAAAGCCCTGCAATATGCTTACCGCGACCGACGCAACCGTAAGCGGACTTTCCGGCAGCTGTGGAATGCCCGCATTAACGCCGGCGCCCGACTTCATGGCACTACCTATAGCCGACTGATTGCCGGGCTAAAGACTGCTGGTATTAGCCTTGACCGTAAAATCTTGGCTGAGCTAGCTGTCAACGAGCCCAAAGCCTTTGAGACGATAGTCAAAGCCGCTAAGAAATAATATTTAGTTTAACCGAACTAAAAAACTGCTCGAAAAAGAGCAGTTTTTTGGTGGTCTGGACTAACCGTAAGCCGGGTTCTGTTATAAGGGCTTGCACTCACCCTTCAATTCGGCCGAAACAACAGGTCCAGTTCGCATAACTTAATTTTTCTCGTCACCGTATCTTACAGATACGCTTCCTCGCAAGAAATCAAGTTCTCCGTAACTGGCTATAATTATTTCGCCTATAAATTGAAAGGTACGTGCAAGCCCCGTTTGGCCATCTATCTAGCCCGCCAATCGCTCGGCGGGTCAAGCGGTTCTTATGATGCTGCCGCGAGCGGGTACTCTATATGCGACATATCTCCTTGCAGCAGGCAGGGTTTACCTCCTGTGCCAGTCACCAGGCACAGCTGTGGGCTTTTACCCCACTCGTTTCACCATTTCCGATCTTCTTTAGGAAGATAGGTTGTGTCGTTTCTGTGGCACTTTCCCTGGGGTTTCCCCCGGTTGCCGTTAGCAACTGCCATATCCCTTTGCTGCCCGGACTTTCCTCCCGCTTTAAGGCGGGCGACCAATCGTTAATCCAGACCGCTTAAGATTATAACACCAAAGAGGTTAAATTACACTCGCATTTTCGTCTAAAATCCGGTTAACTTCTTCGTCAGCTTCTTTGTTTAAGGCCCTGGGCACGTGGGTGAATGAAGTTTCCTCGAAGTCGGCGGCTAAATCCTTGGCTTGGTGATAAAGCGGCTCGAGGCCTTTATTTTTAATTTTATAAAGCCCCTTGAGCTGCTTAACTATCAGCTCGCTATCCATGAACACATTTAGTTTTCGGACGCCAAGCTTGGCAGATCTTTGTAATCCTTTCAACAATGCCTGGTATTCGGCCTGGTTATTTGTTGTTATTCCTATGTAGAATCCAGACTTTTCTACAACGTTGTCGTCCGTTTTACAGATTACAAAAGCCCCGGCTGAGTGCCCTGGGTTACCACGGGAGCCACCGTCGGTATAAAGCTTTGCTTCGTCCAACTTGGCTGGCTTGGGACGTGCAAGCAACTGGTCAATGGCCCCGGCCAGCCTGCGGTCTTTGTCTGTAACCTTACCTTCGCTATGAGTAGCAAGCCATATCTCGACCTTGTTCCAGTTGTTTTGCCAGCGCGGGTGATGGTTTTGAGCTTCAGCCACGGCAGCTACCCTCATCATAAACTCAAAGGCTTCCTTGAAGTCCTTAAACTCGAATTTTTTATAAAGTTCTTTGTTTTTCTCTTGCCACATATCTATATCTTATCAAATGGTCGAACCTCTCCGAACGTACTTGAACTGTTCTATTCTATCATCAAAGTTGGTGACCAATATGAACGTGCTTGCGTGGAACTAGAGGAATGTTTGAACTTTACGGTAGAAAACCCCTGTTTCGTTACGCTATAAAGTGCTATACTTTAAGTAACATTAGCTAACAATAAGCCAAACTAAGTGAGGGGAAATAACAGATGGATGACGAGAACCACGCCGACACGGCAAATACACTAGATAACGTTGCTAGTACGCAACCTGTGGCAAGCGATGCCCCTGCACCTGCCGTCAATCCATCAACCGCAACTGACAGTAGTGGAAACAATATAATCTTGAACGAAGGCGGTCACAACACGGCTGATATATCTTCTACACAAGCCCCCTCGAACCAAGGACCAGACGTAATACAAAAATGAGTACCGTAGACACCCAAGAACAGTTTATAGAGATGCGAGCGAACAACGAAAGTTACGCCAGCATTGCTACTAAACTAGGTGTTAGTAAGACTACCCTTATCAAGTGGGCAAAAGATTATGAGTACGAAATACATAATCAACGGTCACTTAATATGGATGCCCTACAAGAGCAATACAAGGTCGGCAAGCAACATCGTATACAAATGCTAGGCGAACGGTTGCAGAAGCTACAAACAGAGGCGGAAAACCGTGATTTATCAGAAGTACCTACCTATAAGCTGTTTGAACTTATTGACCGTACCGTACAGGCACTAGAACGTGAGGAAACACCTTTTGTTTATACCGAGGTTGAAGATGGTATGCGGTTACAACCTATCAACACAATAACTAAATTGAGCGTGTAAGATGGTCCAAAAGTTGACCAAAACTGTACCAATTATGAAAAGCAAAGATTTACCAGACTACCTAACACTAAAGCAAGCCTGTGAACTGCTACAAGTACACCCAAATACACTGCGTAACTGGGATAAAAAAGGCATATTGATAGCTAATCGCATTGGTGAGCGTGGCATACGGCGTTATAAGAAAACAGATTTAATAAAGTTTATGGAGGGAAAATGATGCAAAACAAAACATTAACTGCACTCAAAGGCGTAAAAGTTGGTCACGCCACACACCTAGACAAGCTCACAGGCTGTACGGTCATTCTTTTTGATAAACCTTACACAGTTGCCTACAAGGCGTACGGTGGTGGAGTTGGTTCATTTAATACCGAGGGACTACGGAGTGGTAAAACTGATTATAGGGAAAATGGCATATTTATTGCTGGTGGTAGCAATACTGGGCTTATGTCTGCCTCGGAAATTATGGATTGTTTGCGTAAAGATAAGTTTGGTTCACAGTCTGGTAGCGACAAAAGCATATACAATCCCTCTGTAACTGGTGCTATTGTGTATGACCAAGGTATGCAGATAGCACCCTACGACCCAGTATACGGTCGTGAGGCGTACCAAAATGCAAACTATGAACCTGTTATAGGTGGCAACGTTGGTGCTGGTACAGGTACATCTGTTGGTAAGTTCCGCTGGGTTGAAGGTGGTACAAAAACAGGTGCAATGAAGGCTGGCGTAGGTTCGGCACGGATTGACCTAGGTAATGGAATTGTTGTTTGTGCATTGTCGGTCGTAAACGCACTAGGCAACATTGTACTGCCGAATGGTGAGGTACTAGCTGGTAACAGAGATGAAAACGTTAAGTTTAAGCCTTACGAAGACTTAATTGACTTCGTTACCAACGACAAATCGAATACAACAATATCAGTAGTAGGTATCAATGTTGACCTAAAATCTAAAGAACACTACGAAAAGCTAGCACATTTAGCATCACACGGTCAGGTAAGAGCGATAAACCCTGTCCATACATCTGCGGACGGCGATACTGTTTTCGTATTTAGCACTGCGGAGCTAAAAGACCCCCTAAACGGTTATGCAAAATACTTCAAGGAAACTGATAGCGATATACATTTTCAAGTTGATATTATCGGTAGTGCTGCTGCAAAAGCCGTACAGGAAAGTATTTATGATGCTTGCAACCAAGCCGAAACGGTTGACTTTGAAAACGGCTACAACGGCGTTATACCAGCCGTAAAAGACTTTAAGTGGGAACAAAAATGAGCCGTGATAATCTCTTCGTTTTGGCAATAACTGGACCTGCTGGTTCTGGTAAAAGCACGGTAGCAGAAAAATTGGCGAAGCAACTTGACCAGTGCGTAAACATAGATGCAGACCATATTAAACATATGATTGTAAGCGGTTTTTACAAAGACGAAAAAAACGCTGGTGGTTGGAGCTTCAATCAATGGGGTCTAGTTGGTGACAGTATCGGACTACTTGTACACAACTTTTTGGATGCTGGGTACAGCGTAATTATCAATGGCTATATCGACCAACCTGCGTGGGATAACATCGAAAAGCAGGTAACCATATCTCGCAAGGTCTTGTTACTACCCAACCCTGATACCGCTATTCAAAGGGACGCAGGGCGAGCCGTAGATGTACAGATGGGTGGCGAAGCAATTAGAGAGCACCATAATCACTTTTCTAACAGTAGTTTTTATGATAATTTCACCAAAATTGATACCACTGGTCATACAGTTGAGGAAACAGTTAAGCAAATTGCTGATTTAGTATAAATCTATGGACACCGAGAACAGCACAAAAGGTCCACTAGACGAACTACTGTCAATTTTTCAGGCAAACAAAGATTTACAAGAAGAAGTAATAAAGCCAGAGAACCTGCGGTACATACTGTACGCTCGTAAATCTACGGTTGATGAGGGTCGGCAAGAAAAATCTATACCTGACCAGATAAATGACTGTTTTGACCGTGTTATAAAACCCTTGAATATAACCTTGCCAGATGGCGACATCATTGAAGAAAAAGGGTCGGCAAAAGAGCCTGACATACGACCCTTATTCCGTGAGATGTTGAACAGTATTGTTGCTGGTCGTTATGACGGTATCATCTGTTGGCATCCTGACCGCCTAGCAAGGAATATGAAAGAAGCTGGCGAGATTATCGACCTACTGGACAAGGGCATAATTAAGGACCTGCGATTTGCTACTTCTGCCTTTGAAAATAGCCCCACAGGTAAGATGCTACTGGGTATTAGCTTTGTACTATCAAAACAATACTCTGAACACCTTAGCGAAAGCGTCACCAGAGGGAATAAACGCCGTACCGAAAATGGATGGTGCTTGAAGAAGCAACAGCACGGCTATTACATATCAGATGGCAAGCTGTTCCCTGATGGCGAAAACTACAATATCATCCGCCACGCCTTTGATATGCGGTTACAGGGCAAAACACAAGCCCAAGTCGAGCGTTATTTGAACAAGCGTAGTGACTACAAGGTATTCCGCAAAATTAACATCAAAGACAAGCACGGCAAGGTGCTAAAGCGTACCTCGGAGCGAGCATCATACAAATGGGATAAAGATGCCGTATCGGAGCTACTAAAAGACACTACTTATGTTGGCATTTTGAAATACGGTAATGCCTACTGTGTACTAGGTGATTTTTATGATTTTACTCCTATGGTCACCGAAGTAGAGTATTTGACCTTATACCCTCGTCAGGACCTCGAAAAGCTACGGTTTAAGGCATCACAGGCTCGTAAGCAGAACATATCGGCAAAACTACTAAACGGTCGCATTGTCTGCGGTGACTGTGGGCAAACCCTCTCTGCTGGTATTACCACTAAGAAAAAAGGTACAGAGCAACGTTTTCGCTACCGATGTGAAACAAAAACTTGCCCTATGTATGATAAAGGTCCAAGAGCCAAGGTTATTACCGACTTCTGTATAGATTTTCTTGATAAGTACCGCTTTACCACCAAGACAAATTACGATAATTACAGAGTTGAGATGGGTAGCTACCAAACAAGCCAACGTAAGGAACTTACAAAGCTCATAGCATCACTTGCAAAGCAGGTATCTGACAAGGAACGTGAATACAACAATGGTATGCGTATTGCATCCGACCCTAAACACAGGCTGGCACAGCGATATGCTGACCACGTTGAGATGTTGGATAAAGAATTAAAGTCACTGCGTAAGGATTTGAAAGAAGCTAAGGACACTAAAGATAAGCTAAATACGGCTATTTTGTCATATGAAAGGTATCTCGAACTTTTCGATAATACAGCTAATTTACTGCGGTCAGAGCCTAGTTTGGAATTGCTAGACAATGTACTGTCAAAGTTCTTCTCGAACCTTGTTTTGAAGGGTGCATTGATGCCACCAAAAAATGCTATTACCAGATGGGAAGTAACCGACTTCAAACTAAGAGAACCCTATGCAGGGTTCTTCAAAGATAGTAATTTCGAACTTGGTCGGGGTGACAGGACTTGAACCTGCGACCTCACGGCCCCCAGCCGTACGCGCTACCAGCTGCGCCACACCCCGTGGACACGGCCTTAGCTTACTGTAAATACCCTTACAAATACAAGGAGGTCGATGATAGCACTCAATTTACTCTGCGTGACGCAAAGTGGGTGTCCGCACGTGTGGTCCACGGACCGCGCGCATATAAGACTCCCTGAATTTTTGTATTGAGAAAATTTATCGTGCCAGTCTCTCACCGACCTATTTTTATTATAGCATTAGGATTATAAGAGCAAACCCGGCGCCAGTGCATGTACAAGTTTGACCATAAGATCGCCTACCGGGTTGCCGAAGCCGCTAAACTGCAGGAAGAATACAAATAGCAATAAACCGGCAATTCCAATTGATTCCACAGATTGCATAAACTCTTTGAGCGGCTGCGGCGCAAATGCGTACAGCACTCTGGAGCCATCAAGCGGCGGCCAGGGGATCATGTTGAATACGAATAGACCGATGTTTAGAACAATTGTTATTCTTAGCACCTCGTATAAAGTTGTGCCGATATCTGGACTAAAGCGGTTGAATAAGAAAGCCCCCACACAGGCAAGTACCAGATTTGTAAAAGGACCGATGGCGCCGACTATTGCCCCGCCCCACTCGCCGTAGCGCAAGCGGTTAAAGTTTACGGGGACCGGCTTGGCAGCACCAAACAAGAACGGGCTGTGGCTCAAAAGCAGTAGCATCGGCACAGCCACGGTCCACACAGGATCAATGTGCGGCAAAGGGTTTAGTGAAACCCGCCCCAAAAGACGGGCGGTGTCATCACCTAGCTGATCACTGGCAAAGGCGTGCATCATTTCGTGGATGGCCATCGAGATTAGCAGAACCGGCAATAAAATAAGCAGGCTCAGGATGGTATTGTTCATATCCAACCATTATAGCTGAGAGCTGAGAGTAGTGAGCTAAAAGCTAAGGACCCTAAGCTATGGACTCTCAGCTAATTCAGTTGACTTTAGCATCTTACCCCTGTAAAGTAGTCAACTGAATTATGCAACGAC
>Ga0315281_10009928_pt1 | contig 13171 bp, 12 predicted proteins | sample YL17G07_0_MG_FD_204540 | JGI IMG/M metagenome (GOLD analysis project Ga0315281, IMG submission 204540) | Sediment microbial communities from Yellowstone Lake, YNP, Wyoming, USA - YL17G07_0 | ecosystem: Environmental > Aquatic > Freshwater > Lake > Sediment | place: USA: Wyoming | collected... | reverse complement strand
TTGCCTCCGGCGCGGGCAAGACGGGCTCGACGCACGAGGCCGCGGTCTACAGTGCGTCGAAGGCCGCCGTGCTCTCGCTGACGCGCAGCTTCGCCCACGCCTACGCGGGGCGGGGCGTGCGCGTGAACGCGGTCTGCCCGGGCCTGGTCGACACGCCCATGAACGACGTCGTGCTCGAGGGGATCGCCCCCCTGCGCGGGATCGAGCCGGGCGAGTACGGCCGCAGCCGGCTCGGCGCGGTGCCGCTCGGCCGCCTGGCCGACCCGCGCGAGGTGGCCGAGGTGATCGCCTTCCTGCTCTCGGATGCGTCCTCGTACATGACCGGCCAGTCGGTGAACGTCACCGGCGGCATGATCACGTACTGACGCGGTGCCGCTCCACGTAGTCCAGGTCGAGCTCCCAGCCGAGACCGGGGCTGTGCGGCAGCTCGAGCCACGCGTCGCGCAGCTGCGGCCGGTTGGCGACGACGTTCCACCAGATCGGGTCGCACGGCGTCGGCGCATGGAGAGCCGCTGATGCGCAAGGTCGTGTTCTTCCTCTACGCGTTCCACTTGCTCGTCGCGGCGGACGGCAACGCGATCGTGCCGCTGATCCCGACGTACACGACGCGCTTCGGTCTCTCCGTCTTCGACGCCGGCCTGCTCGTCGGTGCTCCCGCGTTGGCCATGCTCGTTCTCTCGCTTCCGGTGGGCCTGCTCAGCGACCGCGTCGGAGCCCGCGTCGTGACGATCGCGGCGAGCACGCTCCTCACCGTGTCGGCGCTCGGTCAGGCGTTCGCCGGCTCGTACGGGGTCCTGCTCGCGAGCTGGGCGCTCTTCGGCATCACGTCAGCGATCATCTACACGGCTGCGCCCGCCTGGCTGGCGGCCGCCGCGCCGCCGCACCGACGCGTCGCCGTCCTCGGTGGGGTGGCCACGTTCGCAGGGCTCGGCCTGATGGTCGGCCCGGCCTTTGCGGGGCTCCTCTCCGAGCGCTTCGGGTCCGGCTCACCGTTTCTCGTCGTCGCGGTCGCGGCCGCGGCCATCACGGTCGGGCTGATCCTGCAGCCCTCGTCGCGGACCGCCGCCGTCGCGCCCATCGCCGGCAGCCTGCGCGCCCTGCTCCGCGAGCGACACGGAGCCTCGGCGCTCGGGCTGATGGTCTTCGTCGGCGCCCTCGGCGGCGTCGTCAACCTGCTCGTGCCGCTGCGCCTGCACCACGACGGGCTCGGCGCCGGCTCGATCGGGATCGCCTTCACGGCCTCGACGGCTCTCTTCGTCCTGGCTAGCATCCCGGTCGCGCGGCTCGGCAACCGGGTGCCCCTGCTCGCCGCCTCGGGAGCGGCCGCGCTCGGCCTCGGCGCGGCTCTGCTGCTTCCGGTGCTCGCTGGCTCCGCGCTGCTCTTGATCCTCTTCCTCGTGCTGCGCGCGCCCCTGTGGTCGGTCGTCTCGACGATCTCGAATCCACTCTGCGCTCACGGAGCCGAGCTCGCGGGCGTCGGCACGGGCTTCGGACTCGCGCTGATGAACCTCGGCTGGGCGGCCGGGAACCTGAGCGGCCCGCTCGCGGGCGGTGCGCTGGCAGGTGCGGTCGGCGACCGCCCCGTCTTCGCGCTGCTCGCGGTCGCGGGCGCGGCGACCGGTGTCGCGGTCCTGCGCGTGCGGGCGCTGCCGCTGCGCACACCGGTATCCGAGGCGCTGTTGGCCGATCCGACCGAGACGGGAGGCAAGTGATGACGGGAAGGCGCTACGACAGGCGGCTGCTTGACGCGTGCCCGGGGCGTTCTTAGACTCGGCCGTGCGCAAACGTTTGCCCACTCCGTGGCCCTAGCTTGACCACCGCACCCGCACAAGCCCTCCGTCCCCGGGTCAGCCTGCGCGCGCTCGGCTGGGACCACGAGCGCTGCACCGCCCCGATGCGGGCCTGCAGCGAGGTGTGGGAGCGGCTCTACCCCGAGGTCGAGCTCGTCTGGCAGAACCGCTCGCTGACGGCCTTCGGCGACGAGCCGCTGGAGGAGGTCGCCAACCGCTACGACCTGATCATGATCGACCACCCCTTCTGCGGGACCGCGGAGGCGACCGGGACGCTGGCGCCGCTCGACGACCTCCTCGGTCCCGATCTGCTTGCAACCCTTGCCGCCGACTCGATCGGCGCGAGCCACGCCTCGTACTCCTTCCACGGCCGCCAGTGGGCGCTCGCCACCGACGCGGCCTGCCAGGTCGCGGCCGTGCGCGACGATCTGCTCGACGGCGCCCCGGCTCCGGCAACCTGGGACGAGGTGCGGGCGCTCGCACGGGCGCAGCCCGGCCGGGTGGCCGTCCCGCTCGCGCCGGCGCAGGCCATGTGCGCCTTCCTCACGCTGTGCGCGAATGCGGGCAGCCCGGCCGCGAACGACCCCGCTCGGCTCGTCGAGCCGGAGGTCGGCCTCGCGGCCGTCGAGCTGCTCGAGGAGCTGCACCGGCTGGGCCCGTCCGGCGCGCCCGAGTGGGAGCAGCCTGACGTTCTCGGCCGCCTCACCTCCGGCGACGAGCTCGTCTACGTCCCGCTCGTGTTCGGCTTCGTTACGTACGCCCGCGCCGGCCGCGTGCCGTCGCCGTGCCGGTTCCTCGACCTGCCCTCGGCCGGCGCCGGCCCGGTAGGCGCGATCCTGGGCGGCGCCGGGCTCGCCGTGTCGGCGACGAGCGCGCACCTCGAGGAGGCCGCCGCCTTCGCCGCGTTCGCGAGCGGCGCCGAAGCCCAGCGCACGCTCGTCGGCCCCGCCGGTGGCCAGCCGGGCAGCCGCACCGCCTGGACGGCCCCCGAGCTCGACCGCGCCGCCAACGGCTTCTTCTCCGGCACGTCTGCGACGATCGAGCAGGCGTGGGTGCGCCCGCGCGAGCGCTGGTGGCCGGCGTTCCAGCTCGAGGGCGGCCGGCTGTTGAGCCGCGGCTTCGCGACGGCCGAGCCGCCGCGCGGGCTCCTCGAGGAACTCGATTCCCTGTACCGCGACCGCATCCGGCGGTTCTGATGAAGATCACGGGCGTTACCTGTCATGTCCTGCTCGATCCGGGCTTCGAGCGCGGCGCGACGAGCTCGAACCAGGACGACATCGTCGTCGAGGTGCACACGGACGAGGGCATCACGGGGATCGGCGAGACCGACCTCAACGCCTGGGTGGCGCGCGCCTGCATCGAGGCGCCGGGGATGCACACGATGGACCTCGGTCTCGCGCAGACCCTGATCGGCATGGACCCACTCGATCCGGTGACGGTCTGGGACAGGCTCTACGTCGGCACCGCCATGACCGGCCGGCGGGGCGCGGGCGTGCACGCGCTCGGCGCGCTCGACATGGCGCTCTGGGACATTTGCGGCAAGGCAGCGGGCGTCCCGACCTGGCAGCTGCTCGGCGACCAAGCGCACGAGACGCTTCGGCCCTATGCGTCGCTTCTTCCCGCGGCCGATGGCGACTGGGATCGCTTCGCCGGGACGCTCGTCGAGCAGGCGACCTGGGCTCAGAAGCTCGGATTCGAGGCAGCCAAGCTCGAGCTGCTGACGGTCGGCCCGTATGCCCACCAGGGCCTTGATGTCCCCGCGGAGAAGATGGTGGACGTCATCGCCGAGGTGCGGCGGACGGTCGGCCCCGACTTTGCCATCATGGTCGACGTCGCCTACGCGTGGAACGATGCGTCGACGGCACTCGCGGTGATCGAGACGTGGGCGGAGTACGACGTCTTCTTCGTGGAGACCCCGCTGTGGGCGGACGACCTCGACGGGTACGCCGAGCTCGTCCGTCACTCCCCCGTCCCCGTTGCCGCCGGCGAGTGGCTCGCGACCCGGTTCGAGTTCCTCGACCTGATGGACCGCGGCGGGGTGCGGGTCGTCCAGCCGGACGTCGGCCGCGTGGGCGGGCTCACGGAAGCACGCCGCGTCTGCGACCTGGCTGCCGAACGGGGTCGGCTGATCGTGCCTCACGGCTGGAAGACAGGGATCACCGTTGCTGCCACCGCGCACCTCGCCGCCGTGACACCGCACATGCCGTTCTTCGAGTTCGTGCCCCAGGAGGTGGCCGAGTCGCCGCTGCGGCGCGAGCTGGTGCGGGACGAGCTCGAGCTCGTCGACGGGAGACTTGCACTGCCAAGCAGGCCCGGGCTCGGGATCGAGCTCGACCGAGACGTCGTCGAGCGCTTCGCGGCCGCGGCCCGAACCCGCTATCCATGACCCAGGAGGTGGAGTGGGACGTCGGCGTGCTCCCGCATCTCTGGATGTGGCACGAGGTGCGCGCGAGCGGCAGGCGCACGTCGTCCATCCGGCCACTGCTCTGACGTACCGGATGGTCGTGCGACCGCTGCGAGGCTCGCCGAGGAAGACCCTTGACCTCAGCCTGGATCCACCGTTTTGCGCGGGCGTTGCATCTCGTCCGGGCCGCACGAGCGCCTCGCGGTCACGCAAAACGGTGGATCCAGGCTCAGGGTTGGGCCGGGTAGTGCAGCGGCGCACCCGCGAGGCCGAGGTCGATGCCCTTGATGACCATCCCGCCCAGCGATCCAATTGCCAGCTTCGTGAGTCCCTCGCCGTAGAAAGCGACGTTCGTCGGCATCGGGATGTAGATCCCGATCGGATCATCGAGGACGACGTCCATGCGACCACCCTCGGGCGGTAGATAGAGCAGCCGGAACGGGTAATAGCAAGCCACCAGGAACCCGCCATCCGCGCAGAGAGTGACGCCGTCGGGTGATGTCCCGGGGAGGTCGGCGATCAGCTCGACCCGTCCGTCGACGATCCGCGAGAGCCGGGGCGTCAGCGTCTCCAGGACCGACGGCGTGCCATCTGCGTCCACGCACATGCCGTTTGGAAAGTGAAGGTCCTTGTCGAGCTCGAGCACGTCGCCGTCACCCCCGCCCGGCGGCACGCGGATCAGGCGGCCGTTCATTACGTTCATATCCTCCGTACCGGAGTCGGTGAAGTAGAGCGAACCGTCGGGTGCGAACGCCGGCCAGTTCGGCGTCTCCAGGGGACCGCCGGCCGCAGAGTCGCACCAGGTATCGATCGCACCGGTCGCCGGGTCGACGCGAAGGATCGCCGGGGTGCTGTCGAGGTTGCAGAGGTAGATCATCCCGGCGGCGTCGTGGCACAGGCCGAGGACGAACCCGCCCGTGTTCGCGATTTCTACCGCGGTGCCCGCCTCGCGATCGATGCGGTAGACCTGACCAGCTTCGCCGCCCGCGTACAGTTCGCCGTCGGGGCCTGTCGCAATACCCTCGGGATGGTCGAGCGGAGCGGCAATGACGTAGAGGTCACTCAGAGATGCCATATCGTGTCCTTTCGGGGTTGGACAGCGCGGGTCGCCGGCGATCATGAACGGTGCCTGGTTGACTACGGAGCGATGCCTGATCCTGAGGTCAAGGGTCTACCTCGGCGAGCCTCGCAGCGGTCGCACGACCATCCGGTACGTCAGAGCAGTGGCCGGATGGACGACGTGCGCCTGTCCTTCCTCCAGCGCACGTGCGAGGCCGAGCGAATGCGGAACGGACGCCGGCTCGAGCCCGAGCACCTCCGCCTGACCTCTCCACCGACCGCCGCTCGTGCGCACCTCGTGCCACATCCAGAGATGCGGGAGCACGCCGACGTCCCACTCCAGCGCGAGCCCCGCACCGGTCGACGTGTTGCGGACCTCCAGGCGGCCGTCGGGAATGTCCGCGATACAGCAGAAGCGAGCACGGCGCTGGTCGAGCGACCAGCGGTCGACCCGCTCGATCGAGCCATCCAGGAGCAAGACATCGGGCCAGGCCGGGGCGGCCGCCGGAGCCCGGACGGGACCTTCCACCTCGTCTAGCTCGAACCCTCTACCACCCGGCAGCAGGATCTCGACCCCCGGGCAGAGGATCTGGATGCCCAGAGTGAAGTGTTCAACGCAGATCATCGGAGCGATCCGAGTTGTCGCCCGCCAACTCGTCTCGACGGCGAGCGCTCCCTCCTCGATAGCGAGGCGACGCGACGCGACCAGCCCGTGACCTTCCCATTCGAGTGTGACGGCGTCCGGGAAGGCGTCAACCAACCGCCACGGAGCGACGGAGGCGGCGCCATGGAAGCCGTGCTCGATCCCGTCGACCGTGCACCCGTTGCCCGCGTTGGGCGCCACAGTCTGCCAACCACCGCGGTAGCAATCTGTCCAGGTGTCCTCGCCCAGCTCGCCCGCTTGCGGTGGGAGTGAGGCGAACGGGGGTCTGCCCAGATACTGGGCGCCTGTGAGAGGGTCGATCAGGTCGAGAACCTCGCCTCCGTGCTCCGGATCGAGACGCACGAACAGATCGTTGGTCTGTAGCACGATCACCGCTCGAACACCGCCCTTCTACCTGAGGCCCACGACCTGGAAGGCACCGTTGATCTCGTCGGACAGGGCCCTTGGCCTCCTCCTCAAATGGAAGGGAGGCTCTCGACGACGTACAGGGTGGAGAGTGTGCCGCCATCGACCACGAGCTCACTGCCGCTGATTGCGCCGGCGTCATCCGACGCGAGAAACAGGATCGCGGCAGCGATCTCTTCCGGTGTCGCCATTCGCCGTTGCGGAATACGATCGAAGTCGTTCATGACGTACTCGAACATCGCCTCTCCCAGAAACTCACGGGTAAGCGGCGTCGCGGTGTACCCCGGCGCAACGATATTCGACCGGATCCCGTGCGGGGCAAGCTCCCGGGCCATCGTGGCATTGAGCCCACGCAGGCCCGCCTTTGAAGCGTTGTAGGCACCCTCGTCACCGTCGGCGGCATAGGCGGCGATCGACGAGATATGCACGACCGAACCACCTCCGCTCGCAGCCATGACACGCGCCACTCGCTGCGCCATCATGAACGCACCGTTCAGGTTGACGTTCATGACACGGCGCCACTCCTCGTCCGGGAACTCGAGGAACGGACAGGTGTGGCCGAACCCTGCGCAGTTCACGAGGACGTCGATACCGCCCCAGCGGTCTTTTGCGGCGGCAACGGCATCGTCGACCTGTCGGGGATCGGCGACGTCTGCCGCAAACGACCAGGCGCTCCCGCCATCGGCGTCGATCGAGGCCGCGACGGCGTCGATCTCCGACGCCGTACGCGCTACCAGCATGACTTCGGCCCCTTCGCGCGCGGCTCTCCTGGCTGTTGCCTCGCCTATCCCTCGGCCGCCGCCTGACACGACAACCCGACGGCTTGCGAATCGTCCGGGAACCTCGAACGGAGACGGCGCCATGCGCGCGAATGTATCAAGGATCCAATGTCATTCCAACCAGAATTGCGTTCAGGTTCGATCCCTCCATGACGGAAAACGTTATCCGACCTGATCCAACCGTGGTGAGCCGTGCCTATGATCCACGCAGGATGGCTCCCCGGGTCTGACGTGAAGGTCGTCGATGTCACAACGCATGTTCTGCTCGATCCCGGCTTCGACCAGGACGCAACGAGCTCTGCCCAGGACACGATCGTTGTCGAGGTGACGACAGACGAGGGTTTCGTGGGAATCGGTGAGACCGATCTCAACGCCTGGATCGCGCGCGCCTGCATCGAGGCGCCGGGAACCCACACGATGGACCGTGGCCTGAAGCAGATGTTGATCGGCCGGGATCCGTTGGACCCGGAGGCCGTCTGGAACGAACTCTACGTCGGTACCGCCATGTCCGGGCGTCGTGGCGCCGTCGTCCATGCGCTCGGCGCTCTCGACATCGCGTTGTGGGACATCTGCGGCAAGGCGGCCGGTGTCCCCTGCTGGCAGCTCTGGGGTGAGACGGAGCGCACCGAGCTGACGCCGTACGCATCACTGCAGCCCGAGGTCGAGTCGTTCGAGGCATACGTCGAGTCGATGGTCGGCTGGGCGACTCGCGCCCGCGAGATGGGCTTCAAAGCCTGCAAGCTCGAGGCGACGTTCTCGGGCCCGTACGTTCACAAGGGCCTCGTCGGGCCGGACGAGCGGATCACCGAAGTCGTCGCGGCGGTGCGGGAGGCGGTCGGGCCCGAGATGACGATCATGGTCGACGTCCAGTACGCCTTCGACACGGTTGAACGCGCGCTTCGCGTGATCGAGTCGTGGGAGGGGCTCGACGTGTTCTTCATTGAGACACCGCTGTGGACAGACGATGTCGCCGGGTACGCGGAGCTCTCGGCCCGCTCGCCGGTGCGGATCGCTGCGGGCGAGTGGCTCTCGACCCGCCACGACTTCGAGGTGCTGATCGACCAGGGAGGGGTGCACGTCGCCCAGCCCGACATCGGTCGGGTCGGCGGGTTCACGGAGGCGAGGCGCGTGTGTGATCTCGCGGCCGAGCGCGGTCGCCTGATCGTGCCCCACGCCTGGAAGACGGGGATCTCGGTTGCTGTGGCGGCCCAGCTCGCGATGGTGACGCCGCACATGCCGTTCTTCGAGTTCCTCCCGGCGGAGCTGTGCGAGTCGCGGCTGCGGAAGGAGCTGACACGCGACGAGCTCGTGTTCGAGCACGGGACGCTCCGGCCGCCCGAGCGGCCGGGCCTCGGTGTCGATCTCGACCGCGACGCACTGGAGCGGTTCGCCGCGGCCGCAGCCGCGGTGGCGGGGTAGCAGCCCGGCTGACGGTCCGAGCCTTGCCATCACCGCGCGGGGTAGTGGAGGGGTGCCCCGGCGACTGCGAGCTCGACAGCGCACAGGGAGTGGTCGCCGAGCGACGCGATCGCGAGGGTATCGAGCCCCTCCCCAGGACGTGGGTGATGATGTCGACGATCTTCACATCAGACCCGGCTGTAGGCGCCGTCGATCGAAATGTTCGCGCCGGTCATGAATCCCGCCTCGTCTGCGCAGAGTAGGACGCAAGCGTCAGCGACCTCTTCGACCTGGCCGAAGCGGCCGATCGGGTGCTTCACGAGCAACCCAGCCTCCATCTCCGCCCCTCCCTCCATCGAGTCCATCACCGAGCGGTGCAGCTCTGTTTCGATGACCCCAGGCATGAGAGTGTTCGAGCGGATCCCGTGCTTTCCGTACTCAACCGCGATGTGGTCGGACAGCATGTTGAGTCCCGCCTTCGAAATGTCGTACCCGCAGTCGCCCTCCCACACCGTGATCGCGCATACCGAGCTCATATGGACGATCGAGCCACCGCCGGCGGTGAGCAGGTGCGGTATCGCGAACTTCGAGACAAGGAAAGGGCCGCGGAGGTTGACCCGCAGGATCTCGTCGAACGCGGGGATGTCCCACTCGTGCACGGGAACCCAGTCGGAGACGTCGATGCCAGCGTTGTTGACGACGATGTCGAGACCACCGAGGGACGAGGCGGCGCCTTCCACGACCGAGAGCGCCCCGTCCTCCTGCGAGACGTCGCCGAGCGCGGTGACGGCCTCGCCACCTGCGGCAACGATCTCTGAGACGGTGCGCTCGGTGCGCTCGGGGTCGCGCCCACCGACCGCGATACGAGCTCCCTCAAGGGCAAAGCGTTTTGCGACCGCGCGACCGATGCCGCTCGACGCGCCGGTCACGAGCGCGCGCTTTCCCGCAAGACGCGCCATTCAGGCGCCTGCTTCCAGCTCGAGGGGTGGGTAGGCGTAGACCCGGGCGGATGCTCCACCGTCCGCCGAGATCTCGGCTCCGTTGACATACGACGCCCGATCAGAAAGGAGGAACACCACAACCTCGGCGATCTCCTCCGGTTGACCGACCCGGAGCATCGGGGCGAGCAGTCCCTCTCGTCGCAGCGCCTCCTTACGGTCGAGCTCGGCGGGCAGCGTCGCGTACGTCATGGGTGTCTCGATGCATCCGGGGAGAACTGCGTTGCAGCGGATCCCGAACGGGCCGTAGTCGAGCGCGACCGACTTCGTCGCCATCAGCACCGCCGCCTTTGCGGCGTCGTACACGAAGTACCGCGGGAAGGCCGCGATCCCCTGGATCGAGGAGATGTTGACGATGGCTCCGGCACGCGCCGAAAGCATCCTGCGGACGGCGACGCAGCAACCGAACATCGGGCCATGCTGGAGGACACGCAGCCCTCGCTCAATGTGGGCGGCGTCGATCTCGTGCGCGGCGCCGACCCAGTCGATTCCTGCATTGTTGACCCACGAGCGCAGCTGACCCCTGCTCTCTGCCGCGTCTGCCGCACGCTCGTGCGCGTCCCAGTCGCCGACGTCACCGACGACGGGCTCGAAGAGGTCGCCCAGCTCCTCACGCGCCTGGGCCAGCGCCTCGGCGTTCAGGTCGAGTGCGACGACGTGGATCCCGTCCGCGATGAGTTTCTCTGCAACAGCGCGGCCAATACCCATCGCTGCACCTGTCACGACAGCTGAGTGCACGCGTTCCTCCTTGAAAGGTCAGTGGGTCACGGGGTAGCACGTCGCCGCCCCGGACCCACAACGACTGCCTACTCGGGTGGGATCTCCCGGTAGGCGAGCTCGACGTTCACGCCCTGGCTCTTGCGGATGGCGGCAACGACGAAGTAGAGGACGAACCCGAGCACGGCCGGGCCGACGGTCCACGCGAGCATCTTGCCGATGTTGGCGTTCGCGCCGAGCTGGTCGTAGTGCAGGTACGCCCACCAGATGAAGATCCCCGTCAGCACCGCGCCGAAACCGGCTATGGAGACGAGCGGGATGCCAAGGAAGGACTTTTGCGAGGCCGAGGCTCTGTAGAGCTCGGGTCGCAGCCTTGGAGCGAGAATGCCCGAGAGCCCGACGAGCGCCATCGCGATCAGCTGGACAAGGACGGCATAGGCAAGGACGATGAAGAACCCTGTCTGATCGTAGACGGCGTAGATGAAGATTACCGACGCCAGGAGCAGTGCGATGAGCAGCGCGAGCCATGGGCAGCCGTTCTTGTTCACGCGCGTGACGCCCTTCGGCAGGACGCCGTCGAAGGACATCGCGAAGATCGCGCGTGTCTGCTGGAGGGTCGAGATGTACGTGATCAGCGGCCAGAAGACGATGTAGAGGGCAAAGATCACGAACGTGTACAGGGAGCTGCCGACGCTGATCCCGCTCAGGTAGAAGAACGTCGTGCCGGGCGTTTGGATCTCGGCCGGCAGGCCGCCGCCGTTGGCCGCCCGCAGGAAGTCGCCACCGAAGGTCTTGAAGAAGACGGCGGTGCAGATCGCCACAATGATCAGGGGGATGACGCCGCCGAGCGCCATGTTATTGGATGTCTTGATCGTTGAGGCCTGACGCAGCTCTCCGCCGACGAACGTCGACCAGTAGCTGTAGATCGCGGTCGTTGCGAACACGGCAACCATCGGGATCGTGGCCGAGAACGAGAAGCTCGGGTCAACGGCGACACCCGCCTTCACAGCCGCTGCGATCGTGCCCTGGTAGGCGTCGGGCTTGTCCGTGAACTCCTGCGCGAAGCTGTTGAACCTGTCCTCGAAATGGCCATTCGACTGGAACAGCGTCACGAGGGTGACGATCCCGATCGACGCCGTCACCATCCAGAAGAAGATGTTCTGGATCCGGAGCAGTGTCCGCCACCCCCACAGCTGGATGATCCCTGAGAACGCGAACATGGAGAGGCCGAAGAAGATCAGCCACGCCTTGCTCGTGCTCGCCTCCTGCGCCCAGAGCACCAGACCAGGCCAGTCCGCTATCAGCCCGACAGCAACGCAGAGCGGGACGATCCCCACGATCATTACCGCGATCCCGAAAAACGCATTCGAGAGCAACCCGGCGGTGGTCATGCAGAAGACCGACACCCACCCGATCGAGGGGTGCATTATTCGGCTGACCAACATGTAGTCGCCGCCCGACCGGGGAATCATCTGCGTGAGGAGGCCGAACGCGTACGAGAACGAAAGGCTCATGGGGATGACGATGAGGATGGCGAGGAACGGGTTCCCGCCGGCGCCGACGGCGAGCGCGAACAGCAGGATCGCGACCATTGTCTGGGTCGGGTGACCGGGGATGAAGTTGATGATCAGCGACGACCGGGGTGGCACGCCGCGCACGAGACCGGTTGCCGTCCTGGCGAACAGGCCGCTACCGGGCGATGTCGGTTCGGAATCAGTACTCACGGAGACCTCCGGGGATCGACGAGAGGAGAGTTATCCCACCACGAACTGGTGCCGAAGCACCTTGTCCGGCTCGAGCGAGACGACAGCACCGTGAATGTGGCCGCTGTTGTACTCGGAGCCGGTGTTGATCGCGAGCGTCCTACCGATTCGGACCTCCCCTCGTGACTCGTGGATGTGGCCGTGCAGGGCCAGGAGCGGCTGGACCTCTTCGATGATCTGCCGTACTGCCGTCGATCCGACCGGGATCGGATGCGGCTGCCCTCCGACGTAGCGCATCGTCAGGTCGGGGTTCATTTCGTTTGCCGTGTCGAGGCCGGATGCGTGGGGCGGCACGTGCAGGTTGAAGATCGCGGACGCAGGATCCTCGAGACCGTCGGTGAGATCACGCAGCCGGGCATAGAGGGCGTCCTCGTCCAACTCCCGCGGGCTCGACCACGGCGTCGGGTTGGAGTAGGCGCAGGAGATCATCTCGTGGGAGCCGACCCGCACGATGCGCCCGTCGCACGCTTGCACGTGTGCCGCGGCTTCGAGAACGTCGTCGCAGATCCACGGATCATCGTTGCCCGGCATCACGAATACGTCGATCCCGTACTCCGCCATTCTCTCGTCGGCGAGGCTGATCCAGCGGCGCAACTCGTCCAGCATGACCGTTTCGAAAAGGTCGTCCCGAAAGGCAGCGTCGTTGTGGGCCCGTGCGACCTCGATCTCGTCGGCGACCCACGGGTACATGCCGTTGAACCGGATGGCAGCGAGGAGCTTCTCGAGTTGCTCGGGCGTCGTGCCCGTGCGCTGCTCGCGCATGAGCGTGGCCGAGAACGAGCCGGTGGGCGCCCGTGTCACCGGCACAACCGCCTTGCCCGTGAGATCGCCGCCCATGATCAGCGCGTCGACACCGTAGAACCGGCCCGCGCCGAGGAACTTGCGCCAGCAGACCTCCGACCCGTGGACGTCGGAGGCGTAATACAACGACACCGTGCCCGCGACCGACTCGCTAGCCTCACGCCGGCGTCGCAGCAACGAGGCCACTAGCCCTGCTCCGAAAACGTTTGCACCGCGCGACCGTAAAGCTCCGGTGCCGATCCGTCAAGGTCGTTCAGCCCATTGCGAGCACGACGCGCCCGCCGCGACCCGCCCGGGTGAGCTCCATCCCCTCGTTGACCGACTCGAGCGGCAGGCGGTGGGTGACGAGTGGCTCGAGATCGACGAGCCCCGCTTCACACAACATGCCGAGCA
>Ga0315281_10009927_pt1 | contig 13172 bp, 18 predicted proteins | sample YL17G07_0_MG_FD_204540 | JGI IMG/M metagenome (GOLD analysis project Ga0315281, IMG submission 204540) | Sediment microbial communities from Yellowstone Lake, YNP, Wyoming, USA - YL17G07_0 | ecosystem: Environmental > Aquatic > Freshwater > Lake > Sediment | place: USA: Wyoming | collected... | reverse complement strand
AACCGCGCCGGCCGCGGTTGCCGTGAAGATGCCGCCCGTCGCGGCTTCAAACCGAAGCCGCCGCCGTGGCGACCCCCGCCGAAGAGGATGCTCAGGTAGTTCGGTAGCCCGCCGCGCGCCTTGCCGCGCGGCGGGCTCCCGTCTGGCAACCACCCCGTTGACTGGCGTCAGTGAGGGGCTCTACATCCCAAGGGTCGCGGCTGGTACCCGCGAAGGGTTCGATTCCCGTGGTTGCCTCCATCATCTTGCCCCGCGCGCCGCCCGCCGCGCAAGGGCTTGAACTCACCGCCGACCACCGCGGCGGGCAGCCTCCGCCACGCGAGCAGGTGGCACGAAGGCGCGCCTAGCGGCGCGCTCGATGGGTACGACGTTGGCCGGCATGCGTCGGACCGTCGCCTTGTTGTGTGTGAATCTCTGCAAGAAGCCGACGATCGCGGAGCTTCCGCTGCGACCCGTGTCGACGTTCTCGTAGTGCACCGCCCGTGCCCGCACGGAGATTACTCTGACGTCGGCTTGACCGATCGTCCGGGTCCACACCTCTCCCTTGTGGGGCTGCTTCTGCGGTCGCTTTCGCGTCGTGGCCATGCGTCATGCTCGCCGAACTTCGCGAGCTGCGCTAGCTCGGCTTCCAGCCGGTCCGCTGGCGCCCTTCCGACACGATGGCGGCCTTGACCGCCAGCTCGGGCGAGTCGACGCCGGGCACCCCCAACACGGCGACGAACCTGCGCTTGGTGCCCGTCGTCGCGTGCGACCAGGCGTAGGCGCGCTTCGCCGATGGGTGCCCAGCGAGATCGAAGACCTGCACCCAGCCCGCCCACGCGACCTCGCCCTGGAAGACCTCGCGCACGGCGACCGACTCGATCCACGTCGACTCCACGCCGTGCATGTGGCGGATCGCATCCTGGAGAGCGGGGGTGCCGGCGGGGTCAGGGGCCTCGCCCGTCCGCCACCCGCGGTCGCATGGCTCGCAGAAGTAGAAGCCCTTCCCTGCGGCCATCCAGCACTTGGGTGGCTGGCGCTTTCCGCAATACGGGCACGCCGCGAGGGGGCAGTCGCGCGCTTCGGCCAGGGTGAGGCGATGGCGGCCAACGGCGAGCGGTTCCGAGCACAGGTCGCAGTTCACCACCGCATCATAGCCGCCTGGCGCAGGGCACCGTCTTCGTGACGCGCGGCGTCGCGCCAGGCAAACTTGACCAGTACCGGCTGGCGGCTCGTGACCGAGGTTCTCGGCGCCGTAGCGAAGACCCCGGGCTCAAAGGACCGAACCGGGTGAACCCTTCGACAGGTTCACCATCGGCGGCACCGAGGTCCCCATCCTGAGCGCCCGCTTCGAGCACCCAGCGCCCGCGCCGACGACGCCCACCGCAGGCACCTACGGCCCGATCTCCCTCACCTTCGAGCTCGACGCGACCGTGGCCCGGGGGCTCCGCGCCTTCTTCCCGATCCAGCCGCGGCTCGACCCGCAGGGCCGCCACCGGCGCCGGCGCGGGCCTCACGATGACCGGCGTTCGCAGGTAGAGCGGCTCGCGTGGCTCCGCCCTGGAGAGCTCGCGGCGCTGCTGCGAGGCGCGTCGTGAGCGAGACTCAGGACCCGCCCCGCTCCACCCACGCCTCGAAGCGCTCGGCGCCGGGCGCACGTGGCCGTGGACCCAGAGCCAGCCGCCCAACCGCCGGAGCCCTCGGCACGCCAGCGTGATCACGAACGGGCGATCCAGCCCACCAGGTCCGGCTCGTGGGTCGAGTGCTTCACGCGCGCCACCTGGTTGTCGTGGTTGCCCTCGACCGAGGTGACCGCGCCGGCGGCGTCCGCTTCGACCTCGAGCCGCCCGACGTGCCCGGGGCCCCCGTGGCGAGGGTCACCGCCGGCGCGCCGCCAGATGGGCAGGTCCCCGCGCCCGGCCAGGTACTCGACGATGCGGGGGTTGGCCCGGGGGCCAGCGACCTCGCGCTGGCCGAGTTCGCCCAGGGCCCGCTCGAGAGCGCGCTCGCCGTCGGTCTGGGCCATGGGCGCCGGCGCGTCGCGTGACAAGGGTGCCAGCGTTCTGCGGCCGGGCTCTCCGCCGAACCAGCGAGCCTCGAAAGAGAATCGTCACGCGACGCTTGACGACTGTACGTACAGTTGCTAGCTTGGTCTCTGTCGACGGCGCGGAGCCGGGCGACCGAAGGAGAAGAGACCATGATCCACACGCACCGCCACCGCGCCAAGTCGTCGGAGGACCGCGCATTCTCCGGCCCCGTCGCCGACCCCGAGAACCGCGCCGCACACGGCAACATCTGCAGCGTCGACACGTGCTCGTGCGGCGCGACCCGCAGCGCGAACGTCAACGGGCGCCACGTAGAGCAGGGTAAGTGGGTCGAGCCGACCGATTGGAACGCCACGCCGAACGCGAGCCGCAAGCGCCCGATGGTGACGCTGACCATGAGCGACGCAGGCCTGGCGCAGCTCGACCGACTGGCGGCCAAGCGCGACGAGCCACGGGGGCGCGTTGTCGAGGCGGCGCTCGATGCTCTGGAGCGGAGCTAGAACCCGCCGCGCTCGACCCACGCCTCGAGGCGCTCGGTGTAGTCCCACACGCGCAGCGCGTGACGCACCTGCCCCACAGCCACGTGATCACGCCCGCGCGATCCAGCCCACCAGGTCCGGCTCGTGGGTCGAGTGCTTCACGCGCGCCACCTGGTTGTCGTGGTTGCCCTCGATGCTCGTAAACACCGTGTCGGCATCCGCCTCGACCTCGAGCCGCCCGACGTGCCCGGGGCCCCCGTGGCGAGGGTCACCGCCAGCGCGCTTCCAGATGGGCAGGTCCCCGCACTTGGCCTGGTAACCGACCTCGCGCCACGTGCCCGCGGCCACCGCATCGGCCACCAGCTCGGCCACCGCGGCGCGCCAGGCGTGCCCCTGCCCCTGTTCGCACCACCCGGCGAACGCCGCGCACCAAGCGATCTCGTCGCTCACCAGCCCGAGGGGTGCGCCGTGGCGCACGCACCCGGCCAGGTACTCGCTGATGCGCGGGTTGGCCCTCGGCCCCGCCACCTCGCGCTGGCCAAGTTCGCCCAGGGCCCGCTCGAGCGCGCGCTCGCCGTCGGTCTGCGTCATCGGGGCCGGCGACGTGCTCGGGACAGGGGTAGGTCGGTCCTCGAGCTCGGGCGCCGTGTCGCGCACCACGATCACGATGCTCGAATAATCGGCGTACAGGTCGTCGTGGAAGCCCCGCGCGCCGCTCTCCGCGTCGAGGCCCGTCTGCGTCCACGCCCAGCCCACGCCGGCCTTGTGGGGCCACCCCATCAGCCAGGCCGTGCCGCCCGGCGGGAGCTGGTGCACGCCCTCGCCGCGGATCCATTGCTTCCCGCACCCCATGAGCGGCTGACGCTCGGGGTTCCACGCGAGCAGCTGCTTCGCCACCTGCGCATCGTGGTGCAGCATCCACTCGAGGCTCTGCATGTGCACCTCGCGCAGGTGCTGCTTCATCGCCTCGTCGCGCACCGAGACGCCGTGCACGTGACAGAGCTCGGCATCGGGGAGCGCCACGGGCGAGAGGACCAGCCCCGCGTCGGCGATCGCCGCCATCTCGCGCCGGGTGGGGAGGCGGCCGCCGAGGCGCTTCGCCACCTGGAGGGCGGCGCGATAGCCCATGCGCGCGTACGTGGGGCGCGGGTCGGGGCCGTCGTCCTCGAGCGGGAGCGACACCCAGACCGGGCCAACCGGCACCCAGCCTGCGCACGTGGTTCTGGCAGGGTCAGAGCGGTACGCGGTCATCGGTCGCTCGCTTTCAGTTCGGCGTCGACCTTCGCGTCGGCAGCTTCCCATTCCTCGACCGAAGGCGGGAGCGGGCCGAGGTTGTTGGCCCCCCAAATCTCGACGACGTGCGGCCAGATGCCTGGCAGCTTCTTCAGGAGCAGGCCGACGACGTAAAGCGCGCCGGCGATCCCCTCGGCCCCGAGCGCGGGCGTCACTTCGACACCTCGGGGGCGCGCAGGTCCGCCGGGCACTTAGCCGGCTCGAAGTCACACCAACGCTCGCGCAGGTCTTGCAGCTGGATGCGGAAGCCTGCCCAGTGGTCCCTGACCTCGGCCACGCAGGGCGCGCGGCGCGGGGCCTCGAGCGCCATGCACACCGCCAACTCGCCTTCGTAGGCCTTCAAGAGATGGGGCGTCGACACGGCGGCGAAGCGCCCGGCGGAGGCAGCGAATCGCTCGAGCGGCGGCGAGGCGCACCCAAGCAGGAGCAAGGCGAGAGCGAGGGGGGTCTTGTTCATGTTGCGCGGGTGATGTCGGCTTGAATCGTCAGCGTCCCTGCCGCGACCGTGAACAGGTCCCCGTCCGCGGTCTTGATCTGGATGTCGCAGGACGCAAGCGCTGCCGGCGGCCCCTCGTCGCAGGACTTCTCGGCGTCAGCTTCGCGCTGGTCGAGGTCGAGGTAGGCCGCCCCCGCCTTGGCGGTGCGCGCATTGACGCGCTGCTGCTGTGAGGGGCCGCAGGCGACGACGAGCACCACCAGGCCGAACGCGACCAGCGCGACCCCCTCGAGACGATGCGCTCTCACGAGCCCGCCTTCGGAGCGCCGAGCTCGCGGCCGCCCAGCATCCCGCCGATGACCACGTCGTGCCCGCCCATCGCGCCGAGGCTGGCCAGCAACCCACCCAGCAGGGCATCGCGCCAGGGCGTGCCCCGGGTGAGCGCCTCGACCACGCCGGCGAACTGCCCGAGCACCAGGGCGAGCACGGGGCGCCAGCGCGGCGGGATGTTGATCGGGATTCGATCGCTCTTGAGGGCGCGAATGAGCGCGCCGATCAGCAGGGCAACAGCAGCAAGAAACAGCGCGCGGTCGGTCACGTCAGCACCTCGGGTTCGGGTCGAGAACGATGATGTCGCGCAGCGGGGTGGCGAGCGCGCCGGCATAGTGAGCGCCCGTGAAGTCAGGCACGTTGCCCACGGTCCAGGTGTCTCGCGTCGTGAGCACGGCATCCATGCCCGACATCACGAAGCGGCGCTGCACCGGAAGCGTCATGTCTTCGTACGAGGCGAAAGCGAGCGCGGTCTCCTGTTGGAGCGCGATGGCCTGCGCCTTCACGTCCTCGTAGGCCGCGGCCGCGAGCACATCCTCGAGCTGGAGCGCGAGCGCCTGCGCGGCAACATCTTCATATGCTACGTCGGCCATGGGCTCCTCAGGCGGTGATGGTGTCGACGCCGTTCCAGGGCACCCACACGTCGCCGTAGACCACCCAGAGCTTGTCGGTGGTCATCTGAACCGCCGTGGTGAGGCTCGTTGCGGTCCACCGCATGACGGTCGACCATCCCTTCTGGCCCTGCTTGGTCGCCAGCGCGCTGTTGCGGTTGACCCGGATCGGCAGGAGCGTGTGCTCGGTCGGGTCGAAAGGATTCACCGCGCCACCGCTGCCATACTGCGAGACGCTGTTCGTGATGTACCCCGCGTAAGGAGCGCCGAGGAACACCGTGAGAGCGGTGTCCCAGAAGCAATAGGCGGAGCTGCTGTTGAGGGTGTCGGTCGGACTGGACATGTTTGCTCCGGTCCACGGATTGCCGCCGTTCCCCCGGAAGGTGTACACGAGCTTGTCGGTGTCGGCGGCATTCCCGTTCACGGGATCCCACACGATCTGCATCGTCGTCGTGCTGCCGATCGTCTTGGCGCCCATCCACCATCCGTAGGGCGAGGCTCCCGACGCGAACCCGTGGCTCTTGATCGTGCCGCCGGTCACCGAGGCGAGAAACGTCACGTAGGTGGGACTCGCGTCCGTGCCCGATCCTTCGGGCACCTGCTCGTCGGTCGCGCTCGGCACGCGGGTCGCGGAACCGCTGCCGCCGGTGAACTTTGCCGCGGGGCTGATCTTGAGCCGGATCCCCGTGCTGTTGTTGTGCTGAAGTACGAACTCTCGAACGCCGCCGGGGTCCTGGAGCCGTACCCACGCGCCCGAGTTGGCGAAGCCGTTGGCACCCGACGCGCCGCCTCCCGAGAACACGGTGGTCGTGCTGGAGTAGGCGGCGAGCCCATCCCCGCTCGCCTTGACCACCCACCCCGCAGCGGTGAGCATCAGCAGCAGGTCGTACCAGAAGAGCCCCGTCGTCGTGCGGACCTGATTGACGATTGAACCGTCGGCCATCTCAGTATCTCACTTCCAGGTATGCGTTTTTGCAGGTCACTTGATCGGTCGCGGTGCCGCCAGTTCGTTTGATGCGCAGCGAGTAAGTCTTCTTCGAGTTCGGCAGGTCGGCCGGCACGGCGAGCGTCGCCGACTCCTGCTCGTCGCCGGTGGTCGAGGTCGAGGTGAGCACCACGACCGAGGCCGCGTCGGTGATGTTGTAGAGCTCGACGCTGAGCGTCTGCCCCGCCACGGCCACCTCACCATCCATCACGAGCACGATGGTCCGCCCGGTCGCCGACCAGGTCGACGGGTCGAACGTGCGTCGCCCGATCTCCTGGTAGCCCGTCTGCGTGGTGCTCTGTGCGCCGCACACGAAGGGGATCGGCGTCGGGCCCCCGCCCGTGCTCGCGGCCGGCGCGATCTGGGTAGAAACGTCGGCCGAGTCCTTCACATAGAGGTTGCCGTCTGGGTCCGACCAGAAGGTGTACTCACCGGCGGCGCCGGCCACCGGCTCGGCGGTTTCGGCGAGCGTCACGGGCCCGTTGACGCGGAGCTGGTCGTCGACCTGTACCCGGATGGTCGAGCCGCTCTTGATGAGCGTCGTCCCCGTGGGGCTGCTCGCGGACCCGAACGCGCGCAGCTCGAGTCGGCCCCCGAGGATCGAGATGTCGCCGCGGTATCCACTCAGGCCGCCGGTCCCGGGGAGGCCGGCCCAGACCGCGATCGGGGCGCCGTCGTTATTGTAGCCAGCGGCAACATTCTGGCCCTGCTGACCGATGATGCCGAACGGGTTACCCGGGTTGGAGCCCGTGCCCCCGAGCTGCAGCTGGGTGATGAACGGGATCACCGTCGACTCGAAGACGGCCGAGCCGTAGCCGAGTTCGAGGCGCGTGTTGGCCGCGTCGACGTGAAGCCGCTTGGTGCCCGCGAGCTTGATCTTCGCGCCGGCGACGTCGATGGTGATCTCGCTGCTCAGGTTGTAGTTGAGCTGCGCGCCGCTCGACCCGTGCACGATCGCCTGCCCGGCGCTGGGAATAGGCGTGAGGGTGCCCGGCGCGGCCGCGAGGAGCGCCGAGTCAGCCGCGAGGCTTGCCTCGGTCGAGTCGACGTAGAGAGCCCCGTGGGCACCGGTCTCCACGAACAGGCTCTGCGTGGCCCCGTCGAGCAGCAACGAGGGGTTGGCGCCTGCGGCCAGGCGGACCGCCGCGGCCAGGGTTCCACCGAGGGTCACCCCATCGGCGCCGTCGGTGGCCAGGTACGGCAGGTTGACGAGCCCCGTGGCCGCGTCGAGGCCGGCGAACACCACGCTCGCGAACTTGGTGCCCCTGAGAAGGCCCGTGGTGGCGACGCCGCTCGAGGCCGGCGCGAAGCTGGTGGCCCGCGCCTGACCCGCCCCGTCGCGCAGCACGATGGTGTTTGGATCGGGGTCCACCTCGCCGGCGGCGGTCACGTTGACCCCCACGTCGACGGCATCGAGCGAGGGGTTGTCGACCACCGTGAACACCGCGGAGAAGTTGACCTTCCTCCGGGTCGCGATGAGCACACCGGCCTTGTAGAACGAGACCGTCAGGGCGAAAAACTGGTTGAGGTAGCTCATGTCAGAACCCGAACCCCTGCCGGTTGCGCATGACCAGGATGTGGCCGGGGTCGATCGCTGCCGCGATCTCCACGTCGTTGCCGATCGTCGACTTCGCCTGCACGATCACGCGCGTCGTGCCCGCGCGTGTGCCTCTGAATCCCCCGATCAGGTTGTAGTCCCTCGGAACCCCATCGAGAGCGATTGGACCCACCGGGTACTCGAAGAGCCCCACGAGGACCTCCCCCGCCCCGCCGTGGTCCTCGTAGATCGCCGCGCGGATCTTGTGGGTGCCAGCGGTCGTATTCGCGATGCACTGGATCTGCACCTGGTACTCATCGCCCGACTCGCATTGCTGGATATCCTTCCAAGCGAGATTGGCGTCCTCCCAGTTGCCGGTGCCGGTGATCGTCTCGTTCCCGAACGTGCCCGTGTAGTGCTGGGTGGTCGCCTGAAAGCGCTGCACCAGATAGAGCAGCGCCGAGGTGCGGTCGGCGAGCTCCTCCATGGGAACGTCGACCGAGGCCGCGTCCATGTCGTCGGTCACGTCATCGGGCAACGGCACGCGCGTGCCGAAGGCCAGCGAGAGCAGGTTGCCGAAGGCGCCGCCGGCGAGCGACCCGATGACGTTGGTGCCGTCGGGGTAGAGCAGCTCGAAGGTGGTCGCCGTGACCGTGCCCACCTGGCCGTAGATGTTGGCGCTCGGGTCCTGGGCCCCCGTGAGGTACACGAAGTCACCCGTGTTCATCAGGTGAGGAGTCGTGGTCGTGACGACGATCGGTGTCGCGTTCGTGGTCGACTGGATCGCCTTCGCGCTCGGCAGGTTGCTGAGGATGTTCTGCGGGAGTCCGCTGTAATCGGTCGGCATCAGATCACCTCTCCGCCGTAGCGGGCTTCCGTGAAACGCGCGCGCTGGCGCACCCCGCCCACGATCTTCGACCAGCGTCCGAAGGTCCCGTCGGGGTTCACGCCGCCGGCGACGGGCTGGTCCGGGTCGAAGAGCGCGTCGTCGAAGCACACGATCACCGAACGGCACCACGCCTGCGCGGCCTTCCACTGCCCGACGATGATCTGGATCGAGCGCCCGATCGTCGCAGGCTTGTCGACGCCCCACGCGTTCCCGCTCGATCCCCACCCGCCGCCGGTCCCCCACTTGCCGCTCTTGCCGATCCAGGCGTTCGGGGCCGTCGAATAGAGGACGATGTACGTGCTCCACCAACCCCACGATCCCGACTTGGGAGAGAGAGAGTCCCAATCCCAGTTGCCGCCGGCGGCGTCGACGAACTGGTGCACCGGCTCGGAGGTGGGATCGCGCCCCGCCGGGTACGTGTCCCACTTCGACGACAGCCGGGCGTTCGGGTACACGGCGCCCGGGTCCGAGGGGATGATCCCCAGGGCCAGGAAGTACGCGTTACGCGCCGGGTCGGGGTCGTAGCGGCTCGCCACCTCTCGCACGCGGGGGGTCACGGCGAGCAGGAAGCCGAGGATCTGCGAGAGGTCCGCACGCGCGGACCCGGCGAGGCGCCAGGCGTCGAAGGCGCGCTTCAGCCGCAGGGCGTAGCTCGCGTCCGACTCGGTGAGCCCGCGCCCGATCACCCGGTCGGCGCCAAGGACCGCGAGGGCGCTCGGCGCGCACCGCGTCGGGAGCCGCGCGCGGACCCCCTGCACCAGCTTCTCGAGGTTGGCGTCGGCCGACAGGCCGAAGTCGAACATGATGCGCTCCGCCACGCCATCCTGCAGCCACGACGGGCACAGGAGCTTCACGCGGTCGCGGAAGGGGACGAGCGTCACGCGGGCACCCCCGCGACGACGGCCAGCGTGAAGATCGTGGCGACCTCGGGGACGGGGGCCAGCGCGAGAGCGACGTTAAGGCCGGCGCCGTCGAGCAGCACCTGGGCGTCCTGGATCGGGATGTTGGCCGCGCGGCACGCGACGAAGATCGCGCCCACGATGCCCTCGACCGGGACCATGTTGGTGTTCGGCGCGGGGCCCGCAACATCCGACACACCACCGATCGGGTGCAGTGAGAAGCAGACCCGGATCGCAACCTCGACGACCGGCACCATCGCAGCCGCGTAGCCCGGCGGAACCCATACGGTCGCCGCGATGACGATGGAGTGCTCGGCGGCCGCCTGCACGATCGCGGTCACGGCCTCCGGCACGCAATAGGCCTGGATCACCGCGTCGGTCGCCTCGGTGTCGCTCCCGGGCCCGGTGGTCGGCGCACCAGTGGTGTTGGCCAGGGTCACCGTGACGGTGCCCGTCAGGATGTCGGCCTGCACGAGCGCCTTCGTGATGGCCGTGGCCACCGCGAGCGGCGGGGTGAGCTTCGGCGCGAGCTGCTGCGAGCTCAGGGCGAAGAACTGATAGGCGCCCTTCGGCCCGTTCGGCGAGAGGCTTTGGAGCTTCAGTCGGCACCGCCCGGCCAGCGCCGTGTTGCTCTCGATGTCGGAGCCGAGCCAGGCCTCGGTGTTCGCCACCGACACGCCCACCAGCGAGGTCACTGGCTGCGTGACGAGGTTGGGATCGGTCGCGTTCGACACCGAGCCGATCGAATCCGCGGTGAAGCTGGCGAGAAGCGGCAGGTACACGGAGCCGCCGCCGGTGTAGGCGCCGTTCCCAGCCGAGCCGTTGAGCGTGAAGCTCGAGCCGCCCGTGACCGTGATCGTCCAGGCTGCGTTCGCCGCCGTGTTCCCGTTGACCCCCGTGAGGAACACGATGTCGCCGGTCGCGAGGCCATGCGCCGCGCCGGTGGTGATGGCGATCGGGCTCGCGTTCGTGGCCGCGGTAACCGCCGCCACCAGGGTCGACGGGGGGATGGTGAGGCTCGCCGTGTTCGCGTAGCTGGGCGAGCCCGGGGCCGAGGGCTGAGCCACGTGGTAGGTGCCCAACGCGAAGGGCCCGTACGTGCTCGCGCTCGTGTTGAGAATGGCGAGCTCGCCGCCGGCGTAAGTGGCCAGGATGCGGAGCACGTCATAGACGCTGTCCGCGAGCACATCGAGGGCCCCCAGCGCGCCCGTGGGGTTCTGCGCCGGGATCGACGGGTCGGGGGTCACCTGCACCGTGACGAGCTCGCCGGCCGAGTCCGTGTAAGTGACCGACCCCGTGGCCGCAAAGTCGAGGAACCCGCTTTGGGCGATGATCGAGATCGCCACGTCCTCGGCCTGGAAGAGGTTGGCCATCACCGCGAAGATCGTTCGCGTGACGCCGCCAGGCTGCCACGCGGTGGTTCGCAGCTTCAGCCGGTCGGCGTTCGCCAGCATCGTGGCGTTCCAATCGGCCGCCGTGGCAGGCGTGAAGAGCTCGGGGAGCGGGAGCAGCGTCATACGGGCACCGAGAGGATCTGTACGGTCACCTGAGACACGGCGAGCACGAGCTTGAACGAGCCCGCGCCGTCGATCACCGAGGCCGGGAGCATGAGCAGGTCGCCGACAAAGCTCGGGACCGTCGTCGAGCTCACCACCCGCTCGTCCTTCCGCAGCTCGGCGTCGACGCTCGCGCCCGCCATCGCGATGTCGCGCGGGTCCATGTCGTCGTTCACGTTCTGGGTGACGTCGGAGCCGTAGTTGGCGGTCGTGCTCGGGACCACGACATCGATGAGCGTGGACCGGAAGGTCACGAGCCGGCGCACGAGGGCCTCGGCCAGGCACGGCCGGCCGCTCACCTCGGCCTGGTCGAGGGCGATGTCGACGCCGTTGAAGAGCCGGAACGAGCCGTCGGGCATCTCGAGCGTCTGAGCTCGTTGCCTGCACGACAGGTCGGTGCCGTAGTCGGTCGCCATTCAGGCCTTCACCTTTGCGAGCGGCGCCGGCGGGCCGGGGGGGAGCGAGATCGGCCCGGTCGCGACCCCGACCATCACCGGGTCGCCGTAGCGCACCACGCGGCCGAGCTCGGAGCCGGGCGCCACCGGCTCGGACCCGCTCCCGAGCTGCGTCAGCGCGGCCGAGGGGCCGACTGCAAGGGTACCCGTCGCGTCGACGGTGGCCGAGCTCGGCACCGTGGGCCCGAAGGCGAGCACCACCGGCCTCGATGCGTCGGCGTTGGCGAAGGCCACATAGACCAAGGTCCCCTTCGTCGGAACGCAGGAGGACCCCGCCAGGCTCGGGCGATAGGGCACGCCGACGAGCGACGGCAGGGGGAAGTCGGAGCTCGTGGGGGTGCCATCGAACGTCTTCGAGTCGGCGCGCTCGACGGAGTACTCCCAGATCCCCCGGTAATCGCGCGCGGGGTCTTCAGCGCGGGTCAGCGCGCGGAAGGCGCGCATCGCTCGATCCAGGGCGGTGGGCTCGGCGGCGATCATGTGGTGAGCACCTCGATGCGCTGCTTGCCGTCGTTCGCCGTGGCGAGGCGCACGTGCCCGATGGTGATCCCGTCGGGCACCGTCGGACTCTTGAAGGTCGCGCCAGGCGCCCAGCTCGAGAGATCCTCGGTCGCCACCGAGAGCCAGCCCTTGCCGCCGTCGTAGGCAGCCACCGTGGCCGCGCTCGTGATGGCCTTCGAGGGCCGGGCCCCGATCTGCGTGACGCCGGCGGCGTCCACCCACCAGAGCGCGCCGGCGAGCTGGCGGAGCACGCGCGACGCGGGCCCGGCCTCTCGCACGAAAAACAGGCCCGCCGACCGGTCGGCCGCGAGCTTCACCTTCTCGCCCACCTCGCCGGCGACATCGCGCAGGATCATCGACAGGGGCACGCCGAGGGGGTTCGCGTACGCGCGCGCCGCGACCTGCTTCCCCCAGCCACCGTGCCCACCCACCAGGCGCGCGGTGAGCAACTGCGCGAAGACCTGTTGCCGGACCACGGCGCCGATCAGGGAGAGGTTTCCGATCTTGAGCGTCACGTCCCCCGCGAGCGGCGTCGGCGAGGCAACAGTCACGTCGGCCACCCACGCCCCGTAGAACGGGATCGCCAGGCTCGTGAGCGTCACGCGCGCGCCGTTCGCCGAGCTGTAGAGGGCGCTGGTCATACAGCCGCCTGCGCGTCGGAGGCGGCGCCGCCGGTGGTCTTGTCGCCCGCCTTGCCCGCCGTGTCGGGGTCGCTCTTCGCCAGGGCCGCGTCGACCTTCTTCGACGAGTCGGACCCGTTCGCCGTCGAACTGATGTTGGCGGTCGGCGCCTCGGTGAACTCGAGGAACTCGATATCGCGCTTGTACATCTGGCCCCCCTCGTGCTCCCAGCAGCCGAGGTTCTCGGGCGGGAGCGCCGAGGTCATCTCGATGTCGGCGAGCGCCGGGTGGTAGATGTCGAAGGCCTGCTTGCTCTTGTCCTTCTGCGGGTCGTACTTGATGAGCGGGAGGATGAGATCCCACGCGGCGAATTGGTCCGCGCGCCAGGCGTAGAAGGTGATCGTGCCCTTCGCCGGAGGCTGCTGCTTCAAGGTCTCGGTCGCGCCCTTGGTGCCCTTGCCCGCCTTGACGTCGTACTCGTTCGTGCGCTTGAACCCCTTGACCTCGCACCGGCCGGGCGTGACGTTGCCCGCGAGCACGCACGTGTCCCACGCCTG
>Ga0315281_10009926_pt1 | contig 13172 bp, 12 predicted proteins | sample YL17G07_0_MG_FD_204540 | JGI IMG/M metagenome (GOLD analysis project Ga0315281, IMG submission 204540) | Sediment microbial communities from Yellowstone Lake, YNP, Wyoming, USA - YL17G07_0 | ecosystem: Environmental > Aquatic > Freshwater > Lake > Sediment | place: USA: Wyoming | collected... | reverse complement strand
ACATGATCATCCCCATGTCGACGCAGGCCCTCCAGGCGGCCATCCTCGCCGGCCGGACGACGCCGATCGTCTTCAGCGCGGTCGCCGTGCCCTACCTCGTCGGGGCGGGCAGGTCGGCCGACGACCATCTTGGAAACGTCACCGGGGTGGCCTCCACGGGGCCCATCCGGCAGACGATGGCCCTCATCCGCGAGGTCCTCCCGAAGGCGAGACGCGTCGGGTCGCTCTGGACGCCCTCGGAGATCAACTCGGAATATTACCTTGACCTAGCCCGACAGAGTGCCGCGGAACTCGGTTTAGAGCTGATCGCCGTCCCCGTGACCGGCCCTCACGCGATCCACGGCCTGGTCCAGAGCCTGCTCAACGAAAAAGTCGACGTCCTTTTTCCGATGTCCGACAACACCATCAACAGCGCGTTCGACGTCATCGGCCGGGCGGCCGAGGAGAACGGATTGCCCCTCTTCGGCAGTTTCCTCCGCTCCGTCGAGTTCGGCGCCTGCGCGGCGCTGGGGTTCGATTTTTACGACATGGGCTATAAGACGGGCCGGATCGCGGTCCGGGTGAAGAACGGCGAGAGCCCTGCCCGCATCCCCATCCAGTCCATGGAGGAGACCAGGCTTTACATCAATTCGGAGGCCGCGGGAAAGCAGGGCGTCAGCTTTTCGAAGAGCCTTCTCGACCGCGTGGACAAGGTTGTCAGCGTCGCCCTCGGCCCCTCGATGGCCCCAGGCCCCATCCTCGACTGAGGTCGAAGGTCCACCGGCCCCCCGCCGCCGGCACGGCCTCGCGGATGGCCGCTCCGACCAGCGCGATCCCCAGCTCGCAGGCTTCTTTGAGCGGGCGTCCTTCGGCCAGGTGGCCGAGGATCGCGGAAGACAGGAAACAACCCGTCCCGTGGACATCCTTGACCGACCGTTCGTGTTCGAAAGCCGTGAACTCCCGGCCGTCATAAAGGACGTCCACCGCCTTTCCCTCGAGATGGCCGCCTTTGAGGAGGCACGGGATGCGGCCCGCCCGAGTGATCTCGGCCGCCGCTTTTCGCATCGCCTGGACCGACCCGACCGGGCCGCCCACGAGGATTTCCGCCTCGTCCAAGTTGGGCGTGATGAGGTCGGCCTTTCCTCCGAGGACGCCCAGATAGCGCGGCCAAGCCTTCTTTTCGAGAAGGACGGCGCCCGAACTCGATCGGAAGACCGGGTCGACGACCCGGGGGATGCCCGCATTCCGGGCCAGGATACGGCTGACGGCGGCCAGGTTCCCGGCCGTGCCGATCATGCCGACCTTGATCCCGGCGATGTCGGCCGTTTCCATTAACCGGCCGAACTGACCTGTGACGGCCCGCGCCGGGAGGGGAAAGACACGGTCGACCCGTTCCGGGTTCTGGGCCGTGACGGCCGTCAGCACCCCGAAGCCCCGATAGCCGAGGCGCTCGAAGACCCCGATGTCGAGAAGGATGCCCGCCCCCGCCGAGGGGTCGTAGCCGGCGATCGAGATCAGATTTTTCGTCATTTCCTTTATCGCCCCATTGGCGCGATGCGATTCTACCATGAATCGTGGGATGGGGCCGATGTTGACTTTTTTTGGGCTGATGGGGTAATAGCAAGGGTGACTGATCCCGCCGAAGGAGGTAAGGGGATGAAAAAGATGTGCATTGGCCTGGCGGTCATTCTGGCCCTCGCAGCAGGGCTCCTGGGAAACGGCCTGAACCTGAACGGACTCGGCGCCCGGGCGGCGTCCATGGGCGGCGCGTTCGTCGGCCTGGCCGACGATTTCACGGCGGTCTTCTGGAATCCCGCCGGCCTGGCCCTGTTGAACAGGGGGACATTCGGGTTGACCGGAGACCTGCTCGTGCCGAAGAGCCAGTACGCCCTGAACTCCTCCTTCGACATGAAGACCAAGAATAAATACTATCCTGCCGGGCTTGTCGGCTACTTCCGACCGATCGGCGACAGGGTGGTCGTCGGGCTGGGCGCCTACACCCTGTCCGGCCTCGGCGCGAACTGGAACAACACCGGGTTCGAAACGGCTCTGGCCTATCCACGCCCGCCGACGTTCTTCACGCCGCCGCTCGAGAATTACGTCTGGCGGAGCTTTATCGGCTCTATCACCCTCGCCCCGTCGGTCGCGGTCAAGATCGCCGACTGGATCTTCTTCGGCGCGACCCTCAATATCAATTACGGCTTCTTCCGGACGGATCAGTGGGGAATGTCCGCGGTCCTGCCGACGAAGCCCCCGACGCTCGTCAACTTGGGGCAGCAGAGCCTGGATATCAAGGGCTGGGGCACCGGCGCGACATTCGGCCTCCTGGTCAAGCCGAGCGAATGGATGAGCTTCGGGCTCACCTACCGGACGCAGTCGAAAATGAGTCTGCGCGGGACGATGGAGTTCGATAACATCGGACTCCTGGGCCTGCCCGATTCCTCGGATACGAGCCTCGAGGTCCCCAGCCCGACGTGGCTGGCCGGCGGCGTCGCGGTTAAGCCGCTCGAGAACCTGACCGTCACCTTCGACCTGCAGTGGACCAATTGGGCCAAGCTGTCGACGCTGAACCTCGTCTTCGACGACCCCCTTTGGGCTGAGGACGAGGATATGGCCGACGAGTCCGCGATGGTGCTCGATTGGAAGAACAGGCTCCAGGTCCGCTGCGGCCTGGAATACACCGCCGGCGATTTCGCGATCAGGGCCGGGTATTATAACGACCCTGCCCCCGCCCCGGCCGAGACCATGAACGTCCTCATCCCGAGTTTCACCTACAACAGCCTCACCGCCGGTTTCGGCTACAGGAAGGGCGGCTTCAAAGTCGATGTCGGCCTGGAATACCTGATCGGCCAAAAGCGGACGGTCACCGCAGGCGTGATGCCCGGGGTCTACGAGATGAAGATCTGGGTCCCGATGTTCGCCCTCAGTTACGGTTGGTGATCCCCTCTCGACCCGGAGCGCGCATCCATGAACACCAAGGCATTTGAAATTCTCTCCCTCACCGGCCGTGTCGCCGTCGTCTCCGGGGCGGCCTCGGGCATCGGCCGGGAGACCTCCCGGCGGCTGGCTGAATTCGGCTGCGCGGTGGCTCTTCTCGACGTCGACGAAAAGGCGGGACGTCTGGCCGCGGACGAGATCACCGGGCGCGGCGGCCGAGCCCTGTTTATCCGCTGCGATGTCCGTTCGGACGCCGACTGCAGGCTCGCCGTGAAGAAAACCGTGGCCGCGTTTGGACGCGTCGATATCCTTTTCAACAACGCCGGCCTGGTCATCCGCAAGAATACGGTGGACTGCGGCGAGAGCGAATGGGACCTGGCCGTCGACGTCATGCTCAAGGGGACCTTTCTCTTGTCCCGCCAGGTCATCCCCCTCCTGGCCCGCGCCGGCGGCGGGAGCATCATCAACATGGGCTCCGGATGGGCCCTCAAGGGCGGCCCCGACGCCGTCTCCTATTGTGCGGCCAAGGGAGGCATCCTCAACATGACCCGGGCCATGGCCATCGATCACGGCCCGCAGGGGATCCGGGTCAATTGCGTCTGTCCCGGCGACGTCGATACGCCCCTGCTCCGGAGCGAGTGCGCCCAGCTCGGCCGCGACGAAGCGGAGTTCATGGCCGAAGCCGCCCGCCGTCCCCTGGCCCGGGTCGGGACGCCCGGCGACGTGGCCAACGCGGTCCTCTTCTTCGCCTGCGACCTTTCGAAATGGGTGACCGGCGCTTTCCTCGTCGTCGACGGCGGCGGCATCGCCTGAAAAGTCCCTAGGAACGTTTTTTTCCTGGAGGTGCGTATGAGTGACGAAAAACCCTTCGTCCACCCCTACATCCCGAATTCGGTGCCCGAGGTCAAGGCGCGGATGCTCCGCGAGATCGGCGTGAAGAGCGTCGACGAGCTCTACGCCGACATCCCGGAGCGCCTCCGCTTCAGGGGCCGGATGAACCTTCCCGAACCGCTGACCTCGGAATCTTCCCTGAAGCGCCATGTCGAAGCGGTCCTTTCGAAGAACCGCTCCGCCGCGGAATGCCTGTGTTTCCTAGGCGGTGGCTGCTGGCCCCACTACGTCCCGGCGGTCTGCGACGAGGTGAACCGGCGGTCCGAATTTCTCACGGCCTACGCCGGAGAGCCCTACGAAGACCACGGCCGGTTCCAGGCCCTTTTCGAATACGAGAGCCTGATGGCCGAACTCCTGGACATGGACGTCGTCAACGTGCCCACCTTCGACTGGTGCCAGGCCGCGAGCACCTCGGTCCGGATGGCCGGCCGGATCACGAAAAGGGACGAGGTCCTGGTCGCCGGGACGACCGGGCCCGACCGCCTGCTGACCATGAAAAATTACTGCCGGGGCGTGATGACGGTCACGACGGTCGCGCACGATCCGGAGACGGGCCGGATGGACCTCGACGACCTGGCGGCCAAGTTCACGGATCGGACGGCGGCCGTCTACTTCGAAAATCCCTCCTATCTCGGCTTTCTCGAGACCGAGGGGCGGCGGATCGCCGACTTGGCCCACGGCCGCGGCGGGCTCTGCATCGTCGGCGCCGACCCCAGTTCCCTGGGAGTCCTCGAGCCCCCGTCCCGCTACGGGGCCGACATCGTCTGCGGCGACATCCAGCCCCTCGGGATCCACATGAACTTCGGCGGCGGCCAGGCCGGGTTCATCGCCACGCGCGATGAAGAACGGTTCGTCATGGAATACCCGTCACGCCTCTTCGGTATTGCCCGGACCTCCGTCCCGGGCGAGTATGGCTTCGGCGACGTCGCCTACGACCGGACGTCCTTCGGGGTCCGGGAGAAGGGCAAAGAATTCGTGGGCACAGCCACCGCCCTCTGGGGGATCACGGCCGGCGTCTACCTCGCCCTCATGGGACCCCGGGGGATGGCCGACCTCGGTCAAGTCATCCTCCAGAGATCACAGTACGCCATGAAGAGGATCGCCGGTCTGCCCGGCGTCAAGGCGCCCCGCTTCAGGGGGCCCCATTTTAAGGAGTTCGTCGTGGACTTCTCCGGGAGCGGGAAAACGGTCGCGGCCGTCAACCAGGCCCTCCTCGAGCGGGGGATTTTCGGCGGGAGAGATTTGTCGATCGACTTCCCCGGGCTCGCCGGCTGCGCCCTGTACTGTGTCACCGAAATCCACGCGGCCGGGGACATCGACAGGCTCGTCCTGAGCCTGGAGGAGGTCCTCCGATGAGAGTCCGCGCTTTCCACCAGGCCAAGTGGGACGAAGAAGTCATCTTCGAGCTGAGCACGCCCGGCGAAAGAGGGATCCTCGTGCCGCCGGCGGAAAAGGCCGTCTCCGATGCGGTCGGGGACGGGATCTCGGCCGTTCCCGAAGCGCTCCGCCGCAAGACCCCTCCGGCCCTTCCGGAGATCTCCCAGATGCGCGTCCTCAAACACTACCTGCGGCTGTCCCAGGAAAACCTCGGGGCCGACCTCAACGTCGACATCGGGCAGGGGACGTGCACGGTCAAGTATAGCCCGAAGGTCAACGACGTCCTGGCCGCCTCGTCCAAGGCCGCCGAGCTCCATCCGCTCCAGGATGAAAGCACCGTCCAAGGCGCCCTGGAGATCTTCCACGGGCTGGACCTCTTCCTCCGCGAAGTCTCCGGGCTCGACCGCTTCTCGTTCCAGCCGGCCTCGGGCTCGGCGGCCATCCTGGCCATGGTCTCGATCATCCAGGCCTGGCACGAATCGCGCGGGGAAGGGGGAACGCGGGACGAAATCATCACGACGATCTTCTCCCACCCCTCGGACGCGGCCGCGGCGGCGGTCAAGGGCTTCAAAGTCATCACCATCCACCAGAACGAGGACGGCCTGCCCGACCTCGAGGCCCTGAAAAAGGCCGTCTCCGGCAGGACGGCCGGCGCTCTGATCACGAACCCGGAGGACACCGGCATCTTCAACCCGAAGATCGACGAGATCACCGCCCTCGTCCGCCGGGCCGGAGGGTTGTGCGGCTACGACCAGGCCAATGCCAACGGCATCCTGGGCGTCACCCGCGCCCGCGAAGCCGGCTTCGACATGTGTTTCTTCAACCTTCATAAGACCTTCGGGACGCCCCACGGCTGCGGCGGTCCGGCTTGCGGCGCGCTCGGCGTCACCGCCCGGCTGGCCGATTTTCTCCCGGTCCCGGTCGTGGACCGCGCCGCCGACGGGCGCTATGTCCTCCGTTACGACCTGGCCCGCACGATCGGCAAGATCCGCAGCTTTCACGGCGTCTTTCCGGCGGTCCTCAAAGCCTACGCGTGGGTCATGAGTCTCGGCGAAGAAGGTCTGCGGGAAGTGGCGAACGTAGCCGTGCTCAACAATAATTACATTCTCTCCAAGGTCAAGAAAATACGGGGGGCGAGCGCTCCTTTCGCTCCGGGCCGGCACCGCATCGAACAGGTCCGCTACAGCTGGGAAAAGCTCCACGCGGACACGGGCGTCACGACCGAGGACGTCACTCTCCGTATGGCCGATTTCGGATTCCATCTCTGGTCGAGCCATCATCCGTTCATCGTCCCCGAGCCGTTCACCATCGAGCCGACGGAGTCCTACTCCAAGGCCGAGATCGACGAGTACCTGGCCGCCCTGGAGAAGATCGCCGAAGAGGCCTATACCGACCCGGCCAAAGTCAAGGGAGCGCCCTACAACAGCGTCGTCCATCGCATCGACCCGGGCTGGTTCGACGACCCGGCCCAATGGGCGATAACCTGGCGCGCCTACCTGAAAAAGCACGGCCACGAAAAGATCCGCTAGAGAAAAAGGCATGGGATCGGACCTGGTCAGAGTGCGCGTCTTCGTCGGCGGCCGCGTCCAGGGCGTCGCCTACCGTTTCTTCGCGGAGAAATACGCCGGCAGGATGGGCATCACCGGTTGGGCCCGCAACATCCCGGACGGCGGGGTCGAGGTCCTGGCCGAGGGATCGGGGGAGAACATCGAAGCTTTCCTGGAGCGCCTCCGGGAAGGCCCGCGCCTGGCCCAGGTGGACAGCTTCGATGTCCGTCGCGAAGCCTCGACGGGCGAGTTCCGCGATTTCCGGGTCGTTTTTCTTTCGGATTAGGCCGTTGCCGCGGTCAGCCCTGCCGGGATTTCCGGCGGCACTCCTCGGAGCAGAAATAGCGCTCGACGCCGTCCCGGACCTCGGTCAGCGCTTCCTCGCGGGAGATGTAGGTGTTGCAGACCTCGTCCTTGACCATCTCTCCCCGGATCCGGCTCGGGGCCTGCCGCGGCCGCTGTCCGGCGCGCTTCAGGCCTAGATAGATCCGGATGAACAGGAAGGCGACGTAGGCGAGGAAGAGGAAAAGGACGAAACGGAACAACGCGGCTACCATTCGACGAGCATCGAGCCCCAGGTCAGTCCGCCGCCGAAGCTCAGGAGCATGACCAGGTCGCCCTTTTTTACCCGGCCTTCTTCGATCGCCTCGCGCAGGGCCATGAGGACCGAAGCCGAGGAGCAATTGCCGCGGCGGTCGACGTTGACGTAGAACTTTTCGAGCGGGAGGCCCAGCTTTTTCGCCGGGAACGCGAAGATCCGGGCGTTGGCCTGGTGGCAGATGAACAGGTCCACGTCGCTCAACGCGACGTCCCGGGTTTTGCCCGGGATCCGGTTGGCCTTGTCGATCGTCCTCATGATCAACTCGGGGATGATCTTCAGGACGAATTTCTGGATGTCATGCCCGCGGATGGCGATGTTCGGATGGACCGGGGTTTCGTGATATCGCGTGTCCTTGCCGGCGCTGTACGCGGTCTCGATACCCCAGGAGTCCGTGCCCGTTTCGGAACAGATGATCCCGGACGTCCCCGCGGTCCTTTTCAGGACGACGGCGGCCGCGGCGTCCCCCCAGAGGTCGGCGTTGGTGTCGGAAAAATCGAGAAGCCGGCTGAGGACCTCGGAGCCGATGGCCAGGCCGTACTTGGCCTCTGTCTCTTCGAAAAGAAGGTGCTTGCGGATGAGGTCGATCGCGTAAAGGCCGCTCGTGCACGCGGCCAGGAGGTCGAAGGCCGGAATCCGGAGGATCGTCTTGGCAACCTTGGCCTCCCACTCTCCGGACGCCGTTCTCTTCTGGACGGCCTTGCTGAGGACCATGCAGGCGGTCGAGGGGAAGATGGCCTCGGGCGTCGAGCTTCCGACCGCCAGGATGCCGATGTCCTGCCAGCCGATTCCGGCCTCGGCCAGGGCCTTTTCGGCCGCGACGAGGGCCAGGTCGGAGGTGTTGACGCTGTTATCGACCCACTGACGTTCCCGGATGCCGACGAGGTCGACGATCCTCTGCGGGGTCAGCTCCTCGGGCAGCCAGGGCCTGTCGGTCCCCGGCTTTATCGCCTTGTGCGACAAGAGGATCCCGACGATCTCGTCGTTGGTCACGATCCTGCCGGGGACATCCTTCCCGGGCAGGCATTTTCCGGTGCCCACAATCGTCACTCGCATGCGCGCCGCATCTCCTCGCCGGATATTCTCGGTATGTATCGAAGGCCAAGACCATATGATAACCCTACTATTATTATAAGGGAGCGAGGGATTGTCAAATAGGGGCCGGGGATTTCCCCGGTCCCGCGTTTGACCCGGCCGTCCCTTTCTGCTAAATAGGGGGGAGACCATGAGCAACAAGCCCTTGTGCGGCATCCGGGTGCTCGACCTGTCGCGGCTCCTGCCCGGACCTTTCTGCACGCTCCTGCTGGCCGACCTCGGCGCGGAAGTCATCAAGATCGAGGACATCGAGGGCGGCGATTACATCCGGACCATGGGGCCTTCGATCGGCGCCGAAAGCGCCTACTTCCTGGCTCTGAACGCGGGGAAGAAAAGTGCCGCATTGAACCTCAAGTCCCCGGCCGGCCTTGACGTTTTCATGAGAATGGCGTCCCGGGCCGATGTCGTCGTCGAGGGATTCCGCCCCGGCACGGCGGACCGTCTGGGCATTGGCTACAAGGCCGTGAAAGCGGCCAATCCCCGCATTGTCTATTGTTCCATCTCCGGCTACGGACAGGACGGCCCGGAACGGGACCGTGCCGGGCACGACCTGAACTACATCGCCCGGGCCGGGATTCTCGGGCTCTGCGGCCGGCCCGGCGGAGCCCCGGCCATCCCTCCCGTCCAGATCGCGGACCTGAGCTCGGGGATGTACGCAGCCTTGGGCATCACGGCCGCCCTTCGGGAGAGCGAGCGAACGGGTGAGGGGCGTTATCTGGATATCGGAATGATGGACAGCGCTCTCTCCTGGATGGTCATGACCGTCGCCGAGTATGCCGCCGGGGAGCGGGGCGCGCGGGGACGCCTGCCGCTGACCGGCAAGCATCCCTGCTACAACGTCTACCGGACCAGGGACGGCCGGGACATTTGTCTGGCCGCGCTGGAGAGCAAGTTCTGGGAAGCCTTCTGCCGGACCATGGGGAGGGAAGACTTGCTCCCTCTGCAGTTTTCCGAACGGCCGGAGGATTTCGCCCTCCTCGAAGCCCTTTTCGCCGGCCGGACCCGGGACGAATGGGCCGAACTCCTGAAGGCCACGGATTTTTGCTGCGAGGTCGTCCCCACCCTGAGTGAGGTTTTGAACGCTCCCCAGGCGAAACACCGTGGCCTGGTCAGGGAAATCCGTTCCGGTGACCAGGCCAACATCCTCCTCGGCCATCCCCTCCGGGAATCCGGGGCGAACGAACCGGCGGCTTGCCCCGGACACGGCGAACACACCGTCGCGCTATTGCGTGAGCTCGGCTGCACGGACCGGGAGCTCGAGGATCTCGAAAGAGCCGGCGCGATCCGCGGCCGCTCCTGCTGAGGGGAGGAACGCGTGGATGCGTTCTGGACGGAAGAGCAGACGACCCTCCGCAGAAAAGCCCGCGACTACTTCCGCCGGGAGGGGGAGACGCTCTGCCGGGGTGTTTCCAAGCCGTCGATGTCGATCCGACGGGACCTCGGGATCTCCCCGGATGGCGATGGATTTCCGGCAATCTCCGGCTCCGCCGGTGTGAGCGAAGGAGTCCTGATCATCGAAGAGGCCTCGTTCTACCGTCCCCGGCTCGGGCTCGACCTCATGAAACGGTGGCTGTCCGGTGAGGCGGGAAGATCTCCGGAAGAGAGGCTCTTTCGACTTGCCCGGATTGTCGGCACGGCGGCCCACGTCTTCGAAGCCGGGGCCCAAGAGGCCCGCGACCGGGGCTTTTTCGAGAGCAGCCTCATGGGCTGCCGCGAAATCCAGGAGGGCTTGGCCGGCCTTGCCTCCGGGGTCGAGATCCTGCGTCTCGGGGCCTGCCGGCTCTGCCACCTCCTGGAGCGGGGCGAACGGGACCGGGGCGAGGCGGAATCGGTCCCCCTCTACGAGAAGGCGCTCGCTCTCGGCCGCGAAGCCAGGTCCGTGGCGCTCGGCCTGCTCGGGGAGGCCTGGACAAGGGACAAGCTCCCCGGGGACGAATTCTCATCCGAATACGAAAGGAACCGACCATGAAGCTCGAGACACTGTACAGAAAGGCCGTCGCCGCCGGCATGGCCAACGACCCGAGGGGCCCCGAGGAGCTCCGCAGGATCCTGGACGACGAACGGACGAAGTCCAAGAAGCTCAAGGAGGACGAGCGCGACGGCTGGGAGGAGGACCGCCTGTTCAACCCGTACGCCGACACGCGGATCCTGGCCGGCGACCCGGCGACCGAGGTCAAGAAAGTCATCGTCGGGATCGACATGGAAGTGGGGGAGGTCCTTCTCGCCCACACCTTGAACAGGGACCGCGCCGAGAAAATCGACCTCGTCATTGCCCATCATCCCCAGGGCATCGCCCTGGCCCAGCTCCCCGAGGTCATGCGCCTGCAGTCGGACATGCTGGCCGCCTTCGGCGTCAACATCTCCGTCGCCGAACAGCTCATGGACAAGCGGATCGGCGAAGTGGAACGCCGCGTCCTCCCGGTGAACCACAACCGGGCGGTCGACGCGGCCCGCCTCCTCGGCCTCCCGATGATGTGCGTCCATACACCCGCCGACAACTGCGTCAACACCTGCCTCACCGCGCTGTTCGAAAAAGAGAGACCGGCGCGGCTCAAAGACGTCGTCGACGCGCTGAAGAGGATCCCCGAATACGGGAAGGCCGTCCGGCGGATGGCCGGGCCGAAGATCGTCAGCGGTTCGGAGAACGCCCGGTGCGGGAAGATCCTCGTCGAGATGACCGGGGGGACCGAGGGCGCCAAGACGATCTACGAGCAGTACGCCATCTCGGGCGTGAGCACGGTCGTCGGGATGCACATCAGCGAGGAGGCTCTCGAGAACGCCAAGAAAGCCCACCTGAACGTCATCATCGCCGGCCACGTCTCGAGCGACACCCTGGGACTCAACCTGCTCTTCGACGAGCTGGAGAAAGACGGACCTTTGAGCTACGTCAACGCATCGGGGTTCGAGAGGATCCGGGCGTCGGAGCGCTGAGAGACGGCCATACGGAAGACCGTAACGAAACGCATAGTCTGGGTTAGAGCCCCTGATAGTGGCCCTGAGCGCCGATGGTCACGATCCAGCGGGCGAAGGCTCGGGCGTCCTCGAGGTCGCTCGCGTCGGGATGGGTTGCCGCCGAAGCCGCCATGTCGGCCCAGGCCTCGTGCTCGGGCGATTGCATCAGGATCTCGAGGGCCTTCATCGACACCTTCCCCCGGCAGGAGAACGTCCCGACGAGCTTGGCCTTGGCGACAAGGACCGAGGCGTACTCGAGCGCTTCCCGGGAGAGCCGGCTTCCCGTCACCGAGCCGTGGGTGGAGAAGAGGGCGACCTTTTTCCCCTCGGGAATCGTCTTCAGGAAAATCTCCGCCGGATAGGGCACGCTGTGAGTCTGGATCGGGAAGCCCGCGAAGACGAGTTGGTAGGGCGCGAGGTCGCCCGCCTCGGCCATGGGCTGAAGCGTTTTATCGCCCGGCAGGGCTTCGAAGATGGCTTCGGCGACGAGCTTCGTGTTGCCCGTCCGGGTGAAGTAGGTGACGAGTGTCTTGGCCATTGCGGGTTTCCTTTCGATGTCCGGCGCTGCCGCTATTTTCGCAGAAACCGGACGAAAACGCCACTCATTCGCCGGCCGGGAGATCGATCACGACCGTCGTCCCCTTGCCCGGCTCGCTCGTAACCCGGATGGCTCCGCCGTGCTCTTCGACGATCTTCTTGGCGATAGGCAGGCCGAGCCCGGTGCCGGCGTCCTTGGTCGAGAAGTAGAGGTCGAAGATCCGGTCGACCGTTTCTTTACTCATGCCCGGCCCGCTGTCGCGGACGGAGATCGTGAAGACCGGCCCCTTGCGCCCGATCGAAAGCGCGACTTCCCCCTGCTGGCTGATGGCCTCGATGGCGTTGGCGACGATGTTGCGGAACGCCGTCTTGAGCTTGGCCGCGTCGCCGCTCGCCCGGAAGTCCGACCCCTCGGCGACGACCTTGAAGCGGATGCGCTCGGCCAGGAGCCGGCGGTAGGGCTGGAGCGTCTCCTCGAGGAGGACGCGCAGGTCGACGGGTTCCTTGCGGACCGTCGTGTCCCGGGCGATCTCCATGAATTCCTGGGCGATCCGGCGCAGGTTCTCGACCTCGCTGATGATGTAGGACATGGATTCCTTGAGGGCCTTGTCCAGGTCGCCCCGCTTGTCCTCGTAGACCTTGAGGACGTGCTCGGCCGAGAGCTGGATGGGGGTCAGCGGGTTCTTGATCTCGTGGGCGACCCTGCGGGCCATCTCGGTCCAGGCCACCTTCTTGCTCATCTCGGCCAGCTCCTGCTCGTGGGCCTTGAGGTTCCGGATCATCGTGTTGAAGCCGTCGATGAGGGTCATCATCTCGTCGCGGGAGCGGTGCTCGATGGTCACCTCGAGGTTGCCCAGCCCGACCTCGCGCGTCCCGGCCAGGAGCTTGCGCACGGGGACGATGATCATGCTCCTGATCCCCCGGGATAAGAGGATGACCAGCGTGAAGAAAAAGGCGGATAGGAGGACGAGGAATTCGACGATCTCCTGGGTGGCCTTGGTCAGCTGTTCCTTCTCGAAGGGGAAGGGCAGCGAGATGAAGAGCGTCGTGTTCTTGAAATCGTAGGGGACGGTCAGGGTCTGGAAGGAGTAGCTGCCGAGGCGCGTCCGCTGGGTGAAGAAGGGCTTCCGTTCGTAGACGAGGGCCTGATAGGCCTCCCCGTCGAGGATCTCGGGCAGAAGGCCGCTGTCGAAGAACTCCCGGCGGCTCGAGGCGAGGAGCACGGCGTCCCCGTAGAGGATGACGTCGTTCGACAGGGT
>Ga0315281_10009925_pt1 | contig 13172 bp, 12 predicted proteins | sample YL17G07_0_MG_FD_204540 | JGI IMG/M metagenome (GOLD analysis project Ga0315281, IMG submission 204540) | Sediment microbial communities from Yellowstone Lake, YNP, Wyoming, USA - YL17G07_0 | ecosystem: Environmental > Aquatic > Freshwater > Lake > Sediment | place: USA: Wyoming | collected... | reverse complement strand
CTTCACTCCCTGGAAACGATGGCCGTGCGCAATGCGGCCCGCCTTCAGCCCGAGCACCGAGACGTCGACGATCGCCGCGCCGTGAAGCGCAATCAGGCCGTGAACCGGGCGCACGAACTGCACGGTGGTGGCGCCGTCGGCCAGCTGGTAGCTCATCACCTTCGGAATCGGCAGTTCCGCGATGGTGTCCTCGAGCGCGGCCTGCAGGCCGGCGGCGAGCGTGGCGCCGGGGATCGTCTGGTTGAGAAACACGTACTCGGCATCGCCTTCCATCCTGCGCTCGAGCCGGTCCGATGACGCACCTTCTTTCTGCAGGCGTTTTGCCAGCGCCGCGCTCGGTTTGCCGTCCGCGCCAAACGCGACTCTCGACGGCATCATTCTTTTTGAATCCGCGCGGTCCGCCGCCTTCGACAGCACATCGGGAATCAGCACCGCCAGCCTGCGCGGCGTCGCAAACACCTGCTTCGCGGGTCCGCGCGTTTTCAACTGCGCCTTGATCAGGCCGTTCAGGATGCCGTCGCCAAAGGCTTCGCCGAGGCGTTGCAATGCATTCGGCGGGAGCTCCTCGGTAAACAATTCGACCAGCAGGCTCGCACTCATGCCTGCTCCCGTTCCGCCTGCCGGTCGTGCCGGGCGGCTTTCAGAACGGCGAGGTCGATCCCCAGGCCCTGCAATTGTCCCGGCGGACACAACGGAAAATCCTGCCGCAGCCGCGAATCGAAATACGCCTGCGATACGCTGCGCGCGAGGTTGCGGATGCGGCCGATGTAGGCCGCGCGCTCGGTGACGGAAATCGCGCCGCGCGCATCGAGCAGGTTGAATGCATGCGCCGCCTTGAGCACCATCTCGTAGGCTGGCAGCGCCAGCGCCGCCTGCATCAACCGCTTTGCCTCGGACTCGAAATTGCCGAAATGCTCGAACAGCATCGCCACATTCGACTGTTCGAAGTTGTAGGCCGATTGCTCGACCTCGTTCTGGTGATAGACGTCGCCATAGGTCACCCCCGGCGTCCACACCAGATCGAACACGTTTTCTGCATTCTGCAGGTGCATGGCGAGGCGCTCGATACCGTAGGTGATCTCGCCGGTGATCGGTTTGCAGTCGAGGCCGCCGACCTGCTGGAAATAGGTGAACTGCGTGACTTCCATGCCGTTCAGCCACACTTCCCAGCCCAGGCCCCAGGCGCCGAGGGTGGGGTTCTCCCAGTCGTCCTCGACGAAGCGGATGTCATGCGCTCCGGGATCGATGCCGAGCGCTTCGAGCGAGCCGAGGTAGAGATCGAGAATGGCCGGCGGCGAAGGCTTCAGCACCACCTGGTACTGGTAGTAATGCTGCATGCGGTTTGGGTTCTCGCCGTAGCGGCCGTCCTTGGGGCGCCGCGACGGCTGCACATAGGCGGCCTTCCATGGCTCCGGCCCGAGCGCGCGCAGAAATGTCGCCGTGTGCGATGTCCCCGCGCCCATTTCCATGTCGTAGGGCTGCAGCAGGACACAGCCCTGCGCGTCCCAGTATTTCTGCAGCGTGAGAATGATTTCCTGAAACGTCGGCATCGAATCGGCGAGGGCGCAAAATGGGCGGAGACCAATCGTCGATTTTACCCGGATTCATCCTTGCCGTATCCGAATGCGGCGGAATTCGCGCACCGGCGCGGTCGACGAAGCTACAGTTTTCTGCGCCTGGCGGCGAGCACGGCAATGCCGAAAAGCGTGAAGGCAACGATGAGTGCTGGCGCATTGCCCCAGCGCACGAACGGCGTGGCGCCGGCGCGCGGCTCGACCATCGCTTCCAGCACCGCGGATTTGAACTGCGGAAGCACCTGTTCGACCAGCCCCTGCGCGTTGATTGCCGCCGTCATTCCGGTGTTGGTTGCCCGCAGCATCGCACGCCCGGTTTCCAGCGCGCGCATCTGCGCGATCTGCAGGTGCTGCGCCGGCGCGATCGAACGGCCGAACCAGGCGATGTTGCTCACATTGACCAGCAGCGTCGCCTGCGGGAGCTGGCGGATGATCTCCTCGCCGAACGCGTCTTCGTAGCAGATGTTGAGGGCGACCTGTTGTCCGGCGACGGCAAGCGTCGAGGGATTTGCCGGGCCGCGGGCGAAGTCGCCGAGCGGAATGTGCAGGATCGCGAGGATCCAGTCGAAGCCGGCCGGGATGAATTCGCCGAAGGGTACCAGGTGCGTCTTGCTGTAGGTCTGCGCCGGCGAAGCGCCGAAACTGAATACGCTGTTGTAGTAATTTCGCGCCTCGTCCCGGTAAGGGATGCCGATCAGCATGTCGGCGCCGCGCGCCGCGGCGCGCGCATTCAGATCCTCGAGATATTCCGGATCGACCCGGCTGAGCAGCCGCGGGATCGCGGTCTCGGGCCAGATGATGAGCCTGGCGTCGGTAGCGAGCGCGAGCGCGCGGTAACCCGCCAGCGTCTTCTCGTACCAGTCTTCGTCGAACTTTAGATTCTGCGCGATGTTTCCCTGCAGCAGCGCGACCTTCAACGGCTTGCCTGCAGCTTCAGTCCAGGCGGCCTGGCGCAGGGCGAATCCGCACGCCAACAGCGCGGCCACGACGAGGACGGGCGGTACGGCCCGGGCGAGGCGCAGTGTTCCCAGGCTGCGATCCGCGATGACGCCGGCGAGTGCGGCCAGCGCGCCGGCGGTGAGCGCAGCGGCCAGCGTGACGCCGAACACCCCGGCGACGGGCGCGAATCCCGCAAGCGGGCTTGGCGGAGAGTGCGCGTATCCCCAGGCGAGCCAGGGAAATCCGGTGACGGTTCCGCGCAGCCACTCGCCGATGGTCCATAGCGCGGGAATCAACAGCAGCGCGCGCATCGCGAACGCGCCGCCGATCCGTTGCTGCAGGTAGCCGACCGCGGCGGGGTACAACGCGAGGATGGCGCAGAACAACAAGGTGGCGGTGGCGGCGAGCGGCGCCGGCATGCCGCCGAAATCGGCCAGACTTACGAAAACCCAGCTCACGCCGGACACAAACAGGCCGAGTCCGAAGGCAAATCCATGCCACGCGGCGGCACGGGCGCGCCGCGAAGTTGCCTGTTCCGCCACCCCGCGCCAAACCAGCGCCAGTGCGGCGAGGGTGACAATGGGTAGTGGAAACCACGCCAGCGGCGCGAAGCCCGCAACCGACACTGCGCCGAAACCGGCGCTCAGCAGCAGCGCGGCAGGGCGCAGCAGAAACGGGGTTTGCGTATGCGCGCCGGAATCAGGTGCCGCGGCAGGCGGCGCGGTCATCGACGCGGAGGCCGCGTCCGGAAGCGCGGCCTCTCCCTCATCCCTCATCCTTTGCCTTTCCCGCCTCGCCGCCGCTTTTTTCGACGAGCAGGGTATGCACGCGGCGGCTGTCGGCATGCTGCACCGTGAATCGGTAGCCGTCGATAACGATGTGCTCGCCGCGCTTGGGCAGGCGGCCGAGGCGGCCGATCACCAGGCCGCCGATGGTGTCGGACTCGCCGTCGCCGAAGTTGGTGCCGAGCGCCGCATTGAGGTCCCCGACCGGGGTCTGCGCCTTGACGCGCTGGCGTCCGCCGCCCTCGGCGACGATGTTGTCCTCGGTTTCGTCGAAATCATACTCATCCTCGATTTCGCCGACGATCTGCTCCAGCACGTCTTCAATGGTGACCAGGCCCGCCACGCCGCCGTATTCGTCGACCACGATTGCCATGTGATTGCGGCTGGCACGGAATTCGTGCAGCAGCACGTTCAGGCGCTTCGATTCCGGCACGAACACCGCCGGGCGCAGCATGTCGCGCACGTCGAATTCCTCGCCCGCGTAGTAACGCAGAAGGTCCTTGGCGAGCAGTATGCCGATGACATCGTCGCGGCCCTGGTCGACCACCGGAAAGCGCGAGTGCGCGGTCTCGATCACGCGCGGAATGAACTGCGCCGGCGATTCGTGAATGTCGACCAGGTCCATCTGTGGACGCGGCACCATGATCTCGCGCACCGGCGTCTCCGATACCTGCAGCACGCCCTCGATCATCGACAGCGCGTTGGCGTCGAGGAGATGGTTTTCGAAGGCGGCGTGCAGGATCCCGATGAGTTCTTCGCGATCGTCGGGTTCGCGGAGGAGCAGCGCCCGCAGGCGTTCGAGCAGCGAGAGTTTAGGCGAGGGATCCATTGCGGTGGAACGAGGGATGCCGGGTCACGAAGATTGGCGGGTCAGGCGGCCCGACCGTGATTCGCTTGCCCGCGCAGGAGCTTCGCGATACGGATCGGGGAAGCCAAGCTGCCGCAGGATCGCGGTCTCGAGGCGCTCCATCCCGTTCGCTTCGACGTCGTGCTGATGGTCATGTCCCTGCAAATGCAGCATACCATGGACCGTGAGGTGCGCGTAGTGGGCCTCCAGCGACTTGCCCTGTGCCGCCGCCTCACGCGCCACCACGGGAGCGCACAGCACGAGGTCGCCGGCCGGCGAAGCGGTCGTCCCGTAATCGAAGGTGAGCACGTTGGTGGCATGGCGCTGGTGCCGATAGGTGGCGTTGAGTTCCTTGCCCTCCGCCTCACCGACAATGCGCAGCGTGATGACGGCATCGGCGTCAAGCGCCGCGCGCACCCAGCGCCTGAATTTTTCGCGCGATGGCACGCCGACAAGGTCAGAACCATCGGCCGCATATTGCACGGCGAGGGAAACCGACCGGGCCCGCCCCGGCTTGCGCTCAGGATTCCTTGCGCCGGCCTTCGTGGGTTTCGTAGGCATGGACAATGCGTTGCACCAGCGGATGGCGCACCACGTCTTCGGATTGAAAGGCCGTGAAAGCGATGCCGCGCACGTTGGCGAGGATCAGCCGGGATTCGATGAGGCCGCTCTTCTGGCCGCGGCCGAGATCGATCTGCGTGACGTCGCCGGTGACCACTGCCTTGGTGCCGAAGCCGATGCGCGTGAGAAACATCTTCATCTGCTCCGGCGTCGTATTCTGCGCCTCGTCGAGAATGATGAACGAATGGTTGAGGGTGCGGCCCCGCATATAGGCGAGCGGGGCGACCTCGATGGCGTTTCGCTCGAACATCTTCGCCGTCTTGTCAAAACCCATCAGGTCGTAGAGCGCGTCGTACAGCGGCCGCAGGTAGGGATCGACCTTCTGCGCAAAATCGCCCGGGAGGAAGCCCAGGCGTTCTCCGGCCTCGACGGCGGGGCGCACCAGGACGATGCGCTTGACCTGGTCTCGCTCCAGCGCATCGACTGCGCTCGCGACTGCGAGATAGGTCTTGCCGGTGCCCGCCGGCCCGATGCCGACGGTGAGGTCGTGCTCCTGGATCTGTCGCAGGTACTGAATCTGGCGCGGATTGCGGCCGTGCAGGTCGACGCGCCGGGTGAGTAACACGGGCCCCGCTGCCAAGTCCTCCGGCAGCGTCGCGCCGCGGCCGGGGGCAACCGGTCCCTGTGCGGTGGCGCCGATTTCAATCAGGCCAAGCTGGATGTCGTCAATCGACAGCGAGTGCTTGGCGGCGGCATAGAACCGCTGCAGTGCGGTGGCGCCGCGCGCGGTCTGCTTCGCTGCCCCGGTCAGCGTAAACCGCTCGCCCCGCCGCGCAATCGAAATGTCGAGCGCGGTCTCGATCTGCCGCAGGTTCTCGTCGAGCGTGCCGCACAGGTTCGCGAGCCGCTGGTTGTCGAGCGGATCGAGAGTGACCTCGATGGGTTTCGTCCTCAATTGATCTTGTTGCGGAAAGTATTGAGCGAAGGTGGCGCTGGCCCGTCGATGAATGCGGCTGCGCTGCGGTCCGGGTCGGGGCCTTGCGCCGGAGCCACGATCGCGCCGCGCAGCGAATGCGCCCGCGCTTCGGTGATGATCACGTCGACGAATCGGCCGGCGAGCGACGAATCGCCCGCGAAGTTCACCACGCGGTTATTTGAGGTGCGTCCGGCAAGGTCCGCCGGGCTCCTGCGCGACACGCCCTCGACCAGGATAAGCTGGCGTGTTCCGACCATGTCCCTGCTGAACGCGCCGGCGCGGGCATCGATGGTTGATTGCAGGCGATGCAGGCGCGCCAGTTTCACTGCCGGCGGCGTATCGTCCGCGAGCTCGGCCGCCGGCGTGCCGGGGCGCGGGCTGTAAAGGAACGAGAACGAACCGTCGAAACCGACTTCGTCGATGAGTTTCATGGTGGCCTCGAAGTCGCGCTCGGTTTCGCCCGGAAAGCCGACGATGAAATCGGACGAGAGCGAAAGGCCGGGGCGCAGCGCGCGCAGCCGGCGCACGATCGACTTGTACTCGAGCGCGGTGTAGCCGCGTTTCATCGCGGCAAGCACGCGGTCCGAGCCGGACTGTACCGGCAGGTGCAGGTGGTCGACCAGCTTCGGCAGGCTGGCGTAAGCGTCGACCAGGCGTTGTGTGAACTCCTTCGGATGCGAGGTCGTGTAGCGAATACGTTCGATGCCCGGGATTTCCGCTACATACTCGAGCAGCATCGCGAAGTCCGCGCACTCCCCGCCTTCCATCGCGCCGCGATAGGCGTTGACGTTCTGCCCGAGCAGCGTCACCTCCCTCGCGCCCTGCCCCGCGAGGCCTGCGATCTCGACCAGCACGTCCTCCAGCGGGCGTGATACCTCTTCGCCGCGCGTGTATGGAACCACGCAAAAACTGCAGTATTTGCTGCAGCCTTCCATGATCGAGACGAAGGCAGTGGCGCCCTCGACGCGGGCCGGTGGCAATGCATCGAATTTCTCGATTTCCGGAAATGAAATATCGACTTGCGGCCTGCCGGTTTCGCGTCGCGCGGCGATGAGTTGCGGCAGCCGGTGCAGGGTCTGCGGCCCGAATACGACGTCGACAAAAGGCGCCCGCGCAAGGATCGCCGCACCCTCCTGGCTGGCCACACAGCCGCCGACGCCGATGACCAGAGCGGGGTTCTGCCGCTTCAAGTGGTGCACCCGGCCGAGGTCATGAAACACGCGCTCCTGCGCGTTTTCCCGCACCGAACAGGTATTGAACAGGATCAGGTCGGCGTCTTCGGCGCGACTGGCTGTTTCGTAACCGTCGGCCGCGCCCAGCACATCGGCCATGCGGCCCGAGTCGTACTCGTTCATCTGGCAGCCGAAGGTGCGGATGAATAGTTTTTTCGCCACGCGGCTATTTCCTGGACTTCAGTTCCGCGAGCTCGTCGGGGCTGAGAATCCAAACGCGGAAGATTTCGCCGCGATTGTCAGTGGTAAACAGAACCCGGTATTTCCCCTGCAGCGAAGTCGGCAATACGATGCGATTGGCCTCATCGCGGATTTGCGCGCCTGGCGCGAGGCGCAGGCTGGCGTTATCGACGGTGACGATTGGGTGCTGGACGACGGCGAACTCAGCGAGTTTTGCGTCCGCCGGGAGCGAACGCCCGGCCAGCGCCGCGCCGGGCTGCATGGTGCTGATCAGGGCTGCGAGAAAAAGCGGGAATCTGTGCATGGTTTGATCGCGCGTCGCCGGGAAATGGTCTCAAAAATCACGATTCGGTAGCGGCTGGAATAGCCGCCGACAGATGCAAACGTCCGAAGCCGTGGCGCTTTCCGGGCGAACCGGCGTTTGTTGCGGGGAGTTTATCACTTTGCGGACGGGACGCTGGCTGGGGTGCAACAACATTGAAACCTCGCGACGGTACGCCGCCAACAGCGCCAAATCGCTTCGGCACCTCCCGGAACAGGGACCGGGCGGCACAATCGAAATCCCGGTGGCAATTTTACCGAAATTCATCTGATATTTGCTTATCGGCCCATTCGCTCAGTGAATTGTCCTTGTGGTCCTAACGTGCTACAAAGCCGATATAGAAGAGTGGTTTTTTGAAACCGCCTGACCGAAGGCCAGGACACACGCGGAGCGCTGCCGGACAAGCCGGCGATTTCGCCGGCGACACTGGGCGGACGGTTTCGTTGCTGCAGCACTTGCAGGGGAGGGGTGTCATGAAGGATGCGGATGACGCCGGGTTTGCAACCAACTGCCGAAAGCGACCCACGGGTTCGCCCTGACCGTTTTTGAGCCGTAACCAAGACGGGACAACGCCGGGCGCCCATACGGCGGTTCCGCTAAAGACAAGACCAGCATGGGCCGACCGGCGATCATTTTCCTGACCCCCGGGGCAATGGTTCTTTTCACAACCATTCAATAAGGAGGAGCAACATGGTCTATACCAAGCGTACCCCCTGGACGTTGATCATGGGGCTCATCATGGTCGCCTACGCCTACCTGGTGCAAAGCGGCGCCCTCGAAGCCGTCATCAAGTATCTGGGCACCGGCCGCAATGCCGGAGAGATGGTGATGCTGGGATACATCTTCGGCGGCATTGCGGTACTGACCGGACTGTGGCAACTGATCGCCAAAACTGCCGAAGGACATGTCGATTATTACCTGTCCACCATCGGCGGCGTCACCTTCATCATGCTGATCGCCTTCATCGTCAAATGGGGGCTCGATCCGCAGATGGCGGAGTGGGGCAAGGCGGCGCAACCGGCGCTCGGCTTCAATTTTGCGGGTGTGATGAATCTCAATTACGTGGTGATGGGGATTCTTGCCGGCATCGTTATTGTCAACGTGTTCAAAGTCCCGGACTGGGCGGCGAACGGCGTGCGGCTGTCGCGCCTCGGTCTCAAGACCGGGGTGATTCTCCTCGGCACGCTGTACAGCTTCGCCGAACTGGCGCAGCTGGGCCAGCTGTCGGTCGCACTGATCGGCGTGTTCGTGCTGGGTTCGGTCGGCCTTGTGCTGTGGTGGGGGTCGCGGAAGAACCTGCCGAACTCGATGACCGGCGTACTCTCCGCCGGCGTCGGCGTGTGCGGCGTGTCGGCGGCGGTCGCCGCGGCGCCGGTGGTGCAGGCGAAGTCGACCGAAATCGCGTATACGATCGGCACCATCCTGATGTTCGGCGTGATCTGCATGTTCGTGTTCCCGATTGTCGGCAAGGCGCTCGGCATGGGCTACATCACGTTCGGCGCCTGGGCCGGCACCGGCATCCTGAACTCGGCGCAGGTCGCCGGCGCGGCGCTCGCGTTCCAGCCCAACGGCATCGAGACGCTGAAGGTCGCCGAAATCTTCAACATCACGCGCGTGCTGTTCCTGCCGATCATCGTGATCTGGCTCGCGATCTGGTACGTGAAGCGCGAAGTCGGCGCGCAGAAGGTCGACATCGGGCAGGTGCTGATCAGCAAGTTCCCGCTGTTCGTGCTCGGCTTTCTCATGCTGTTCCTGCTGTCCTCGACCGGCATTTTCGCGCCGGCCCGCCACTATCAGGGAGCGTACTTCGACAACAGCGACAAGGTGATGATCAAGAAAGACCGCTCGGGCAAGGAGGTCAACAATTACCTGAAAGACCCCGATCTGGCGGTGCTGAAGCAGGAAGGCGAGAAGGTCAAGCGCGACGACCAGAAGGCCGCGTTGCAGCGCCTGGTCGAGAACAAGAAGCTGATGTCCATCGACGACGACGACACGCTGCGCGGCGTGGTCAACGCCAAGATCATGTCGAAGGAAGGCAACGCGGTGCTGACCAAGGCACACCGCGCGGTGCGCCATACCGCGGCCAAGATCGCGATGTTCCGCGATCTGATCGCGTGGTTCTTCACCTTCGGCCTGGTCGGGCTCGGCATGCAGATCACGATGGCGTCGATCAGGCAGGCGGGCGGACAGCCGCTGGTGATCGGCAGCGTCGTCGGCGTGATCAAGGCCGTGGGTTCACTGATTGTGGTGATGCTGCTGGTCCACGAGACAATCTGAGGAGGATGCAAAAATGGCTGAAGACAAATTCGACCGTGGCACGGCGCTCACCATATTCGGGACCGACCGCCACGAGGATATGGTGGCGCTGATCCTGTCGCTGGTGATTGCACTGCTCGTTTATCTGTACGTCTGATTCCGCAATTGGAAACCATTTCCCGGTGATGCCGCAGCCATGCGGCCGCCGGGATTTTTTTGGCCATCATGCCCGAATTCGCACATATCCTGCTCGCAAGCCATGACACGCCGGGAGCGCGCGCGGCGGAGCGCACGGCCCTTCGGCTTTGCAGCGCAGGCGGCCGGCTGTCGCACCTGATCGTGGTTCCCGATCTGTGGCGGGGAATGATGGGCGATGACTGGCTGAACAACGCGGCCACCCGGGATGTCTACGGCAAGTATGTCGAGAACCAGTTGCAACAGGAGATCCAGTCGCATATCGACCGTCTGCGGCCGGCTGCCCTGGCGCACGGCATCGCCTACGAATTCAAAGTCCTGCTCGGCAAGCCCACGGAATGCCTGCTCGCCTATAGCCGCGAGGTTGCGCCGGCGCTGGTCGTGATCGGCGCGCCGCGTCCGAAAGGGCGGCTCGGCCTGCGCTCGCGCATGCATCCGGAGCGGCTGGTGGTCGCATTGACGGCGCCGCTGCTGGTCATTCCCCACCCGTAATGACCGCGAATCGGCCGGAAGCGGCGCGCGATGCATCGTGGGTCAGCGTCGACACGCCGCTCGACCTGCCTTCGCTGCGCGAATTCTGCGCCGACACCGAACGCCTGTTCCGCATCAATCCATGCCTCGAATTCGAGGCATGGGAGCGCGCCGGCCCCGACAGCCATCGGGCGCGAGTCCGCAATCTGAGCAATCAGCAGACGGTTGCGCTCGAGATGCATGTCGAGCGCGTGGCGGCCGACGAGTTTGAGGTGGCATATCGCGAGGGCATCAAGGCGCGCACGCACTTCGCGCTCGAGCCGGCCCCTGGCGGCAGCAGGATCACGATCACCGATGATTATTCGAGGCTGCCGGAGGCGGAACGCGGGCAGCGCCTCGGCGAGGTGGACAAGAGTCTCAACGCGTGGGGCTGGGCGCTGCACGAATATCTTCGCAGCGAGAAGCGTTGGGGACGCTTTGCGCCGTGGCGCTGGTATATGCGCCGATGGTGGCTGCCGATGACGCCGCGCGCGCGGCGGATCACCTACATGCTGGTGCTCATCACCGGCGCCGAACTGCTGCTGGTGTTGTTCGGAGCGCTGATCTACTGGATCGAACTTGCGGGCTAGCCGCCGCCGGAAATTGAAAGCCCGCTGACCCAGTTCTGGAATCGGCGGGCTGGAAAAGTGGTAGCGAATCCGTGATTCGAACACGGGACCTGCGGATTATGATTCCGTCGCTCTAACCAGCTGAGCTAATTCGCCACGCAGGGCGCGAATTATCGGGGGCGTGACGAGCCAAGTCAAGGAATCCGCGCGGTTGCCGTCTGCGCTTTCCGCCGGTTCCCGGTCAGCATAAAAAATCCGCATGTGCCGCATCGCAACAAAAACTTGACAAGTCTATATGATGCACCGCAACATCAGGTCATCCATGAGTTTGTTCAACGTGATCGACGGCGTCTCCAGAAGATGAAAATTTGCATTGTCGGTGCCGGGTCAATTGGCGGCCTGCTTGCGGTCAAGCTTGCGAATTCCGGGCTCGACGTCACCGTGATTGCGCGCGGCGCGCATCTCAAGGCGATCCAGGATGAAGGGCTGCGGCTGGTCGGCGCCGACGGCCACCAACAGCACGCGAGGGGACCGCATGGATTCCACGCGGTGGGCAGCATCGCCGATGCCGGCGTTCACGATGTGGTGATTCTGGGAATGAAATCGCACCAAATTGCTGCGGTCGCGCCCGAACTTCACCATCTGTTCCATCTGGACACCATGGTGGTGCCGATGCAAAACGGCATACCGTGGTGGTATTTTCAGCGCCACGGCGGAATCTACGAAGGCAACCGCGTGACCGCGGTCGATGCGGACGGCGTGATCGCCGCCAGCATCGATCCGGAGCGCATTGTCGGCTGCGTCGTCTATCCAGCCGCAGAGATCGCCGCCCCCGGCCTGATCCGCCTGATCGAAGGCAACCGTTTCCCGTTGGGCGAACTCGATGGCCGCATTACTGCGCGGGTCACCGCACTTGCCGCCGCATTCGAGCATGCCGGTTTCAAGGCGCCGGTGCTCGACAACATCCGTGCCGAGATCTGGCTCAAGTTGTGGGGCAATCACACCTTCAACCCGATCAGCGCGCTGACCCACGCGACGCTGGTCGATATCTGCCAGTTTCCGCATACGCGGGAGCTAGCGACCGCAATGATGCTCGAATCCCAGGCGATCGCGAACAAACTCGGCATCGAATTCCGCGTGCCGCTCGAAAAGCGCATTGCCGGCGCCGAAAGGATCGGCCGCCACAAGACCTCGATGCTGCAGGACATCGAGGCGGGACGCGAGCCGGAACTCGACGCGCTGGTGGGTTCGGTGATCGAACTCGGCAAGTTGACGTCCACTCCGACCCCGCACATCAATGCGGTATACGCGTGTGGCAAGTTGCTCGCCAAAGTGATGGGCGACGAAAAAGTCTACATTCGCGCGGCGGCGATCTAGCCGAGGTGCGCCGCGCCGGCGCCGGACGTTTCCGGCGTATCGCACGGTTTTTTGCCGAGTCACGCCGCAGGGAATGCCCTCCGGTTTGATTGGCATATACTTCGCGCGTGGCAAAACACAATGAATTCGATGTCGTCGTCATCGGTGGTGGCCTGGTCGGCGCCGCCTTCGCCGCTGCACTTGCGCCGCTGCCCATTGAGATAGCGCTGGTCGAGGCGCACGCGCCGCAGATCCCGGTGCCTGCCGCCGTGGACTGGGACCCGCGCGTCTATGCAATCAGCCCCGCCAGCGCCCGATTTCTTGCAGGACTCGGGGCATGGGAGACAATGCCTGCGGAGCGCATCGAACCAGTACGGCGCATGCGCGTGTTCGGCGACGACGGCAGGGCCGGGATCACCTTCGACGCGATGGAGACGGGCGTCCCCGAACTCGCCTGGATCGTCGAAAGCCGGGTAGTGCACGCCGCGCTCTGGCGGCGGCTGGAAGCCCAGCAAAATCTCAAGTTGTTCTGTCCGGGGCATTGCACGGCATTGTCGTTGGAGGGAGGTGGAGCAAGGGTCCAGCTGAAAGGCGGCAAGCGCCTTTCCGCGCAACTGGTCGTCGGCGCGGACGGCGCGCGCTCCTGGGTGCGCGAGCATGCGGAATTCTGGTCCGAGGACAGGCCCTACCATCAACTCGGCGTGGTCGCGAATTTCGCCACGGAGATCGAGCATGGCGGCGTCGCCTGGCAGTGGTTCCGGCCTGAGGGTACGCTCGCCTATTTGCCGCTCCCAGGCAAGCGCATTTCAATCGTGTGGGCCGCCGCAGACCACGCCGCGCAGCAACTCCTCGCGCTTCCGGCAATTGAAT
>Ga0315281_10009924_pt1 | contig 13172 bp, 13 predicted proteins | sample YL17G07_0_MG_FD_204540 | JGI IMG/M metagenome (GOLD analysis project Ga0315281, IMG submission 204540) | Sediment microbial communities from Yellowstone Lake, YNP, Wyoming, USA - YL17G07_0 | ecosystem: Environmental > Aquatic > Freshwater > Lake > Sediment | place: USA: Wyoming | collected... | reverse complement strand
TTCGAGGCGTACCGCCAGTACGCGGACGGCGCGCTGTTCCTCGCGGGCGTCTTCCCGTCGAGCCTGCTGCCGCGGCGGCGCGCGACGGACGCCCCGCTGCGGCGCGGCGGTACGCCCGCGGTCGATCGCGGCTACTACGTCAGCACGGGCAAGGCGATGTACCGCATGGCGTCGGATCGGCGCGAGGCGGAGCAGCCGCAGCGCGACACGCTGGCGAAGCTCGCGGAGCACTTCGAGGTGTACGTCGACGCGCTGAACGAGATGAGCGCGCGTTACATCATGGGCTGCGACACGGAGCTGATCGGCGACAAGATGCTGGACGCGTTCAACCGCCACCGCGAGACGGGCGATGCCGGCGACCTCGCGAACGCGCGTCGCTACGCGGCGATGCTGCGGCTGGAGCCGGCGCTATTCGCGCCGTCCGATCGGCGCGTGTAGCGGCCGCTAGAGCTTCAGCTCGCTGGAGTGGCCGGGGAACAGGCGGGCGTCCGGGGAGATGGCGCGGCGCGCGGCGTTGGCCGCGACGGCGGCCTGGCCGAAGCCGGTGACGATCAGGTTCAGCGGCTCCGACCCGTCCACCGCGGCGATGTCGCCGGCGGCGAAGACGCCCTTCAGGTTCGTCTCCATGAAGCCGTCGGTGCGGATGTGCCGGTTGTCGGCCAGCTCCAGCCCCCACGACTCGATCGGCCCGAGCGCGGCCTTGAAGCCGATGTTCACGAGCACGGCGTCGATCTCCAGCTCCTGCTCGACGCCGGTGCGGTTGTCGAAGATCGTCGCGCCCTGCACCCGGCCGTCGCCGTAGACGCGCTTCACCTCGTGGTAGGTGAGCACGGGGATGCCGCTCGCGCGCAGCGCGCCGAGGCTGGCCTCGTGCGCGCGGAACTGGTCGCGGCGGTGGATCAGCATGATGTCCTTCGCCCAGTCCTTCAGGTTCAGGCACCAGTCGACGGCCGTGTCGCCGCCGCCGACGACCAGGATGCGCTTGCCGCGGAACGGCCGCTTGTCCTTCACGAAGTAGTGCACGCCGTGCCCCTCGAAGTCCGACACGCCGGGCTTGTCGATCTTCGTCGGCTGGAAGGCGCCGATGCCGCCGCTGATCAGCACCGTGCGGCTCAGGTGCGGGCCGTCGTCCGTGCCCAGGCGCCACACCTCCTCGCCGCCGGCGGCCACGCGCGTCAGCGTCTCGACGCGCTCGCCGTAGACGAACGTGGGCTCGAAGAGCGCGACCTGCGCCATGAGCGCGCGCACCAGGTCCTGCGCCAGGATCTTGGGGTGCCCGGGCACGTCGTAGATCATCTTCTCCGGGTAGAGCACCGCGAGCTGGCCGCCGGGCTCCGGCAGCGCCTCGATGACCTTCGTCCTCATCTCGCGCAGGCCGGAGTAGAAGGCGGCGAACAGCCCTGTCGGGCCGGCGCCGATGATGGTCACGTCGAAAATCTCATCTGCCATGGCGGGGGATGCCTCCTGTCGCTATCGAAGATAGCGCACGGGCGATTCAGGCGCCGTGGGGAGTTTCCCTCATGTCAGCCGCTCGTTTCCGCCGCCCGCCCGGGCAGTCTGGGACAATGATCCTGATGCGACACTGCCGTTTGCTCCGCGCCCTCGTGCCGCTTTGCGCGCTCGCGCTCGCCGCCGCCGCGTGCTCGTCGGGCGCGCCCTCCGCCGCCACGCCGACGGCCGCGCCGCCCGCTCCGGCGGCGGCGAGTCCCACCGTGACGCTGCTGCCCGCGGCCACGGTCACGCCGCGGCCCGTCGCGCCGCCGAGCGTGACCGCGGCCGGGCCGGCGACCGTCGTCTACCACGGCGTCACGTCCCGCCGCGTTGTGGCGCTGACCTTTGACGCGGGCGCCGACGCGGGCAACACCGCCGCGATCCTGGCGACGCTCCGCGATGCGGGCGTGCGGGCGACGTTCGGCGTCACCGGGCTGTGGGCGGAGCAGAACCGCGATCTCGCCCTGGCGATCGCCGCCGGGGGGCACGAGCTGATCAACCACGGCTACCACCACGCGTCCTTCACGGGCCGCTCCACGGACACGGCGCCGCTCTCGGCGGAGGAGCGGGCGCTGGAGCTGTCGCGCACGGAGACCACCGTCTACCACCTGACCCAGCGCAGCACGCGCCCGTACTTCCGTCCGCCGTACGGCGACATCGATGACAGCGTCCTGCGCGACGCGGCGAGCGCGGGATTCGGCACCGTCGTCATGTGGAGCGTCGATACGCTGGGGTGGCAGGGCGCCTCGCCCGCCGACATCGTCTCGCGCTGCGTTGCCGGCGCGGCCCCGGGCGCGATCTACGAGATGCACGTCGGTACCGAGTCGCGCGACGCGGAGGCGCTGGCGGGCGTCATCGCCGCCCTGCGGGACCAAGGCTACGCGTTCGAGACGATCGACGAGATCCTGCGCTGAGGCCGGTTGTCCGTAGCGCGCCGCGGCGGCACCATGTGACCGCGGGACTGCCAACCGCTGCGGGTGCGCTGATGATCACCACGATCGCCGACTTCCTTCGTTACTTCGACGCGGTGCACCGCCGCGCCATCCGCGACGTCGGGGCGCTGCCGCCCGCCGCGGACGGTTGGGCGCCCGGCGCCGGCGCGGGCGAGGGCGCGTGGAGCATCAACACGCTTGTCGGGCACATGGCCGGATCGCGCCTCTACTTCGCCAGCGCGTATCGCGGCGAAGGCTGGATCAGCCCGCGCCCGCCGGATGTCTCGTCGCGTGCGCTCTGGCTGCCGGCCCTCGACGAGAGCGCCCGCCAGCTGCACGCCGCGCTTCAAGGCACGCCCGACGCCTGGCTGCAACGCAAGGTGCAGATGATCGATACGGGCGGCGCGCTCAGCGGCTGGCGCGTGCTGATGATGATGCTCGAGCACGACGTCCACCACCGCAGCCAGATCGACACCTACGCCGGCATCAACGGCTGGGATGTGCCCGACATCTACGGCCGCAGCGCGGAGACGATCGTGGGGCTGCAGGGTGCGGAGCGCGCGAAGCACACGGGGGAGGGCGCGGTTGACTGAGCAGGCCTTGGCGGGCGGCGCGGCGCGGGGGCACGGCATCGGCACGCCGGCGGACGGCGAGCGGCTGTGGTGGATCCGCGACCAGATGCACTTCCCGCGGCCGATGTGCCCGTACACGATCAGCGTCGAGGTGCCGGCGATGAGCAGCGGTGCGTCGAAAGGGTTCCGATCGTACGGCATTCCGGCCTCGTTCCTGCTGGCGAACTTCGACGGCTACAACTACAACGCCGTTGAGTTCGACTCCACGGACGTCGCGGCGTGGCTGCCCGCTGTGCAGACGGCGGTGATCGGCCGTCTCAACGGCCTACTCGACGAGTGGCACGGCACGATGCTGCCGGAAGTGATGCGGCACAACCGCCGCCTACGCGACTTCGACTACGCCGGCGCGTCCACCGACGAGCTGATCGCGCAGATCGACGAGTCGCGCCGCATCCGCGAGCGGCTGTGGGACCTGCACATGCAGGTGGTGATCCCGGTCCTCTTCGCCGCCAACGAGCTGGCGAACGTCTGGGGCGTGGCGTTCGGCGAAGATCGGCGCGACGAGTCGGCGCTGCTGTTCACGGGGCACGCGAACAAGACCGTCGAAGCCGGCGTCGCGCTGTGGAAGCTCAGCCGCGACGCGCGCGCGCTGCCCGGCGTCGCCGAGCTGATCGCCGTCACGCCGCTGAAACGCATCGTGCCGCTGCTCGGCACCACGGACGCGGGCCGGGCGTTCAAGGCGAAGCTCGACGCCTACCTGGACGAGTATGGCTGGCGGACCGGCGCCTTCGAGTACGCCGAGCCGCCGCAGATCGACGACCCGACGATCCCGCTTGCCACGCTGCGCGACTTTCTGGCCGAGCCCGACGACCGGGACCCGGGGCTCCGCACCGCGCAGGCCGCGCGCGAACGCGACGCGCTGCTCGACCGCCTGGGCCCGGAGATCGACGCGCACCCGGCGGGGCCGATGCTGCGGATGCTGATCGCCGCGTGCCAGCAGTACGTCCCGGTGCAGGAAGACCACAACTTCTACATCGACCAGATGGGCACCGTGCTGATGCGGCTGCCGCCGCTCGAAGCGGGCCGCCGCCTCGCCGCGGCCGACGCGATCGCGTTGGCGGAGGACGTGTTCTACCTGGCGGTCGACGAGGTGAAGGGGGCGCTGCGCGCGCCCGCATCGCGCGGCTGGGCCGAGCTGGTCGCAGAGCGCCGCGACATCCTGCAAGAGCAGGCGCACAGGCGGCCGCCGGACACGATCGGCACGCCGTGGCCGCAGGAACTGCAGGACGATCCCGCGCTGGGCGGCTTCAATCGCTTCTTCGGCGACGTGGTGGAGCAGGACGAGCACAGTAACGTGCTGCGCGGCACCGCGGCCAGCCGCGGCGTCGTCAGCGGCCCCGCCTGCGTCGTCAGCACGCTCGACCAGACGGACAGGCTGCGCCCCGGCGACATCCTGGTCTGCGAGATGACGATGCCTGCGTGGACGCCGCTCTTCGCCGTCGCTGCGGGCGTCGTCACCGACTCGGGCGGGATGCTGTCGCACAGCGCGATCGTGGCCCGCGAGTACGGCATCCCCTGCGTCTGCGGGGCGAGCGGCGCGACGCGGCGCATCCGCGACGGCCAGCGCGTCACCGTCGACGGCGCGGCGGGCACGGTGACGCTGCACCAGGATTAGCCGAAGCCGCGGGTTGGAGCCGTCAAGCGGCCCAGGGCCCGCCGTGGCGGGCGGCGGGACGCTGGTGCTATCCTGCGCCACACTCCCCTGCTGCATGGAAACGGAGCGATGATGATGCGGATGAGCGGCCTTGCGGCCCTGGCAGCGGTGACCGTGATCGTGGCGGCAAGCGCCGCGTGCGGCGGTGGCGGCAGTTCGAGCAAGACGCCGGCGGCCGGGGCGACGGCGGCGTCGACGCCGGCGAGTTCGTTCACGCCGTTCGCGACGCCGCAGATCACCGGCAACCAGATCGTCTCCGATAAGGGCTACAGCGCCACCTTCCCGCAGGGCTGGCACGCCCGCGCGAACTTTATCAACACCGCGGACTCGACGGTCGATGCCTTCTTCGAGCCACTCGACGTGTCGCCGGTCGCTGGCTCGTCGCCGGTGCAGGCGAGCATCGTCGTGACGTGCGAGCTCATCCTGGCGCCGGCCGACGAGTTCATCGCCGCTCAGTCGACGATGACCGCGCAGCTGCCGCAGAACCAGGGCGTGCAGGTGGCGCCGATCACGGTCTCGGGCGTGTCCGGCAGGGCGATCAGCTACCGCAACCAGTCGGCGCAGAACCCGGACCAGCCCGTGCTCGACAAGCAGGACGTGTACTTCACAGCCGGCAAGTGCAACTGGACGATCACCACGACGACGCGAGCGGGCGAGCGCGCGAAGTACCAGGCGGCCTTCGATACGTTCATCTCGTCGTTCAAGCTGAAGTAGCCGCGGCGCCGTGGCGCGGCGCGGGCAAGGAGTCACCACCGGCATGACCACGGCGACCTCGTTCGATCTCTACAGCTCCGAGACCTACCTGCGGGGCATTCCCCACGATGCGTTCGCCGCGCTGCGGCGTCAGCCGCCGCACCGGCAGGACGAGCCGGAAGGCCCCGGCTACTGGGCGCTCACGCGCTACGAGGACATCGTCACGGTCTCGAACGACAACACGCTCTTCTCGTCGTCGCGCGGCGGCACGAACATCGAGGACATGCCGCCCGACGTCATGACGATGGTCCGCTCGCTGATGATCAACATGGACCCGCCGCAGCACACGAAGTTCCGGCGGCTCGTCAGCGCCGGCTTCACGCCGAAGATGGTCGCGCAACTGGAGCCGCACGTGCGCGAGCGCACGCGTCGCATCATCGACGCGGTCGCGACGCGCGGTTCGTGCGACTTCGTCACCGACGTAGCGGCGCTGCTGCCACTGGGCGTCATCTGCGACCTGATCGGCGTGCCCGAGGAGGACCACGAGCGGATCTTCAACTGGAGCAACCGCCTGATCGGCTTCGAGGACCCGGAGTACCACACCTCGGCCGAGGACGGCCAGATCGCCGCGACCGAGATGTTCGTCTACGCCCACGCACTCGCGACGCAGCGCAAGGCGCAGCCCGCGGTCGATCTCGTGAGCATCCTCATGTCGTCGGAGGTGGACGGCGAGGTGCTGTCCGAGGCAGAGTTCGACGGCTTCTTCATCCTGCTCTCCGTTGCGGGCAACGAGACCACGCGCAACCTGATCTCCGGAGCGATGCTCGCGCTGATCGAGCACCCGGAGCAGCGGGCGCGGCTGCTCGCCGACCCGGGGCTGCTGCCGGTCGCGACGGAGGAGTTCCTGCGCTGGGTGTCGCCGGTGATCTACTTCCGCCGCACGCTGCAACGCGACGTCGTCGTGGGCGGCCGGCAGATGCGCGAGGGCGACAAGGTGGCGATGTACTACCCGTCGGCCAACCGCGACGAGGCGATCTTCGAGGGGGCCGATCGCCTGGATGTGGGGCGCTCGCCGAACCCGCACATGGCGTTCGGGGGCGGCGGCCCGCACTTCTGCATGGGCGCCAGCCTCGCTCGGCTGGAGATCCGCGTGATGTTCGAGGAGCTGCTGCGGCGGCTGCCGGACATGGAGCTGGACGGCCCGGTGCAGCGGCTGCGGAGCAACTTCATCAATGGCATCAAGCACATGCCCGTGAAGTTCACGCCGGAGCGCTGACGGCGCGGCGGGTCAGCCGCGCTGTCGCTGCTCCTCGTCGCGCTCGCGCTGCTCGTCGCGCTGCGCCGATTCTTCTTCGTCCGTCAGCTCGGCCACGCCGGCGTCGACGTCGCGCTTGATGTCCGCGGCGGCGGGGATTCGCGCCTCCATGCGGTCGCCGAGGATGGCGTAGGCGTTGACGCCCAGGTAGTGCAGCGGGCGCTCGTCGGGGTCGGCCAGCAGCCACAGCCCGTTGTCGAACGCGTCCTTCTCCGCCTGCGCGGCCACCACCTTGCCGACGAACAGCGTGTGGTCGCCGACGCGGTAGGCGTCGTGCACGCCGCACTCGATCCAGCCGACGCAGCCCTCCAGCAGCGGCGCGTCGATGCGGCGTGCGCGGAACGTGGGCAGGCGCGTCAGCTCCAGCTTGCTCAGCTCGGAGCCGCTGACGCTGCCCAGGTACTGCACGTGGTGGAGCAGCTGTCGCGTCGGGATGTTGATCGCGAACTCCTCGGCGAAGCGGATCATGTCGTGCGTGTGCCGCCCGGGGTGCACTGCGATACCGATCAGCGGCGGGTCGATGCTGAGGGGCGTGATGAAGGCGCAGGGCATGACGTTCTGCGCGCCGTGCCACGAGGTGGAGATCAGGGCGACCGGCCCGCCGCCCAGCAGCCGCCGCGCATCGCGTTCGTCGATAGAGTGCCGCATAGCACGCAGGTTAGCAGTTCACAGTTGGCAGTTCACAGTTGGAAGTTGGAAGTGGGTAGTTTGCGGTTAGGCCATCGACGACGCCAGCACTCTGCTGTCTGTTCTTTGCTCTGCGCCCCCGTCCCCTATAATCCCTCGATATGACAGGTCAGGCCCCCCCGAAGCCGCCGAAGCAGATCGTATACCTGAACCGGCGGGTGGCGTTCATCGAACCTGACAAGATCAACGTGCGTCCGGCGCTGGCGGCGGCGCTGTTCCCGCTGTTCGGCCTCCTCTTGGGAATCGGGTCATTTGTGTCGATCATCCTATGGCTGGACCGGCTGCCGTTCGTGCTGGTCCTGCTGCTGCTCATGGTGGCGCTGTTCAGCATCCCGCTCGCCGGCATCGGCTTCGTCTACACGATTGCCGGCGCCAACGTAGTATTCGAGCGGCAGAAGCAGAGCGGCCTCTGGCAGCAGGGGTTCCTGGGCATGGGCGTCGGCACGACGGAGCTGGTCCCGTTCTGGAAGATCGACCAGATCCGCATCGAGGAGGTGACGTGCGACCGCCCGCAGGGCCAGGTGCAGGACCTGGCGCAACTGGAGATCGTGCTGGTGAAAGTGAGCGGTAAGCGGCTGCGCGTGGGCGACATCATCGTCGCGCGCTCCATGGTGCGCGAAGGGCTGAGCGAAGTGCGCAAGGTCGCCGAGGCGATCGCCGAGATGACCGGCAAGCCGCTGATCGCGCCGGAGATCGTGCGCCGCCGCAAGGGCGCCGCCGGAGACGCGGGGGTGGACGCGTGAGCGGCGACGTGCAAGACAACGCCGGCGCCGGCGCGCCGTACGCCTCGTTCGTGCTGCCCGCGTACAACGAGGAGGCGCGCCTGCCCGCGAGCCTCGAACGCGTGATCGACTTCCTCGCGCAGCAGCCGTTCGACAGCGAGATCGTCATCGCCGACGACGGCAGCCGCGACGCCACGGCCGAGATCATCCGCGCGCGCATCGCCGCCGGGCTGCCGGCGACGGTTGTGCTGCGGACGGTGCGCCACCAGCACAACCGCGGCAAGGGCGCGGCTATCCGCACGGGCATCATGGAGGCGCGCGGGCGTTACATCTTCTTTCTGGACGCTGACCTCGCCACGCCGCCCGGCGACGCGCTGCGCCTGCTCGACCGGCTGAAGGCGGGCGCGCCGGTGGTCATCGGCAGCCGCATCCAGCCGGACGGCAGCGACATGCGGGCGAGCCAGCCGTCGCAGCGGCGCCTGGTCGGCCGGCTGTTCACGATGATGCGGAAGGCGATGCGCGTGCTGCCCGACATCGACGACACGCAGTGCCCGATGAAGGGGTTCGAGCACGCCGCCGCGAAGGCGGTGTTCCGCGAGCAGCAGCTCAGCGGCTGGATCTTCGACGCCGAGGTGCTCTACATCGCCCGCGCGCTGGGCTACCGCATCGTCTCGGTGCCGGTCACCTGGCACCACGTCGAGGGCTCGCGGCTGCGCGTCCGCCCGCAACAGGCGTGGGAGGTCTTTCGCGACCTGGTTCGCCTGCGGTTCCTGCACCCTCCCGAGAAGGCGAAGCGCGGCTCCTGACAGCACGCTGTCACCACCCGCTCGATCTGCCGCCACGCTCCTGACAGAATGGTGTCAGCAGGGCGGCTGTACGATGGCGCTCTACCCATCACGCAAGCAGGAGGATCATCGTGCAGATCAACGGATTCGCCATCAACCTCACCAGCGATAACCCCGACCGGCTCAAGGCGTTTTACGGCGGCCCCGTGGGGCTGGAGCGCCGCGCCGACATGGGCGACGGCGCGTTCGCTGTCGGGCCGGGGACGCTCTTCATCGACGGGCACAGCGACACGAAGGGCGCGGCGAAGGAGCCGCAGCGCGTGCTGATCAACCTCTTCGTCGATGACCTGGCGGCGGCGCAGAAGCCGCTGGACGCGGCGGGCGTGCCGTGCATCCGCGACGCCGGGCGCGAGGAGTGGGGCGGCGTCATCTCGACGTTCGCCGACCCGGACGGCAACTACCTGCAGCTCATCGAATTCAAGGGACAGTGATGCGACGTGCGGCGGGCTGACCGCCTCTTCCAGCTCATCCAGCTGCTGCGGCGGCGCAACGTCGCCACGGCGGCGTGGCTCGCGCGCGAGCTGGAGGTGTCGGAGCGCACGGTCTACCGCGACGTGCGCGATCTGATGCTTTCGGGCGTGCCGATCGAGGGCGAGGCGGGCGTCGGCTATCTGCTACGCCGCGGCTTCGATCTGCCGCCGCTGATGTTCAGCGAGGCGGAGATCGAGGCGATGGTGCTTGGCGCCCGCGTCGTCACCAGCTGGGGCGACGCGGGCCTCGCCAAGGCGGCCGCCGAGGCGCTGGCGCGCGTGGAGGCGGTGCTGCCGGAGCGGCTGAAGAGCCGCCTCAACGGCACGCCGCTGTACGCGCCCGGCTTCCACGTGCCGGTGGCCGTCGTCGAGCGGCTGGCGTCGCTGCGGCGCGCGATCGACCAGCGGCGGGCGGTGCATCTCGCCTATACCGCCGCCGGCGGCGAGGCGACAGACCGCACGGTGCGGCCGCTGGGGCTCTTCTTCTGGGGGTACGGCTGGTCGCTTGCGGCGTGGTGCGAGCTGCGGACGGACTTCCGCAGCTTCCGCCTCGACCGCATCCGCGAGCTGCGCGTGCTGCCGGAGCGCTTCGCGGACGAGGCGGGCCGCACGCTGCAGGACTACTTCAGCCGCATGGAGCACGGCGCGGGTGGTGGCGGCGAGGGGCTGCGGTAGCGGGGCATCGCCCCAAATCTGCCTGCCTCGCGATAGTCACGCGATCAGTCACGGGTTCGCGGGAAACCCCCGATGTCAATGCGGGTGCGATGCACCCAAGATTGATTTGTGAACCGGCGTCCGGTAGGCTGTTCGGGAACGGACCGGCGGTGCCGATGTTAATGACATCGTGGCACTCCACCGTTCTCCAACCATCACAGCCTGTTCACAGCGAATTAACGGGCGCGTAACGCCGGCGTCGTGCCGTGCGCCCAGAATGGTCGTGTGAGCGATGCACCGTACCAAGGAGTCATTACTCGTGAATTCGCATGAAGCGACGGTCGCCAACACGGACCTCTGGACGGCCTATTTTCAGCAGGAATGGAGCCGATGGTTTGATCCCTTCGGCCTCGGGGCGCAATCGCCCGTTTCCGGAGTGGCAGAGGGTGCCGCCGCGCGCGTGGCCGGCTTCTTGACCCTCGTGGCCGCCGGCCCCATTGCACGGATGTTCGCCAGCAACGACTTTGCGCCCGCCGCGCGCGAAGCATCGGCGCCAGCCCTCATCCAGAAGGACGACATCTCAACGGAGACTGCGGCGTAGTCTCCGGAACGTACCCGTCCGAACGCACGAACGGCCCCGTATGCATGCGGGGCCGTTCTGTTTGTCCGCCGCGGCCGTGCCGCGCCGCAGTGCGAGAGGCGCGCAGCCCGCCGCGCCCCCGCCCCGCGCGCACACGCCACACCTGTCGCTCGTCGCCGCGTCGGCCGGAGCTGAAGCTCCTCCACTACGGATCGGGTGGGGCGATGTGCGCGCCGTGCGCTGCGTGTGTGGCGCGCGGAGGGGCGGACAGGGCGGAAGCTCTGTCCCTACGGTGATCGGGCGTGTGCGCTTCGCGGCGGGCGCGGCGAAGGCCCCCGAAGGGGCCTCCGCTATTGGTGCGTGTGGACGGCGCTGCTATCGCGCCTTGATCGCGTCGGCGACGTCGGCCAGGCCCAGCGACTCCAGCTTGCGCTTGCTCGGCGCGGAGGTCTCCGCGTCCCAGTCGCACGCGGCCAGGTAGTCCTGCTCCAGCGTCTTCACGTCGAGCTGGACGTCCTTGTGCGGGCCTGCCTCCAACGCCGGAGCGCCCCACAGGCGGCCTGGCACTCGCCGCTTGGTCGGGATGTCCCCCTCGCGGATGTTGAACGCCGTCCGCAAGTTGGCGATGCGCTCGCCGACCTGCCGCAATTCGTCGGTCGTCGTGTCCCAGCCGGTCTCGATGTTGATCCACTCCGGGATGCGGTTGTTGGGCGCACCCATCATGATGAACATGCACATGCCCGCCGAGTTGACGACGTGCATATACTCGGCGGCGTCCTTGTGGTGCTGGCCGCGCTCGGTTGCCTGCTTCCGGTCTTGCGGCGGCTTCGCGAGGTTCCACTGAGGCCGGGGCGCCGCCTCGTACTGCGTGTGGCGTGCGGGTGTGGCGTCAAGCTTGTAGGTGGTGAAGTACTCCGGCTGCAGCTTCGAGTCGTGCATCGGCAACTCTTCGCCGCCGACCTCCATCGCGAACTCCAGCGACTTCGGACCAATCTTCGCCGCGGCCGCCTTCACTCCATCGCCGAAGAGTTCGCCCAGAGCGCCTTCCTTCGTGCCGATCTTGTGCAACGCGGCCATGATCGCCTCGCTGTTGCCCCAGCGAAGGTCGATGCCATCGGTGTCTTCCTTCGTGATCAAGCCGTTCTCGAAGCACTCCATCGCGAACGCCAGGGTGGCTCCAGCGGCGATCGTGTCGAGGCCGTACTGGTTGCACAGGTGGTTGGCGTACTGCAGGGAGTTGATGTCGTTGTTCAACATCATCGCGCCGAACGCGGTCGTCGTCTCGTACTCGGCGCGGTGCGTGTGGTGCGGGTACGGATAGCGCGGGTCGTTCTTGATCTGCCCGTCAGCCGCGTTGTCCGTCTCGATCTTCTTGAGCAGCGCTTCGATCTGCTGCTTGCGGGCGTCGTCCGCGGTTGCCATCTCGGCGTTCAGCGCCTTGGCGTCGTCCTCGCGCTTGGCGGTGCGCCGCTTCGCCGCGTTCTCCTGCTCGTCCCAGGCGTAGGACTCGCCGCCGCAGGCGACGGGGCAGTGCCAGCAGGCGTACTTCTTGTCCATCCGCTTGTTGAACGCGTCACCCGAGAGCGACATGCCTTGCGGGAAGTCCACCATGCCCGCGCCGCCCCAGTTCTTCACCGGCGCGTCGCCGGACATCGCCGAGCCGTTGGTGATGCCGGTGGTGCCGTAGGTGCGGAAGAAGTTGGTGATGGGCTTGGCGAACTCGTCGAGCGAGACGCGCACGTGCTTCATGATCTCCGGGCTGGAGCCGATGATGTTCTTCGACGCGGTGACAACGATCGCCTTCACGTTCTTCGAGCCCATGACGGCGCCGAGGCCGCTGCGCGCCGCGAGCCGGCCGCGCTCGTTGCAGATGCCGGCCATCAGCGACATCTTCTCGCCGGCGGGGCCGATGCAGGCGACGCTGGCCTTCTTGCCGTGGCGCTCCTTGAGCTTCATCTCCACGTCGATCGCCTGCATGCCCCAGATGTCAGACGCGTCCTTGATTTCGACCTTGTCGTCGTTGATGTAGACGTACACCGGCTTGCTGGACTTCTCGTACAGCATGATGCCGTCCCAGCCGGCGTTCTTCAGGTACGGGCCGAAGTCGCCGCCCGCGTTGGCGTCGCCCCAGCCGCCGGTCTTCGGCGACTTCGCGACCGCCTGGTAGCGGATGCCGAAGAAGGGCGTGCCGGTGAGCAGGCCGGGGAAGAGTCCCAGCACGTTGTCCGGTCCCAGCGGGTCGGCGCCGGCGGGGATGCGGTCGAACATCAGCCGCGAGCCGATGCCGTAACCGCCCAGGTACTTCCGGTACGTCGCTTCCGGGATCTGTTCCACCTCAACCGTGCCGGAGTTCAGCCGGACGTTGAGCATCTTGCCGTTCAGTGCGCCGTTGAGCATTGAGACCAGGCTCCCTTCCAGGATCGCGAGCGGCCCGGGTGGCCGCGTCATTCCGCGGAGATACAAAGCGCCGCTGCACGGAGTCCAGCGGCTCGCCGGG
>Ga0315281_10009923_pt1 | contig 13172 bp, 16 predicted proteins | sample YL17G07_0_MG_FD_204540 | JGI IMG/M metagenome (GOLD analysis project Ga0315281, IMG submission 204540) | Sediment microbial communities from Yellowstone Lake, YNP, Wyoming, USA - YL17G07_0 | ecosystem: Environmental > Aquatic > Freshwater > Lake > Sediment | place: USA: Wyoming | collected... | reverse complement strand
GAAGCGGGGACGTTGATGTGAGGTGGTGATCATGGCGCTCCTGCCCCATGATGTCTGGCGTGAGACTCATCCATTGAATGTTGAATTCTTGTGCGAATGCCTCCGCCACCTGTTGGGTGACGGCTGAGGACAACACAGCTGACTGCAGGACCTCGGCCAGGGATGTGATGTGGCACTGTGCTAGGCCACAGGGCATGATATGGGAGAAAGGGGATAGGTCCAGATCGACGTTGAGCGCAAACCCGTGAATTGTGACCCCATGGTCGATCCGGACTCCGATCGCGGCAATCTTTGCATCAGCATGATTCCAGCGCACCCACACGCCAGGTTTTTTCTCGAGACGATAGCCTTCAATTCCCCATCGCAAGAGTGTATGGATCAAGACCGTCTCTAACTTCCGTACATACTGTTTCGGCCCTGAGCAATAATGCGACAGCTTGAGGATGGGGTAGCCCACAACTTGCCCAGGCCCGTGGTAGGTAATTGAACCGCCACGATCTACGAACTGGAGACTGGCGCCTGTCAGGCGGAGGGCCTCTTCTCCGCAGTTCCAATGTGTTGGCTGTGTGGTACGGCCCAAGGTGTAGACTGGCGAGTGCTCGAGGAGCAACAACGTATCCCCTTGCCTTCCCGCAATACGTTCTTCCTGTAGCTGTTTCTGGAGTGCCCATGCCTCGTCATAGGGAACCGGTTGCGAAAACTGGACGAGCATGCCAGTTTGTGGGGTAGGCGTCGGAAGAGGCTCGCACCTCTGTCCTTGGAAATCATGACTCGAGTGTGACCCATCGGCGAGACTCATGAGAGAACCTTCGGCAACGAGGGATTCTGAAGCCATATCGTGGCCTGCGCGCTCTTTTTCTGAATGGTCAATTGCAGGCTCGGCTGGTTCTCGCAAGGTCTGAAGGAGTGCCAAAAGTCTTCGAGATTGTACATCTGGTGTTGGCCGACGGTGGTAATGATGTCGAAATTCTGGAAGCCTCCGACGGCGGCCAGTTCTCTCGGCTCGACATTGAGAGCCAGGATATCGTGGTCGCCTTCCAGCCAGAAACCGGCCATGATGTTCGAGGTGGTAGTGACAGGCATGAATCCGGTGTCGGGATAAAGGACTGACCCAAGGGCGATCATCGATTGAATATGGGGGTATATGGCATCCATCAAAATCGAATTGTTAACGGCTCGACCGGACAGGGCGATGGCCACGTTTGCAAGCACTGGAGAAGGGTTCAGCGTGGCAGGAACCAAGTCCGCTGCCGTGATCTTGACTAGGACCAGGTCCAGTAAGAAGTCACGAGCAACGACATGGCCTGGGGTGAGTCGTCTGAGTGAGGGCCCCACCACCAGGCTCTTGATTTCCGCTACCAGTTGATTGTTTGTCAGGATGTATTCGCTCTCGTCGATGATGCCGCAGGATCCAGACCCCCATAGGGCTTGCGTGGGAGTTTCCTGCACGCCGCGCGTCAGAATGGTAACGACCGAGGGGTGTATTTTTATCATGACCGCAGGGACCGACGGGGTTTTTTCATGGGAGGGGACCGGCCCAATCACTGTTTCAGCGCAGGCAATCAGCCCGTCAAGTGCCAATGCAATGACGAGAAAGAATGGAATCGTGAAGAAGCAAAAGGCGAGAGAACTCTTCTGTGTTGTACGCGCACTCGTCATGAGGCCCCCTCTACTTGAGTCAGCCTCATTGTCGCACAAGTGCTTTTAGGGTGAAAGTCGTAGAATAGAAAAGGGGCGAGGCCAGACCTCGCCCCTTCCTGCTTCACGAGTCTGTGGCTTACTGGATGGCGGCAAACATTTCCTTAATCTCGGGGGTCTTCAGCTTCTTAAGGGCTTTTGCTTCGATCTGGCGAATCCGTTCCCTCGTCACCGAGAGGCTCTGTCCCACCTGCTCCAGCGTGCAGGCCTGATCGTTGCCGATCCCGAAGCGCAGCCGGATGACGGTTTGCTCCCGGGGCGTGAGCCTGCCGAGAATGCGTTCGAGTTGCTGCGCCATTTCCGTCAGGTGCACATTAGCATCTGGTGGGACTGCTTGCAGGTCAGGGAGCAGTTCCCCAAATTCCGTGCTTCCGTCACCCACCGGCTTCTCCAGGGCGACCGGCTCTTGAAAGGCCTGCACAGTTTCATGAAGCCGCTCCGGTCTCATCCGTAACACCTGCGCCACTTCTTCGAGTCGAGCTGGGCGCCCCAGCTGTTGCCCGAGTCGTCTGGTCACGCGGAGGATGCGGTGCGAAGCTTCAGTCTGGTGAACCGGAATACGAATGGTCCGCGATTGATCCGCCAGGGCGCGCGTGATGCCTTGGCGAATCCACCAGGTTGCATAGGTGCTGAACTTGAACCCTTTGCGGTATTGGTAGCGCTCTGCCGCTTTCATCAGCCCGATATTTCCTTCTTGCACAAGATCCAACAACGTCAGGCCACGGCCCGTGTAATGTTTTGCCACGTCCACGACAAGCCGCAGGTTGCAGCGTACCAATTCGTCTTTTGCTTGTTCGAGCACGATCCGAGCGGAGCGGAGGGTGGCCAATTCTTCCTTGAGCTGCTTGGTGATGCCACCCGGAAGCTTCTGCTGCCCCGTTCCCTGTTCGATCATCACGGTGAGACTCTGCTGAGCCTTATCGATTGCGGTGGCTGAGAGTCCGCTCAAACCTCTGACCATCTGGAGTGTGCGCTGTGCCTCGATCACTGAGTCTGACCGCTTAAGACGAGGGAAGATTCGTATGGCGTGGCGTAAGGCCTTCCGAATGGTGCTGGTTCCTTCATCGATCTTCTTCGCCAGCTCGACTTCTTCTTCTCTAGTCAATAGGGCGCGTTCGCCGAAAGAGCGAAAGTAGAGTGACTCCAACATGAATGGGCCGCTGCCCACGGCGGTGCGAATCACCGCCTTTATCGGTTCCTCAGGCTGTTCCTCTTCAGAAGTATCTCGGCCGATCACATCCAAAAGGTCGCTCGCCTCGGGATCATCCGCATCAACATCCTTTGCAATTGCGACAAGCTCTTCCGCCTCAGGGGTTGGGAATAGATTCTCTTTCATCTCGTCGTCCCTCCTCTGCCTATCTGATGTTGTGCTTCTCATGGTGGTGACCTCAACAAGCTCCCGTTCTTTTGCTCTACTTTGTGAGAGACCACTATCTGCTAAACGATTCATTCTGGGCTCTGGGTTCCTAGACTGCTCTATTTACTCTCTACGCAGCAAATCTTGTGCTGGATTGTTCATGAGAGCCGAGGATCGCAATCACGAGGAAAAGACAGTACTATTAGAGCAGTCTAATGAGGGAGCCTGAGAGAGGGTGAGGCAACCTTGCTGCAGGTGTGTAGGAGTGGCTATGGATAACAGGCCTAGTTGCCACATCGACTTCTGGGTCAGCCCTTTCAAAAAGGCGCGATCGTATCGATGGAATGGTGGAAATCGTGGTGGAGTTGTTCTCCGCCGCGATTGCGACGAGCGTCTGGAAGTGGCGGAGTTGGATAGTGTGTTGGTGCTGGGCATTCGCCCTGAACAGGCCTGGCTCAACGGACGCGTGTATTGAAATAAAATTCTCTCAACTTCCCCCAAAGACACATGAGTAGAAGCCGAGAAATCGGCATCGTTGTCTTGTTGAAAACCCAGCGCGGCGCTTCTAGAATGGGTTCCGATGTCATATTTCCAATCAGGCGAGCGCATCCATCTGGTCGACAAGAAAGGGCGGCAGTACGCCCTGACCTTGAAGGCCGGAGATCTCTACCAACTGAGCGGTCACAAAATCGCCCACGACGAACTTATCGGAAAGCCGGATGGTTCGTTGGTCACGCTCTCCGGCAACAAAATAATGTTGGCGCTTAGACCCACGTTTGGAGACTATGTGCTGAAGATGCCACGTGGCGCTCAGGTGTTATACCCGAAGGATCTTGCGCTCATTCCTATGTGGGCGGATGTCTATCCTGGCGCGCGCGTGTTCGAAGCGGGGACTGGTTCTGGAGCATTGACGATGGCTCTCTTGCGGGCCGTCGGCCCGCGTGGCTTGGTGGTGACCTACGAAGCTCGTGAGGATTTTTCGCGAACGGCAATGACGAACATTGAACGGTACATGGGTCCAGTACCGAATCTCATTCCCCTCCGTCGAAACGTGTATGAGGGTATCAGCCTGCTCGACGATGGTATGCCCTTCGATCGTCTCGTCCTCGACCTTCCTGAGCCCTGGCAGGTAGTGCCACATGCCGCGCAAGTCCTTCGTTCTGGCGGCATGTATTTGAGCTTCGTTCCCACTGTCCCTCAAGTGGTGCAGACGGTTGAGGCTCTTGAGCGCGCGACGGTGTTTGGTATGCTGGAAACATTTGAAACGCTGTTGAGGACCTGGTCGATTCAGGGCCGGAGCGTACGCCCAGATCACCGAATGGTTGCCCATTCTGGCTTCATTACGGTGGCGAGGAAAATAGAGTCTGGATTGTGGCCCGCAGCTCACGCTGTTGAGTCTGTAGGTGAGGCGGCTGATATTCGCGAAGTGCGAGAGGATCACGAGTGATGAATCGATTGCATGGAAAGGTTGCGATTGTGACGGGAGGCAATGCGGGTATCGGTGAAGCGATCGCGAAAGCCTTTGCGCGGGAAGGGGCATCGGTTGTAATTACGGGAAGGCGGCAAGGGGGGCTGGATCGGGTCGTGAATGATATCGTGAAGGAGCAGGGCAAGGCTTTTGCGGTTGCCGGATCGGTCACAGATGAACCTCATGTTCAGGAGACGGTACGTCGAACTGTGCAGCAGTTCGGTCGGCTCGATATCCTCGTCAATAATGCCGGAATAGGGGACTTTGGGAAGCGCCTGCATGAGATCGACGATGCAACCTGGACGCAAGTCCTTGACGTCAACCTGACCGGGGTGTTTCGCATGACGCGAGCTGCCTTACCGCAGATGTTAAAGCAGGGGCAGGGAGCAATCGTCAACATCTCTTCCATCGCGAGCCTGGTCGGACTTCCCACATTGCCAGCCTATGCTGCCTCCAAGGGGGCGCTCGATGCCGTGACCAGAGCCCTCGCAGTTGACTACGCCAAGGATGGCATCCGTTGCAACGTAGTGAATCCAGGACTCATCGATACACCAATGGCTGCTCCGCTGATGAGCAATCCCGAACAACTGGACCCCATTCTATCGCACTATCCTATTCGTCGAGCTGGAAGACCAGAGGAGGTGGCTAACATGGTTCTCTATCTAGCGTCTGACGAGGCAGCCTGGGTCACGGGCGGGACTTTCCCTATCGACGGAGGGATGACCATCTCGTGAGGAGGCTTCCCATGCGAATGGTGAATGTCATCACCTCGGCGATGGGCGCATATCAGTTGGCCCGAAGAGGAGACAGCAGTCGCGATTTCTCGAACCTATGGAAATCAACCCACATACTCAGTTCTGCGGAATAATCGGCAATCCCGTCGAGCATTCGCTCTCCCCCGCGATTCACAATGCCGCGTTTCAGAAACTCGGGCTTAACTTCGTCTATCTGGCGTTCCGTGTAGAAGTGATCGGCGATGCAATCAAGGGTCTTCGCGCCCTAGGCAGCTTCCGCGGCGCCAGCGTGACCATCCCTCACAAGGTGGCGGCCGTTCCGTTTCTTGACGCGATCGAACCGACCGCGCGCCATATCGGTGCGATCAATACCATTGTGGCTGAGGGCGGGACCCTTACAGGCTATAACACGGATGCGACCGGCGCCTTGCGCGCACTTCGTGAGGGCGCAGTTGTCTTGAAAGGACAACAGGTAGTCATGATCGGGTCCGGAGGAGCTGCTCGAGCAATTGCTTTTGTGCTCGGGGCAGAGGCTGAGATCGATCGCTTGACCATATTAGGAATCGATGGGCAGGAACGCACAGCCTTGGCCAGAGATCTTCAGGCAAAGACTGGAATGACTGTGCTGGAATCGCCACTTGATGAGAATACGTTGCAAAAGGTGCTGCCGGATGCTCAGGTGCTGATTCATTGTACCCCGATGGGCATGTCACCCAAAGTGCACGAGACTTGCGTGCCTGCGACGTTGCTCCGTGAAGGATTGACGGTCATGGACATCGTCTACAACCCTCGGGACACCCGGCTGCTGAAGGATGCTAAGGCGGCAGGCTGCCGCACGATTCCCGGCCTCGAGATGTTCCTGCACCAAGCTGCGGCACAGTTTGAGCTCTGGACCAATCAAGCTGCGCCAACCGCCGTCATGCGCGCCGTTCTGGAGTCCCACTTCCCATGAACATCGTGCTGGTTGGCTATCGAGGGACTGGCAAGAGTACGGTGGGGAGGCTGCTTGCGGCACGATTGAAACGAGAACTCGTGTCAACCGATGCGGAAATCGTCAAGCGGGCGCAACGTACGATTCCGGAGATCGTTGCCCAGAAGGGGTGGGAATATTTTCGCGATCTGGAGTCCGATGTCTGCAGGGAACTTGCCGTCCGTGATCAACTCGTGATCGATACCGGCGGTGGGGCCATACTTCGCGCGCAGAACGTCGAGGCGTTGAAGAAGCACGGCACTGTGTTTTGGCTGACGGCCTCCGTCGAGACGATTGCGAAACGAATCGGCGGTGATAATCAGCGTCCCTCGTTGACGGGGACCAAGTCGTTCGTCGATGAAATCCAGGACATATTGCAAGAGCGAACGCCGAAATATCAAGCGGCAGCTGATCGTATTATCATGACCGATAATAGATCGATTAATCAAGTGATTGAAATGCTGCTTATGCTGGTGTGAGCGTGCCAGGCCGTTGTCCCTGCCTGCCAGGGCGAGGCTGTGCCATTGCCCTGTCCTTGACAAGGCCTTCTTCGAAGTGCTTGAAATAGCTGACGCGCCCGTAGCTCAATTGGATAGAGCATCGGACTTCGGATCCGAGGGTTGGGGGTTCAAGTCCCTCCGGGCGCACCATTTCGTCTTCATTCTATGAAGGCCAGCATTAAATCATTGAAGTATCAATAGCCTACATCCGATCTGCCTAGCCATTTCGAGTGGCCCCCACCCAAAGTTGCATAGATTTCGCGTATCTCCAGCAGTACCCTTCCCATAAGAAGCAGAATCCTTGGGGTGTCTGAAATGGTGCTATGCTATGGACAAGGCCGTGTGAGATTTTTTAGGGGGAGGTTTGTAGATCGAGAACAGCGGCGGGCCTGGACAAGACACTGCCCCTGCTGTGGTCGATGGTTGATGAAACAGGACCCCACGGCACCCTGGGTCTGTTCCTGCGGATGGCTGAGCGGATAAAGATACAGTCACCAAAGAGGAGGGGCGCATCATGAATCATGCAGTCCTCCATGACTTCCGGGCTGGCTTTTTGTTAATGGTGGGCTTCGCCATGTTGGCCTTCATTTGTGCTGTAGCCGCGTTAAGCACCGTGATGCGTCCGGCTCGATGGGCCGATCGCAAGCCGGCTCAATTCTAAACCGTCTCCTTGCCGGTCCTCTCTTTCACGGGTGGTTACAGAGGGGTGCCTGTTCCCTCACCTACCACATCCATCCTCATGAGCCATCTACAACGGTCTGACAATTCAAGCGAAATCGCTGCGAGCCAGAGGGGAGTCTCATCTTTTCATTCAGGTGCTATATTTCATATACACAGACGACATGTTATTTCAAAAATGGGAGAAGAATCATGATCGGAAGTCCAATGAAAACAGGTGTCGTGGCAGCGATGGGACTTGTCCTGTTGGTTGGTCAGGGCTGTAGCATGAAATGGCTGCAATCCGACGGAGAGACGGGAGCAGGGTCTGCACAAAACGGTGGTTCAGAGAGAGGGTTAAGTGGTTTTTCTAAAAATCCCTCGGAAGAGCGTCTAGGGAAGGGGGGCGATATTGTATCGCTTTCCCCTTCTGCGATGAGTGCCCGTCAGCGCGCGGAAATAACCAAAGAGGAAAAAGCGGCCATCGAAGCTGGTCTAAAGGACGTGTTTTTTGGATACGATCAGTGGATCCTTTCAGACGCCGGGATGGAGGTTTTGAACCTCGATGCACAGTGGCTGAAGGATCATCCTGGAGCGGTGATGAAGGTCGAGGGTCATTGCGACGAACGGGGCACGGCTGACTACAACATCGTGTTGGGGGATAAGCGAGCCAAGGCTGCGCGCAATTATCTGATCGAATCGGGTGTCGCTCCCAAGCAGGTGGCGATCGTGTCGTACGGTAAGGCGCGCCCGTTCTGCTCGGACCCTAATGAATCCTGCTACCAGCAGAACCGTCGTGGGCATGTATTGTTGAATGTGAAGAAGTAACAGAGCGATTCACGGCCTCCAAGGAACCCCGGCGCCTCTTAAAACAGGCCTGGGGTTCATTGTTTGGATTGGAGTTGAAGCAATCATGGCTTTTTTCAGGAATAAGCAAAATTCAAATAAGAAGCATCCTCAGCCTCACGTGATCAACGAGGATCTTCCTATGGAGAAACGCCAGCAGCCACGCTTTACATCACAGTTTAGAAGCACCATTTCTGGTGGGCAACGAGAAGGCCAAGGACGGACGAGAGACCTCTCTGCTGGCGGCTGTATGATCGAAACGGATTTTCCGGTCGCCGTGGGGACTTCGTACGAGTGCCGCATCTATGTCCCCGGGCTTGACTGGCCTTTGCGGATCGACGAAGCCCAAGTGCGGTGGGTCAAAGATAATACATTCGGGATTCAGTTCTTAAAGATTCAGCCCGATGAGGAGGAAAAACTCAGGCAGGTTATCATCAGTCTCAATGAAGAGCTTATGGCGTAGTCTTCCTCATTCACCTTTCCTCCTTCAGCTTCCGATAGATTTTGACGGCTCTGGCACCCCGCATACATTTAGGTATAAGGGGCCTGTGCTTGGTCACGGGACTGTTCGCGGCTTCATGATGCCTATGATATAAGGCAGCAGTAGGATCAGAAAGAAAGTGGAACCTTCCACGATTCTGACTCTTTCCCAGGCCGAATAATCAGAGATCTGCACAATGCAACAAACGATATCTCCGTCTCCATCGCAGACTGAATTCAGCATTGCAACCGTAGCCGGCGGTTGCTTTTGGTGCCTCGAAGCGGTCTATGATCAGATAAAAGGGGTGGTAGCGGTCGAGTCCGGCTACATGGGTGGTCAGGTAGACCATCCGACGTACGAAGCCGTGTGTAGCGGCAGGACAGGTCACGCAGAAGCGGTACGTATCACGTTCGACCCCATCATCGTCAGTTACCGTGAGTTACTTGAGGTGTTGTTTGTCATCCATGACCCTACAACCCTCAATCGACAGGGGCACGACGTTGGGACTCAATACCGGTCGGCAATTTTCTATCACACCCCGGAGCAGAAGCAGATCGCGGATGACGTTATCACCGAGATCACGAAAGAGGCGATTTATCCCGGGCCTATCGTGACGCAAGTCGAACCAGCTGGGACGTGGTACGAGGCCGAACCGTACCATCAAGAGTATTTCGCGCGAAATCCATTCCAGGGATACTGTACTGCGGTCGTCGCACCAAAGGTCGCTAAGGTTCGCAAGCTCTTCAGCGCAAAACTCAAGACCTAACGAGCCCCGATTCCTCCTCGCCGACGGTACCGAGCAGACCACCTAACCCGCATTTTTCATGAACACTTCTGCTGCAATCGCCGACCCGTTACTGCGACGAGCCTTCGGCCGACGGGCTCGCCCCTCGGACCTTCACCGTACTACACGAGTACGCCTCGGGTCCTCCGGGCTCCGCGCGTCGGTCTCGCGACGCGGCTCAGCGATTTCGCGACGAACCGTCATGAATAATGCGGGCTAATGAGCCGACGTAAGATGTATCGACCTCGGAGGCGAGCCCTGTTGAGGGACAGAGTGGATTCACGTGAGAATTCTGGGGCTCTCCGTAAGGAGCTGAGTTTTGCAGAGGGATCGAGAAGAAACAATCCGATCAGGCGTTGTCCTCGTGGTCGAGCCACGCATCCTCATGCCCCTCCACCTGGCCCGAGGCACGCAGAGCTTTGAAGTCAAACAGTTGCCGGTCCAGGAGAAGCGGCGGCGCCACGTTCGACAGGGCGGCGAACATACTGTCTGTACAGCCAGGCGACCGTCGCTCCCATTCGAGCAAAAATTCCTTCACCTGTTTTCGCTTGAGATCCTCTTGTGAGCCACAGAGGTTGCAGGGAATAATGGGAAACGCGCGGAGATCCGCATATCGAGCGAGATCGCTCTCCCGCACGGCGGATAGGGGGCGAATGACTATATGTTGACCATCTTTCGAGCGTAGTTTTGGCGGCATGGTCTTGAGCTTGCCGGTATAGAACAAGTTCAGGAACAGAGTTTCAACAATGTCATCCCGGTGGTGACCCAATGCGATCTTGGTTGCGCCCAATTCTGTGGCGACGCGGTATAGATGGCCACGACGGAGTCGGGAGCAGAGCGAACAGGTGGTCTGTCCTTCAGGGATGAGTCGTTTGACGATCGAGTACGTATCTCGTTTCTCGATATGGAATGGCACTCCGATATTCGAGAGGTAGTCGGGGAGTATGTGCTCGGGAAACCCGGGCTGCTTTTGGTCCAAGTTCACTGCGACAAGGTCGAAGTGAACCGGCGCACGCCGTTGTAAAACAAGCAATAAGTCGAGCAACGCATAGCTGTCTTTCCCGCCGGAGAGGCACACCATGATTTTGTCGCCATCGCTGATGAGCCCATATTCTCCAATGGTTTCACCGACGAGGCGAAGCAGCTTGGTTTGCAGTTGTTCCGTAACTTCGTTCAGTTTGAGCGATGCGCGCGAAGGGGTTGCCGAGTGTGACATAGATTGGCATTTTACGCGGTCAGCCGTATGGCTGTCGATCTTCAACCGGAGGCATCATGGGGCAGGATGAGATAGGCTCAGGCGTGAAAATTCAGTCAGTCCTGTTCGTGTGCACGGGAAATATTTTTCGGAGCGTGACAGCCGAGTACGCGCTCAAGGCCGGACTCGGGGCAAGCACGTCCTGCGCAGTGAGCTCGGCTGGGATCGACGCGAAGCCTCAGCCGGTGCATGCCTGGATCCAGGCCCGATTACGACAGAAGGGCGCCGATCCGACCAGACATGTCCAACGACAACTTACCAAGGAGATGGTCGAGGCTACCGACCTCGTCATTGCAATGGGGCGAGACCACCAGGTCTTCGTCCGGAAACAATTTGGGCGTGACATTCCACTGTTTAATCAGGTCTGTCTCGGCCACGACAGGCCGATTCTTGATCTGCACGAAGTGATGCCGGATTGGGAGACCGACCTTGAGAGGGCTCGGGCCTATGTGTGGTCGGTGATCGATATGATCTGGGCCACGGTGCCGGCCCTTCTTCCTCGCCTCCGTTAGCCAGGTCGAACGCCACATATGAGCCTGTGGTCGTCCATTCTTGGACTCGACCGGACATTTTTTCTCCATTTATAGGCAGTTGCCGACTGAAAGGCTTCCTAAATCGGGAAGAACACGAGGCACGTGCTATATTTCATTAGTATCTCTTGCGGGTTGACTAAACGGAACGTGGCCTCAATGCAACGATCACAGCCCCTGGTTTCAACACCTTCCGACAGCCATCATCAAGAGCCGGAATGGGTCTCATGGTCCAATGAGAAGCTCCTGAACCTCCCCATGAACCAACTCGGAGTCACCCTCGACGGGGCATTCCTGTCAAAACAGATCCAGCAACTCTACGCTGAACTCGAAGCCAGACAACTCATATTCCGCCCCCACTTTTGGTTGTCCAACGAATGGTTTACTCCGGATGGGGTGCCGGGGATTGCCGTGCCGTTTTATCTGGCCCATCCACGACTCGCGAAACTTGAAATGGACCAGATGCTTGAGGTCGAGGGTGGGACCCCGGAATGGTGTATGCGCATTTTGCGACATGAGGCCGGACACGCCGTGGAAAATGCCTATCGCCTCCGCCGCCTCCGCCGCCGGCAACAAGTCTTTGGTCGCTCGTCCGATCCCTATCCAAAATATTACAGCCCCCGGCCCTATAGTCGGAGCTTCGTGCGGCATCTCGATGTGTGGTATGCGCAAAGCCATCCGGATGAAGACTTTGCGGAGACCTTTGCGGTCTGGCTGACGCCGGACTCGACATGGAACGACCGCTACAAGGGATGGCCGGTGCTCAAGAAATTGCAGTATGTCGATGGACTGATGGAGGGGTTAGCGGCTGTTCCCCCCAAAGTGGTGACGAGTGAGGAAATCGATCCGCTGTCCGAACTGAAGAAGACCTTGCGCGAGCACTATGAGCGAAAGCGAAGGCACTACGGGGTTGAACGACCGTCATTATACGATCCGGACTTGAAGCGACTGTTTTCCGATGCCCCTGCCCATGCCGATAAAATGAGCGCCGCCACGTTCTTGAACCGCTTCAGAAAAGAGGTACGCCGCAAGGTCGCAGCCTGGACCGGCGAATATCAATATACGATCGATCAGGTCCTGGAGGACATGATTCAGCGCTGCCGTCAGCTCCACCTGCGACTGCCGCTCGCGGAAGAGCAGGCGAAATTGGATTTCACCATTTTGCTGACTGTCCACACGATGAACTACCTGCGCAGCGGGCGGCATAAGGTGGCGGTATGAAACGTCTCCGAATTCTCGTCTTGATGCACGAAGATCTGGTGCCTCCGGATCCTCTCGACGGGCAGGACGTGATAGGGGCCGAGTGGAAGACCGAATACGATGTGGTCTCCACGCTCCGTAAGCTCGGGCATGACGTCAAGCCGCTGGGTGTCAAGAGCGACCTCGGCGTGCTTCGGTCCGCCATAGAAGACTGGAAGCCGCACATTGCCTTCAATCTGCTCGAAGAGTTCGACGGGGTGGCGGTATACGACCAGAACGTCGTGTCGTATCTTGAACTGCTTCACGTGCCCTATACCGGCTGTAACCCGCGTGGGTTGATGCTGGCGCGCGACAAAGTCCTCTCCAAGAAGCTGTTCTCGTTCCATCGCATCCCGTTCCCGGATTTCATGGTGGTGCCGCAGGGGCGGACGGTCAAGCGGCCCAAGTGGCTGCCCTTTCCGCTCATTGTCAAATCGGTGACCGAAGAGGCGTCGCTCGGGATTTCTCAGGCGTCCTTTGTCCAGGACGACGACAAACTTAAGGAACGAGTCGCCTTCATCCACGCGAGCGTGGGAACTGGCGCGCTCATCGAGCAGTACATTGAAGGGCGCGAACTCTATGTCGGGGTGCTGGGCAATGGGCATGTCCACGTCTTGCCGGTATGGGAGTTGATCATGGACAAACTTCCGGAT
>Ga0315281_10009922_pt1 | contig 13172 bp, 12 predicted proteins | sample YL17G07_0_MG_FD_204540 | JGI IMG/M metagenome (GOLD analysis project Ga0315281, IMG submission 204540) | Sediment microbial communities from Yellowstone Lake, YNP, Wyoming, USA - YL17G07_0 | ecosystem: Environmental > Aquatic > Freshwater > Lake > Sediment | place: USA: Wyoming | collected... | reverse complement strand
CCCACAGGCGTGACGCCTGGGTGACGGTCAGCCGCAGACCGGGCATTTCCAGAAACTCCGAGCGAATTCGGCCAACCAGTTCGTTCATCACACCCTGCTTTCAGGACAGGTGGAGAGCAAAATGCAGTCCACTGCGGCAGGTCCCGGCGCCGTAGTCTGAAATCGCGTCTGACACGCTGTTTTAGCCTGCTTTTGCGTGGCGGGAAAAACCGGGGCAATCGCCCTTGCTACAAATAGGTCAGGGAACGTGAGCGATTCAACGAAAGTGTCTCAGGGGGCCGGTAGACCGCATTCCCGGCAGGGTGGAGACGAAAAGATACCAGAACAATTGTGTTGTAAGAAATGCTCTATTCCACAAGAATGTATTAAGTCGACGGAGACCACTGGATGAAGGGGAGTACGGTCGCCACCGCGGTGTCACAGGGGCGTGAAGCGCGCCGGCTGTCGACGCTGCTTGAAGTCAGTCAGTCGCTCTCGGGCACGCTCAACGTCAAGTCGGCGTTCCACCGCGTGCTCGAAATCCTCGGGCGGCACCACGGGGCGCTCCGCAGCATGGTCACCATGCTGCGGGAGGGCGGCGAGCTGTTCATCGAAGCGTCGGACGGCCTCGACCGGGCCGCCCAGTCGGTCCAGTACAGGATGGGCGAGGGCATCACGGGGCGCGTCGTCGAGACCGGCAAGCCGGTCGTCGTCCCGCGCGTGAGCCGGGAGCCGGCGATGCTCAATCGCGCGGCGCGCAGGTCGGAGAGCGACGACCACGAACTGAGTTTTGTCTGCGTCCCGATTCTGCTGAACCGCCGCGCCGTCGGGGCGCTCGGCGTCGATCTCCGCTACAAGGCGGAGCGCGACTTCGAAAGCAGCGTCAAGTTCATGGGCGTCGTTGCCTCGATGATGGCCCAGGCCGTGAAGATTCAGCGGCTCGTCGAGGAAGACAAGCGGCGGCTGGTCGACGAGAACGAGCACCTCCGGCAGGAGCTGCGCGAAAAGTACGACTTCTCGAACATCATCGGCACCAGCGGGCCCGTGCGGCAGGTGTACGAGCAGGTGGCGCAGGTCGCGGCGACCAACACCACGGTGCTCGTCCGCGGCGAGTCGGGCACCGGCAAGGAGCTGATCGCGCACGCGATTCACTACAACTCGCTGCGCGCGAAAAAGCCGTTCGTGAAAGTGAGCTGCGCCGCGTTGCCCGACAGCCTGATCGAAGCCGAGCTCTTCGGCCACGAGAAGGGCGCGTTCACGGGCGCCGAGGCGCGCAAGAAGGGACGCTTCGAGCTGGCCGAGGGCGGCACGCTGTTCCTCGACGAGATCGGCGACATCAACCTGTCCACGCAGGTGAAGCTGCTGCGCGTGCTGCAGGAGCGCGAGTTCGAGCGCGTCGGCGGCACCGAGACCATCAAGGTCAACGTGCGCGTGATCGCCGCGACCAACAAGGACCTGGAGCGGGCGATCGCGCAGGGCGCGTTCCGCGAAGACCTCTATTACCGGCTCAACGTCTTCATGATCTTCGTGCCGCCGCTGCGCGACCGGAAAGCCGATCTGCTGATGCTGGCCGATCACTTCCTCGAGAAGTTCTCGCGCGAGCACGGCAAGAGCATCAAGCGCATCTCGACGCCGGCGATCGACATGCTCGCCAGCTATCACTGGCCGGGCAACGTCCGCGAGATGGAAAACGCGCTCGAGCGGGCCGTCCTGATGTGCGAAGGCCAGGTCGTGCATGCGCATCACCTGCCGCCCTCGCTCCAGACCGCCGAAGCGTCAGGCACGGTCACGCGCGTGTCGCTGGACGACGCCGTCGTCGCGTACGAGAAGGATCTGATTCAGGATGCGTTGAAAACGACGAGAGGGAATCGCGCGAAGGCCGCGAGGCTGCTGGACGCGACCGAGCGCATCCTCAATTACAAGATCAAGAAGTACGCAATCGACGTTCGCAGATTCAAGGGGTAGGGCGGCCCTTTCAGGGCCGCCGTCATAACGCCGCGATCGCCAGCGCCGCCCACCCGGCGAGAAACGCCACGCCGCCGATGGGCGTGATCGCGCCGAGCATCGTGACGCCCGTCACGGCCAGCAGATACAGACTGCCCGAGAACAGCACGATGCCGGCGACGAACAGCCAGCCGGCGGCGACGATCGCTTTGCCGCCGTGGGCCATGTCACGCGTGGCCAGCGCGGCCGTCAGCAGCAGCGCCAGCGCGTGATACATGTGATAGCGCACGCCGGTTTCGAAGACCGCGAGCATGTCCGGCGTCAGCCGGCCGCGCAGGCCATGCGCGCCAAACGCGCCGAAGCCGACGGCAATCATGCCCGCGACCGCACCGGCCAGCAAGAACGTCCGATCCATCGCGTTACCTCTCCAGCAGATTCTTGAGCGCGTGCAGCGCGCGCTCCCAGCCCGGCGCGATCACTTCGTAATAGCGGCGCCAGCGGGCGCCTTCTTCGAACCCACGCTGGCTCACGTGCACGTGCGTCGACGATCCGTCTGGCGTGCACGCGACCTCGAACGCCATCGGCCCGATCGGATCGCCGTCGGGCGGCAGGAAGTACACGTCGGCGACGAAGAAGCCGTGGCCGGGCTGATACTGCATCACCGTCCCGCGGAACACGCCGCCGAGCCGCCCGAGCGTTTCGTCCCTGAACTCGGTCGGCGGCCATGCCATCGCATACGGCCCGAGCACGCGCGGCGTCGTCACGGCGTGCGCGACCTGCAGCCATGCGTTGAGCGCGTCGGCCTCGAAGAACGCCTTCATGATCCGGCTGACCGGCGCGGCAATGACGACACTGACGTCGAGGGCGGGGGCTGGTGCGGGCGTGGCCTTGCTCATCGGAAAGACGGGCGGATGATAGCATTGACGGATATGTCGCAGCAGCCGCTCGCATATCTGGACCAGCAGTTTCTCGAGAGCGACGAAGGCAGGCCGCTCCGGATTCTGTCCGAGTACCTCGAGCCGCTCCGCCGTTTCAAAGACCAGAAGATTCAGGACACGGTCGTCTTTTTCGGATCCGCGCGCGTCGACTCGCGCGAGCGCGCCGAGCGGGCGCTCAAGACGCTCAGGGCGCGCGGTGTCAGCGAACGCGACGCGCGGTTTCAGGCCGAGCTCGCGCGGTCGCGCAAGCACGTCGACTGGGCGCGGTTTTACGAGGACGCGCGCGAAGTCGCGCGCCGGCTCACGAGCTGGAGCATGTCGCTCGGCTCCGAAAACCACCGCTTCGTCGTCGCCTCGGGCGGCGGGCCGGGGATCATGGAAGCCGCCAATCGCGGCGCGACCGAAGCGGGCGGAAAGACCGTCGGCCTCAACATCCGGCTGCCGTTCGAGCAGGGCGCCAACGACTTCATCACCGACGGCCTGCACTTCGAGTTCCACTACTTCTTCATGCGCAAGTTCTGGTTCGCGTATCTCGCGAAAGCGCTCGTCATATTTCCCGGCGGCTTCGGCACGCTCGACGAGATGTTCGAGATCCTGACGCTGGCGCAGACCGACAAGCTGTCGAAGAAGATCGCGGTGATCCTGTACGGCCGCGAGTACTGGGAGAAAGTGATCAACCTCGATCCGATGGCCGAGTGGGGCGCGATTGCCGATCAGGACAAGGAGCTGCTGCACTGGGCCGACACGCCCGACGAAGCGTTCGACCAGCTGCGGAAGCATCTCGAAGATCATCATCTCGCGCCCTTATCGCCGCAGGAATCGGCGGCTCCCGGCATTGCGAAAACGAGAGGCTAGGGGCTGGGGGCCAGGGATGGACACGAAGACGAGAGACGCGCTCGTCGCGCAGTACAAAGATGGATATCGCGCGGTTGCCGAGGCGATTGCCGGAGCGACCGAGGCGGAGCTCGACGCCAGACCGGCGCCGGGGAAGTGGTCGGCGCGCGAGCTCGTGCATCACCTGGCCGACAGCGAGATGACGTCGGCCATCCGCGTGCGCAACCTCATCGCGACCGACAACGTCGCGATTGCCGGCTACGACCAGGACGCGTTCGCGAGGCGTCTCCATTACGATCGTCCAATCGCCGCGTCGCTCGCCGCATTCAAAGCCGCGCGAGACACGACGGCCGAACTGCTCGATCGCCTCACCGAGGCCGACTGGACGCGGGAAGGCACGCACACCGAGCACGGACGTTACGGCATGGACACGTGGCTCGGCATCTACAGCGTCCACGCCCACGATCACGCGGAGCAGATCCGCCGCGCGCGGGCCTCAGCAAGAAAGTAGAAGCCCGCGGCGCGCCTGCGGCACAATGCACCCGTGATTGAGCGGCTGCGCCAGCGCAACGACTGGAAGTTCTTTTCCGTCCTGCCGAAGGCAGACGGTCCGCTGGCGGCGGCGTGGTGGGCGATCCTCATCCTGCGCGGCACGCTGCCGGCGGTGTTCGCGATGGCCATGGGCGCCCTCGTCAGCGCCGTCCAGCAGAACAGCGGATTCGCGTCGCCGCTGACACTTGTCGGCGTCGTCTTCGTCCTGCTGCAGATGCTCGCGCCGATTCAGACCGCCATCGGCGCCAACCTCGGCGACAAGACGGCCGCGTGGCTCTATGACCGGCTGACCGCCGCGTGCGTCCTCCCGCCAGGCATGGGCCATCTCGAAGATCCGACGCTGACGGCCGATCTCACGGTCGCGCGCGACTTCGACCTCGGCATGACGGGACCGCCGCTCGCCTACGCGCTCGACTTCATCGCGGGCGGCATCGTCGAGATGGTCGGGGGCGTGGCGTCCGCGATTATCCTGTTTCGATTTTCCTGGTGGGCGCCGCTGCTCCTCGCGGGCGCGTGGGTCGCGACGCACTATCTGCTGCGCGAGAGCGCCGTCTGGTTCGATCGCAACACCGACGACGTTCGCAGCGCCCAGCGCGACGCCGACTACGCGTTCAACCTCGCCGTCGATCCGCCGGCGAGCAAAGAGCTGCGGCTGTTCGGCCTGGCCGGCTGGGTAATCGAACGCTTCGTGAGCCGGCGCACGAAGCTTCACGACCTTCAGCACCACGCGACACGCCTGCGCGAACGTCCCGTCGTGTGGAGCCTGCTCATCGTCATCGCCGCCAACATCGCCGTCTTCTGGGCGTTTGCGCGGGCGATGGCCGCGGGCTCCATCACGCTCGGCGACCTCGTTGTCTATGCGCAGTGCGCCGTGGGCACGTCGCTCATTGCGTTCGGCGGGTTGAGCTGGGCGCTGCAGGGCGCTGCCGCGCCCGTCGCGGCCGTGCTCCGCCTGGAGCCGGCGATGCTGCCTGCGGGCGCGCTGCCGATGGGACACCAGCCAGCCGGCGCTTCACCCGCGCGGCACATCAGATTCAAGCACGTCACGTTTTCCTATCCTGGCGGAACTCCCGTTCTCGACGGATTCGATCTCATCATCCCCGCGGGCTCGTCGCTCGCGATCGTCGGACAGAACGGCGCAGGCAAGACGACGCTCGCGAAACTGCTGTGCCGGTTGTACGACCCGCAGTCGGGCTCGATTGAAGTGGACGGCGTCGACATCCGCGCGCTCGACGTCGCGTCGTGGCGATCGCGGCTGGCGGCCGTCTTCCAGGACTTCATCAAGTTCGAGCGGCCTCTGCGCGACAACGTCGCCCCGGCCGGCGCGCCTGACGAGAAGATTCGCGCGGCGCTCGAGACAGCCGGCGCGTCGAATCTCGCGGGCCTCGACACGATTCTCGCGCGGGGATACGAAGGCGGCACGGATCTCTCCGGGGGACAGTGGCAGCGCGTGGCCCTTGCGCGCGCGCTCTGCGCGGTCGAGGCCGGCGCGGGCGTCGTGCTGCTCGACGAGCCGACCGCGCAGCTCGATGTGCGCGGCGAGGCGGAAATCTTCGAGCGTATCCTGACCGCGACGCGCAACGTGACGACGATCCTGATCTCGCATCGCTTTTCGACCGTCCGCCGCGCCGATCGCATCTGCGTCCTCGAGCACGGCCGGGTCATCGAACTCGGCACGCACGACGAGCTGATGGCGAAAGGCGGCCGCTATCGCACGATGTTCGATCTGCAGGCGCAGCGATTCGGCGCGGCCGAGGACGAGGAAGGGACGACGTATGACGTCCTTGCCTAGATGTGGGGCGACCCTTTCAGGGTCGCCAGGATCACCGCGGCGGGCCGCCGCAGATGCCGGCGGCGCCGGGTTCGTCGCGATGCGCCGCGCAGTACGCGGTGATGGCCTCGATGACTTCGGCGTGGGCCCTGCGCGTGCGGACGGCCTTCGAGATCGCGTGCGTGATGAGGCCCGGGTCGATGCCGCCACCGGCCGTGCCTCCGCCGCCGAACTGCGCGACCCGGCCGTTGCCGGCGATGCGCGGCGCCTCGTGATCTTGCGGCGGCGTCACCCACGGCGGCAGCTCGAAGATGTCCGCGAATGGGCGGATCGCGTCGACGAACACGTAGAAGTCGGTTTTCGGCGGCGTGAGGTTGAGTGCGGGCGCCGGCTGCTCGAGCGCGTGCTTGATTCGCGCGATCGCGGCAGCGTCTGGCTGCGCCCTGAGCGTGTCGAAGGGCGCTTGAGCGGTCAGCTGCGCGCACATTGCCAGAAGGGCCATCACACCCACAGCCATAGGACGCCGGTTCAATGAAAGAAGACTTGCCGCCGACACTTTCGTCGATGTGGCGTCTCTGCACGCTCGGCTATCGCTTCGAGCCGCGCCTGATGCTCGCGAGCTTCGGTCTGTTCCTGCTGGCGGCCCTTCCGGACGCGCTGCTCGCGCTGTGGTTCAAGTTTATCGCCGACGGCGTGCTCCGGCACGACTCGCAGCTCGTGCTGATTGCGGTGACGGCGCTCGCCGTGTCGGTGACCGCGTCGTGGTTCCTGCGGATCGTCAGCTGGCGGGTGCAGCGGCAGTTCCGCGACAAGGTGACGATTGCGCTCGAAGCGCACGTCGCGACGCTCCAGGCCTCAATTGCGACGATCGCGCACCAGGAGGTGCCCGAATATCTCGATCGTCTCGCGATGCTCCGCGATCAGGTGTTCTTTCTCGACCACATGTACATGTCGATGTTTACGACCTCGAGCTGGATTCTGCGTCTTGGCGTGACGGTCGCGCTGCTGATGTCGATTCATCCGACGCTCGCGCTGCTCATCGTCTTCGCTGTCCCCACGGCCGTGACTGCGGCCTGGCGGCCGGGCATCGAGCGCGTCGTGCAGGAAAAGGCCGCGCCCTTCAACCGGCTGGCTCGCCATCTCTTTACGCTCGCGACCACCGCGCCCCCAGGCAAGGAGGTGCGCGTCACCGGCATCGGCCAGAAGCTGATGACCGACCGCCGGCGGGCGTGGCAGTCCGGGTTCGAGCCGATCTCCCGCGTTCGCTGGGCCTCCGCGCTGTGGCACTCCCTCGCGTGGGCGATCTTCGGCGCCGCGTACGTCGGCGCCGTCGTGTTTGTCGCCGTCGGCCTCCGGTCGTCCGCGGGAAGCGTGCTGCTCGTGCTGGCCGCCGGCGCTCGACTGTCGGCGTACATCGGCGCATTCGTCGGCGAAATCGGGTTCCTCCGCATGTGGGCGCTCAGCGCCCGGCGTCTTGCCTGGCTGGAAGACTACGCGGCGTCCTTTACGGCGAAGGCCGACCTGCAGGTGCCCTGGAGAATCACCCGCGGCATCCGTTTCGATCACGTCTCCTTTGTGTATCCCGGTACTGAGCGGCTTGTGCTCGATGACGTCAACTTCGAGCTGCCTGCAGGATCCGTGGTCGCCGTCGTCGGCGAGAACGGGGCGGGGAAGAGCACGCTGGTGAAGCTGCTGGCGAAGATGTACGAGCCAGACGCCGGCCACATCTATATAGATGATGTGGACCTCGCGCGGGTGCCGGCCGACAAATGGCGCGATCGGCTCGCGGGCGCGTTCCAGGACTTCTTCCGTTTTGAATTTCGCGCGCGCCACACGGTCGGCGTCGGCGACGTGCCGCGGCTGGACGATCAGCCGGCGGTCGTCACCGCGGTCGGCCGCGCCGGGGCGGATGACGTCGTCGTGCGGTTGTCGGCTGGTCTCGAGACGCAGCTCGGGCCGACGTGGCCCGGCGGCGTCGAAGTCAGCTTCGGCCAGTGGCAGAAGCTCGCGCTCGCGCGCGGCTTCATGCGCGACGCGCCGCTGCTCCTCGCGCTCGACGAGCCGACGGCGGCGCTCGACGCCGAAACCGAGCACGCGCTGTTCGAGCGCTACGCCAACGCCGCAAAGAGCGGCGATGGCCGCATCACGATCCTCGTCTCACACCGGTTCTCCACGGTCCGCATGGCCGATCTGATCGTCGTCCTCGACGGCGCGAGGGTCGCCGAGTTCGGCACGCACGACGAGTTGATGGCGAAGCGCGGTCAGTATTCCGAGCTCTACAGCATCCAGGCCGCCTCCTACCGGTGACCGCGACCCCGAAAGGGTCGCCCCACGTACGTAGAGCGGCCCTTTTAGGGCCGCGGACGTGTAGTATTCAGCGTTATGAAAGTGTTGATATTTGCGCTCGCTGGGCTGCTGGCGCAGTGGCCGCAGTACAAACGCGCGGACGTCCCGCGGCTGCCTGACGGGAAAGTGAACCTCGCGGCGCCGGCGCCGAAGTTCTTCGACGGCCATCCCGATCTCTCCGGCGTCTGGGAAAATCCAGGCTGGCGCGAAGGTGCGGCTGCAGGCGGGAGCGTCAGCGGAACTGGCGGCGCACCGGGCACCCGGTCGGCCGACACGCGGCGTCCTCCGGTGCCGTTGATCGCGGCGTTCTTCGATCTCGGGTCGATGATGCCGGGCGGACTTCCGTATACGCCATCGGCGCGCGAGCTGAAGGACAGGCGCACGAAGGAAAACGCCAAAGACAATCCCGACGCGCACTGCCTGCCGATGGGCAACATGCAGCTCCATCTGCATCCGGAGCCGAGAAAGATCATCCAGGGCAGGAACGAGATCGTCATCCTCTATGAAGGCAATGGCGGCGTGCGCCAGATCTTCACCGACGGCCGCGCGCTTCCGGCGGGAGATCCGCAGCCCTGGTGGTTCGGCTACTCGACCGGCAAGTGGGAAGGCGACAGGCTCGTCGTGCAGACCAGCGGATTCCGCGACGGCGGCTGGCTCGACGTCAACGGCAGCCCGTTGACCGACGCGGGCAAGATGACGGAGAAGTTCCGCCGCATCACGTACGGCACGCTCGAGCTCGAGCTGACCGTCGACGATGCGAAGGCGTACACGAAGCCGTTCACGGTGAAATTCAACCAGCGGCTGATGCCGGACGACGAGCTGATCGAATTCGTCTGTCAGGAAAACGAGCTGTCGTCGGCGCACTTCAAGTGACCGTCGGAGAACTCTCGCAGCAGATCGGCGGGGAGCTCGTCGGAGATGCCTCCGTCCAGGTGCGTGGAGTCGCGTCGATCGATGACGTCAAGCCGGGTTACGTCACGCTCGCCGAGAACGCCGAGTACTTCGCGAAGGCCGAGGCGTCGGACGCCGCCGCCATCGTCGTGTCGATCGACGCCCGCGAGTCGCGCAAGCCGCTGATTCGCGTCAAAAGCACCACGCTCGCGCTCGCGAGAATGCTGGCGATCTTCCATCCGGCGGCGCGTCCTGCGCCTGGAGTTCATCCCACCGCGTTTGTCGGCCCCGAGGCCCGGCTGGGCAGCGGCGTTCACGTCGGCGCGAACGCCGTCGTCAAGAACGGCGCGTCGATTGGCGATCGCTCGGTCATCGATGCCGGCGCTGTCGTGGGCGAGGGCGTCGTCATCGGCGCCGACTGCTTCGTTCACAGCAACGCGACGCTCTATCACGGCATCACGCTCGGCAATCATGTTGTCGTTCACAGCGGGACCGTGATCGGCAGCGACGGGTTCGGCTACGTGCAGGACGGCAAGACGCGCGTGAAGATTCCGCAGGTCGGCACCGTGGTCATCGAAGACGATGTGGAGATTGGGGCCAACGTCGCGATCGATCGGTCGACGCTCGGCGCCACTGTCATCAAGCGCGGGACGAAGATCGACAACCTCGTCCAGATCGCCCACAACGTCGTCATCGGCGAAAACACGGTCGTCTGCGGGCTGGTCGGGATTTCCGGCAGCGTGACGATTGGCGACAACGTGACGCTGGCGGGCCAGGTCGGTATGGCCGACCACGTGACGATCGGCTCGAACGCGACGGTCGGCGCGCAATCTGGCGTCTCGAAGGATCTCGAAGGCGGGCAGTACTACCTCGGCAGCCCTGCGGTGCCCATCGGCCTGGCGTCACGTCAGTACGCGGTGTGGGCGAAGCTGCCGGAGCTCTCCAAACGCGTGCGCGAGCTCGAGAAACAGCTCGAAGAACTCAAGAAGTCACGGTCTAATACAAAAGAAATCGAGCGCGGATCTTCCTGAACGCATCTGCCGACGCTGTCCACGAGCGCGCGATGTCGCGCGCGCTCGTGCCCGCGTCAATCTGCTCGCGCAGCTCTGAGGATCCCGCGAGGATGTCGATCGGCATCTTTGTGTGTTCGTATTCGTACGGCGGCTGACGCCAGGCGAACTGCGTCGGATCGGCTGCTCGGTAAGCCGCGATCAAGGCCACGCCCGCCTCGACCGGCTTGAACACCCGTCGATCGAGGACGTGCATCTGGCAGCCAGCGCACGCGGTCTTCGCGTGTTTCTGGAAGGTCGGCTCAAATACCGCGGGCCTGAAGAAGACGCCGGCGAGGCCGATCGCGTTCATCTGCTCGGCGAATCGCCCTGCAATCGGCCACGGCGCACCGGTGATCTCGAACGGCCTCGTGGTCCCGCGTCCTTCGGAGACGTTCGTGCCTTCGAAGAGCACGGTGCCCGGATAGACGATCGCCGTGTCGAGCGTTGGCATGTTGGGCGACGGCATCACCCACGGCAGTCCGGTCGCGTCGAAGTACATGTCGCGCGTCCAGCCGTCCATCTTTATCACTTCCAGCTTCGCGCCGATCCCAAACTCCCCGTTGAGCAGCTGCGCGAGCTCGCCGATCGTCATGCCGTGGCGCATCGGAATCGGATACTGGCCGACGAAGCTCTCGAAGCCGCGGACGAGCATCGGTCCTTCGACGTCCGTTCCGCCGATCGGATTCGGCCGATCGCAGACGATGGCCTTGACGCCGTGCCTGCGCGCGGCGACGAGGCAGTTGGCCATCGTGTAAATGAAGGTGTAGATGCGGGAGCCGACGTCCTGCAGGTCGATGACGAGCGCGTCGAGGCCGGCGAGCATCCCGGCCGTCGGCTCGCGCGTCTCGCTGTAGAGCGAGTAGACGGGGACGCGGCGGACGTCGTCCTGTCCGTGCCCCGTCTCGATCATGTTGTCCTGGACGTCCGAGCGGAAGCCGTGCTGCGGTCCGAACAGCGCCGCGAGCTTCACTTTCGGATGACGCGCGAACAGATCCGCGACGTGCCGAAGCTCGCCGTCGACCGACGCCGGGTTACAGACGACGCCGACGCGTTTGCCGTCGAGAGACGACGAAGCGAGCAGTCGCTCGCAGCCAGGCTGGACTCGCACGGCGGATATGGTACGTCAGTCCCTGGTGCTTAGTGCTTGGTGCTTGGTCCGTCCGTTGAACGGTCGGGGACATGGGTAACAGATTAGTCCAGCGACATGGGTAACAGTTGATTGGGCTTTGTCGTCATCGTCGTTCGTCGTGCGTAGGGTCAGGCGCGGAGCCAGCCGCGCTGGCGGAGCGCCCCGCCGTGATCGGGGCGATCGGAGGAATGCGGTGACGCCGTTCGTCGAAGCGCCCCAGGACGATCGTGGCAAAGGTCACAGTCCAGATCCCGTCATCGACTTCCTCGAAGGCGACGGCTTCACCGGCGAGCGCGACCGACACAAACAGCGGCCGGCGCCACGAGACCATGCCATTTTGATCGACGCGGCGAATTTCCGCGTGGCCCGGATACTCCAGCGGGGGGACGCGGCGCGGGAATGGACGCGGCGAGGGCGCATAGCGCGTCGCCGGCACCGCCTGGTCTAACGCTTCATGCGGCCGCTCCTCGTTGTACTCGGCACAGAAGCGTCGAAAGCGCCGCTGTTGGGCGGCCGCGTTCGCCGCCGGCGGCCGGGCCGTGTGGGCGTTGAGCACCGCGTGAAATTGTTCGTGCGATCCATTTTGCTCCGGATGCCCAGGCGCGATGCGCTCCGGCACGATGCCCAGCCGAATCCACCACACGGCTAACGACGAGAGGCGGCCCAAGCCCGGCCCGCCGAAGGGCGGCCCGTTATCGCTGCGAATGCGGTCCGGCAACCCGTACTCGGCAAACGCGCGTGCGAAGCGCGGGCGCGTGACGGCGAGCGTGTGGGCCGTCAGCGCGTCACACTGGAGGACGAAGCGGCTGAACCCGTCGCGCAACGTGAACGGATAACAGTAGCGGTGATCGCCGGTGAGAAACTCACCCTTGAAATCCGTCGTCCACACCGCATTCGCCGCGGTGATCGGCGGGCGCCCGATCGCGGCCGTCGCCACCGGGGGGCGGCGTCGTCGACGGGCGTGGATCAAGCCGTTTGCCTTCAGATGCGCGGCCACGGTGGAGGGACACGGCCACTCGGCGGTCGGCCCGCGCCGCGCCGCGACGGCCAGGAGTTTCTTGGCGCCCCACCGCGGATGTCGCTTCCGCAACGGGATCAGCGTCGCGAACAGCTCGACGTCCGTCGCCTGCGGACTGTGGTGCGGCCGCCGCGAGCGATCCTGCAACCCGAGCACGCCCTCGTCGTCGTGGCGTCCCAGCCACTTGTAGCCGGTCTTTCGACTGATCCCGTACTGCGCTGCGAGCTCCGTCATCGTGAACAAGTCACTCGCATACTCTCGAACGAAGTCGATCCGTTCTTCCATGGGCGACGTCTCCAGCCACGGCATCGCAGTCCTCCCGCGACGCGGTGGCGAAAAGTGTTACCCATGTCGCTGGACAGCAGTGTTACCCATGTCGCCGGATCGAGCCCGTGGTCCATGGTCCGTTCTTGGTCCTTCGTCCATGAGGACAAGGGACCGGGGACCAAGGACGGACCAGGCAACAAGGGACCAAGCACCAAGGACCGGCGTTCAGCCGTCGCGTTGAACTCCGAGATCGCGATGACGAGCGCCGCTGCGCTCCGTTTCACGCGCAGATTCTGCCACAGCGTCGTTTCAGTCCCGATGCAAATTGGGCGAGTGCCTGTCTTGACTGACGCCGCACGACGATGCCATCGTCGTCGCTCCTGACGCGAGGTTCAACCGAATGTTGTTCAAGACCACCATCGCCTTCCAGAAGCTCCTTGACTACACGAAA
>Ga0315281_10009921_pt1 | contig 13173 bp, 10 predicted proteins | sample YL17G07_0_MG_FD_204540 | JGI IMG/M metagenome (GOLD analysis project Ga0315281, IMG submission 204540) | Sediment microbial communities from Yellowstone Lake, YNP, Wyoming, USA - YL17G07_0 | ecosystem: Environmental > Aquatic > Freshwater > Lake > Sediment | place: USA: Wyoming | collected... | reverse complement strand
TAAGAATGGCAGTTACAAAAGCAGGCGAAATACTCGCCTTTGACCTCGACGACCTGACCGCGATCGGGCCGTACTCGGTCTATCCGCGCACCAGCGGCATCGAGGGCAACCAGGTCGTCAACCTGACCGGCGGCCCGTACAAGCACCAGAAGTACCGGGCGAAGCTCAACGTAGTGTTCACCAACAAGAACGTCACCTGCCAGTACCGCGCGGTGGGACATCCGATCGCCGTCGCGCTGACCGAAGGAATTGTTGACAAGGCGGCGATGAAGCTGGGGATGGATCCCGCGGAATTCCGGCGCAAGAACCTGATTACCGATGACGCCTACCCGTATACCTTTCCGTCGGGCGTGAAATTCGAGAAGCTTTCGCACCACCAGACGCTGGATAAGCTTTTGGCCCTGATGAATTACAAGAAATTGAGGGAAGAGCAAGTCGAGCTGAGAACAAAAAACATTTACCGTGGCATCGGTCTTGCCGCCATGATCGAAGTGACCAATCCGTCGCCGGCCTTCTATGGCGTGGGCGGGGCGCGCATTTCCGCGCAGGACGGCGCCACGCTGCGGCTCGAACCCACCGGGATGGTGACCGTGATGTGCAGCGTCACCGAGCAGGGGCAGGGTACCGAGGGCATATTCGCGCAAATAGCAGCAAGTGCTGTTGGGGTTTCACTCGATAAAGTAAAAGTGATTACGGGCGACACCGGCACGACACCCTACGGCGGCGGCACCTGGGCCTCGCGCGGCGCGGGCATCGGCGGCGAGGCTGTGCTGCTCTCGGGGCGGGCATTGCGGGCGAATATTCTGGACATTGCTTCACGCATTTTGAATCTGGATAAAGAAAAACTTGATATTCAGGACAATGCGGTCACAAACAAACTCACCCTGCAATCCCTTCTCCCTCTGGCGGAGCTGGGCCGCGTCGCCTATTTCCGCCCCGACACCCTGCCGATGGATTTCCAGTCCGAACTGACCGTGACCCGCCACTACACGCCGCGGCAGTACGGCTTCACCTTCACCAACGGCATCCAGGCGTCGCTCGTGGAAGTCGACACCGACACCGGCTTCGTCAAGCTGCTCAAGCACTGGTGCGTGGAGGACTCGGGCACGATCATCAATCCGATGCTGGTGGACGAGCAGCTGCGCGGCGGCGTGGTGCAGGGCATCGGCGCGGCGCTCTATGAGGAGTGTCTCTACAGTCCGGAGGGCCAGCTGCTCAACGGCAACATGGCGGATTACCTGGTGCCAATGAGCGGTGAGATGCCCGACATCATCTGTGCGCACGTCGAGACGCCGACCATGCAGTCGCAGCTCGGCGCCAAGGGTGTGGGCGAAGCGGGGACTGCTGGAGCGCCGGCGGCGGTGATGAATGCGATCAACGATGCGCTCGCACCGTTGAATGCGCGTGTCACGGCGATGCCGTTTACGCCAGAGCGCATCCTCCGGGCGCTGGCAAGAGTCTGAGCCTGGAACGCATCGCCGATCCGTGGTTCCGGGTGACGCATCTCGGACGCTGATAGGTTGGCCTCAATCGGAGTTGCCTCTTTGTATCCTATATGATACACTCCGCAGTGATTGAAGTCCGGCAAACCGAGGCGTACGCGCGATGGCATGAAGGCTTGCGAGATCGAAAGGCACGCGCGCGCATTGATATCCGGAGTTATTCTGCTCGCGGGCGGCGACAAGCGCACCCAGGACCGGGACATCAAAACGGCGATCAAGCTGGCACGAGGAGTGTAGGCACAACATATGGCAAAGACCAAAACCCGGCCGTGGGACGCGGCGGAACATCTGAAAACCGACGCAGACATGGCCGCATATCTTGAGGCGGCCCTGGACGAGGGCGATCCTGCCCTTGTGTCGGCGGCGCTGGGAGACATTGCGCGCGCAAAAGGCATGACGGACATCGCGCGCGAAACGGGCCTCGGCCGCGAGAGTCTGTACAAGGCGTTGTCGCCAGAAGGCAATCCCGAGTTTTCCACTGTGCTGAAAGTTGTGAAGGCGCTTGGTTTACGGCTTCACGCGACCGCGGAGCATTAATCATCACGCCAAAGGTCGCGCACGTAGGCGCGGAGCAGGAACTCGCGGCGATCCGGGAAATCCTGCAAGTCATCGGCAGTTCGCCGAGCGATCTCAAGCCGGTGTTCGATTGCATCCTCAAGCATGCGACCCGGCTGTGCGACGCGCATCTGGGCGTGCTGGGATCCTACGACGGCGAAAAATACCAGACCCTGGCGCAGCGCGGCGCGAGCAAGGAATTCGCCAAATACCTGATGAGCCGGGGGCCGTTCGTGCCTCCTTCCGGATCCGCCTTCCGGGAAATGATCACCAAGCGCAAGCCGGCTTCCCTTGCGGATTACAAGGAAACCAGCGCCTACCGTGAACGGGCGCCGAATATCGTCGCCCTGGTGGAACTCGGAGGCGTGCGGACTTTCGTGGTTGCGCCCCTGCTCAAGGGGGGCCGCGTCATCGGCGGCATCGCCATCTACCGGCGCGAAGTACGGCCCTTCAGCGCGAAGCAGGTCGAACTCCTGCGCGGCTTTGCCGCGCAGGCCGCGACCGCGATTGAGAACGTCAGGTTGCTCAACGACACCCGGCACGCGCTCGAGAGCCAGACGGCGATCGCCGAGGTTCTCAAGGTCACCAGCAGCTCGCCAAGTGATTTGCAGCCGGTATTCGAAGCCATCGCGGTCAACGCGACACGGCTGACCCACTCGGCACAGGCCTCTCTTTTTACGGTTGACGGAAACGCCTGCCGAATTGTCGCGCAGTCTGGCAACGCCCCAGCCCTGTTCGAACACCTGCAGAAGAATCCGATACAACTGGGCAACCAGGGTTCAATCGTGGCGCGGTCGGTTGCGGCACGGCACATCGTGCAGATCGAGGATGTACTCACCGATCCGCACTTTGGACGCGGCGACATTCAGAAGCTTGGCGGCATCCGGACCCTGCTCGGTGTGCCGATCCTGCGCGAGGGTGTCCCGATCGGCGCGATGGCGCTTTCCAGGACCGAGGTTCACGCATTTTCCGATAAGGAAATTAGTCTTGCCGCGTCCTTCGCCGATCAGGCCGCAATCGCAATCGAGAATGTGCGGCTCTTTAACGAGACCAAAGACGGGCTCGAGCAGCAAACCGCGATCAGCGACATCCTGAGAGTGATATCCGAGTCTCCGGCCGACGTGCTGCCGGTGCTCGAGACGGTCGGCCAGCGTGCCGCGAAAATATGCGAATCGCCGTACGTGGATGTCCTTCTGGTGGAAGGAGACAAGGTTCGCATGGCGGCCCGCGTCGGCGAATTGGGCGGGCTGGCGCAGCGCGCCCTGGTTCCGATCGATCGGGCGTGGCTGTCCGGCCGCGCGATCCTCGAGCGCACCGTAGTGCACGTTACGGACATTCTCGGGCCTGACGGCGATGACTTCCCGCCCGCAAGGGAACTGGCGCAGAAGTTCGGCTACCGCACGATGCTCGCGGTGCCGCTGGTGCGCGAGCAACGGGCCCTCGGCGCGATCCTGCTGCGGCGCACGGAGGTGCGGCCTTTCACCGACAAGCAGATCGCGCTTCTCAAGACCTTCGCCGACCAGGCGGTGATCGCGATCCAGAACGTGCGCCTGTTCAACGAGACGAAGGAATCGCTCGAGCGTCAAACCGCGACCGCGGAAATTCTGAAAGTCATCGCGGAATCTCCGACCGACGTCCAGCCGGTGTTCGATGCGATCGCCGAAAGCGCGCTGCGCCTGTTCGGTGGCCATACGTCGGCCGTCACCCGGGTGGTTGGTGAGATGCTTCATCTGGCGGCATTTACCGGGATCAGTGAAGCGGGCAACGAGGTGCTGAAAAGCACCTTTCCCAGGCCGCTCTCGGCTCGTAGCCTTCACACAATTGCAGCGCTTTCCGGGAAGCCGGCCTACTCAATCGATTTCGAAAACGATCCCGAGGTGCCGCCCGAAATGAAGGCATTGGCCCGCGCACGGGGTCATCGAAGCCAGCTTACCGTGCCCATGTTGCGCGAAGGCGTCTCGATCGGCACGATCTCCATTACTTGCGCTACGCCGGGACAGTTCACCGATCACCAGATCAAGCTGCTCGAGACCTTCGCCGACCAGGCGGTGATCGCGATCGAGAACGTGCGCCTCTTTAACGAGACCAAGGAGGCGCTCGAGAGGCAGACGGCGACGGCGGAGATCCTCAAGGTCATCAGCGGCTCGACCACCGACACGCAGCCGGTGTTCGATGCGATCGTGGACAGTGCGCTGCGCGTGTTCGAGGGCATGGCGGTCGCTGTCGCGCGGGTGGAGGGCAACGAGATTCACTACGTTTCGGAGGGTGGGAATACTTCCAGAGCTCGCGGCGGCTTTCGCGCGCCGCTCGACCGCGAGAGCATTTCCGGCCGTGCAATTCTCGATCGCGTCCTGGTTAAAATTCTCGATACGGAGGCGCCGGAGACGCCTGCCAACACTCGCGCCAACGCCCGCGTTTCCGGACACCGATCCATGGCGGTTGTGCCGATGATGCGCAAGGGCGAAGCCGTCGGCTCCATCACGCTCCTGCGGCGCGATCCAGGCGAATTTAGCGACAAGCATCTCGATCTGCTCCGGACCTTTGCCGACCAGGCGGTGATCGCGATCGAGAACGTGCGCCTGTTCAAGGAGGTTGAGGCGCACACCGAAGCGCTGTCGAAGACGGTGGGGCAGCTGACGGCGCTGGGCGAAGTGGGGCAGGCGATCAGTTCGACACTGGATCTGGAGACGATGCTGAAGACCGTGGTGTCGCGCGCGGTGCAACTGGCGGGCCTCGATGGCGGTTCGATTTTCGAATTTGACGAAAAAGCAGAAGAATTCCAGTTGCGCGCGACGGAGAACGTGCACGGAGAATATCTTGCGATGCTGCGCACCACGCCGATCCGAAAGGGGGTGGGCGCGATCGGGCGTGCAGGGCAGACGGGCGAGCCGGTGCAGATTCCCGACATTCAGGACAAGAGCTTCAAGACACCTCTGCGCGACGCCCTCATCCGCGCTGGATACCGGGCGGTACTCGTGGTCCCGCTGCTGCGCGAAGGGCGGGTCATCGGCGTGCTGTCGGTGACCCGGAAATCGTCCGGACCGTTCGCGCCGGAGGTGATCGATCTGCTCAAGACCTTCGCTTCGCAATCGGCACTGGCGATCCAGAACGCGCGCCTGTTCCGCGAGATCGAGGAGAAGGGCAAGCAGCTCCAGGCCGCGAGCCAGATGAAGTCGCAGTTCCTCGCCAACATGTCGCACGAGCTGCGCACGCCGCTGAACGCGATCATCGGCGTGACGGAAATGCTGCACGAGGACGCGGTCGACCTGAAGAGGGAAGACGAACTCGAGCCGCTCGAGCGCGTGCTGCGCGCCGCCAAGCACCTGCTTGCGCTGATCAACGACATTCTCGATCTCTCGAAGGTCGAGGCGGGCAAAATGGACATCCACATCGAATCCTTCGCCATCGCGCCGCTGGTCACGGACGTGGTGCAGACCATCAGCACCATGGCCGCCAAGAACGAAAACAAGGTGGTGGTCGATTGCCCTGCCGATCTGGGCATGATGAAAGCGGACCAGACGCGCATCCGGCAGGCGCTGCTCAACCTCGCGAGCAACGCCAGCAAGTTCACCGAACACGGCACGGTGACCATCGCCGCCCGGCGCGGGATGGAGGCGGGCCGCGAGTGGGTGACGATGGCGGTGACCGACACCGGCATCGGCCTGACACCCGAGCAGATGGGCAAGCTGTTTCAGGATTTCGTCCAGGCCGATGCCTCGACCACCCGCAAATACGGCGGCACGGGCCTCGGCCTTGCGATCAGCCGGCGCTTCTGCCAGATGATGGGCGGCGACATCACCGTGGCGAGCGAGCCGGGCCGCGGCTCGACTTTCACCATCCGCCTGCCAGCCGAAGCCGGGGAGGTACAGCCGGCGGCGGCTGCCCGAGTCAACACGACTGCGTCCGGCGCCCCGACGATCCTGGTAGTGGACGATGATCAGACCGTGCGCGAGATGATGGAGCGTTACCTCTCGCGCGAGGGCTTCACGGTGGTGACGGCGAGCGGCGGCCAGGAGGGACTGCGCCTCGCGCGCGACCTGCACCCCGCTGCGATCACCCTCGACATCATGATGCCGGACATCGACGGCTGGACGGTGCTCGCCGCGATCAAGGGCGATCCGGAACTGGCGGACATTCCCGTCATCCTCATGTCGATCGTGGACGAGAAAAAGCGCGGCTACGCCCTCGGGGCTACTGACTACATGGTCAAGCCCGTCGATCGCGCGCAGCTTTCCGGGGCGTTGCGCAACATTTGCGGCGTGGCCGGCCGCCAGGTGCTGCTGGTCGATGACGACGATACGATGCGGCGCGGGATGCGCAAAGCGCTGGAGCAGGATGGCTGGCAGGTAAGCGAGGCGGAGAACGGCCGGGTGGCGCTGGCGCGCCTCAATGAGACGCGGCCCGACATCATCATGCTCGATCTGATGATGCCGGAGATGGACGGCTTCGAATTTCTGGTGGAAATGCGGGCGCGGGCCGAGTGGCGCGACATCCCGGTGCTGGTGGTGACCGCCAAGGACCTGACGGCGGAGGAGCGCAGCCGACTCAATGGCGACGTCGAGCGCGTGCTGCAAAAAGGCGCCTCCGAGCTGGACGAACTGCTGCGCGAAATCGGCCGCGTCCTGCCCGGCTCAATCGCGCGCGGCCGCGGCGGAAGGATTGCGGGGGAGAAGGGATGAAGATCCTGTACGTCGAGGACAACGACGACAACATCTACATGCTCGAGCGGCGCTTGAAGCGCGCCGGCTTCGAGGTGCTCATCGCGCGCGATGGCGCGCAGGGCGTGGCGATGGCGGCAGCCGAATTACCCGACCTGATCCTGATGGACATGGGCCTGCCGGTGCTCGACGGTACGGAGGCGACGCGTCAGATCAAGGCCGCGCCGGCAACGAAACACATTCCGGTAATCGCGCTCACCGCCAATGCGATGACCGGCGACCGGGAAAAAGCCATGGCTTCCGGTTGTGACGACTTCGACACCAAGCCTGTGGATCTGCCGCGCCTGCTCGGCAAGATCGAGGCGCTGGCACCCGGCAAGCAGGTCTCATGACCCCGTCGGATGCCGCGCTGCTGGTGGTGGATGACAACGAGGACAACCGCTATACGCTCACGCGGCGGCTGAAGCGCGAGGGCTACGAGAACCTCACCACCGCCAATGACGGCAAGCAGGCGCTGGAGCTGCTGAAGTCGAAAAAGTTCGACCTGATGCTGCTCGACATCATGATGCCCGAGATGAACGGCTACGAAGTGCTCGAACACCTCAAGAAGGATGCCGAGCTGCGGCACATTCCGGTGATCATGATCTCGGCGGTGGGCGAGGTGGAGAGCGTGGTGAAGTGCATCGAGCTTGGCGCGGAGGACTACCTGCCCAAGCCTTTCGATGCGACGCTGCTGCGCGCGCGGGTGGGCGCGAGCCTGGAGAAGAAGAAGTTGCGCGACGAAGTGCGCGAGTGGGGCAAGAAACTCGAAGAGCGCGTGCAGGAACAGGTCGCGCAGCTCGAGCGCTTGGGCCGGCTGAAGGGTTTTTTCTCGCCGCAGCTGGCCGAATCGATTATCACGGGCGGCGGCGAAGAGCTGCTGAAGACCCATCGCCGCGAAGTTGTGGTGGTGTTTCTGGACCTGCGCGGCTTCACCGCCTTCACCGACGGCGCCGAGCCCGAAGAGGTGATGGCGGTGCTGGGCGAATATCACAAGGTCATGGGGCAGCTGATCATGAGCCACGAGGGAACACTCGAGCGCTTCGCCGGCGACGGCCTGATGATTTTCTTCAACGACCCGATCAAGCTCGACAATCCGGCCGCGAACGCAATCAAGATGGCGCTCGCAATGCAGGAGCAGTTCGCGCCGCTGCGCGCGGCGTGGAAAAAGCGCGGCTTCGATCTGGACCTGGGCATCGGCATCGCGCAGGGGTACGCCACGCTGGGCGCCATCGGCTTCGAGGGACGCTGGGATTACGCCTGCATCGGCAGCGTGACCAACCTCGCCGCGCGCCTGTGCAGCGAGGCGAAAGGCGGGCAGATACTCACCAATCAAAAGACGCTGGCGCGTATTGAAGATGCGATTCAAGGGGAACCGCTGGGCGAACTCGCCCTGAAGGGCATCGCGCAGGCGGTGAAGGCGTTCAATGTCACGGGCTTCAAGGCATGATCGCCGAAAGAGTGGTCCTTGCTTGTCTTTGCGCACTGTTCGGGTTCATGGCGTTCATTGCGTTCGGCTATTCGCTTAGCGACGCGCTCGGACCGGGCGCGGGATTCTTTCCGTTCTGGCTGAGCCTGATGGGCGTGCTGTTGAGCGTGGCGCTATTGGTTCAGTCCTGGCGCGGACGCGCAATCGCCGGGCGCCCGCAGGCTCTGCTGCCACGCGGCGAGGGGGCGCGGCGCGGCGCGGCATTGGTCGCCAGCCTGGTGTTCGTGGCGCTGCTCCTGCAGCCGCTCGGCTTCCGGCTCACGATGCTCGTTTTCAGTGTTGGTTTGCTGCTCGCGCTAGGCGTGCGGCGGCCGGTGACGATCGCCAGCTTCGCGCTGGTGAGCAGCTTCGGCCTGTTTCACGTCTTCTATCACTGGTTGCAGGTGCCGCTGCCCATAGGCTTGCTGGGAATCTGAGGGGATCGAACCGTAGATACGCTGCAGCATCTTCTTTCCGGACTCGCTGCGGCGCTCACCCCGGCCTACCTCGCCTACGCGTTTGCCGGCTGCATGCTGGGTACGCTGATCGGCGTGCTGCCGGGCCTGGGGCCGGCGGCAGGTACGGCGATCCTGATCCCGCTCACGTTCAAGCTCGATCCGACGGGCGCGATCATCATGCTGTCCGCGATCTACTACGGCGCGATGTACGGCGGCACGATCACCTCCGTGCTGATCAACGTGCCGGGCGAAGCGGCGTCGGTGATTACCTGCATCGACGGCCACCAGATGGCCAAGCAGGGCCGCGCCGGAACCGCGCTGGGAATTGCGGCAATAGGCTCGTTCGTCGGCGGCATCGTGGCGACAATCGCTCTGGTGCTCGTGGCGCCGCCGCTCGCAAAAATCGCGCTCAGCTTCGGCCCGCCGGAATTCTTCGCCCTGATGCTGTTCGGCCTGTGCCTGGTCAGCGGCCTTGCCGGGCGCTCGATGCTCGCCGCGCTGTTGATGACGGTCCTTGGCCTGCTGCTCGCGATGATCGGCATCGACCCGGTGCGCGGCGCGCCGCGCTTCGCGTTCGATATTCCCGATCTCTACGACGGCATCGGCTTCATTGCCGTGGTGATGGGCCTGTTCGGCATTTCCGAAATCCTGCTCGCGGCCGAAGCGCCGGCCGGCGAAGTGGTCCGCACCAAGCTGAGCAAGCTGCTGCCGAGCCGCGAGGAATGGCGCCGGTCGGTGGGCGCGATCTGGCGCGGCACTGGCATCGGCTTCGCACTCGGCCTGATTCCGGGCATCGGCGCGATCGTGCCGACCTTCATGGCCTACATCGTCGAAAAGCGCGTCTCGAAGACGCCCGAGCGCTTCGGGCACGGCGCAATCGAGGGGGTCGCCTCGCCGGAATCGGCGAACAACGCTTACGCCAATGCGGCGATGATTCCGTTTCTCACGCTCGGCATCCCCAGTTCGCCCACTATCGCCGTGCTGATGGGCGCGTTCATCATCAACGGCATCACCCCGGGGCCGTTCCTGTTCCAGGAGCGCCCGGACCTGGTGTGGACCGTGATCGCGAGTTTTTTTACCGGCAATGTGATCCTGCTCGTGCTCAACCTGCCGTTGGTCGGCCTGTGGGCGAAGCTGCTGGACCTTCCCTTCCAGTATCTGTGCGTCGGCGTGCTCTTGTTCTGCGTGGTGGGCGCGTACAGCCTGCAGCAGAGCATCTTCGACGTCTGGGTGATGATCGCCTTCGGCCTCATCGGCTACGTGTTCCGCAAGATCGAGCTGCCGCTGGCGCCGCTGGTGCTCGGGCTGATCCTCGGGCCCGCGATCGAGAAGTCGATGCGCACTTCGCTCGAAATGTCCGCGGGCGACTACTCGATTTTCTTCACGCGGCCTCTTTGCCTCGGCCTGCTCATCGCGTCAGCCGTCGTCCTGGCCGGCGCCGCGCTGAAGCTCGCGCCGAAAGCATTGAAGGAGACATAGCTGCAACGGCGTCCCTGTAGAATTCAAAGGAGGAGGTGGGCCATGATGAAATTCCTAGTCAGACGTGCCTTGACGGTGGCTGCGTTGCTTGCGGCGACAGGCGCCGTCGCCCAGGTCGATAATTTCCCCAGCCGGCCGGTGCAGCTGATGGTTGCCTTTCCGCCGGGCGGCAGCACCGATGTCGGGGCGCGTGTCGTGGCCGCGATCGCGGAGAAGATCCTCGGCAAGCCGATGGTGGTGCTGAACAAGGGCGGCGCGGGAGGGCAGGTCGGCTGGACCGAGCTTTCACGGCAGAAACCGGACGGCTACTACATCGGCTACATCAACCTTCCGGCCACCAATACCGTGATCCTGGACCCCGAGCGCAAGGCGATTTTCGGCATCGATGCATTCGTGCCGATCATCAACCAGGTGCTCGATCCGGGCGTCGTCTGGGTGCGCGGCGACAGCCCGTACAAGACGCTGAAAGACCTGGTGGACGCCGCGAAGAAAGCGCCGAACACGATCCGCGCCGCGACCACCGGGATACTCAGCGACGACCATCTCGCCATTCTGATGCTCGAGGAAGCCGCGCCCGGCGCGATTTTCCGCATCGTGCACCTGGCCGGCGCGGTGGACCAGTTGAAGGAGGTGATGGGCGGCCACGTCGATGTCGCCTTCGACAACGTCGGCAGCATCGCGCCGCGCGTGCGCACGGGCGAGCTGCGCGGCCTCGCGGTGACGGACCACCAGCGCTCGAAATTCATTCCGGACGTGCCGACGATGAAGGAAGTCGGCTATCCGAGCGTGATCTCCAGCTCGACGCGCGGCATCGCCGCCCCGAAAGGCCTGCCGCAGCCGATACTGAAGAAGCTCGAAGAGGTGCTCAGGAAGGCGATGGAGGATCCCGAGCATGTGCAGAAGCTGGAGTCCGCCGGGCTCGCGATAAAAATCATGGTCGGCGAGGAGTACGCCCGCTACTACAGCGAAACCCACGCGCAGGCGAAGAAGTACACCGAGTGGGCGAAGAGCCGGCCGCACAAGTAATCATGCCGATTGGACTGGTTGATCATTTCAATATCGTCATTTCGCCGTCGCAGGTCGACGAAACCCTGCGGTTCTACCGCGAAGTGCTTGGCCTGAAGGACGGGTTCCGCCCCGATTTTGGCAGGCCGGGGTGGTGGCTCTACACCGGCGACCATCCGGTACTGCATATCAGCCTCAAGGAAATTCCCTCGACGGCCGGCGTCACCGGCAGCTTCGACCACATCGCGCTCAACGCCACGGACTGGCCCGGCATGAAGGCAACGCTCGAGAGCCACGGGATTCCCTTCGAGGAGCAACTGGTGCGCGACAATACCGTGTTGCAGATTTTCTTCCGCGATCCGAACGGCCTTAAGGTCGAGCTGGATTACAAATTGGACTCATGAACTACATCGCCTCGAAACGCCTGACCACCGCGGGCGCGAAAAAAATGATGGCCACGGCGATCGCCGCGGCCGAACGCGACGGCATCGCGATCTCGGTGGCGATCGCCGATGCCGGCGGGCACCTGATCGTGCTCGAGCGCATGGACGGGGGCCGTTTTCACACCGTGCATTCGGCGACCACCAAGGCGGTGTGCGCGGCCTCCAACCGGCGCCCGACCGGCGCCAGGGGCGCGCAGGCGCAGGCGCTCGACACGAACCACGCCATCGGGCTGGCGCTGGCCGCCGGCGCGGAGCGCTGGACCGCGATGGAAGGCGGCTGTCCGGTCATCGTCGAAGGCGAGTGCATTGGCGGCATCGGCGTGAGCGGCGGCAATTTCGAATTCGACGAGCGCGTCGCGCGCCAAGCGGTCGAATCGATCGGTGCCCGCGCGGAGTGAGGGTCGCTTGCATCGGAATGGGGTGGTGGTCGGACGTGCTCGCGGACGCGATCAAGCGTTCGGGCAAGCTGAAAATCGTGACCTGTTTTTCAAGATCCGAAGACAAGCGAAAGGCGTTTGCGAAGAAGTACCAGTGTGATGTTGCAAGGACTTTTGCAGAAGTTCTTGAAAATAAAAGCGTTGAAGGCATTATCAATACAACACCCAACGACGCGCACCTCGAGACGACCGCCGCCGCGGCGCGCGCCGGCAAGCACGTGTTCCTCGACAAGCCGATCGCCAATACGATCGCCGACGCACGCGCCATCACCGCAGCCTGCCGCAAGGCCGGCGTGGTGCTATCCGTCGGCTACCAGCGGCGCCGCGAAAGCCCGTTCCGCTGGGTAAGGAAGCAGGTCGACGCCGGGGTTTTCGGCAGGCTGGTCAACGCGGAAGCCAATATCAGCCGCGACCGCGCCGGCAAGGTCGATCTGAATTCGTGGCGCTACCAGGCGAGCGGCATGCCCGGGGGCGTGATGCTGCAGATCGGGATCCATTACACCGACGTGCTCGAGTACCTGGTCGGGCCCGTGACGGCGGTCAGCGCGCGGCTCGCGCAGCTGGTGCTGCCCGGGGACAATCCCGACGTCGCGAGCCTGGTGCTGGAGCATGAGAACGGCGCGCTCTCGACGCTCAATGCCAGCTACGCGTCGGCATCCGAGAATTACGTCATGAATATCTACGGCAAGGAGGCGAGCGCGTACTACGACCTGCACCAGGGGCTGAGGTTCCTGAAGCGCGGCGCGCAGGGCCCCGAGTCCGTGCCATTGGCGAAAAACGACGCGATCGTCGAAGAACTCGAAGAGTTCGCCGCGGCTGCGCGCGGCGGGGCAGGGCCGGAAATGACGGGCGAGCGCGCTACCGCCTCGCTCGCCGTGATCCGCGCCGGCATCGTGTCGGCGAAAGAGGGACGCCGCGTGACTGTTGCGGAGGTTTTGGCATGAGATTGGTTCTCATGTTTTTCACCCTGATTCTGTCTTTTCCCTCGGCAGGACAGGAAGCCCCCTTTCCACAAAAAGGCAATATCGAGATCACGGTGCTGTTTCCCGCCGGTTCTTCCGCTGACATCACGGCCCGCGTGCTCGCCGAAGGCATGGGCCGGCAGTTGGGGGTCAACGTGATTGTGGTG
>Ga0315281_10009920_pt1 | contig 13174 bp, 13 predicted proteins | sample YL17G07_0_MG_FD_204540 | JGI IMG/M metagenome (GOLD analysis project Ga0315281, IMG submission 204540) | Sediment microbial communities from Yellowstone Lake, YNP, Wyoming, USA - YL17G07_0 | ecosystem: Environmental > Aquatic > Freshwater > Lake > Sediment | place: USA: Wyoming | collected... | reverse complement strand
CTGCAGGTGCAGGTGACGCTAGACACCGCCGCGATGTTCATGGCGGTGATCCTGATCACCCTCCTCGGCGTGCTGCTCTACGGCCTGGTGCTCGGGCTCGAGCGGCTGATGGTGGTGCGCGACGCGCGGGTGAACTAACCTCAGCCGGTAAAGCAAATCTAATTCCGTCCTTCGAACAAATCGCGCCCCTGCACCAGCGCGCGGATCTTGCCGTCCGCCATGTTGCGCTTGAGCATCCAGAAACCGCAGTCGGGGTGGATGTACTTCACCCGTCCTGGGCCAAGTGTCTTCTCCGCCCGCTCGATCGCGCGCGCGATCTCTTCCGCCGACTCGACCTCGGTGCGCTTGACGTCGACCACGCCCAGGCCCAGGCCGATTTCGGGACGAAGGTCGCGAAACACGGCAAGCTCCTCGGCCGGCCGGTGCGCGCATTCCATCACCACGTGATCGGCGTGCAGGGCGTTGAGATATTCGATCAGCTGCGCCCATTTGCCTTTCTGAATCGACTGGCCGCCGTAGTTGCCGAAACAAAGGTGCACCGCGGGCTTGCCCTTCACCGCGTCGAGCACGCGGTTGACGGCGCTGGCCGCCCACTTCCATTCCTCCGGATGCCCGGGCAGGTTGGCTTCGTCGACCTGGACTACCGCCGCGTCCATATGCCGCACCTGCGCGGCGAGCAGGTCGGCGATGGCGTGCGCGAGCTCCGGGGTGTCCTTGTAATGCTTGTTGAGCAGGGTCTTGGCCAGCATGTGCGGGCCGGTGACGGTAAACTTGAGCGGTTTTGTCGCCAGCGCCTTTGCCCGGGCGCAGGCCGAAGGCAGGTCGAGCGTGCCGCTGCCGAGCGCGCGGTCGACGACGCCGGGCGGGCGCGCGCGGAACTGCATGCCGCCCGCCTTGCGGTATTCGATCAGTTCCTCGAAACCTATTTCGCGCCGCACCCCCGCCATCGGGCGCACGAAGTACTCGATCATGCCGTTGGTTTCGGGATGATTGATGTCGAAGCGGTACAGCTCTCCGTCGCAGACGACATCGATGCCGGCCTGTTCCTGCGTCGCCAGCACCACGCGCGTGGCGTCGGCGAGCGCCTGCTCGGAGGGACAGGCGGTGAGCCAGTCCGGAACGGGATAGGAACCTACGACAGTGGTTTGGATGCGCGGGGCGGCCATGCTGTCTCCGAATTCGAAATTCAAGGTTTGCAATTATTAACCGGTTGGATAAAAATTTCACCATGGCTGAAGAAAAGAAACCGAAGACGGGCGGCGCCAGGGCCGGCAAGGCCGGAGGCCGCGTCCGGCGCGATCCCGAGCGCACCCGCGCCCGCATCCTCGAGGCGGCGCGCGTGGAGTTCGCCCGGCGCGGCCTGGGTGGAGCGCGCATCGACCAGATCACGGCGCGCGCCGGCTCCAACAAGCGCATGATCTACTATTATTTCGGCAACAAGGAGGCGCTGTTCCTGGCGGCGCTGGAATCGGCCTACGAGCATATCCGCAAGGCCGAGCAGTCGCTCAATCTCGCCGATCTCGGCCCGGTCCAGGGGATGCGGCGCCTGGTGCGCTTCACCTGGGAATATTACCTCGCGCACCCCGAGTTCATCACTCTGCTCAACAGCGAGAACCTGCACCGCGCCGAGCACCTGAAAAAATCGAAACAGATCCGGGCCATGCATTCGCCGCTGGTGGCGACGCTCGAAGGCCTGCTCGAACGCGGCGCGCGCGCCGGCGCGTTCAGGCGCGGCGTCGATCCGGTGCAGCTGTATATTTCCATCGCCGCGCTTGGTTATTTCTACCTGTCCAACAGCCACACGCTGTCGACTATTTTCGGGCGCGACTTGAAGCGGCCGCAGGCGCTGAAGCAGCGCCTGGCGCACATGACCGGACTGGTGCTGGGATACCTAAGCGCGCGGTGAGCGCGACGGAGTCCGCGTCCCGTGCAGGCCGAAGGCATCAACGGACCGGCTTGATCCTGCTGCTATAAGCGTTGGAAAACGCCTCGTCCAGCTTCACCACGCGGTCCATCTTGCCGCCGGCGTAGGTGATGTCTATGGTTTTTTGCATGATCTCGGGCTCGATCCAGCCGATGCCGTTCTTCTTCGAGCGCTCGGTGATGCACAGGTCCATGATCTGCGGCATGGTCGCGAGCAGCGCCTCCCGGTCCAGCCCGGGCACGGCCGCGGTCATCGCGTCCATCGCCGCGGCCGGATCGGCGTGGGCGTCGCGCCATCCTTTGTGCGTGGCGCGCAGGAAGCGTTCGATTAGTTTGGGATTCTTCGCGATCAGGTCGGTGTTGACGAAATAGGTGTGGCCGTAGATCGGCAGGCCGTAATCCGCCCACAACAGGTTGCCCACCTGGCCCCTGCCCAGCACCTTTTCCCAGATGGCGTAGCTGGTGTAGAGGTCGAACGACGCATCGACCTCGTTTGCCGCGACGATCGCCTGCTTGCCCTCGGGCTTGACGTTGACCATGGTCACCTTGCTTTCGTCGATCTTGTTGACGCTGGCGAAGGCGGGCCACAGTACGCGGTGCGAGTCGGCGGGCGGCACGGCGATCTTCTTGCCGATCAGGTCTTTCGGTTCCCGGATGTTGGCGCTTTTCTTGAAGAACACGTTGTTGCCGGCCTTGTCGAACACCACGGCCACCATCTTGAGATTGGCGCCCTTGCTGATCGCCGTCACCACGGTGGGCGCGTCGGAGATGCCGAACTCCGCCTGGCCCAGGTCCACCTTCTTCGCGCTGTCGGCCGAGCCGGCCCCGCGCACCACGGTGAGATCGATGCCTTCCTCGGCGTAGTAGCCTTTCTTCAGCGCGACGTAGATCGGCGCGTGGTCGGCGAGGTGGAACCAGTTGAGCTGCAGCGTGGCCTTGTCGGCGGCTGCAGCCGGGAATGCAAAGGCGAGCCCGGCGAGTCCGAGCAGAAACGATTTGATGCGCATGCTGACCTCCTCTGGTGTGTTAGATCGGGAAACGCGCGGGACGCGTCACTTGTTCGGCTCCTCGCGGAATGCCCACGGCGCGACCAGTTGCTCGACCGCGACCACGACGCCGTACAGCGCGAGCCCCAGCGCGGAAATGAGCATCAGCGAGGCGAAAATCATCGGCGTCTCCATGGTAACCCCGCCGGTGATGATAAGCGAGCCCAGACCGCGCTCGGATGCGACGAACTCGCCCACGATGGCGCCGATCACCGACATGGTGGCGTTCAGCTTGAGGCCGGTGAAAATGTAGGGCAGGGCGTTGGGAAAGCGGATCTTGACGAATATCTGCCAGCGGCTCGCCTGCAGCGCGCGCACCAGTTCCAGCATCTCCGGCTCCGCGGCGGCCAGGCCCACCGCAGTGTTCACCACCATGGGGAAAAATGCAATGGTGGTGCCGATGACGATATTAGGCCAGACGCCGTATCCGAGCCAGATCACGAACAGCGGCGCCAGTGCCACCTTGGGCAGGGTATTGAACAGCACCAGGATCGGCATGATGGTGCGCATCAGCATGTCGTTCCAGACGATGATGATGGCCAGCGCAACCCCCAGGATCGCCGACAGGACGAAGGCGCCGAGCACCGCGTACAGGGTGGTGAGGAAATTTACCGACCACTGGTAGTTCGCTTTGCCCAGCGTCTTGAACGCCGCGAGCGGCGAGGGCAGTATGTATTCCTTTACGTGCAGGAGTTCGACGGCCAGCTGCCACAGCAGGAACATCGAAAGGATTACCAGCGCGCTCGGCAGATAGTAGCCGGCCGCGGCCGCCAGCCTGGCGCCGAGGCTGGTTTCGGGACTGCGGTTTTCTTGACCGGGCATCGGACATCGTGTCTAATGTAACTAATTGGTTAATAATAGGAAGCCGCTCCGGCGCTGTCAAGCGAAACGGTCCGGCGCGGAACCATCGAAGGAGATTTTCACAGGTGGCTGAGCCTTTCATTCATCTGTCCGGCGTGCGCAAGCTCTATCGCCGGCGCGATGCGGAATACCTGGCGATATCCGACGCGAGCTTCGACGTCATGCCGGGCGAGTTGGTGGCGCTGGTCGGGCCGTCAGGTTGCGGCAAGACCACGCTGCTGAAGATTCTCGCCGGCCTGCACGGGCACGACGGCGGCGAAGTGAAAATCGGCTCGGCCACGCACCCGTTCGATCCGACGCGCGACGTGGGCATGGTGTTCCAGCAGCCGCTGCTGCTCAAGTGGCGGCGCATCCTCGAGAACGTGCTGCTGCCCGCCGAAATCCTCGGCCTGCCGATGGAGGCGAGCCGCGTGCGGGCGATGCAATTGCTCGACCTGGTGGGATTGGCGGGCTTCGAGAACAAGTACCCGTACGAGCTCTCCGGCGGCATGCAGCAGCGCGCCGCCATCGCGCGCGCGCTGATCCACGACCCCAAACTGATTCTCATGGACGAGCCGTTCGGGGCGCTGGACGCGCTGACGCGCGAAAAGATGAACCTGGAACTGCTGCGCATCTGGAAGGAGAGCCAGAAGACCATCATCTTCGTCACCCACGGCATTTCCGAAGCGGTGTTCCTGGGTACACGGGTGGTGGTGCTCACCGCGGGCCCGGCGCGCATGGCCGACAACATCACGATCGAGCTCGGGCATCCGCGCAGCCTCGATATGAAAACCAACAAGGAGTTCGGCGACTACACCCGCCGCATCTACAGGCTGCTGGGGATGGAATGAGCGCCCCGCTGTTGCGCGTGGCCGAAATCGCACTCTACGAACGCGACGTCAGGCTGCGCATGCCCTTTCGCTTCGGCGTGGTCACGCTGACCGAGTCGCCGCAGGCATTCGCGCGGGTGCGCATCGAGCTCGCGGACGGGCGCGGCGGCTGGGGCATGGCGGCCGAACTGCTGGCGCCCAAGTGGTTCGACAAAGACCTGAAACTCTCCAATGAGGACAACTACGCGCAGCTGCGCCTCGCTCTGCGCATCGCGCGCGACGCTTATCTTGGCGACGCCGCGCGGCGCAGCGCCTTCGGCCATTTTGCCGTCCATTACCGCTCCCAGATCGAGGCCGGCGCGCAGCGCGGCCTGAATCCCCTGGTCGCGAACTACGGCCCTGCGCTCATCGACCGCGCGCTGCTCGACGCGTTGTGCCGGGTCCTCGGCGTTTCCTTTTATGACGCGGTGCGCGCGAACCTGCCTGGCGTCGCGCCGGCGGCGTTGTTGCCCGAGTTCGCCGGCTACGACATGGATGCCTTCCTCGGCGCGCTCGAGCCCGCCGCGTTCATTGCCGCCCGCCATACCGTGGGATTGGTCGACGCGCTCACCGCCGCCGACGCACACGGGGCCGTCGGGGACGGATTGCCGGAAACGCTGGAGCAGGTGGTCGCGGCCTACGGGCAGCGCTATTTCAAGCTCAAGGTGGGCGGCAAGGTGGCGGAGGATATCGAGCGCCTGGCCGCCATTGCCGCGGTGCTCGACCGCATTCCGGATGCCTACTTCGCGTCGCTCGACGGCAACGAGCAGTACGAGAACATCGAAGGCGCGGCCGAACTCTGGTCGCGCCTGTGCGGCGAGCCGCGGCTGCGCCGCCTCGCGGCGAGCATCCTGTTTATCGAACAGCCGATCAACCGCAAGTGCGCCCTGGAACAGGACGTTTCCGGATTGTCGCGGGAGAAGCCGGTGATCATCGACGAGTCCGACGCCGACCTGGACGCGTTTCCGCGCGCGCGGGCGCTCGGCTACGCGGGCGTGTCGAGCAAGACCTGCAAAGGCCTGTACAAGTCGATGATCAACGCCGCGCGCTGCGCCCGGTGGAACGCCGGGCGGCCGGGCGCGCGCTACTTCATGTCGGGCGAGGATCTGACGCTGCAGGCCGGGGTCGCGGTGCAGCAGGATCTGGCGCTGGTGAACCTGCTCGGGATCACGCACGTCGAGCGCAACGGCCATCACTACGTCAACGGCATGGCGGACCTGTCCGAGGCCGAGCAGTCGGCTTTTCTCGCCGCGCATCCGGATCTGTACGAACGCAGCCACGGCGCGGTGCGCATGCACATCCGTGGCGGACGCATGGATGTCGCCTCGCTCGCGTGCAAGGGTTACGCGGTGGCCGCCGAACCGGATTGGGGCGGCATGCGCGCAATGGATCTTCCGTATTAGGAGTGACGCGACATGGCGCAAAAACGACTTGGCATTATCATGAACGGCGTGACCGGACGCATGGGCACCAATCAGCACCTGATCCGCTCAATTTGCGCGATACGCGATCAGGGAGGGGTGGCGCTGGCCGACGGCACGCGGGTCATGCCGGACCCGATCCTCGTCGGCCGCAGCCGCGACAAGCTCGAACGCCTGGCGCAGGCGCACGGCGTGGCACGCTGGACTACCGACATGGACGCGGCGCTGGCGAACAGGGACGACCGGCTGTTTTTCGACTCGGCCTCGACTCAGTTGCGGCCGACCATCCTGAAACAGGCCATCGCAGCGGGCAAGGACATCTATTGCGAAAAGCCGGTGGCGACCGGGCTCGCCGAGGCGCTCGACCTGTACCGCGAGGCAAAGACAGCCGGCATCAAGCACGGCGTGGTGCAGGACAAACTGTGGCTGCCCGGCCTGTTGAAGCTGAAGCTGCTGCGCGACGCCGGCTTCTTCGGCAAAATCCTGTCGCTGCGCGGCGAATTCGGCTACTGGGTGTTCGAGGGCGACTGGCAGGCGGCGCAGCGGCCGAGCTGGAACTATCGCAGGGAAGACGGCGGCGGCATCATCCTCGACATGCTGTGCCATTGGCGCTATGTGCTCGATAATCTGTTTGGCGAAGTGAGGAGCGTCAGTTGCATCGGCGCGACGCACATACCCGAACGCTGGGACGAGGCAGGCAGGAAATACCAGGCAACCGCCGACGATTCCGCCTACGCGACCTTCGAGCTGGAGGGCGGCGTAATCGCCCACATCAACAGCTCCTGGGCGGTGCGCGTGCGCCGCGACGACCTGGTGACGTTCCAGGTCGACGGCACGCACGGCTCAGCGGTGGCGGGGCTACAGCGCTGCTTCAGCCAGGCGCGGGTGAACACGCCCAAACCCGTATGGAATCCCGATATTCCACAGAGCATCGATTTCTTCGATACCTGGCAGGAAGTGCCGGACAACGTGGCCTATGGCAATGCGTTCAAGGTCGAGTGGGAGCTGTTCATCCGTCATCTGTTCGACGGCACGCCGTTCAAGTGGAATCTGCTCGAAGGCGCGAAGGGGGTGCAGCTGGTCGATTGCGCGCTGAAAAGCTGGGCCGAGCGGCGCTGGGTGGACGTGCCCCGGCTCGAAGCCTGACAGCCGCAGCGGGCCGGCAGACACGACTCACGAACCACGAACGACGAACAACGAACCAATGAATGCGCCAGAGAAATTGAGCCTGAGCATCAAATTGCCTGCGGCGAACGGACGGCTGGAGCATTTCAGGCTTTCCGAGCCGCGCAACTTTCCGCGCAAAGCGGTCGGCGCGTTCAGCCGCGTCGCTTATTCCGCCGCCCACGTAGTGGCCGATCCGCTGGCGGCGGTCGATCCGTGGCAGGGTTGCGCCATCGACTGGGACGCGACCATCGCCTATCGCCGCACCCTGTGGGGGCTGGGCCTGGGCGTGGCCGAGGCCATGGACACGGCGCAGCGCGGCATGGGCCTCGACTGGAATACCTCGCTCGAACTTATCCGCCGCTCGATCGAAGCGAGCCGCGACTTCAAGGGCGCGCTGCTGGCGAGCGGCGCCGGCACCGACCATCTCGCGCCCGAGGCCGCGACGAGCGTCGACGACGTGATCCGCGCCTACGAGGAGCAGATTGCCGCGATCGAAGCGCTCGGCGGCCGCATCATCCTGATGGCCAGCCGGGCGCTCGCGCGCGTGGCGCGCTCGCCCGACGATTATCACAAGGTCTACGACCGCATTCTCGGCCAGGTGCGGGAGCCGGTGATCATCCACTGGCTGGGCGAGATGTTCGATCCGGCGCTGGCCGGATACTGGGGGCACGCGGATCACGGCAAGGCGATGGACGTCGCGCTCGAGATCATCGCTCGCAACGCGGCCAAGTTGGACGGAGTGAAAATCTCGCTGCTCGACAAAGACAAGGAAATCGCCATGCGCCGGCGTCTTCCCCGAGGTGGGGGAGCGGGCGCCGCCGCGTCGTCCGCGGGCGTGCGCATGTACACCGGCGACGACTTCAACTACGCCGAGCTGATCGAAGGCGACGGCGCCGGCCATTCTGACGCGCTGCTGGGAATTTTCGACGCGATCGCGCCCGCCGCCTCCGCGGCACTATCCGCACTTGCAAGGAACGAGCGCAGCATCTTCCACGAAATCCTCGCGCCGACGGTGCCGCTGTCGCGCCACATCTTCGGCGCGCCGACGCGCTACTACAAGACGGGCGTGGTGTGCATGAGCTGGCTCAACGGCCACCAGGACCATTTCGTCATGGTCGGCGGCCAGCAAAGCGCGCGCTCCATCGTGCATCTGGCCGAACTGTTCCGCCTCGCCGACGCGGCCGGGCTGCTGCGCGACCCCGAACTCGCCTGCGCGCGCATGAAACAGCTGCTCGCGGTTCATGGGCTTGCTCAGTGAAGGCGAATTCCGTCAATGAATAATTCTCCGCCCGATCCGGACCTGCTGTCGCTCAACACTGCCACGGTGCGGGAGAAGTGGAGCCTGCGCCAGATGATCGAAGGCTGCGCCCGCCATGGCATACGCGGCATCTCGCCCTGGCGCGACAAGCTGGCCGAGCTCGGCGCCAGGGAGGCGGCGAAGCTGATCCGCTCCCACGGCCTCACCGTCACCGGGCTGTGTCGCGGCGGCATGTTCCCGGCCGCGGACCGGCAGGGCCGGCGCGCCGCGATCGAGGACAACCTGCGCGCGATCGAGGACGCCGCGACCCTGGAGGCCAGGTGCCTGGTGCTGGTGGTGGGCGGGCTACCGGCGGGATCGAAAGACCTCGCCGGGGCGCGCGAGCAGGTGCGCGACGGCATCGGCGCGGTGCTCGACCACGCGCGCGGCTGCGGCGTGCCGCTCGCGATCGAGCCGCTGCACCCCATGTATGCCGCCGACCGCGCCTGCGTCAACACCCTGGCGCAGGCGAACGATCTTTGCGACGAACTGGGCGCAGGTCTGGGACTGGCGCTGGATGTCTACCACGTCTGGTGGGATCCACGGATGAAGGCCGAGATCGAGCGTGCCGGCGACAAGCGCCTGCTTGCCTTCCATATCTGCGACTGGCTGGTGCCGACCGCCGATCTCCTGCTCGATCGGGGCATGATGGGCGACGGCGTGATCGATATTCCGCTCGTCCGCTCCTGGGTCGAGGCGGCCGGCTACCGCGGCTTCCACGAAGTGGAGATCTTCTCCGCCAACAACTGGTGGCGGCGCGACCCGGACGAGGTCCTCGCCACCTGCCGCGAGCGCCACCAGCGCTGTTGCTGAAATCCGCCTGAACTCCGCCATTGCGGCGCCACAAGGCGGCGGCCTGGGGCCGGACGGACACAAAGAGGTAAGAACCATTGATATTCGTCATGGCGCCGCCATTCCGGCCTATGCCGGCGGCGGCGTTCCGCGGTAAAATCGCAGCCTCGATTCCACGCCGTTTCCATCCCTCTTTTCATCTCAGGAGCATCAGCATGGACACGAAACTGCTTTCCAAGACCGCGCGGGCAATGGTCGCCAAGGGCAAAGGCCTGCTCGCCGCAGACGAATCCGCCGGCACCTGCGAGAAGCGCTTCAAATCGATCAATACCGAGTGCACCGAGCCCAACCGCCGCGCCTGGCGCAACCTGCTGCTCACCACCAAGGGTACCGAGGAATTCATCAGCGGCGTGATCCTGTTCGACGAGACCATCCACCAGAAGACGCTCGAGGGCGAAGTGCCGTTTGCGCAATATCTCGAGAGCAAAGGCGTCATCCCCGGCATCAAGGTCGACGGCGGTGTGCACGACATGGCCCTGTGCCCCGGTGAGAAAGTGAGCGAGGGACTGGATGGGCTGAGAAAGCGCCTGACGGAGTATTTCAAGCTCGGCGCGCGATTCGCCAAGTGGCGTTCGGTCATCACCATCGGCGACGGCGTCCCCAGCCACGCCTGCCTCTACGCGAACGCGCACGCGCTGGCGCGCTACGCGGCGCTGTGCCAGGAAACCTCGATCGTTCCGGTGGTCGAGCCCGAAGTCCTGCTCGACGGCAAGCACACCATCGAGCGCTGTTTCGAAGTGTCCGAGGCGACGCTCGCCGCGACTTTCGCCGCGCTGCGCGCACACAACGTGTCGCTCGAGCACACGATACTCAAGGCCTCGATGGTCATTCCGGGCAAGGACTGCCCGCAGCAGGCAAGCGTCGAGCAGGTCTCCGAGCTGACCCTGCGCTGCCTGAAGCGCACCGTGCCCGCGGCCTTGCCCGGCATCGTGTTCCTGTCTGGCGGTCAGAGCGACGAGGCCGCAACCGCGCACTTGAACGCGATGGCGTCGGTGCCCGGCCTGCCCTGGCCGCTCACCTATTCCTACAGCCGCGCGCTGCAGAATCCCGCGCTCAAGGCATGGGGCGGCAAGGCGGCCAACGTCGCCGCGGCGCAGAAGGCCTACTACCACCGCGCCCGCATGAACAGCCTGGCGAGCCAGGGCAAGTACCGGCCCGACATGGAAAAGCAGGCGTAGAAAAAACAGGCGTAGCACAGGGAGCGCGCGTAATGGCAAAAGATGAAAAACCGCTGGTCGGCATCGTCATGGGCTCCACCTCGGACTGGGCGGTGATGCAGCAGGCCGCGAAGCAGTTGCAGGATTTCGGCGTGGATTACGAAGCCCGCGCGCTGTCGGCGCACCGCACTCCGGATCTGCTGGAGGAGTGGATCGACGCCATGACGAAGCGCGGCGCGAAGTGCTTCATCGCCGGCGCCGGTGGCGCTGCGCATCTGGCCGGGGTGGTCGCGGCCCGCACGACCCTGCCGGTGCTCGGCGTGCCGATGCCGTCGAAGCATCTGCAGGGCCTGGATTCGCTGCTGTCTACCGTGCAGATGCCCAAGGGCATTCCGGTCGCGACTTTCGCCATCGGCGAGGCGGGCGCCGCCAACGCGGGCCTGTTCGCGGTGGCGATGCTCGCGCTCAATGACACCGGCCTGGCGCGGCGGCTGCGGGCGTTTCGCGACAAGCAGGCCGATGCCGTAAAGCGGGCGAAACTGCCGGATCTTTGAAGGGCGGTGCGTGCGGCAGGCCCGGTGCACCGTGGCCCGTGCGCGCCCACATAACCCGATTCATCTCACCGAGAACAAAAGCGATGACCGCCTTACTTGAAACATCGATCAAGAGCCTGCTCTTCCTGCACCGCGGCAAGGTGCGCGACATCTATGCCGTGGGTGAGGACAAGCTGCTGGTGGTGCAGACCGACCGCCTGTCCGCGTTCGACGTCATTCTCGACGACCCGATCCCGGGCAAAGGCGAGGTGCTCACGGCCCTGTCCAATTTCTGGTTCGGCAAGCTCGGGCACCTCGTGCCCAACCACATGACCGGCATCGATCCGGAATCGGTGGTGAACAGCGAGGCCGAGCGCGCGCAGGTGCGCGGCCGCGCCATGGTGGTGAAGAAATTCAAGCCGCTGTCCATTGAAGCCATCGTGCGCGGCTACATCATCGGCTCTGGCTGGAAGGACTACCAGAAGACCGGCAGTCTGTGCGGCATCCCGTTGCCGGCGGGCCTGAAGGAAGCCGCGAAGCTGCCGCAGACCCTGTTCACGCCTTCGACCAAGGCGCCGGCGGGCCAGCACGACGAGAACATCTCCTTCGCCGAGGCAGAGCAGCGCGTCGGCAAGGAGGCCGCACGCCAGGTGCGGGACGCGTCGATTACGCTCTACACCCAGGCCGCGGAATTCGCTGCTTCGCGTGGCATTATCATCGCCGACACCAAATTCGAGTTCGGTACCGATGCCGCTGGCCGCGTCCACCTCATCGACGAAATGCTCACCTCCGATTCCTCGCGTTTCTGGCCGATGGCGGAGTACAAAGTCGGCATGAGCCCGCCTTCGTTCGACAAGCAGTTCGTGCGCGACTGGCTGGAGCAGCAGCCGTGGAACAAGAAGGCGCCGGCGCCGCGCCTGCCGGCCGACATCATTGCCAGGACGGCCGAGAAGTACCGCGAAGCACTGCGCCTGCTCACGGCCTGATTTGCCCTCTTCCCCGCGCCCTTCGGGGCGCCGCGGGGGAGGCGACCACATTTCGATCGCGTGCCAGCCCTCCCCACAGCAGCTGAAATCAGGCGCGCCGCGGCGATCCTGAGGGCCGGCAGTCTGGTCGCGTTTCCGACCGAGACCGTCTATGGCCTAGGCGCCGATGCGTCCAATGCCGCCGCAGTGGCGAAAATCTTCGCCGCCAAGGGACGGCCGCAGGACCATCCGCTGATCGTGCACCTGGGCAGCATCGAGCTGCTGCCGCTGTGGGCGGGAGAAATCCCCGCCGCCGCGCACAAGCTCGCCGCCGCGTTCTGGCCCGGCCCGCTCACGCTGATTCTGAAGCGCGCGGCCGGCGCATCCGACAGCGTCACCGGCGGCCAGGACACGGTGGGCGTGCGCATTCCCGGGCATCCGGTGGCGCTCGAATTATTGCAGGCCTTTGCCGGAGAAGAGGGCGGGCGCCGTTTCAGCGGCGTCGCCGCGCCCTCGGCCAACAGATTCGGCCGTATCAGCCCGACCACGGCCGCGCATGTGCGCGCCGAGCTTGGCGCCGCCGTGGACTGCGTGCTCGACGGCGGCGAATGTGCCGTGGGCATCGAATCGACCATCGTCGACCTGTCGCGCGGTCGCGCCGTGCTGCTGCGCCCCGGCGAAATCACGCCGGCGCAGATTGCTGCGGTCCTCCACGCCGAAGTGGAACCACCCGATGCCGCGGCGCCGCGCGTTTCGGGCGCGCTAGCCAGCCACTATGCGCCGCGCACGCCGCTCTGTCTGGTGGCTGCGGCGGAACTGCCGGCGAGGCTGGCGGCACTGCGCGGAAAAAAGCTTGCGGTGCTCGCGCGCGACGCGGCGCCTACGGGCCTGCAGAACGTTAGCTGGCAGACGGCGCCGCGCGCGGTGGCGGGCTACGCGCACGAACTTTACGCGAGCCTGCGCCGCCTCGACGATCTGGGCTGCGACCTGATCCTGGTCGAGGCGCCGCCCCTGGCGCCGGAGTGGCAGGGCGTGAACGACCGGCTCAGACGCGCGTCGTCAAACTGATTTGGCAGAGGGCGGCATCTGCATGCCGCGCCTCGC
>Ga0315281_10009919_pt1 | contig 13176 bp, 9 predicted proteins | sample YL17G07_0_MG_FD_204540 | JGI IMG/M metagenome (GOLD analysis project Ga0315281, IMG submission 204540) | Sediment microbial communities from Yellowstone Lake, YNP, Wyoming, USA - YL17G07_0 | ecosystem: Environmental > Aquatic > Freshwater > Lake > Sediment | place: USA: Wyoming | collected... | reverse complement strand
CTTCGCATCAGGGCCGGCCAAGCCGGCTACACGGACAGCTTCATCGAGCACTATCTTCTCGGCATCATCTATCCGGCCGGCCTCACCGGAGAAATCCAGACGGCGCTTGCCGGTGTGATGGTCGCCGTCAACATCGCGATCTATGGCTGGCTGTTCTCCCGCCGGCGCGCCGGAAGAGATGTATGACATGGCGCCTGCGGCGCGTGGTGAGATTGTCAGCGTTGACAATACAAAGTTACGGAAACCGGCACCAGACGGTGGTTGGCGAAAACGAATGTTCGTAAATAGATCGCGGCCCGCCCGGATCAGGCCGGCTGCAGCCAGCCGATCACGGTGCCGCGAACGCTAGCGAGGAACCGGTCCCACGCGTTCGGGTTCTGCACGATCTCGGCGCGATAGAACGACGGGCACAGGATCGCGGCGTGCGCGACTTCGCCGCACAGCCCGCAGCCGACGCACGCGTTGTTCACGTGCGCCACCGGGTCCACCTTGAGCGGGTCGGCCGAGGGTTTCACCGTGAGCGAAGGGCAGCCCGAGAGCCGGATGCAGGAATGGTCGCCCGAGCAGGTGTCGTCATCGACGCCGAAGCGGGTGCGCAGCACGCGCCCGCCGGACTTGAGCAGTTGCGCGAGTATCGGGCGGATGCGGCGCTGGCGCTCCAGTTGGCACTCGGCCTCGGCGACGATCACCTTCAGCCCCGGCTCCTGCGTGGTGAAGGCCTCGCGCAGCGTCTTCGCCATGTCCGCGACGCGATAGGTGTACACGGTGCGCAGCCATTTGACGCCGGCCCCGCGCAGCGTGTTCTCGATGGTGCGGTCGGTGTGCACCGCGCTTTTCTCTCGGGCGATCTCCTTCTCGCCCTCGGTCGGCGAGGAAATGACTTCCTGCGTGCCGGTCGCCGAGGTGTAGCCGTTTTTCATGATCACCAGCACCATGTCGCCGCCGTTCAGCAGGTTCGATGCGACGCCGGACAGGAAGCCGTTGTGCCAGAAGCCGCCGTCGCCCATGATCGCCATCGAGCGGTTGGACATCATCGGCGCAACGCCCGCGGCGCTCGCGAGGCTCATGCCGTAGCCGAGGATCGAGTTGCCCTGCGAGAACGGCTCGAAGGTGCCGAACGCGTGGCAGCCGATGTCGGCGGCGACGTGCATCTCGCCGATGTCGCGCTTGACCAGTTTCATCGCCGCGAACACCGGCCGCTCGGGGCAGCCGACGCAGAAGGTCGGCGGCCGCGCCGGCAGCGCGCCCATCAGTTCGCCGGCGCGCGCGCGCGCCGCATCGTTGGTTTCGAGCCAGCGCATCCCCGAGGAGGTGTCGAGATGCGCAGCGTGCTCGCCGAGAAAACGCGCCAGGCCCCGCACCATGACTTCGGTGGTGTATTCGCCGGACATGATCAGCATGTCCTTGCCGTGCAGCCGCGTCTGAAGGTCGGCGCGGCGCAGCAGCGTGGCGATGTCCTGCTCGATGAACTCCGGCATGCCTTCCTCGAGCACCAGCACCGCGCGCTTGCCCGAGCAGAATTCGGCGATCTCCTCGGGGACGAGCGGATAGACGACATTCAGCGCGAGGATGGGCAGCCGGGCGAGGCCGAAATCGTCCGCCAGGCCCAGCATGCGCAGCGCGCGCTGCAGGCTGTTGTACAGCCCGCCCTGGCAGATGATGCCGATGCCGGATTCGCTGCCTGCGAACACCTCGTTCAGCGCGTGCTCGCGGATGAACTTGCGCGCCGCGGGCATGCGCACGTCCACCTTGAGCTTTTCCTGCCGGAACGTGGCCGGCGGGTGCGACAGCCGCTCGTAATTGAACTTGGGCGGGCCGTCCAGACGATGCCGCGTCGAAACCAGCGGCGCCAGATTGTCGCGAGCGATGAAGCTGCCCTGCACGTGGCAGGCGCGGATGCGCAGCTCCACCATCACCGGGCTGTTCGAGGCTTCGGAAAGTTCGAACCCCTTTTGCACGATGTGGACGATGGTGGTGAGGTTGGGGCGCGGGTCGAGCATCCATATCGAGGATTTCATCGCCACGGCATGGGTGCGCTCCAGCGCCACGCTCGCGCCTTCGCCGTAGTCTTCGCCGGCGATGATCAGCGCGCCGCCGATGACGCCGGCGGTCGATAGATAGGACAGCGCGTCGGAGGCGACATTGGTGCCGACGATGGACTTCCAGGTCACCGCGCCGCGTGCCGGATAGTTGATCGAGGCGCCGAGCATCGCCGCGGCCGAGGCCTCGTTGGTGCAGGCCTCGACGTGCACGCCGAGCTCGTCCAGGTATTCGCCGGCCTGCACCATCACGTCGAGCAGGTGCGACACCGGCGCGCCCTGGTAGCCGCCGACGTACGACACGCCCGACTGCAGCAGCGCCTTGGTCACCGCGAGTATGCCCTCGCCGCGGAACACCTGGCCCTCGCCGAGCTTCAGCGATTCGATTTCTTCGTGAAAGGAGATTTCCATGGTGCCTTCCTTACCTGCCGTTGCGGTGTACTTCGCAACGGTCCGACTTAGGGGAGCATGAGAGGATGTGTCCCCTCATGTTCAACATTTACGCGACGCGGCGGTTCTTCGCCGGGCGGCGCATAAACTGGATGGGCTTCGGTTTCGGCGGCAGCGGCGTGATCCCATGCGTCGAGAGCGAGCCCTCCAGTTGCAGGCCTTCCGGATCGGCGAGCGCGGCTTCGCGCGCTTTGTGGATGGCCGCTGCGCGTGCCTGCTCATCGGGCAGCACCTTGCTCTCGATCAGCGTGTCGAGGATGCGCAGCAGGTTCGCCTTGGCGCGCCGGTTGGTGTCACCGTAGCCCTTGATGATCCGGCCGCAGAGCGCGATCTCCAGCGCCAGCGCGGGATCGCGCGCGGCGGCGATCCCGCGCAGCCAGCGCTCGATCAGGGCCTGCTCCTCGGCGTAGCGCGCGGTCATGCGGCGCAGCGGCCGCAGCGCCGCGAGCGAGCGCAGCATCAGGAACCCGGTGACGCTGGTGGTCTTGATGTACATGCCGACGTTCAGCTTGTGCGTGAGCCCGCGTTTCGCGGCCCAGGCGAGCAGCGCCTTCGACAGGCCGGTCGGCAGCAGCGCCGCGGCTTCCTCGATGCCGGGCTTCAGGTATTCGACGATATGCACCGGTTCGTCCGGCTTGGCCTGCACTTCGGCGCGCACGCGCTCGAAGCGGCTGCGGCGCGATTTCAGGTCGGCGACGCGGATCACGTCTTCGTAGCTCATCCACAGCGCGAGGAAACGACCGGTTTCGTTCGTGAGCTTGTAACCGGCAGCGGCGCCGCCCTGCTCGCAGTCGAGCTTGAGGATGGGGTCGAGGCGATCGAGATAGAGATCGGCGTAACGGCGGTCCTGGAAGTCCGCCATGCGGGTCACGCCCTCTTCGAGGATGCGATGCGTTGCGCCGGGGAAAGCGCCGTGGACGCGCTCGGTCAGCAAACCCGCTCGCGATGCAATGGCGCGGGTGTCTGCGCCGCGCGTACGGTCTGCCGCTGCTGCAGGGCTTGTTCTGCCCTCGGCCGCGGCATAGCCGAGCGCGAATCCCTTCAGGCTCGCCTCGGCGCCTTTGCCACCTTTGCGAATGGCGGCTTCGCACTGCGCACGCGGCAGCGGCAGCGCGCCGGAGCCGGCGAGCGCGCCGAACATCACCGCACTGATGACGGTGCCGGCATTCGCGGAGGCCTGCTGCATGTCGAACAGGATGGCGCGCCTGGCCATCGCCTTCGCCGCCTTGAGTATGCGTTCGCTGTCGAAGCGGCCGTCGCCCATCTGCATTTTTTCCGCGGTGGTGTAGATGCGGTGCGTGGAGGCGATCAGCGTGGTGCGCTCGGGCGTGACGAAGCCGTTCAGCATCGCGCGCCCGGTTTCCAGCAGTTCGGAGGAGACCATCACATCGACGTAGCCGGGGGCGGGCGTGAGCGTCATCACCGGGCGCCGCTCGCCGAGATCGGCGATGCGCGCCGGGTACAGCTCGAGGTAATAGGTGGTCGCGCCGGTGCGCTGCGCGACGCCGGGGATCGAGGTGCTCTGCACCGGATAATCCTGCTCGGTCGCCGCGGCGATGATCCAGTCGGCGAGCACGCCGCCGCCTTCGCCGCCGAGGGCTGCGATGAGTAGGGTGATCGGTCTTTCCGGGAGGGCGTTCATGCGGGATTCCTTGCTGTCGCTGGCTGCAGCCAGCCGATGATAGTCTGGCGCAGGCCGTGGAGTAAACGGTCGATGCCGCTGGGGTTCTGGATGATTTCGGCGCGAAAGAACGAGGGGCACAGTATCGCCGCATGCGCGACTTCGCCGCACAGGCCGCAGCCGACGCAGCCGTTGTTGACGTGCGCCACCGGATCGACTTTCAGCGGGTCGGAGGCAGTCTTCACCGTCAGCGAGGGGCAGCCCGAGAGCCGGATGCAGGAGTGGTCGCCCGTGCAGGTGTCCTCGTCCACGCCGTAGCGCTCGCGCACCACGCGCTCGCCGCGCTGCAACTTCGCCGTGTTCAGCGGCTTCAGGCGGCGCTGGCGCTCGAGCTGGCATTCGCCCTCGGCGATGATCACCTTCAGCCCCTCGTAGGTGCTGGTCATCGCATCGTTCAGCGTCTTCGCCATTTGCGAGACGCGGTAATTGTGGACGGTCTTCATCCACTGCACGCCGAGGCTGGTCAGCGTTTTCTCGATGCCCATGTCGTGCGACTTGAATTCGGTCGGGTGCGGCGAGGAGGGGATGTTCTGCGTGCCGGTGGCCGAGGTGTAGCCGTTCTTCATGATCAGCAGGATGCCGTCGTTCTTGTTGAAGACGGCGCTCGCCACGCCCGAGGTGAGCCCGTTGTGCCAGAAGCCGCCGTCACCCATGATGGTGACGGTGCGCCGGCCGAACATCGGCTGCACCGCGGCGTTCGAGGCGAGACCGAGGCCGTAGCCGAGCACGGTGTTGCCGATGTTGAACGGCGGCAGCGTCGAGAAGGTGTGGCAGCCGATGTCGCCCGAGACGTGGAAGGCGCCCGATTCGCGTTCGATCAGTTTCATCGCCGAGAACACCGGCCGCTCAGGGCAGCCGACGCAGAATCCCGGCGGACGCGGCGGCACCGCCGCGCCGAGCAGTTCCGCGGCCTTTTGCTTCGCCGCAGCCAGGCGTTCGTACACCTGGCCGATGGTGTGCGTGTCCACGCCGTGCGGCGCGGCCGCCTCGATGAAGCGCGCAACGCCGGTGAGCACCACCTCGTTGGTGTATTCGCCCGCCAGCGGCAGCACGCCTTTGCCGTGGACTTTGGTGTCGTTCACTTCGGCGCGGCGCAGCATCGCCTGCACCGCGTCTTCGATATAGGCCGGCTGGCCTTCCTCGACGACGAGCACCGCGCGCTTGCCGGCGCAGAAGGGGACGATCTCCTCCGGCACCAGCGGGTAGGTGACGTTGAGGCAGTAGATCGGCAGCTTCGCGGTGCCGAAGGCATCCGCGAGCCCCAGTTGCTGCAGCGCGCGCACCGCGGCGTTGTACATGCCGCCCTGGCAGATGATGCCCACTTCTTCGCTCAAGGCCGCATCGGTGCCGGCGAAGAATTCGTTCAACTTGTGCTCGCGGATGAATTTCACCGCCGCCGGCCAGCGCACCTCGATCTTGTGTTTTTCCTGCGCATAAGTGGCAGGTGGCAGGCAGATGCGGCCGTAGTCGAACTCGGGGTTTTCGAGCACCTGCCGGCGCGAGACGAGCGGCGACTTGTTGTTTTTGGCCTCGAAGCTGCCGTGCACGTGGCAGGCGCGGATGCGCAGTTCGAGGAACACCGGCGTGCTCGAGGCTTCGGAAAGTTCGAACCCCTTCTCGACCATCGCGACGATGGAAGGAAGATTCGGGCGCGGATCGAGCAGCCAGATCTGCGATTTCATCGCGAACGCGTGACTGCGCTCCTGGATGATGGAGGCGCCCTCGCCGTAATCCTCGCCGATGACGATCAGCGTGCCGCCCTTGACCCCGGCCGAGGCGAGGTTGGAGAGCGCGTCCGATGCCACGTTGGTGCCGACAGTGGACTTCCAGGTCACCGCGCCGCGCATCGGATAGTTGATCGAGGCGCCCAGCATCGCCGCGGCCCCGGCCTCCGAGGCGTTGGTTTCGACGTGAATGCCCAGCTCGTCCATGATGTCGCGCGCGTCGGCGAGCACGTCCATCATGTGCGACACCGGCGCACCCTGGTAGCCTCCCACGTACGACACGCCGGCCTGCAGCAGCGCCTTGGTGACGGCGAGTATGCCCTCGCCGTGGAAGGTGTCGCCATCGCCGAGCTTCAGCAGCTCGACTTCGGCAGCGAAGGATCTTTCCATAAGAGTCCGTTACAAAATGAGGGGACACATCCCCTCATACTCCCCTAAATCGGCGGCCGTTTCAGTAATTCTGAAACGACCTCTAAGACTAACCCAGCATCCGCGGCAGCCAGACGGCCACCGCGGGGACGAAGAACACCAGTATCAGCATCAGGATGCTCATCGCGACGAACGGCATCACCGCGCGGAAAATGTGCGCCATGGTGACCTCGGGCGGCGCCACGCCCTTCATGGTCATCAGCAGCATGCCGTGCGGCGGCAAGAGCAGGCCCATCTGCATGCAGATCAGGAACATTACGCCGAACCACACCAGGTCGATGCCGAACCTCTGCACCACCGGCATGAAGATCGGCAGCGTGATCATCATCATGCTCACCTGATCGACGAACACGCCGAGGAAAATCAGGATCGCCATCATGCCGGCGATAACGACGAGCGGCGGCAGGCCCTGCTCGGTGATCATTTCCACCAGCCCGTTCGATGCGCCGGAGAACGACAGTATTTGCGAGAACGTGGTCGCGCCGACGATGATGAACAGGATCATGCCGGAGATGCTGGCGGTGCCGATGAGCGACTGCCGCAGGTTGTCAATGGTCAGCGCGCGGTAGGCCAGCGCGAGCGCGACGGTGGCCAGCGCCCCGATCGCCGCGGACTCGGTGGGCGTGGCCCAGCCGGCCGACATCGAGGCGACCACGATGACGAAAATGGACACCAGCGGCAGCACGTACTGGAAGAACGGGCGCAGCTTCTCCCAGCCTTCGTATTCCTGGAACGCCGAGGCCGGTGCGAGTTCGGGTTTGAGCTTCACCCGCACGATGATGTAGACGACGAATGCGAGCGACAGCAGCAGCCCGGGCATCACGCCGCCGATCAGCAGCTTCGAGATCGAAATGCCGGACAGGCTGCCGAGCAGCACCGTCAGCGCCGAGGGCGGAATCAGCATGTCCACCGCGCCGATCGCCATGATCGGGCCGGTGGCCATCACCGGGTGGTAGCCGCGCGAGAGCATCACCGGCAGCATCAGGCTGCCCAGCATGGCCGTGGTGGCGATGGTGGAGCCCGAGATCGCCGAGAACACCGTGCCGGCCACCACCGCGACGACGGCCAGCCGTCCGGGCACGTTGCGGATCAGGCGCTCGACGCCGTCGATCACCTTGACCGCGAGGCCGGTGTGGAACAGCACCTCGCCCATGAGCACGAACAGCGGGATCGGCGTGAGCGCGAAACTCGCCACCGAGGCGACGCTGTTGCGCACCAGTTGCACCAGGCCCGGTTCGCCGCCGAGGAACAGCCACGCGCCGCCGATGTTGATGACCAGGAACGAGAACGCGACCGGCAGTCCGAGAAAAATCAGCACGGTCGAGCCGCCGAGCATCAGCCAGGCGGCCGCCTGCCATGACATGATCATTCCTTGGCCCCTATCCGGCGGAGACCGCGTCGTGGCGCGGCCCGCGTTCGCCGGCATACAGGCGCTGCATGCGGAACAGCACTTCGATCGCGAGCAGCCCGAAAGCGATGGGCAGCGGGGCGATCGACCACCATTCGGGCGTGATCAGCGTCTTGATGGCCATCGAGCCGGCTTGGTAGCTCGAAGTGGCGGCGCTCCAGCCGTAGCACATCATGATGACGCAGCACACGAGCGCGAACGCGTCGGCCACCCATTCGCAGTACCAGGCAAGCGGCTTTGGTATCGCGACCAGCAGAATGTCGACGCGGATGTGCTGGCCGCGCCGCAATATCCACGGCGCGGTGAGCATCGTGATCAGGTAGAGCATGCTCTCGGAGACTTCGTTGCTCCACGCCAGCCCGCGCAGGCCCGGGATGAGCGCGAGGTTGCGCAGCAGCACGTCGGCGCAGATCATCAGCATCATCAGGAACAGCAGCACGCTGGCGACCAGCGCGAGGCCGGTCAGCAGCTTTCCATAGAGTTCGGAGAGTCGTTCCATACGCTTTCGCAAACAGGCTTCACAAGCGGCAGCGCCGGGCCACACAGGGCCCGGCGCGCGAGGACGGCCGGAGCCGGATTATCTGGACAGCAACTGCTTCAGCTTGGGGCCGTACTCGGGACTCGCCTTGATCGCGGAGGCCCAGCCCACCTCGTAGGCCTTGTCGAGATATTGCTTGGAAGTCGCGGCGTCGAACTTGATGGTCTGGATGCCGGCCGCGGCCTGGCGCCGGGTCTCTTCTTCGTTGTCGCGCTTCCAGTCGTCGTTCAGCGCTTCGGCGGCGAGCATCTGCTTCTGCAGGTAGTCGCGCTGTTTGGGCGCGAGCTTCTTCCAGGCATCGAGGTTCATCACCACCGAAACCTCGGCCATGTAGAAGCCCGGATCGACGCGGAACTTGGTTTTCTCGTGCCAGTTGAGATCGAAGATGCCGCCGATCGGCCAGCCGTAGCCGTCCACGACGCCGCGCTCGAGCGCCGTATAGACCTCGCCCGGCGGCGTGACGACGACGTTGGCGCCCAGCGCGATGAAGAAGTCGCGGTACACCGGGGTGACGCGGATCTTCAGGCCGGTGAGATCGGGCTTGTCGATCTTCTTGTTCAGGTACAGGTGGAAAGGCTGGAACTCGATCGGGCGGCCGAGGTAGTACATGTTGGCCTTTTTGCTCCAGATTTCGTTGATCAGCGCGAAGGCGCCGTTCTTGCGCTGCTCGGCGATCGAGATCTGGCCGAGCTTGAGCGCATCGGCTTCCGGCATCAGGTTGGTGTAGAAGGCGCCGGTGGACAGCGCCATATCGACCACGCCGGTCTTCACCGCGTTGCCAACCTCGAAGGTCGGGATGGCCTTGGGTCCGCCGATGAAGTTGATCTGCAGCGTGCCCTTGCCCTCGGCGTTCACTTTCTGGATCCACTTCTGCAGACGAACGACGTAGATGCTGTTCTCGGCGAAGGCGCTGACCATCCTCAGCGTGATCTCCTGGGCGCTCGCCAGGGCGGGCGAGAACAGGACGGCGGCAAGGGCGGCCAGAACCGCTTTGCGCAATAGGGTCATTTCGGATTCCTCCAGTAGGGATGCGTTGTTCGCAGGCAGGGTAGGCGCCGCCCCTGCATTTGTCAAATTGATGCGGCGTATCTTTGGAAACTCTGAACAAGTGCGATTTTGTCATTCCCGCGAAAGCGGGAATCCAGGAATCTCAACAACTTGCTGGATTCCCGCTTTCGCGGGAATGACTTATTCAGAGGTTCGTTTGTAGATTCGCATATCGCGGCCAGCCGTCGTTGAAGAAACCGGGTTCTGTAATGCGCTGACTTGGTGTATCTTCATGGCTCAATCTTCGTTTTTCCCCAACAGGATCCCGTATGGCAAAGCGTATCGAGGGCGTGCTCTCGCCCGTCGTCACTCCGTTCAAGCGCGACCTCACACCCGACCCCGAGCGCTACGTGCGGCACTGCAAGTGGCTGCTCGCGCACGGTTGCGCCGGGCTCGCGGTGTTCGGCACCAACAGCGAGGCGAATTCGCTCTCGGTGGATGAGCGCATGATGCTGCTCGAAGCCTTGGTGCAGGGCGGCGTGCCGGCGGCGAAGCTGATGCCCGGGACCGGCATGTGCGCGCTCACCGATTCGGTGCGGCTCACCGCGCACGCGGTCAAGCTGGGCTGCGCGGGCGTGCTGATGCTGCCGCCGTTCTACTACAAGGGGGTATCGGACGAAGGCCTGTACCGCAATTTCGCCGAAGTCATCGAGCGCGTCGCCGATCCGCGGCTGCAGGTCTATCTCTACCATATCCCGCCGGTGGCGCAGGTGCCGATCTCGCTGGCGCTGATCGAGCGGCTGCTGAAGGCCTATCCGGGAGCCGTCGCCGGCATCAAGGATTCCTCGGGCGACTGGAACAACACCAAGGCCGTGCTCGAGGCGTTCGGCAAGTCGGGCTTCGACGTGTTCGCCGGCAGCGAGGTTTTCCTGCTGCCCAACATGCGCGCCGGTGGCAAGGGCTGCATCACGGCCACCGGCAACGTCAATCCGGCCGCGATCAACCGCGTCTACGAGAACTGGAAGGGGACCGATGCCGATGCGCTGCAGGCCGGCATCACCGCGACGCGCGCGATCGTGCAGAAATATCCGATGATGGCGGCGCTGAAGGCGATCATCGCGCATTTCGCGCGCGATCCCGATTGGGCGACGGTGCGCCCGCCGCTGGTGGAACTCACGCCCGAGCAGCAGCGTTCGCTTGCTCTTGAACTGACCTCAAGCGGCTTCGAGATGCCAGGGCTTGCGGGCTGACGCGGCCGCCGATAGCAGCGCTTCCAGTCCGAAACCCTCCCGCCATTGGGCGACCCCGCACGACACCGAGATCGGGGTCGTGCCGCCGCCGGCCAGCACGATCGGCGCCGCCTGGACCGCGTCACGCAGCCGCTCGGCGGCGCGTGCAGCCTGTACGGCGTCGGTGTCGGAAAGCAGCACGCAGAACCGCCAGCCGCCGTAGCGCACGCACCGGTCGCTCGGGCGCATGTGCTGTTCGGCAACGCGTGCGAAATGTTGCAGCACACGGTCCCGCGTCTGCGATCCCTGGCCCTGGTCAAGCAGGCTGAAACAGTAGAGGTCGAGCACGATCAGCGAGACCGGCTTCGCGTCGCGCCTGGCGCGCTCGATCAGCCTGGGACACATCTCCTCCATCCATTGCCGGTTGTGCAGCCCCGTGAGCCTGTCGATGGTACGTAGCTGCTCCGATGCGTCCTCCAGCAGCAAGGCGTTTCCCGGCAGGTTGTGCTCGGCAAGAATATCCAGCAGGGCCAGCGCGGCCGTCGGCTGGGCGCGCATCAGCGTCCGGAAGCGATCCGGCGGAATCTTGAACAGCCGCGAGGGCTCGCGCGCGACGACGAAGGCCGCGATGCCCCGATTGTCGATGATGGACTGCTCGCCTACGCATTCGCCCGGGCCCACCGATGCCACCTGGGTCGAATCCGAGTCGTCGAGGACTATCGCCAGTTCTCCCGAGAGCAGCACGTACAGGCTGTCGTTCGCCTGGCCGGGGGACAGCAGGGTTTCGTCGGCGGCGAGTTCAAGGGAATCGGAGCCGCTCAAGTGTTGACGCAGCACGTCTTCCGCAACCGAGGCGAAAAGGCGCGAGCCGCACAGGGTCGCAAGATCGGATTCAGCGATGGACATAGGGGGCCGTGAAAAGGTGTCTAGGTATCCGGTTATCGGCCGCAACCGCGGCATCTTGAGGGCGGAATTAAAGTCATTCCCGCGAAAGCGGGAATCCAAGGGTTTCAGACGCTTGCTGCATGCCCGCTTTCGCGGGCATGACGAAATCAGCGATGTTCGGCTCTTGCTTAGGAGGTGTGCCCCCGAGTTACGAACGCCCGGTTTCCCGCTCGGCCTTGAGGAGTTCCAGCGCCGCGAGCAGCGTTTTTTCGTAGCGCGCCTGCTCCCTGGCTGCGGATTCCGCAGTCCACTTGAAGAAGCCTTCGCCGGTTTTCATGCCGAGCTTGCCCTGCGCGACCAGCGCAGTGAGCGTCGGGCTGGGCGTGGCGTTGTTGGCCAGATGCGGATACATGGTCGCGGCAGCGGCGCAGTGGATGTCCAGGCCGCCGATGTCCTTCTGCAGCACCGGCCCCGCCGCGAGATAGCGCAGGCCGAAGCCGTAGCGCACCGCAGCATCGACATCTTCGGGCGAGGCGAGCCCGGCGTCGATGAGCGCGAAAGCCTCGCGCATCATCGCGTGCTGCAGCCGGTTGGCAAGAAAGCCGGGAATATCCTTCTTCACCCGCACCGGTACCTTGCCGAGCGTGAGCATGAGTGCCGCCGCGTCCTCCCACACTTTCGCGTCGGTCGCTTCGCCCCGGACCACTTCGACCGCCGGCACCAGGTGCGCCGGCATGAAAAAATGCAGCCCCAGCATGCGCTCGCGCGTCGCCAGGCCGCGGCTGATGTCGCTGATCGGAAAGCTCGACGAGTTGCTCGCCAGCGGCACCGCGGCGGGCGCCAGGCGCGCCAGCTCTGCGAATATCGACTGCTTCAGCGCGAGCTTCTCCGGCGCGCACTCGACGACGAAGCCGATCTCCTGCCACAGCAGCTCGGGCAGGGTGGCGTGCAGCGTGATCTGCGCGCGCTCTGCGGCGCCGCCCAGTTGGCCGACGGCGTGGCGCACGCGCTGCTCGCTTTCTGCCCAGCGCTCGCGGGCCGGTTCGACGATATGCGCGGACCAGCCGCCATGGACGAATATCGCCGCGATATCGGCGCCCATGGTGCCGCCGCCGATGACGGCGACGCGCGAAGTGCTGCCCATCTAGTCGACGCGGGCGCCGGAGGCTTTCACCACCTTCGCCCATTTGGCGATTTCCGCGCGCACGAACTCGGTGAATTCCTCGGGCGTGTTGCCCACCGGTTGCGCGCCCTGGGTCGAGAGCCGCTCGATCATCTCGGGCGTGCGCAGCGCCTTGGCGACGACGCCGTGGATCTTGTTGACGATGTCCTTCGGCGTGCCGGCCGGGGCGTGCATGCCGAACCAGGAACTCGCGTCGTAGCCCGGCAGCCCGGATTCCGCGATGGTCGGCACGTCCGGAAGCGCCGGCGAGCGTGTCAGCGTGGTCACCGCGATGGCACGCAGCCTGCCGGCTTTCACCTGCGCGATGGACGAGGGCAGATTGTCGAACATGAGCTGGACCTGGCCGGCCATCAGATCGGTGATCGCCGGCGCGCTGCCCTTGTACGGGATGTGCAGCATGTCCACGCCCGCCATGCTCTTGAACAGCTCCGCCGATAGATGTATCGAGGTACCGCTGCCGCTCGATGCGTACGCCAGTTGCCCCGGCTTGGCCTTCGCCAGATCGATCAGTTCCTTGACCGTTTTCACCGGCACGCTGGGGTGCACTTCCAGCAGGTTCGGCACCACCGCGATCAGCGTGATGTGCGCGAAATCGCGCATCACGTCGTAGGGCATCTTGGGAT
>Ga0315281_10009918_pt1 | contig 13176 bp, 10 predicted proteins | sample YL17G07_0_MG_FD_204540 | JGI IMG/M metagenome (GOLD analysis project Ga0315281, IMG submission 204540) | Sediment microbial communities from Yellowstone Lake, YNP, Wyoming, USA - YL17G07_0 | ecosystem: Environmental > Aquatic > Freshwater > Lake > Sediment | place: USA: Wyoming | collected... | reverse complement strand
AACCTCAGGACCGAAACCATTAAGGAATCAGCACGATCTTCCCGTAGGCGCCGGCTTCCAGGACCGCGTGGTGGGCCCGGGGGGCGTCGGCCAGGGGCATTTTGCGGCCGATGACCGGGTGCAGCGTGCCGTTGGCCAGCCCCGCGGCGATGGCCGCATGAATGCCGGCCCGCTCTTTGGCGGAGGCCGCCCAGATGGTCATCCCCAGGATGGCGGCTTCCCGGGCCACCGCATCCCGGGGATCGATCTGCACCGTCCCCCGGCTGCCGATCACCACCACCCGGCCGCCCGGGGCCAGAACTTTCAGGTCTTTCCCCAGGTTGACGTTGGCCAGCATCTCCAGGATGACATCCACGCCCCCGCCGCCGGTCAGGGCCATAACTTCTTCCAGATAGCCGGCCCGGCGATGATCCAGGACGTGATGGGCGCCTTGCTCTGCCGCCAGGCGTTTGCCTTCCTCGGTGCCGGCGGTGCCGATGACGGTCATGCCTGCGGCCCCGGCAAACTGCACCGCGGCCTGGCCCACGCCGCCGCTGGCGCCGTGGACCAGGACCACGTCGGCCGCCACAGCCCGGCCCCGCTGGAACAGGGCCCGGTAGGCGGCGCTGTAAGGCACGTTCAGGGCCGCGCCCTGTTCAAAAGAGACCTTGCCGGGGAGGAGATGGACCTGGGAGGCCTCACACAAGGTCTTCTCTGCGTAAGCCCCGGTGAGGGTCCCGGAAGTATAGACCCGGTCCCCCTCCTTAAAGCCCTGGACCTCCGGGCCCAGCGCCTCGATCACCCCGGCGCAGTCGGTGCCGGGGGTGTAGGGCAGAGCTGCGGGTTTTTGCGCATATAGGCCGGCCCGGATATAGGTCTCCACCGGGTTGACGCCGACAGCGTGCACCTTTATCAGCACCTGGTCGGGGCCGGGCTGGGGGTCGGGGACCTCCTCCAGGCGCATCACCTCGGGATCGCCGAAGGCATGGACGCGTATGGCTTTCATGGTATTCTCCTTAATAAGTAGCTGTCAGCAGTCAGCTTTCAGCATTCAGCTAAAGACAAAGTAGGGCGGGCATGCCCGCCGTCTCTTATGAAATTCCATCGGATGGCACTAAACCGAACCCAAACGGCGATCAAAGCGGTTTTACTTGTAGGGGCGGACCCGCGTGTCCGCCCAGGACTGGGGGCGCACACACGGGTGCGCCCCTACCGGTTCTTACTCATTTCCCGGTAAACGCAATGCCTCCAGCACCCACAAGTATTCCCGGGTGAGGGATTCCAGCAACTCCACCTTGAGGCCGGGCGGTAGAAAGTCCCAAGTGTAGGTCTCGATCTCCAGGTGGCGGGTAAATTTTTGTTCCCGGAGCAATCGCAGGACCGCCCGGGTCTCCCCCTGGGTGGTGGCGAGTCCCTGGAAGCCCTCAATAAACAGGGGCATGTGAAAGTGAATCCGCCACTCGCCCCCAGGGCTGCCGTCCTTGAGATGCGCCAGGGCCTGAGGGAGATCCGGAAATTGCCGGCGGCGGCCGCCCCGGTCCCGGGCGATGACCTGGTGCAGGTAGGGGGAGCAGGCGAAGGGCTCGAGCTCCCGGGCCAGGGTCTCCCTCAGGTCCGTCGCTTCTGGCATCACGACCTTCAGGCCTGAAGTCAACTGCATCTTCCCCACCCGGATGCCGGCTCCGGCCAACTCCGCCAGGGCCTTTTCCGGGTCTTCATACTCCACCGCCTGGTGGCAGGTATCCAGGCAGACCTGGATGTGCGTCAACAGCGCTTCCCGGCATTCAGAAAGCGACATGCCGGCGGCCCGGGCCAGCGCCGGGCCCCCCACCGGCAGGAGCCAGACCTTGAAGAAATCCACCACTTCCCCGCTGGTTTCCAGCCACCCGTCCGGCTCCGGCTCCAGGTCCAGGTGGATGAGTTTCCCCTCCTCCTTCCGGATGGCCGCGAGCCTGGCCGCCACCTCCGCCAGGTTGCCGCTGATCCGGCGCAAGGCTCCATCAGTATTCGACGCCATCCAGGGTTTGTAGGACAGGGGGAGCGTGGAGAGGCTTCCTTCTCCGCCCGCCGGGAGCAGGCGGCGCAGAATTTCCACCAGGCGCAACGTGTAGCGGACCCGTGCCTCTTCCCGCCAGTCCGGCGCGAAGACCTCCGCCTTCACCCTCGGGCCGTGGAAAGAACCGTAAGGAAAACCGTTCAGGGTAAAGACATAGACATCATTTTGCGCCAGAAACTCCTGAAACCGGGGGAGGCGGTCCCTCATTAGCAATTCCTCGCTCTCCACGGCCGACAGGCGCAGCCCCAACCCGAAGGGCCGGTCCGGCGACAACCGGGCCTTAAGCCGCGGCACATAGGCGCGGAGGTTCCCGAATAACTCCTCCCAACCATGGCCGGGATGAATCTTGGTGCAATACGTCAGATGAAAACCACCATCCTCGCCGATCTGCATACCGCCTCGCTTGGGAGAGGGGTTTTTGGGGGGAGGGCCAGGGAGCCTGGCTCCCTGCCCTCCCCCCACACCCCCCTCTCCACCCCGATACTTTTTCCCCTTAAGGGGTTGGGGGCGGGGGTTTGGCAGGGGGGGGCTATAGGACCTCCCTCTGGCCCCTGGACCCTGGACCCTGACCCCTGGCCCCTGACCCCCCCTCCAATCACCCACTCACCGCCCTTACCGGCTTCGCCTCGTATTTCCGCAGGAGGGCGATGCTGGCCCGGATGAGGCCCGGGTCGATGTCGTGCACTTCCAGGCCGTGGCCGATATTCCACAGGAGGGTGATAGTCAGGCGTCCTCCCAGGTGTTCCTGGAACTCTCTGAGGCCGTCCGGCAAGGCCGGGTCTTCGAGTTCAGGGGTGTAGAGGGCGAAGCCAAGGTTGGCCAAAGTAGTCAGGACCCGCTGCCCGTCGGCTTTCGGGAGGATACCGGTCAGGCAGGAGTACGTGGTATCGAGAGCGATGCCGATGGCCACCGCCTCGCCATGACGTAGTTCGAAGTTGCTCAGTTGCTCCAATTTGTGGGCCGACCAGTGGCCGAAATCCAGGGGACGGGAGGCGCCGAACTCAAAGGGGTCTCCGGCGCTGGCAATGTGCTCCAGGTGCAGGGCGGCGCACCGATAAATCACCTGTTCCATCACCTTCTGACTCCGCCCGGCCAGGGCCGGGGCATTGGCCTCCAGGTAGTCGAAGAAGGACGCGTCTTTGATCAGGGCCACCTTGACCGCCTCGGCCACGCCGCTCAGCCAATCCCGGTGGGAAAGGGTGGCCAGGAAGCAGAAATCGTTGATCACCGCGCCCGGGGGTGCGAAGGCGCCGATGAAATTTTTCTTGCCGAAGGCATTGATGCCGTTTTTGACGCCGATGGCCGCATCGGCCTGGGCCAGCACCGTGGTGGGCACCCGGATCAGCCTCAGGCCCCGGTGGGCGGTGGCGGCGGCGAATCCGGCCATGTCAATCACCGCCCCGCCGCCCACGGCCACCAGGTAAGAGTGGCGGCAAAGGCCGGCCGCGTGGATCGCCTCATGCACCCAGGCCACATATTGGGGATCGTTTTTTACCCCTTCACCGCCTTCCACCAACAGTGGGGGCCCGGCCAGGATCAGGTGCCTCTGGTGCGCCCGCAAGTAAGACTGGATGGCGCCCGGCAACCCGGGATGGTACCGGTACAGGCCCCGGTCCACCACGAACAGGAGCTTATTGCGGGGTCTTTGGCCGCCGTCGCTGACAATGTCTCTGAAAAGCAGATTCCCCGGGGCGAACAGGTCCCGGATAAAGTGCACCGTGTAGCGATAGTTTACCTGGATTTCCTGCTCTATCGGTTTGATGGCTGAGTCCTCCGGTTAAGGACAGCGGTCAGCTGTCAGCTGTCAGCAAAGACTTTAACGGCGGGCACGGAGGCCCGCCCCACCGTTTCAGACTTAAGGACGCAATGAATTGCGCCCCGACAAGATGCCGGGCGAGACCCCACCCTTACACCGGCACTGCCGACAGGGCCGCCACCTTGCCGATCAGCTCAAACAGGGGCGGCGGGAAAATCCCCCACCACAGAAGTAAAACCAATACCACCCCCAGGGCCAGGCCGATATAAGGGTCGGTCCCGGGGATAGCCGGCCCCCCCGGGCCGGTGGGTTTCATATAGAGGGCCACCACGACCTTCATATAGTAATAAATGGAGATAATTACGGTCAGCATCCCCACCACCGCCAGGACCAGGAAGTTGGCGTTCAAGACCGCCCGGAAGAGCATGAATTTCCCCATGAAGCCCGCGGTGGGGGGGAGGCCCGCCAGGGAAATGAGGCAGACGGCCAGGATGCCGGCCCGCCAGGGCTGGGAAAAGCCTAGGCCCTGAAAATCTTCCAGGGCGTCCCGGTCCTCCCCGGGGGGCGACAGCGAGCCGACGATACCGAAGGACCCCAGGTCCATCACCGCATAGACCGCCAGGTAAAACAGCAGGGCAGGCATCGCCCCCTGCTGGACGGCCAACAGCGTCATGAAGAGGTAACCCATCTGGGCCACGGAGGAATAGGCCAGCAGCCTCTTGAGGCGGGACTGATGGATCGCGGTGAGATTGCCCACCGCCATGGTGAGGACCGCCAGCACCCAAAGGGCCGGCATCACGTAAGTCCAAACCGGGGGCGCCACCAGGAAAGAGAACCGCAGCAGTGCGGCGAACAGGGCCACCTTGGAGCCGGTGGACAGGAAAGCGGTCACCGGGGCCGGGGCTCCCTCATAGACGTCCGGGGTCCACAGGTGAAAGGGCACGAGGGAAATCTTGAAGCCGAGGCCCACCAGGATGAGACTCAGGGCCAGAAGGAAAAGCGGCAGATCCTGGGCGCTAAGGTTGGCCGCAAGACTCCCGGCAATCTCCAATGTCCCGGTCACTGCATAAAGCACGGCGATGCCGAAGGTGAGGAAGGCCGTGGCCACCGCCCCCACAATAAAATACTTCAGACCGGCTTCACCGGACCGGGGTTCGTCCTTGCGGACCGCAATCAGGACGTACAGGGAGAGGGACAGCAGCTCCAGGCCCAGGAAAAAGATGAGCCAGTGCACCGCCCCGGCCACCAGGATCATTCCCAGGGCCGCAAAAAGGATAAGGCCGTAAAATTCATCCCCGGCAAAGCCCCGGGCCCAGGCGTACTGGCGCACCAGGAGGAGGGTCAGGCCGGTGATGGCCGCCAGCAAAAAAGTGAAATACCGGGCGTAGGCGCCCAGACCTAACAAGCCCACAAAGGAAGGGGCCACAGGCTGGATCAGGGCGGCGCCGGCCAGCGTGGCCGCGACCGCCAACAGCGCCAGGGCAAAGAGCAACCCCGCCGGCCGGCGCGGCCAGAAGGCGCCGACACAAAAAATGACGATGCCCCCGCCGGACAGGACCATCACCGGAATTATGCCGAGCCAATCACTTTGCATAAAGGCCAGGTCTTTTGGGGGAGGGGGCTAAGGGGCACAGGCCCACTTACAATCCTCCCCCAAGCCCCCTCCCCCAATCCTTGTAGGGGCGCACCCATGTGTGCGCCCAAGAGGGCGGACACGCAGGTCCGCCCCTACAAGGGGGTTGGGAGGGAGTGTAGGGGCACGGCTTGCCGTGCCCAATAGGAGGGCGGGGACGCAGGCGAGGGCGCCTGCTCCACATCCCCCGGCCCTCCCCTCAACTTCCCTTTACCCCCCTGCCAGCGCAAGCGGTGCGGTTTGTTGCAGCAGGTTTTGCACCGGCGCTTCAAAGAGTTTCAGTACAGGTCCCGGGTAGAGGCCGATGCCGAGCACGGCCAGGGCCAGGACGGTGAGGACCAGGGTTTCCCGGGGCTCCAGGTCCCAGAGGTGGTGTTGTTTCCGGGCCTCCCCGAAGAGGGCGTCCTGGACCATGCGCAGGATATAGATCAGGGTCACCACCAGGCCCGCAAAACCCAGAATGGCGATGATGGGCCGGGTTCTGAAGGTGCCCACCAGGATGAGCAGTTCCCCCACGAAGTTGTTGAGTCCCGGCAGTCCCAGGGAAGACATGGCGAAGAACAGGAAAAAGGCGCTATAGACCGGCATCCCTTTCCAGATGCCTCCGAGGCTCGCCAGTTCCCGGGTGCCGGTGCGTTCATCCAGCATGCCCACCAGGATAAAGAGGGCGGAGGTGGACAGGCCGTGGTTGATCATCTGGAGGATGGAGCCGCTCAGGGTCACCAGGTTCCACATGGTCAGGCCGATGACCACCAGGCCCAGGTGGCCGATGCTGGAGTAAGCCACCAGCCTTTTCAGGTCGTTTTGGGCCAGGGCGATCCAACCGGCATAGAACAGCCCGGCCAATCCCAGGGCCAGGAGCGCGGGGACGGCGATCTTGGCGGCCACGGGGAACAAGGGAAAGGCGATGCGGAAAATGGCGTAGGTCCCGGTTTTGAGGAGCACGCCCGCCAGGATGACGCTTCCGGCCGTGGGGGCTTCGGTGTGGGTGTCGGGGAGCCAGTTGTGCACCGGAACGATGGGCACCTTGATGCCGAAGGCCAGCATAAAGGCGATGAACAGCCAGATTTCCGCGGCGCCGGTGAGGGGGGTCTGCATCAGTTGCCGGATCAAAAAAGTGTACTGGCCGGTCTGGGCTCCGTGCAGGAGGTAGAGGCCGATGACGGCCACCAGCATCAGCAGGCTCCCGGCCAGGGTAAAGAGGATGAACTTGTAGGTGGCCTTGAGGCGCTCTTTATGGCCCCAAATGCCCACCAGGAAAAACATCGGGATGAGCTGCACTTCCCAGAAGAGGTAAAACAAAAAGAGGTCCGCGGCCAGAAAGACCCCCAGCATGCCGGTGTCGATGAAGAGCAGGAAGAAGTGGAAGGCCCCCACATGGGTGTCGATGGCTTTCCAGGAGACCAGGACGCAGAGCACCGTGAGGAGGGCGGTGAGGAGGATGAGCATCAGGCTGACGCCGTCCAGTCCCAGGGCGTAATGGATGCCGAGGCTGGGGATCCAGGGGACGTCTTCAGCCAGGAGCCAGGCGCCGGTGGGGCCGGCCTGCCAATTCAGGTTCCAAAAGAACAAGAGGACCACCAACCCCAGGTCTGCCAGGGAGAAGCCCAGGGCGAGCCAGCGGCAGAGCTGCGGGGGCCGGACCGCGGCCAGCGCCAACAGGCTCCCCAGGAGCGGCAGGAAGATAATAACGGTGAGTATGGGGAAAGATTCCATAATTTGTATCGCAGCGCAGAAATGCCCTAGGCCTTTAAGTCTTCCCCTACCCTGGGAGGGGGTTTGGGGGAGTGGGGAAATCGGGTCTCACAGGCTAGATTCACCCCCACCCTGGCCCTCCCCCCTCAAGGGGGAGGAGAAAAATATCGCACCTTGTCGAGTTTTATGCGCCTAAGTACCTGATTTCTTAAATATGGTGACCCTCTTAATGGCCCCCTCACCCCGGCCCTCTCCCCCCTAACAGGGGAAGAGGGAGAATTGCAGGATTTCCTTTTTTATCCCCTCTCCCCCAATTGGGGGAGAGGGTTAGGGTGAGGGGGGGATTAAATCACTTTTTAGCTCCGGTTTAAGAAATACGTTTATAAATTTATGGAATCGGGTACTAAGTGAGCTCTTTCTGGTAACCTCAACGCCGCGTCACCAGTACCAGCTAATGGCCAGGGCTGCGAATAAGGCCGTCAGCCCCAGGAACAGCATCTTCAGATAGGTGGAAAGCCGCCCGGTGGTCCAGAGGCCCGCCAGGCCGGAAAGGGTGTGTAACCCGGCCGCGCTCCCCTCATAAAGGCCCCGGTCCAGGCCGCGCTCATCCACCTCCCGCCAGAGGAATCGGGCCATGACCTGGTAGGGCCCGGCAATGAGCTTCAGGTAGAGGCGATCCAGGTAAAAACCCGACGAGAGCAGCTCGTTCAGCCACGCCCAACCGGAGGGCGGCCGACGATAGACGAAGTAAGTAAGGATGATTACCACTACCACCAGGCCGGCGGTGCCGAAGCGCATATCCCACTCGAGCCAGGGAGGGGCGTTTAAACTCGGGCGGGCCCCCGGCACCGGGGCCAGGAAGTTGCCCAGGAAGTTTTTGCCGTAGCTCCCCGGCAGGTTCAGCACGCCGTCGCCCAGGGCCAGGAGCATCAGGGGCCACAGGACCCAGGTCATGAAGCGGGGGAAGGGCTTGAGGTCCTCGCGCCTGGGGCCGTCCGGGCGCGGGTTGAAGACGAGAAAATACAGGCGGAAGGAGTAAAAAGGCGTCAGCAAAGCTCCCACTACGGCAATGGACCAGAAGGCCCAATAAATCGGATCGTAGTGCAGAAAGGTGGCGAGCAATATGCGGTCCTTGCTGAAATAGCCGCCCAGGAGAGGAAAGGCGCTCAGACACAAGGAACCGGCCAGAAAGAGATAAGAAACTCCGGGCAGGAGCCGGTGCAGGTTCCCCATCTTGAAAATATTGTGTTCTTCGGCCAGGGCCTGGATGACGCAACCGGCGGCCATGAAGAGCAGGGCCTTGAAAAAGGCGTGGGACAGCAGGTGAAACATCCCGCCGACGATGTCCCCGGCCCCCACCGCCAGGATCATGTAGCCCACCTGGCTGATGGTGGAATAGGCCAGGACCCGCTTGATATCCGTCTGGGTGCAGGCGGAAAAGCCGGCGTACAGGGCGGTGACCGCCCCCACCCCGGCGATGACCATCATGGCCAGGGGGGACATCTGCACCAGGGGAAAGAGACGCATGAGGAGATAGACGCCGGCGGTGACCATGGTGGCCGCGTGGATCAGGGCGGAAACCGGCGTGGGCCCGGCCATGGCATCCGGCAGCCACACACTCAGGGGCAACTGGGCGGATTTGCCCGCCGCGGCCCAAAGCAGGAGCAAGGCCAGAATGGTGGCCATCGTAATGTTCAAGGAGGAGATATGGCCATTGATGTAAGTGATGGAAAAATTCTGGAAGAAGAGGAAAAACAGGGCCAGGGCCACGCCAAAGGCGGCGTCGCCGATACGCGTCAGGATGAAGGCCTTGCGCCCGGCGGTGGCGTTGGCCGGGTCCCGGTACCAGAAGCCGATCAGGGCGTAAGAGCAAAACCCCACCCCTTCCCAACCCAGGTAAACGAAAATCAGGCTGTCCGCCAGGGTGATGACCAGCATGGCGAAGACAAAGAGGTTCAGGTAAACGAAGTAGCGCCGGTAGTCTTCGTCTTCCCGCATGAAGGCCACGGAATAGAGGTGGATGAGGCCGGAGACAAAGGTCACCATCAGGGCCATGACCCCGGCCAGGGGGTCGTAGCAAACGCTGAACGAGGAGGAAAAATCCCCGGCGACGATCCAGTCGAAGAACTTGAGGATGAAGGTCCCTTCGCCCGCCTTGGCCAGGGCCAGGCCGGCCATGGCCAGGGAGGCCAGGATGGCGGCGCAGGCCAGGGCTTCCACCGCCCGGCGGGGCAAAAAGCGGCCCACCAGCGCGTTGATGACCGCCCCCGCCAGGGGAAAGATGAGGAGGAGAAAGAGGATGATGGTTAAGTTGGCTGAGTTATCCATAACGATCAGGGCTGGCGGCCCCTCAATGTAGCCGCAGGCTTCAGCCTGCGTAAGGTGCGCACTGCGCACCATTGCATTGGATTGTGGCGGGCACGGAGGCCCGCCCTACCGAACCTTTTTCTCATTCCTGAGCTCCTGCCCGCAGGCCCCCTACCCTTTCATCAGGTCGTAGCGGTCGGCATCGAGGGTGCCGGTGCGGCGCTGGCAGTAAACGATCAGGGCCAGGCCCACCGCCACTTCGGACGCGGCCACCGCCAGGATGAAGATAAAAAAGGCCTGCCCGTCCAACTGCAGCCAGCGCAGCGACGCCCCCACCAGGGCGATCCCGGCGGCGTTCAGCATCACCTCCACGCCGATGAGGATCATGATGAGGTTGCGCCGGGCCACGGCGCAGGCCGCGCCCATAACGAAGAGGACCCCCGCCAGGATCAATAGATGGCCGAAGGGGACCAGCATGAGTCAATCTCCCGCCGGGCGCCCGGGGAGTTTCCCTTCCCGGCGCCCCAGGTACCAGGCCCCCACCAGGGCGACAAAAAACAGATAGGAGGCGATTTCCACGGCGAACCAATACTTCTGAAAGAGAAACCGGCCGAACTCCAGGGGCGAGGCCATGGCGGTGCACAGGGGGACGCCGCCGCTCGGCCCGGTGCTGACCAGAATCACGGTCACGGCCAGGGAAACGGCCACCAGACAGAGGGCCGGGAGCCACTGGCGCAGGTAGCCCCCCAGGGGCGCGCGGGGCGGCTCGATCTTGAGCATCATGATAATGAAGAGAAAGAGGACCATGATGGCCCCGGCATAAATGATGACTTCCAGGGCGGCCAGGAAGGGCGCGCCCAACAGAAAGAACAGCAGGGCCGTGCCGATGAAGGAGATGACCAGGTAAACAATGGCGTGCACCAGGTGACGCCGGGTGATGGCCAGGCCGGTGGCGATGATGATGACGGCCCCCAGCACATAAAAGAGGATGGGGAAGAGGATGGGGGCGGCGGTGTTAATGGTGCACAACATGAGCCTGGCTCTCCAAGTACGTGATTTCTTAAATATGGTAACGTATCCGGTCGGCCCCCCTCACCCCAGCCCTCTCCCCCCACTGGGGGGAGAGGGAGTATTACCGGAGTTTCCTTCTTTATCCCCTCTCCCTCAATGGGGGAGAGGGTTAGGGTGAGGGGGAATTAATAAAAACGTCACCGACTTTATGAACCATTGTCCTAAGGCAGATTGCTCTTCAAGTCCACCGGCGGGGCCTCGTTGATGTGGGTGCCTTTGGCGCCGAGCGTGGTGACGCCGGCGTGCCGGTAGAAATTGTAGTCATGGTTCTTACCGCCGTGGTCCACCAGCAGGTCTTCCTTCTCGGCCACCAGGGGTAAAATGTCATAGGTGCAGGTTTCAAAGTCCGGGGTCAACTGGATGGCCAGAGTCGGGCAGGCCTCTTCGCAAAACCCGCAGAAGATGCAGCGGGCAAAATTGATGCGGAACCAGGGAGCCCAGCGGCGCCCGTCTTCCCGCTCTGCTCCCGCCATGGAGATGCACGTTACCGGGCACACCGCGCTGCACAGGAAACAGGCCACGCAACGTTCGTCCCCATCCGGGTCCCGGGTGAGGATGATGCGGGCCCGGGAGCGGACCGGCAAAGGCCGCTTGTACTCCGGATACTCTTCGGTAACCGGACGGCGGAACAGATGGCGCAGCACGACAGCCAATGCTTCGGACAATCCCTGCACCGCTCTGATGAATCCCATATTTTCCCACCTTTAAATAAGAGTTTTTCTCACGCAAAGACGCCAAGACGCAAAGAAAGACCCCTAAAACCGAAAACCGAAAACCGAAAACCGTCCTTAAGACACCGCCAGCATCACCCCGCCGGTAACGATGATGTTGAACAAAGCCAGGGGGATGAGCACCTTCCAGCCGAAGTGCATTAGTTGGTCGTAGCGCAGCCTGGGAAAAGTCGCCCGGAACCAGATCAGTGCGAACACGCTGACACCCACCTTGATGATGAACCATAAGATAGGGGGCAAATAGGGACCGCGCCAGCCCCCCAGGAAAAAGACCGCCACCAGGGACCCCAGGATTATCATGCTGACGTATTCCCCGATGAAATAGAGGCCGAACCGCATGCCGCTGTATTCCGTGTGGTAGCCGGCCACCAGTTCGTTCTCCGCCTCCGGGAGGTCAAAAGGAATGCGCTTCATCTCCGCCAGGCCGCTGATGAAAAAAATGACAAAGGCCACTGGCTGCAACAGGATAAAGGGGAACGGGGTCTGGGCCTCGGTAATGTCCACCAGGCTGAAGGAACCGGCCAACATCACCACGGGAATCAGGGCCAGCCCCAGGGCGATCTCGTAGCTGATCATCTGGGCCGCGGCCCGGATGCCCCCCAGGAGGCTGTATTTGTTGTTGGAGGCCCAGCCCCCGAGGGCCACCCCGTAAACGCTGATGGAGGTCAGGGCGATGACAAAGAGCACCCCTACGTTCAGGTCGCAGATGACCAGGGGAATGGGCTTGCCGTCATAAGTCCAGCCCCGGCCGAAGGGCACTACCGCAAAAATCAGCAGGGCCATGGCCGCCACTACCGCCGGGGCGTACCGGAAGATCACCCGGTCCGCGCCCTGGGGCACGAAATCCTCTTTCAGCAGCAGCTTGACCGTATCGGCCAGGGGCTGCAGCAGACCTAAAGGCCCGGCCCGGTTGGGGCCCAGGCGCACCTGCATAAATCCCAGCAGCCGGCGCTCAAAGTACACCAGATAGGCGGCTCCTAACAGCAGGACGAGGAGCACCGCCGCCAGCTTGATGACCAGAAAGATGAGTCCCAGAATCCAAAGCGGCATAGGATAACCCTAAACCTTTTTAATCCGGTCCCGGGGGACCAGGGCCGGACTCTCAGGCACCCGCCGCCAGTCAAGCAGCCGGTGCCGGGGCAGCACCAGGACCCCGGGAGCCAGGCCTGCATCGAGCTTTAGCTGCACCTCGAGCCGCCCCCCGGCTAACTCCACGGCCACCCGGTCCCCGTCGCCGAGGCCCTGGCTGTGCGCGTCCCCGAGGTGCATCAGCAAACCGGGCGGCGGCTCCACCTGCCGGATATAGGGGGAATAGGCGGCCAATTCTTCGGTACCGAAAGTCCAATCCACCAGGAGCAGCTCGAAGGCGTCGCCGGGGGCCTCTTCCGGCGTGGCCGCCGCTATGACAAAGTCGTCGGCCGTTTGCTCCCCGGGGATCAGCCGCAGGCCGAAAAGCTGCTCCGGCAAGGACCGCAGCCGGGCAAATACGGGATTTTGCTCCGCCAGCCAGCGCCAGAGGTCCCCCTGGGGCATCTCCCTTCCCATGACCCCGGCCAGTTCCGCCAAAACCTCACCGGCCGGCCGGGGGTCGGAGCCCGGCACATAGTTCAAAAAATCCCTGGGGGGATGTCTGTCCGGGCTGATCTGGGCCATGGGTACACCCCCGTGATGCAGGGGCGGTGCCGATTGCACCCGCCCCTCCTGGTTGATGAAACTCGACCCCGCCCGTTCAAATAACGTCAAGGTGGGCAGCACTATCTCAGCCCTCTGCACCAGGGGCGAAGGTAAATAATCCAGCACCAGCAACAACTCCAACCTGTCAAGGGCCTTTACTAACCTCTGCCGGTCCGGATAATGCCAGAACGGATCACTCTCCACCACCACCAACGCCTTCACCGCGCCGCCTTCGATGGCGTCGAGGAGAGGGGGATTGAGGGGAGGGCCGGGG
>Ga0315281_10009917_pt1 | contig 13178 bp, 12 predicted proteins | sample YL17G07_0_MG_FD_204540 | JGI IMG/M metagenome (GOLD analysis project Ga0315281, IMG submission 204540) | Sediment microbial communities from Yellowstone Lake, YNP, Wyoming, USA - YL17G07_0 | ecosystem: Environmental > Aquatic > Freshwater > Lake > Sediment | place: USA: Wyoming | collected... | reverse complement strand
CAGAATCCGTTTTGAATGCTCGCTGGAGTCGTCATCCAAAGAGAGACCTTTGTATATACATGCTTTATCAGCTTGGAATATACCGAAACAAAGAGATTGGGGAAGTATTTGGAGTGGGCTATACAGCGGTAACAGAGGCTGTTAAACGAGGAAAAGAATATCTGCTTTCAAATGGTCGTTTGAGGAAAATAGCCGAAGAGATTAAGAATTGACAATTGAAGATGTGACCCTAATTGGTTTCCTAATTGGTTTCCGAGGTAATGGCAAGGAAAACTGGAATGGGAGATATGTAGGATTCATTTTATCAGGTCGCCTCTGAAACTGTTCATACGACCCCACGCACTTTGGAGGACTATATAGCCATTGATGAAAAGGAAAACATTAAAGTTATGTGGGGCCCAAGAATTGAAAGAATTGATGTCCAACTTATTGCCGCAATAGACTTTATGCTTCGGGCATGCCAATGCTTATCTGAAATTTTTGGGAAACCGCAAAAGGAAGAAATAAATTCTTTAAACAGACAAAAAGAGAGCCTATACCTCAAATATAAAGAAATGGAGTGACTCCAATGAAATCGTCATTGACTAAATTAGGGGTCTTCCTTATGGTTATTGGATCCATTTTATTTGGCTATGAGGAAGTGCGGGGATTTGATTGGAAGTACTATGGAACGAATGAAGAGGGGTCGTATTTCTATGAGACAGAGAGTATGGCACGCTCATCCAAAAACATTGTCAGGGTGTGTGTGCAATCAATTTATACGGAGAAAGGCATATCTCATTGGGTCATAGGGGGAGGAAAGGAATTTCAGAATTTGGACTTTAGTTTAATATTGCTTGAAATTGACTGTATAGAAAGATCAATTCGTCATTTACGTATTGTCTTTTATTCCAAGAATGAAGAAATATTTTACACAATTAATAACGATGAATGGCATTTTTACGTTCCAGACTCAATGTCTGGGACTTTATTAAAAGAAGTTTGCAAATAAATGGGAAAGGAGGTGAAACCGATTAAATCTAAGCCGTTAAGGTCAAGACGGAAGCAAAGGAGGTGAAGGGTTTGGGTAGGAATAGCAAGAGAAATTCAAAGATAGAATTGGTGGATCTAAAAGGAATCCGCAAAAGGGTTAGGAGGATTAAACAACATAAAAAAGGGATATATAAGAGATGGAAAAAAATGAAAACTGAATCCGAACAATCAAGGTCAAGGCGAAAAAAAAGGAGATAGATTAAACCGAGGGCAGTTTATCCAAAGTGTAAATCAAAGGAGAAAAATGTCTTTGCGTAGAAATTAGCAAGAAGTTAGCAAATCACCATTCTTGAACGCCAACCTGATATTCTGCAACAGTCTAAAACATCAGGTAAAATGATGGTCGGGGAGAGGAGATTTGAACTCCCGACCTCTTGGTCCCGAACCAAGCGCGCTACCAAGCTGCGCTACTCCCCGGATTATTAAATGACGCTAAGCGCCCGCCTGCCAAAGTACTTGTAGGGCGGGCAGGCATAGAGCAAAGGGCATTGCGTTTTTCCATAATTAAAATACAAGATTTGGTCTGAATTGTCCAGCCTTTTCACTCATTGGATCATTGTATGTTGACAACCTCAGGATGGGTGGGTTAATTAAAAATAATATAATAAAAGTTGCCATCGATTGAGGGAAATGATGAAGATCGAGTTCATTCAGGCGAGAGATTTACCGGATGCGTGGTTCCAGTGTGTCTATAACATCTTTGATAAGGGATATGAATATACGATCGACCGGGGGAGTTTTAAAGGTCAAAAGAGGATTGAATATGATTATATTGTTGTCCACATCGCCCATCCCGGGACAAGGCCGCTTATCCCTGATATCCCTCCGGGTTGCAATGTCCCTCCTCCCACTTCCATGGAATATGTCGAGCAATATCTTGAGAAGTTGATCACCTCGAGAAAGGATGTCCACGAAACCTACACCTATGGGGAAGATCTCGAAAAACAGATTGATGAAGTCATCCGGATGTATCGGGAAGAGGGACTGAATACTAATCAGGCTTATATGGCGGTTGGCGATGCCAGTTCGATTTTGCTCCAGGACCCCCAATGCCTTCGTGGCATTGATACCCGTATTCGATATGGCAAACTCCATTTTATGCTCTACTTTCGCTCGTGGGACCTGTGGGCTGGATTCCCGTCCAATCTTGCTGGTCTTCAGCTGCTGAAGGAATATATGGCGAAGGAGATTGGGGTAGAGGATGGAGAGATCATCGCTTCCAGCAAGGGACTCCATATCTATGACTATTGCTGGGATCTGGCGAAGACAAGAACCGGAAGAAAAAAATGAAGCTCCCCTCTCACAGAGCGGGACTTCACGGATAGCCGAGACTTTACAGCCTCGGCGAAAATGCTGGTGCCGGACAAGAATGTCCGGCCTATCGGATTTTTGGAATCGCTGCATTCATCCCCGGTGACAGGGCGGGGCATTCTACAGCATTTTCGTAAAATCCTTCCAACTCCTCTTAATTATTTCATCCCTTTGGATTCAAGTCATGATTACTTACCAGGTAGTTTTTCAAATCCCCCCACACTCCCTTTTCTAAAAGGGGGAGAGAGGGAATGTTACGCCATGCGCTATGCTCTATGCCCTATGCTATTTTTTATATAAGGAGAAGAGTATATGAATTTTAACCTTTCCACCGAGCAAGTGATGGTCAGGGATTTATGTAGAAATTTGGCCAAAAATGAGATCATGCCCATCGCAGAGGAGTTGGATAAAACCGGTCAATTCCCTTACGAGGTATGGAAAAAAATGGCGGGTTTGGGGATTTGCGGCATTCCCTTTCCTGAAGAATGCGGGGGAGGGGGATTAGATTGGCTTTCCATGATCGTCGCCATTGAGGAGATCAGTAGAGGAGATGCCTCCTTAGGCAACTCCCTTCTGGATTCTATCACGCTCCCAATGAATCTCCTCTGCACCTTTGGAACAGAAGAGCAGAAAAAGAAATGGCTCTTCCCATTAGCAACAGGAGAAAAGATCGGAGCATTTGGTTTGACCGAGTCTCAGGCCGGCTCAGATACCAGTGCGATTCAAACGAAAGCGGTTATAGAGGAAGATGAATGGGTCATCAACGGAACCAAACAGTTCATCACCAATGCAGGACTCAAGCATAATAGCCTGGTGATCATCGCCGCCGTGACAGGTGAGGGGGAGAGAGGAAGGAAAAAGATTTCCAATTTCATCATCCCGACAGGGTTAGGTGGTTATAATTTTGGACAAAGGTATAAAAAGATGGGATATCGGTCTTCGGAAACCAGAGAGTTGATCTTCGATGACTGCCGTATTCCAAAAGAGAATATTTTGGGGAACCCTGATAAAGGGATTGCCCAATTTCTGATGGCTCTCCAGACCAGTCGCATTGGGTTTGCTGCCCATTCCGTGGGATTGGCTCAGGCGATATTAGATGTTTCATTGGCTTATGCCAAGGAGAGGGAGCAGTTTGGGAGAAACATCGGTAAATTTCAAGCCATTCGGTTTAAATTGGCAGATATGCTGATGGAGATCGAATTAGCCAGATTGATGGTTTATAAGGCGGCCTGGCAGAAAGATCAGGGGGAGAATTATTTCGCCACCTCCACCTATGCAAAAATCTTTGCCTCGGAGACAGCTAAACGATGTGCTGACCGGGGGGTTCAAATCCACGGAGGGTATGGGTTGATGGATGAATATCCGATCTCCCGTTACTGGCGCGAGGTAAAATTTGAAGAGATTTTGGAAGGGACCTCGGAAATTCAAAGGCTCAACATCGCCAGAAAGGTTTTGAAACTTTAAAAAGGGCCCTCCATCGATTATTTGTTAATTGTAAAAGTTGACACTTAGCTAAGCAGATATTGTCCTTCTCTTTTCAATCGCCTTATAAAATCCCATCTTGTATTCTCCTTCAACAAGATGAAACAGAATTGAAACGGATCACGCCCCGTTAGAGAATTTCTATCCCTTGTTGATCGGTTCTCCGGATTATGGCTCCTGGTTCGAACTCCTAACTCTGAACTCTTAACCCATTCGGCGGCGCTAATCTCCGCCCTTCAGGGCGGTGAGGAGAGCGCCGCTCAGGGTTAACCCTGAGCAAGCCCCGGCATTTATGCCGGGGAGTCGAAGGGTTAACTTATCTTTTGCTTCCTTCCACTCCGCCCGACAAGCCACCCATCTTGCCCAAGTCGATGAGAGGGATAGCCCCTCCAGAGACTTGAGGCAAAATCCCATTCCATTTCTCGACACCTTTGTACTGCACAAGGATCGGGCTGATCGACCTTGACAGGGCATCATTGGCTTTCGCCTGTCCCTGAGCCACCACGAGAATGGACTCCGCCTCTCCTTTTGCGGTGGCGACCTTTTGCTGGGCTTCAATCTCGCGTTGCGCCAGAACCTGCCTCTGAGTCTCTACTTGTTGCTGGGCCACTTGTTTTGCCTCAATGGCCTTCTCATATTCAGGAGAAAATCGGATGTTGGCAAAGTAGATGTCATCGACGATGATGTGATACCTCGACAGGTTATCTCCCAACTTTTTCATCGCCCTCTGCCGGATCTCTTCCCTTTTAGGAAGAATCTCCCCGATCGGGTAGGTAGGCACAACTTCTTTGACAAAGTCATTGAAGGCCGGATCGATCACCTTGTCAGCAAAATCGAGCCCCACTTTCTGGTAAAGATCATTGACATAAGCTGGATCGATATGAAAATTCATCATCCCCGTCATTTTCACGTTCTGGTATTCTTTTGAGGAGGCATCGATCTCCTTGAACGGATGGGGTTGAACCTTGACATCCACCTTGATGACTGTTTCGGCAATGGGGACTTTGAAGTTGAGCCCCTCCCCCATAATTCTCTTCTCTACACTCCCCCACCAGAGGGCAACCCCCCTGTGGCCAGCCGGGACGATTACAAAGGTGCCCCAAACAATGATAAGGATGATGATGAGCAAAATGAGCATTCCAACGGCTCGTGGCCTCGGCCATTTGAATTCAGCGAAGTCTATGGTTCTTTCCTCCATCGTTCACCTCCTCTGGGTGTCTTAACATTATAGAACAACAAGTAAACCCCGTTAGAAATTCCAGCGGGGCATTATTTCTAACGGGGTAAATCTATGTTCCACTCTCGCCAGCCCTGTCCGAATCGCTGCTTCCTCCCGGATTATTTTCTTTGAGAAAGCTTAAGAAGCGTGTCATCAAAACACCATTTTTGCACGAGACTTCCGGGGTCTACCCTTTTTTGGGCTACTTTCCTTAAAAGAAAAATAATTGGAAGAATTTTTATTGGGTATCAATTTTGATTTCTCTTTGTAAAGGCTTTCAAGCCTTTCTTCCTGAAGTTCTGTTAGCGCATGTTTTTTCCCGAAGTCCTCCAATGCAGTTTTGACAAATTGGTCTTCAGTCTTAGTTAATGCATGTTGATTTAATCCTGACATAACCCATTCAAGCCTTTCTTTATTCATAGAGCCCCCCTTTCTATCCTGATCACTGAGTTCTTTAAATTCTTATTACTACCTTCCTCTAAAACCATGGCTTTCCCTTCCCTCTTTTACCAGCAAATTTTCCCCCATCAAATTCGTCCGGTTCAGGATGGAAACAGTTCTCCGGGCTTCCCATTGTGTGGACATCTCCACGAAGTCAATACCTCTCAGTTGGTCAGTTTGCCTGTCCTTAACAATTTTGACAGACATGACACTTCCGGCTTTGCTGAAAAGGGCTTTGAGTTCAGGTTCGCCGACCTGGGAAGGGAAGTTGGCTACGTAAACTTTCTTATTCATATTTCCTTCTTGGATATCTCTATCTTGCTGAAACACTCCATACACGGTAATTTTTTGTCATCGGGTGGGAAAACCTGGGTGACAACTTCCTTTCCGCAACCCGAGCATATAACTTTATAGGATTTTGGATGCCCTATAGAGAGCAACATAAATAATGCAACAGGCGACCACTACGAAAAGCCCACAAACACAGGTTAGAATGGTGAGGGTCCCGTTGCATTACTTTTGCGGTCCTCTATAAATGGCTCGGTTTTGAAACATGGCCTCCCCATGCCTTCTCCGCTGTATCATTAGTCAGCCTCTTTCCTGCGAAAATTGGATCAATAACGGTTCTTGCGACCACTATAATCCATTCGCCCTCCCTGTCCTCCGGATCTTCCCTGGTCGGTGCGAGGACGTGCCTCATTCACACTCATCTGCTTGCCCAGGAGTTCTTTCCCGTTAAGGCTCTTAATTGCCGCTTGAGCCTGAGCCTGCTCAACCATTTCTACAAAACCAAACCCTTTGGACTGCCCAGTATACTTGTCTTTGATAATTCTTGCCGAGGTTACCTGGCCGAAGGATTCAAAAGCCTGCCGAATAGTTTCCTCCGTTGCATTATAGGAAAGATTTCCAACATAAATATTCATAATCATCCTCCTCATCTTGAATTCTTTTTAGTTCTTGATGAAACTCCTTTGATTATCGGCCCAACAGGAACGTTTCAATCTTCCCAAGACCTATGCCTCAATCTACCGGATATTTCCCGGGAAAAATTAAAGTTCCTCTGTTCACTCAGTTTCCCTTTCTTGGTGCGGCCCAAACGGACACCTGCCTATTCCCTGAACTTCTTCCATGTCTACTACACTCTCTGACTCTTTTCGACAATTCAAAGTGTCTGTAACAACCAGGTATGGGCAGTTGCCTTCGCAGGGGATTTTTGAGTAATCGCTCACCTTTTTTATGGAGAACCTTCATGCCAATTTCACCCTGTTTATCAAATCCGTTCGTAAATTTTAGTCCATATCACCATGTGAGATTCGAATCCTTTCCATTGTAGAGTGACAGTTTTTTCGTAGCGAACGATTACCTCTTGTCCCTTATCCACTTCGCCTCCAACTTTGATTTTTTTCATAACATTGCTCCGCTTTGGCTGTCCCTTTCGCAATGATGTTGTCATCGTAATCTCCAGCTGATTTAATTTCCTCATAAAAAAAGCCCGCAAAGAAGTTGTTTAGAGTTCTTTGCGAGCTTAACTATCGTAATCTAAAAAGGCCCTAGGCAACCAATTTACAAATTATATATACTTTATTTTAAACTGAAAAGCAAGAAAAATCGTTAACCTGCAAGTTTTCCTTTTCTAGCGGCCCTGTCGGAAGACTATACGGTGGATTGATTGTTATGTGGAAATCAGGGATTTAACGCCGAATGAACCCTGGAGATCCTTCAGACTCTAAGGGAAGCTTACAATGACTCTCGATCTTATCACATGGCGAGATCTGGAACGAGGGGGCCTAAATCGTAGATTTCTGCCTCTAATTGAGATCAGAGATTAGGCCATACGTAACAATAAGTCCAACTCCAGATTAAGGGGCCTTTATGTAATCAACAAGATTGTAAGGGGACCTGCTTATATACTATAATGCTATCCAACGTTATAGCCGCTGGCAAGGGATAATGATTGCCACCAGCAAAAGCAAGTGGATGCATGAATATGTTTCCAATCATTTTCGGCGCGCTCACATTTCTTTCCACACTGGTTGGCGGGTTGTTTGCTGTCCGGTACAGGAAGAGATTCGGGATACTTGCGGCTTTTGCGGCCGGGGTTCTTATAGCAGTGTCCCTTTTTGATCTGCTTCCGGAGGCCTTCAGACTGGCTACGACTGCCGGGGTACCACTTGAGCAGGTCATGTATGTAACCGCTGTAGGTTTCATATTCCTCCTCATACTCGAACGCTATTTTTCTGTTCACAGGGTATGCCTTCCTGACGGGACATGCACCAATGTGCATCACCATAAGGGAGGGTTTTTCGGGGCTGCGGAGCTCTCTGCTCACAGCTTCATGGACGGGGTGGCAATCGGAATAGGATTCCAACTGGAATTCCATGTTGGAATAATAGTGGCATTTGCAGTCATAGCCCATGATTTTTCGGATGGCCTTAATACAGTAACGGTCATGCTAAAATCAGGAAACTCCTTGAGGTCTTCGCTTAAGATGCTTCTGCTGGATGCCATTACTCCCGTGCTGGGTGTATTATCCACCCTGGTTATCAAGATCCCTGAGAATTATCTAATATTGTTCCTGCCGTTCTTTGCCGGGGGATTCCTGTACTTGGGATCTTCAGATCTGCTTCCGCAAGCTCATGAAAAGAATGATCCGCTGGTTTCCATAGCATTCACGCTTTTGGGATTCCTGCTGATTTTCGTGATCACAGGATTACTGGGAGTTTAGAATAGAAAAAACCGCGGAGGAGAGCCCCTACGTCATCCGCACTCATCCTTCTCAGGGGTTTCAATGGCTTTGCTCGCCTTGAAATCTGATTAAATCCATCGGGGCATCCTGGAAAACCCGGGATCCATTGCCGATTATGACAGTTTCTGGTAAACAAAATGATCTGCGATTTCACTTCTTTGCGCAGTTAAAATCGCATGTTCCATTTCTTTTTCAACCCTCTATTGTAAATTAACCCTCCCTCAGGAATTGAGCAGTCTCCTCGGGAAAGGAAACGTTAATATAGATGCCGGACCCCATTTCAAATCCAGCGGGGGTAGTCAGTCTTGGGATAATCTGAAGATGCCAATGGTAGTAATCTTCTTGTTCATCCTTAATGGGAGCGGTATGGATGACATAATTATAATCGGGATTGTTCAGTTTGGAATAGAGTTTAAATAAGGTTGTCTTTAAGACTTTTGCAAATCTCTTTGAATCCTCCATGGAGATTAAACCGAAAGAGGCCTGATGCTCTTTGGGGACGATCCAGGTTTCGAAGGGAGACCGGGATGCAAAGGGTTGGAGGACAACAAATCTTTCGGTATCCATCACGATCCTCTTCCCCAAGTTAAGTTCCTCCTGAATCGAATCGCAATAGACACACCTCCCGTGGTCATCATAATATCGAGCTGCCTCTTCTAATTTTTTTCGAATATTGGACGGGACGACCGCCGTTCCGACGAGTTGGGAATGGGTGTGATCCAGTGATGTCCCAGCGGCCTCCCCATGGTTTTTAAAGACAATGATCAATTTGATCCTGGGGTCCTCTCTTAAAGCAAGATACCTTTCCCGATAGGCAAGAAGGATCTCCTCCACCTGTTTATCCTCCATCAGAGGGAGGAGTTGGCTATGGATGGGGCTTTCGATCACCACTTCATGGATTCCCATTCCATCCATCATCCTGAAAAACCCCTTCTCTTCTCTTTCCAAACTCCCCTCTGGGGAGAGGGCAGGAAATTTATTGGGAATGACCCTTACCCACCATCCTTTACTATCTGGCGGACCACCGCTTCGATAGGCCAGGGACTCATGAGGAGTGAGATGCTCATTGCCCTGACAGAAGGGGCAGTCTTCTTTATAGGGAGGTTTTTCGGTCAAAGTTTTAATCTTTTTAAAATCGTGGGGTCTCTTTGAACGTTCTGCAGCAATGATAACCCACTCTTTCGTTGTGGAGTCTTGTCTTAATTGAGGCATAGGGACCTCCTGCAAAATGTATTATTGACTTTCACGTAAATAATGGAACGAAGATTACCATCACATTAGACCCCTCACCTTTATCCTCTCCCCCGTAGTCGGGGGAGAGGATAAAGGTGAGGGGGATGTAATAAAATGGATAATTTTGCATTACTTTTGCGAAGCTCAATAAGTTCTATCTCCCCATTCCCCTCCATGATGGAGGTCGGGAAAAAGTTTTCGATTTGATATCATATCATATTAGTGCTGGATTTTATGAAAAAATTGTAACACACTTGCGCTTTGTAAAATCGCCCCCATATTTATGTTTTCTAAACTTGATGATGATGATATATTATCTTAAAGCCTTCCATAACGATGATGAGTGTTTATCTGTTTTGAGATTTAAGCCCTCGCCTAAATGAGACGGCAATTATAGATACACGCTAAATGGATAAGATATTAAGGATGAAACTGCTTCTGATTGCCCTGAAGATGATGTTTACCAAATGATGAAATGATGTCGACATTCTAACAGGGTGCTGAAAAGGTGTTTTTTCCAGGCTGCTCAAAAATGCCCGGATGCAAGTTGAGCTTTGCGAAATCCCGCTTGCGGGGGCCCCCGAAATCCTGAGGAGCGAGGCGTACTTGGCGTACGCCGCAACGACTTGCCCTGTTAGATAGAAAACAAACGGGTTTTTGTTTCTGAAAAGCGCCATCATTACCCGTCTCGAAAGTTTTGATCACATCATCTAACAGGGCGAGGATAAGGGAAACGCAACAGATGGGTTTTTTTCAGCAGCCTCTTAAGGAGTTATTCCGTATGAGCCACAGCCAAACTCAATTTTGGAGTGTCCCCTCTCTCGAATTGCTTCAGCAGCTTCAAACCACCCCTCAAGGCTTGATGAGCGATGAGGTCCAACAACGACTATTACGCTATGGATCCAATCTCCTGAAGCCTAAGAAGAAATCAGATGCGCTGACACTTCTGCTGGCTCAATTTAAGAGTCCGATTATTCTCATTCTTATCTTTGCGGCGGGATTATCCTTCTTCCTCCATAATCCCATTGATGCCACGATTATCCTCGTGATTATTTTGGTCAGCGGGTTCCTCGGATTCTGGCAGGAACGGGGAGCGGTCAATGCGGTTGAGAAGTTGTATGCAATCGTGCAGATCAGAGCGACTGTGGTTCGAAATGGAGACTCAAAAGAAATTCCCATCGAAGAGGTTGTCCCGGGCGATATTGTGTTCATCAAGGCAAGCGATGTCATCCCTGGAGACTGTCTTCTTCTGGAATCCAAAGATCTATTTGTCGATGAAGCAGCATTGACAGGTGAAACCTATCCTGTCGAAAAATCGATTGGCATCTTACCACCGGAAACACCGCTCAGCCAGCGGACAAACTCGCTCTTTATGGGAACCCATGTGGTCAGCGGGAGTGCAAGGGCCGTGGTCATCCGAACAGGAAAGGAGACCGAATTCGGAAAGGTTTCCGAACGGCTGAAACTCAGACCCCCGGAGACAGAGTTTGAGCGTGGTGTCAGGCGATTTGGGTATCTCCTCATGGAGATAACACTGGTGCTGGTGATCGCCATCTTTGCCATCAATGTTTATTTTGCGCGACCGGTATTAGAATCTTTTCTCTTTGCCTTGGCGCTTGCAGTTGGACTGACTCCAACATTATTACCCGCGATCATATCCATTAACCTTGCACACGGTGCCAAGCGGATGGCCCTCAAAAAGGTCATCGTAAAACGGCTGGCATCGATTGAAAACTTCGGTAGCATGGATGTGCTCTGTTCCGATAAGACCGGCACCCTGACTGAAGGAGTGGTGAAATTACACTCTGCCTTGAATGTTGATGGCCATGAGAGTGAAAAGATCCTTCTCTATGCCTTTCTCAATGCTTCTTATGAGACGGGCTTCATGAATCCGATCGATGAAGCGATCCGTAAATATCGCCAATTTGATCTGTCAGGCTATCAGAAATTGGATGAGGTGCCTTACGATTTTATTCGCAAGCGATTGAGCCTTTTGATCTCAAAAGGGGACATGCATCTGATGGTAACGAAAGGGGCCCTGTCAAATGTACTCGCTGCCTGCTCCTCCGCAGAAATTGCTGAAGGAAGGATTGTGGACATCGATACCGTAAAGGAACAGGTCCAGCAGCACTTTGAAGAGTTCAGTCGCAAAGGCTTTCGTACTCTGGGGGTTGCTTACAAGGATGTCGTCTCCGACACGGTCATCACCAGGGAGCAAGAAGCCGGCATGACGTTTTTGGGATTTTTGATCCTCTTTGATCCGCCCAAGCCCGGAATCATCGAGACCATCAGAGAGCTGAAACATCTCGGGGTATCATTGAAGATCATCACCGGGGATAACCGGCTGCTTGCCGCCAATGTCAGTCAACAGGTAGAGTTATTGAATCCACACATCCTCACAGGTGGAGATCTTCACCAGATGAGTGATGAGGCGCTTCTCAAACGGGTCAATGATGTGGATGTTTTCGCTGAGGTGGAGCCCAACCACAAAGAACGTATCATTCTCGCTTTGAAGAAAGCAGGACATGTTGTCGGATATATGGGAGATGGTATCAATGACGCCTCGGCCCTTCATACTGCCGATGTCGGCATCTCCGTGGATAGCGCGGTCGATGTTGCAAAAGAGGCGGCTGACATTGTGCTGCTCGAAAAGGACCTCAATGTCCTCGTTCAGGGTGTGCGGGAGGGGAGGATGACTTTTGCCAACACGTTGAAGTATGTGTTCATGGCATCGAGCGCCAATTTTGGGAATATGTTTAGCATGGCAGGAGCATCCCTCTTTTTATCTTTTCTTCCTCTTCTGCCCAAGCAGATTCTACTCACCAATTTGCTGACGGACTTTCCGGAGATGACGATTGCCACGGACAGTGTCGATCGTGAATTGGTTGAGAAACCTCGACGCTGGAATATCCAGTTCATAAGAAACTTTATGCTGACCTTCGGCATTCTAAGTTCGGTATTCGATTATCTTACCTTTGGTGTGCTTCTGCTTATCCTCCATGCCACTACGGATCAATTCAGAACAGGCTGGTTCCTGGAGTCTGTGATTTCAGCTTCGGTAACTGTCCTCGTTATTCGCACTCGGAAGTCTTTCTTCAGAAGTAAACCCGGGAAGTATCTGCTGATGGCAACCCTCCTGATTGTTGTTGTGACTATCCTATTTCCATTCACCCCCCTTGCAGGACTTTTAGGTTTTCAACCATTGCCAATAACTATCCTTCTGGTTATCGGCATTATTGTGGTGCTCTATGTTATTGCAGCAGAAATAACAAAAAGGTCCTTTTACAAAAGGGTAAATTTTTAAAAAGATACCAACGGATTAATGGATTTTATCTATACGCATATCCTATTTGAGATCACCCCATTTATAAGCCATTTCCCATACTTGGATAGGACAAGGCTGTCACTTGACTAAGTCCTGGGAAGGAAACATATTATAATTAGGTTTAGTCGTGCGAGAAAGAAGGGATTGCAGTGAAGTGGAAATGGGTGTTAGGAATTGTTTCCGCCTCGATTTTGTTATTGGTTGTGGCAGTTTACGTGATCCTGTCAAGTTACAATTATAATGGCCTCAAGCCGGAAATTATACGCGCAGTCAAGGATGACACGGGGCGAGAGTTAACCTTAGGTGGTGACATAAGTCTCAAAATAGGCTTTACACCGGCGCTTGTTGTTAAAGATGTAAGCTTCCAGAACGCACCCTGGGGGTCGCAG
>Ga0315281_10009916_pt1 | contig 13181 bp, 11 predicted proteins | sample YL17G07_0_MG_FD_204540 | JGI IMG/M metagenome (GOLD analysis project Ga0315281, IMG submission 204540) | Sediment microbial communities from Yellowstone Lake, YNP, Wyoming, USA - YL17G07_0 | ecosystem: Environmental > Aquatic > Freshwater > Lake > Sediment | place: USA: Wyoming | collected... | reverse complement strand
TCATCTACGCCAAGTATGAAGTCAAAAACCGCATTGAGCTGGCAGCTAAGGTCCGTGAAGGCAAAGTCGACACGAAGGATTCGGACAGGGTGATTGAGTTATTAACAGTGATAAACGAATGCGGCAGGCAGGACAAGATTGTGGGCAGGGAATTTGAAGCTCGGCTCATCGAACAAGAAAGCCAAAAACTCGAAGCTTTTTTTGGCAGAAAGATAGACGTACCAACATTGCCTGATGAGATTACACCGGAGCGCATGGCTGAATGGAAAGAAAAGAAACTTGAACTCCATTACTTGCCAAATATAGACATGGCAAAGGAACGCAATCTGGAAAATTGGATTAAACCCGATTTTAATTGGATTCTTGAGTCTGATCTTCCCAAAGACGCCATGAAACTTCCGGGTTGCTGGGTGCTTGTTGATGCCAGAAAAAAACCACAATACAGCAATGGCAATCAAATGTACGAGGAGGACGATGATTTCCTTGGCCCGGTAATCGAAAGTTTTCGCGGGGGTTTGATCAAACAGTACAAGAACCATCAATCCCGCTTCAACATCGCTACCGAAGAATTGGAAAAACCCGAAGTCATTGCAGCCATGGCCGATGCCTGCGGACTCGAGGCAGGACAAATCTCCTTACCGCGGATGATAGAGTTTAATATCATGGGAAACATCCATTACAAGGAATGGGGCGAGCTTCCTTCGGACTGTGACGAATGGTTTGCGGATTTCCATCCGGCAGGCTACAGCAGGCACCTGATAGGCGGAGACGCGTCTGCCGGTGGTCTTGCTTATGCCAAGTGGCTTGGTCCCGCAGCAAGGGAAAAGAGCATTGGTTTTCGTGTCATGGGACGATTTAAATAATTTTTGCGTTTGTTGATTTGTTCATTCGTCGCGTATATCCCGACCTGGACATTGGGTTATTTCAGCCTTGACCTCCGATTCGTTTTCCCCTATAGTCTGCGCATTATGGAACCAACAATCAACCAGTTATCAGGCTCTCGCGTGGAGCTGAAGTTCACAGTTACGCCCGAAGAAGCCAAGCCGTACCTGGAAAAAACCGTCCAGGAAATGAGTGAGAATCATCCGATTCCGGGTTTTCGTCCGGGCAAGGCGCCATACGACGAGGTCAAGAAAACCGTGGGCGAGATGCAGATCTGGCAATACGCTTTGGAAAAAGTCGTGCGCGCCTGGTTTGTAAAAACCGTTTTGCAACAGAATATCGAGACCGTAGGTTCTCCGGAAATCGCGGTGGACCAGCTTACGCCCGACCAGGACATGAAGTTTACTTGCACCGTGGCCATCATGCCCAAAGTCGAAAGACTGGAAACCATCAGTGCTCCGTTTGTCGAGATCCGCGTCAAAGAAGTCAAAGATAAGGATATCGACGAAGCCATCGAAGACATCCGCAAGATGCGCCGCGAAGAAGTCGTGAGCAATGACGCGGCCACCAAGGACCACATGGTGTCTTTGGATTTGGAAATGAAAAAGGATAACGTGATTTTGGAAGGCGGCACGGCTCGAGGTTACCGCGTCTATTTGAATGAGGATCATTACATTCCCAAATTTACGGAACAGTTACTGGGCGTCAAAAAGGGGGAGACTAAACAGTTCTCTTTGCCGTTCCCGGAAACGCATTACCAGAAATTGTTTGCCGGCAAAACGATTGACTTCGACGCCAAGATCAACGACGTTTACGAAATCAAGCTGCCCGAAGTGAATGACGAGTTTGCCAAGACATTGGGTTTGGAATCGGCCAAGTCATTGCGCGACACCATCCGCAAGAACCTTGAGTCAGAAGCCGAGCGCAAGGCCATGGACGTGGCTGAAGTGGAATTGCTCGAAACCCTGGTCACCAAGAGTTCGTTCAGCGACGTGCCGGAAATATTGGCCAACGAGGAAGTGCGCCGCATGTATTCTGAACTTGAGTACGACATCGAACACCGCGGCGGCCGCATGGCTGATTATCTTTCATCCATTAAAAAGACGGCCGAGCAAATCAAGTTGGACATGGTTCCCCAGGCCATGAACCGCGTTAAGACCTCCATCCTCATCCGCGAAGTTGCCAAGCAGGACGGCATCACCGTCACGGACGAGGAAATCGACGGGGAACTGGACCGTTTGATGGCCAGCGCGCCGGATAAAGAATCGCGTGAACGTCTGGCATCACCCGAATACCGCGAATACGTTCAGACCGTGATGCGCAACCGCAAGACCTTGGAAGCTCTGAAACAAAAAGGCATCAAAGGTTACACAGAGATCATGGCCAAGTTCGCCAAGGAAGATGCCGAGCATGCGCATGACCACGAGCACGTCCACGGACCGGACTGTAATCACAACTAGAAATCACCGAATTACCAAATGAACAAATCACCAAAAGCAGGTGATTTTTTCTTATACAGGACTTACGCGTTTGCTCTTCTCCCCTCTGTCATTTCGACCGGAATGGAGCGTCTCGCGTAATGAAGTGGAGAAATCCCTCAACTTATTAACGGAAAGCGATTTCTCTCTGCATTTAATCTGACGCAGAATCGAAATGACAGACAAATGGTAAGTTTTAATATTTAGTGATTTAGTCATTTGAACATTCTTTTGGCAATTCGGTAATTTGTTGATTTGGTGATTCTTTCTTGAAATGTTATTCTGTTCGCCATGACCGGACGCACTCACTTTGTCGTCGGCGCCAACACCGCCTGGATCGCGTATTTTTTGGGCGCGCAGGACTACTGGTTGTTCGTGTTCATGATTGCCGGAGGCCTGGCCGGCCTGTTGCCCGACATTGATACGCGCAAATCAGAACTAAGCCATGCTACGGGCGGTTTGACACGCATGTTTTTCATTGACTTGCTGTTTCGCCACCGTTCGGCCACGCATTCGCTTATGGCGATACTTTTGGTCGGAGTCGCTTCATCCTTTTTATACCAATTCCACGCCGTACTGCCTCTTCCCGTGATCGCCGGCTATGCCAGCCATCCTTTTATCGACGGTTTCAATCCGCAGGGCTGCGAATATTTTTATCCCAATAAAAACAATTACCGCCTGATTCCGCGCTTTTTGTGCGTGGACACGGGCGGCTGGGCCGATCATCTGCTGTTTTTCGTCTGCTGCTTGAGTTTGTTAGCTTTGCTCTTCGTCAGTCTTGGTTGGATTCAGATTGCTTTAGGATAAGACGATGGACAAATCGTCATTTGTCATCCTGAGCGAAGTTGGACGTAGTCGAAGGATCTGGCTCCTTATGACAGTCCGTCGATGTAATCGCGGATGATTGTTTCCTGTTCCGGAGTGATGACATTGCACCAGGCATCCTTGTCTTTCTGCTGTTCCAAAATTCTGTCCAGATTCATCCAGCGCACGGCCTTGATTTCGCCGTCAGGAAAAGTAAAATCTTCGATATCGCCGTCAAAGCCGAAGATATAACGTTCGATCCTTTTGGTTCTCATGACAGGCATCAGTTCTTCGACATCGGCTTTGATGCCGATTTCTTCGACCAGTTCGCGCACGGCCGTGTCCAGGCAGTTGGAGCCAGCTGGAACTTTTCCGCCAAAATAAGTCTGCCATTTGCCAGGATTGCCGTGCAAATTGTCGGCGCGTTTGGATCACAGGATCTGCCCGCGCGAGTTGATGATCCAGATGGATCCGATGGCATGCTTGAATTGTTTGGGATGGCTCCAGATCCAGCTGCGCGTCCGCGGTTCGACTTCGTTATCGTGCTCGTCAAAACAGCGGAGCCATTCGTCCGGCGGTTCTGGAAGGTTGTGCGCGGCTAAAGCCATAGCGATTTGCTTTAGAGTTTAGGCCGCCATTGTCATTGCCGAAAGCCGTTGACTGATTCTTTGTTCAACGGATGCTCTTTGCGCCAGATATTCGGGCAGCGGCGGTCCTTTAGGGATTTTATGCAAACCCAAAGACGAGAGCATATTGCCGGTCGAGAGGATGCGCGGCGCCATGTTGACGACCATTTCGTCAGAATCACGGTCCTGCACCACGCTCATGGTGTAAGCGTAATTGCGCAGGAAGACCGGCGTTTCCGCGATTTGTTGCGGCGACAGGCCTTTTAACGATTGGCCGCTGCGCATGATGGCGCTCAAGCGGCTGAGGAATTTTTCCAACGGACCGCGTCCGATTTCTTCTTTGCCTTGATGCAGCAAGCCCATGAACTTTCTTACGTTGGCCAGCCGTTCGGCCGACGGCCGCAAAGTCGGCATGCCGGATGCATCCAGTCTTTCCTGTTCTACGAACAAGGTAACGATTTCCTGATACACGGCGCCTACGTTGCGGTGCAATGTGGTCAGATCCTGCATCAGGGTTTTGTGATCCGTGCCCGTGGGTGCGGCAAAATTTAGACCTTCGAATTCCGCGCCATCCTTGATTTTCAATATCTGCAATCCCTGTGACAAGCGTTCGCGAATGGCCGGTTCCTGCGCCAGTAATTCGACAACGCGCATCATGGGATCCTGAATGTCATGGCGTTCCTGTTTGGTTAATCTTCCGGGTTCTACTTCCTGCGTGGATTCCTCGTCCTGTTCGCGGAAAGCAACCACGTGAACATGCAAATCAGCCAACGTTTGAGCGTAGAGTTTTTTACCCAGAGCGCTTTCTTCCAAAGGATTCTGGTGGAAGTTGACGGCGATCACGCGCCGCACTACCGGATTGTCCGGCGTGGCCGCGTCTTCATATTCCTGCATCAAAACATCGGCCATATCCAAAACTTCTCCGGCTTGTTCGGGCGACAAGTCGCGCAGACTGCGAACGTAGCCGTTCTTTTTAGCTACGAATATCATGTGGTCCATGCCCGGTCCTGGGGCATGGGGTTTGAGTTTGGGAAAAACCATTGCCGTCACGTCGCGTCCCAGTTCGCGAAAGCCAAGGGATTTGTTTCTCAGCTGTTCCAGGTTTCCCTGGCGGCCGGCCAGCTCCAAATCCTTGTTGCTGGTTTTGGCGGTTTCGGACGGCATGCGGTAATGCGGCAATATGCGTGGTTCCATAGCTTGGCGTTGCCCTGAATTATATCGAAGGGCATATGCCCGTATTGTTTCATGGATGAAGCCTGAATGGCAATGGATAAAGACCTTCGATATTGCTCAGGGTATAAAAAACCCGCCATGCAAAGGCGGGTGAGGAGACTAGGCGATCATGTCACGGTTTGCCTTTAGGGCAGTGACGGCATCGCGCAGCATCTGGCGGAAATCCACGTGTCTGAAGAACTTGCTGGTAATCCAGTCCACGCAACTGTCCAACGAAGGATGGACATAGAGGCGAGACGCGATGCTGAACACGCCGAGCGCCAACGTAAAAATGCACATGGCGTTGGTAAAGCGCGTATCGCTGATCCAGCCCTGCTGGCAAGGCACGCACGAGATCAAGGTCAGGTTCTGCATGAGCGCCTTGACCTTGCCGACCGATGTCGCACTTTCGTGGCGCGTCATGTTTTTGTGCGTCTCGGTGAGCCACTCGCCGACTTTGCCGATCCTGCCGTTGCGCTTGCCGATCCTGGCCAGCAAATTGCCAATGTCTTTTGCGTGGCGCACGATCGTTCCGGCAACGTCTACGGCCATGATCGCGATTGTCAGCCACAAGTTCGCGGCGCCGAGGTATCCGAAGTAAACCAGGGTCGGCGGCACAGTAATCTTGTCGCACGTCGGGTCAATGACTTTGCCCAACCGTTCTTCCCATGCGACGCGCGAGATGTTGTGCCTGGCGTAGATCATGGCTTGCCTGCCGTCCACGACGTCCAGCAGGCTGCCTTCGACCACGCCGAGGAAACCCCAAAAAACGCTGAAAATCAGGTAGCCGGCGATCAGGCTGACCCAGTAGATTATGACGCGGCCGCCAGAAGTTACGCTGGGCGACCACCAGGGGAATTTTCTGCCGACAAAAACATAAACGCGTTCCGGAATGGCAAGCGTAAGCACGGCAAGCACGAGGCCGGCCGCGAGCAATGCCAGCATCTTGAATTGCCAGGGCAGGTCCGAGTGAAGGAATTTGTCCATTTGACCCCGCTTTTTCCAGCCAGGAGATTCTCAAAGAGCACGCATGTATTACCAGAAAAGAACGGAATGATCAAGAGTACACCGGATTACGTTCAAAGTTAAAGTTATTAAGTTCTATTCTTGACTCCACCCGGCAAAGCGGATATGCTTGCGCCATAAGTTTTAATTTTATATCTATGGGTCCTGCGACCAAGGCTAAGTCAAAAGTCAGCACTACCACGGTTATGCTGCTCATCGGCGCGGTAGCCGCCGCGGCAGCCATCGGCATCGCTTCCAGGGATTATTTTAAAAATCCTTTACAGAACGTCAATCCCATTCCGTATAAACCATATGTCACGGGTGGCACAGGATATAACTTGGGTTACAATGCGGGCTACAACTCGGGTTACAATGCGGGCTATAATGCCGGTTATGTACCCGGTTATTACAAGAAGTAACTAAGGAAAACAGGGTCAGGCGACCGGTGTGGGCAAAGGAAGCGCGTTCATCAGCTGGCTGCAAATCAATGCGCTGGCTGTTTTGTTTTTAGTCGTTTTGTATCAAGCCTGGTATTTGCCCGCATATTTGAGTTTGGCTGTAATGGCAGTCGGTAATCTTTATTGGCTGGCAAGGAACCATCAGGCACTAAAACTGCCAAAACTGCCAATCGAAGATTTTTTACAGCCATCTACGCATGGCGCCATGAGCTTTGCCGCCATCGCAATGATTCTGGATGCGGCCCTGCTCGCGATTTTTTACAAATCCGCCTGCACCGCGACGCTCGTCTCGCCATGGGATGTGATTCCAGCCGCGGTTTGGATTATTTTTCCGATTGCGACGATGTATGCCGTGCCCGCATGTCACAAGCTGCGTCCGTTGCACGCTTGGTTTTTAGCCGTGCTGCATTCGTTTGTGATTTTTTCCGTTATCGGCTTCGCTTATGTCAATGGTTTCGGTTATGACGTATTTGTTCACGAGGCAACCGTGGCTTACATCCGCCTCCACGGTTTCATTTTGCCCAAGAAGCCTTATTACATCGGAGCTTACGTGATCATGCTGCCGTTTTTGGAGATGACAGGCATGGCCGCAGGGACGTTGCTGCGCTGGTTATTGCCGGTTTTGGCCGCGATTTTTTTGCCTTCGACGCTTTACGTCTGCAGCGACAAGCCGCGTCCGGTTCCATATTGGATTCTATGGATGACTTTATACGCGCCATTCACGTTCAGCGTGCCGTACAACATCGCGCTGCTGTTTGCGGTTATGGCTTTGCTTTTGGTGGCGCTCAATACTCATTTGGATTCCGACTCTGTCGTCCTCGCGGACGTGGGGATCCAGAATCAGAAAGCGTCAGGAAAATTTATCTTATTCTGGATTCCCGATTTCTCGGGAATGACAAATAGGATGCTGTTCGCAGCTCTATGCCTGTCGCTCGTATCCGCTTGTTCGCATCCCATGGTCGGCTTTCCCGTCCTGGTCATCGTATTGCTCCTTGGATTGTTCAGGCGGTTGGCGCGATCATTGTCTTTCGGATTTGTTGCAACCTTTTTCGCGGTTCTCGTGCCACTGTTCGTCTACGTTCGTTTGAGCGGGGGAGCGGTTTTAATACCCACGTTTTACGCCTTGTGGGATTCCGCGTGCATTCTGTTTCATTCGCCGGCCGTTTTTTCCTGGACTCATCCACTCTGGTCGCTGTTGTATGCGTTGTATGCTATTTGGCCGTGGATTCTTTTCGCATTCGGTATTTACGGTTTACGCAAAAGCAATCGTTTGTTGATCGGATCGTCACTGGGAGTGATCGCTGCCGCGATATTGTCGGCTGCCACGTTGCGTTACCGTGACATTGTGCCACAAGAGCAATACGAATTCGCTTATCGCCTCATCGCTCTCGCGCCATGGATTGTATTTCCGGGTTTGGTTGCTTTGGCGCTAGACGTCCAAACAAAACTGACGCGCAAATTTGCGGCCGTCTGGCTTGTTGTTTTGAGTTTACTTATTACCGCCGCCTGGTTCGTCGCTTATCCGCAATACAATCCGGCCATGCCGTATTTTGCGCCCAGTATCAGCTCTGACGAATTGTCCGCGGCAGCCTGGATCGAATCAACGACCGCCGGAAAGACGCATGTCGTTCTGGCGCCGCAGTTGGTTTCGGCCGGTGCATTGCGACTCGTGGGTTTTGGCCCGTCAATCAAAACAAGCGACGGCGACATCTATCCTTACGCCATTCCCACGGGCGGTAACTTGTATCGCTTGTATTTGGAGGCCGTGAGCGGCATGAACTTGAATCAGACGCTGAATCGCGTCGCTGATTACGCAAAAGTCCAAACTTACGTTTTCGTCATACCGTCATCCTGGGATCCGTACGGTGTGCTCACGGGCTATTTTAGCGCCTTGGCCAGTCGTCAAACGCGTATCGGTGAACTGGGAGTATACGTCATCGACCGCATGCAAATGGGTCAGAATCGATAATCTAGCCATGGCCGCCAATCGGTTCGTCGCTGGACCTCAAATTGGGTACAATTCCTCACATCAATATGTACGACCAAGGCTTGGGCAGTATTCCGCCGCCATCCAATCCGTTTTTTAATGACGAGGCACGAGCGGAGACCGAACGGCGCTATGTTCAAGCTGCGGTAGTTTTGGCCAGGCGTTTTGTTTACATGGAAAAAGATCTGGACGAGGCGGAAATCGTCAAGGCAGTCAAAAATATTTTGCGCACCTCGGGTTTTAACTCGCTGGAAATGGAAAGGCATGAATTCGAGGCGCTTTTGCATTTACTGGAAGGCGTGGCTGCGCACGAGCGGGCCGAAGTTTATCACACCGGTTCGTGGCAGGCCGCGTTGGTTGAGCAAAAAGGTCGTGGTAAAGGTCGGGTCAAGCCGCCGGAAGCGTTAAGTCGCGAGGAGGTTGCGCGTGAATTCGAGGCTTATCCCTTTCGGCAACAGTTGCTAGACGATGAGCAAAAAGCCTTGGCGCACTATCAGAGGCTTTTGGAATTGAAAGGCGATTTTAACTTCCAGCTTACCGATAATATCGCCATTGAACATACTGACATCCGGATGCTGGCCAATGATTTGAAAACCCAAATCGCGGAACGGATACCCGATGGTGAAGAACGCCGCATGGCTCTTTTAGAATTGGATCGCGAGCTGGCGGATATAATAAGCCTCATGCCGGACGAGCAGCTGGGCCGACGCTTCGAAGCGATCGAGATTTATTTATTGCGCCGTTTGATTCACGCATCGGACACGGGTCATCTGGCCTCGGTCAACCATGGCACGCTGCGCGAGGATTTGCGTCCGGACATGGGATCCGTAGACGCCGTGGTCACTGCCGGCGGAGACGTCATCGATTTTCAGTTTAAAACTTTCAAATACGGCGTGAGCTCGTTGACGCGCGAAAAGCAGGCCGGCATCCACGAAATCGCGAGCTTGCGGCTGGAAGGTTCGGCCACGCACCTGGTTGTTTTGGAAGCCGAAGCCGTGCAGGAATCATACGAAAAATCTTTGCGTCAGGGACGTGGCATGCAGACCAGCCGCGCAGACAAGTATGCGGCTTTGGAACCCATGGTCAGCCGGTTGAGCGAACAGGAGCGCCGCCGTCTGTTGTCATTGATTGGTTTGTCGGAAGATGATTTGGTCCGCGAACAGGAAGAGTTTGAGAATAAGGCTAAAGAGCGTGAAAAGTTTGAACAGGATTTAAAGCAAAGACGCGATGATGAAGAACGTCGCCTGCGGGAGGCAGACGAGCGGCTTGAAAACGAACGTCGCGAGGCGGAAACAGCAGAACGGGCCAGGGTCGAACTTGTTGAGCGTCAAAAACGCGAAGCTTCATTGGCTGCGCAGTTGGAGCGCGAGGTTGCGGCCAGGGATAAGGAGAAGCGGCAGCTCGAACGCCAACAGAAAAAAGCCGAAGAGGCGCGCCTGGCCGCTGAACGGGAACAAAAGATCAGGGAGGCTGAAGCAAGGGAAGCGGAAAAGCAGCGTCGCAAGCAGGAAAAACTTGCAAAAAAACAAGAAGCTCCAGATTGGCCGCCGAAAAATCTGGTCGGCGTGTGCAACTCCAAACTCTTGCAGGAGATGAGCTTGTTATCACCTGATTGGCAGGGCGATGCCACGCCGTTCTTGGCCGCGAAGAAACGTTTCTTCGAACTTTTCGCCAAACCCAAGCGCGGCGCGAGCCAGGGCCAGGAGACCGATAAGCCAAATGACTTGTTCAACAAGGCATTTCCAGGCAGAGCCAGCACCACCTCGCCAACGGACGAGGATAGGGGGCGCTGGTTAGAGTTGGGTATAAAATAAAAACGATCCGTTTGGATCGTCGAAGATTTTGTAGAGACGCCCTCGGAGGGCGTCTTCTTAATTATTTGCGTCCCGCATTTTCCCGTTCCCAGCGTTCCATGTTTTCCAGCACGCTTTGCGGGACCTTTAAGCCGTTCATGATGTAGGCTTTAGCTGCATTTCGATAAATGTTCACGCGTTTGACCGTGACCGTGACGCCGGTCTCGGCCGAGAGTCGGACTTCTATCTGGCCCGGACGCACGGCGATAACCGTGCCGCCTGCAAGCTCTGCGAGTTCGACTGCTAATTGAGTTGGTTTTTCAAGCTTCTCGCGCACGGTCGCGAGATCTATGACCTCAAGGAAAGGATCTGGGGGTTTGTTTTTGTCAGAATCCACCTTTACTGCCTATGCCACCCATTATACATAAACCGGCCGGGGCGTAAAGGGTCGCGGTCCGACGAGAAGGCGTTAGTTTTCTTGACCTTTCGTCGCTTGGTTGAGATTATGCGCCGTATTCTGGAGGCAGCAGGATGACAATGCAAAGGATCGGTATCATTTCCGCACCTTCGTCAACTTTGAACAAGCGACAGCCCACTCTTTCCCTGGATCTTAAGAAGATCGTGGCGCATCGCGGTTTGCTCTTCGTGACCAGCGACATGGACCAACTGAGTTCAGCACTGCGTGAGTTTTTAAAGTGCGGGGTGGACGTGATCGCCGTCAACGGCGGCGACGGCACTATCAGCCGCGTCATTACCGGTGCGCATGGCATCTGGCCGGTCGGAACTTTGCCTGCTTTCGTGCCTTTGCGCGGCGGCAACTTCAACAACCTGGCCGAAAACCTGGGCATTAAAGGTCATCCGACCCAGGTGCTCGAGCGTTTGCTGAACGTTTTGGACACGTCGGAAAACAGAAGCGTCAGGGGACTGTACTCTTTGGACGTGGATGGCCAGATCGGCTTTCTTTTTTCCAACGGATCGGCCAGCCGCTTCCTGGAATTCTTTTACCGCCAAAAAGGCGGGCGATTAAAATGCGCGGCCACGCTGTTCGCCATCCACGCCGGATCGCGTTTCAGCAAGACTGCGGAATTCTGGAAAATGGTCCAGGCTGATCCGACCGTAGTGGAAACTGAAAAAGGGGTCGTGTACGCCAAGCCGTGCCTGTCCGTGTTTTGTTCGACATTCCAGCATGCGCCGTACGGTGCCAAACTGTTCCCTGTTACCGGGCCTGATTGTCGGGCGTTTCAGTGCATGGCTTTCGAATGCCAGGCTAAAGACGTGCTCGTCAAAGGTATTCTCGAAGCATGCCTGCGTCCTTCAAGATCTCCGCACAGAACCTCTTTCTGCTTGCGCGAGGCGGCCATAACAAGTCAGGGTAACCGTCCGTATTCGCTGGACGGCGAGCTGATTGTTCCCGACGGCGAAAAAGTCACGGTCAAGCTGGGCCCCAAACTCAAGTTTCTGGCCGTTTGATGCTTGTCGCAAATCTTTTCAACGAAGCCGCTCGGCTTCGTTTTTGTTTAACGTAAACACCCTCTTAAAGAAATTTTCTTCGGTGGATGGGTTTATCTATTAAAACAACCAGGCGGCCACGGTTGCGACAATGCCCAGGGTGAATACGGTTATCGCGAGATGAGCGAAACGTTTTTTAAACTGCAATGAATACTTAACGATATTGAATGTCTCTTTAGCGTATTCTTCCACCGTCAAATCGACTCTGGACGACACTTTGCTTATCTCTTTTACAAAATCTTTTTGGGTAAAGCGCGTGATGTAGGTGTGATAAAACACGCTGGGAATTTGTCCGTGCCGCGAAAGATAGCGCGGCGGTTTGATGGCCATCAGGGCAAAGACGATCGAAAGCAAGGCCGTGCCTACAAGCACCGGCGTGACCAGCGGATGGTCGACGGTACTGGCCTTGTTGATGGCAAACGCGATGGCTGCGCCCGACAAGCCGATGACGATGTTGGCGCGCGTTTCTATCTGCCGCACCAGGTCGGTCTGCTTGCGCATCAAATCCGCGCAAAACCGCAGCTTGTCGCCCGTGCGCATGGCCAGACTCTCATCTATTTCTTTCGCTTTGGGTGGCATAAGTGTTGAGGGTAGTATAGCACGGGCATTACATGCACCTAATAACGTGGTTTTGCCCAAGGAAGAAAAAAAGAAATCGAGGGCGGTCTGACGCTCTAAAAATAAAACCGAGCCAACTGGCTCGGTTTTCGTAAATGGATTTATTCAGTCCAGCCCTTGGCCCACGCCATGCCTTTGCCGCCCGTCCCGTCGTTTTGCGACCACGTTGCCGGATCAGAGTCGACTATGGTGTACGAACCGGCCGGTAAGTCGACGTTTGGCGTAATTATCCAGTAAGCGTTTGGCACGCCGCCTTGCCCGAGCGCCGATGCAGCTTGCCACGGTCCGTATGTATTGCCGCTCTCGTCCTTCAGACCGATGGTCCCCGGGTCTTTGCCCTTGCCGTAATTCCAATGGTAATCCGTCAATTCTGATATATGGGTTTTATTGTCGAATTTGATCGTGGTCGGCGTGCCGTTGTTGTCCACGCCGTTGATGTTGCCGTTGTTGAACAACTCGACAGCGACTTTGGAAGTCGTGGTCGCGGAAGTGTCTTCGTACTTCAACACTTCTCCGGTCTGGTCGTTTCCCGCGGGTTGTGCGGCCTTCGTAGGCGGCACTTCTGCCGCAGGTTGTTGCTTCTGCCGCTCTTCATCTATCCGCATGTCGCTCAATGATACTTCGTTTCCCTTGCTGTCTTGCACAAAAATTTTGTTGGCAGGCGTGTTCGGATGGTTTCTCGCGTAGTTTTCCGCGTCTTGGCGCGAGTTCACGTATTTTTCGTCGCAACCGATTAATGGGATCGCGACCAGCAAAACGCCGAGGCAGATAAGAACGCGTTTGATAGGAAGACTTGATGACATAATTGT
>Ga0315281_10009915_pt1 | contig 13181 bp, 8 predicted proteins | sample YL17G07_0_MG_FD_204540 | JGI IMG/M metagenome (GOLD analysis project Ga0315281, IMG submission 204540) | Sediment microbial communities from Yellowstone Lake, YNP, Wyoming, USA - YL17G07_0 | ecosystem: Environmental > Aquatic > Freshwater > Lake > Sediment | place: USA: Wyoming | collected... | reverse complement strand
TTCGCCGCGAGGGCGCCGCCGGCGATCGCGCCGAGGCCGTCGGCCGGCGGGGCGCTCATCGTGACCAGTTCGCTCGCGCCGCGCAGCACGAAGTCCGCCGCGACGGCAAGGCTCGAGTCACTTGTGGCGCTCATGGTCACCTCCGGAAGGACGCGGCGGGGATCCCGCCGCGCGACGATGCCGCGACGCGGCAAGGATATACCCCGGCACGCCCGCGCGGACCGCGGCGCAGCAGAGACGGCCCCGCGCAAGACGACGGGCCGGGGCTGCCTGCGCAGCCCCGGCCCGTCGTGTCTCTTGCTTCGCGAAGCGCTCGCCGCGGCGGCGGGTTACTACTTGGTGTACGGACCCAGCGGCAGGACCACGCGACCATAGAGCTCGTTCCAGACCTGTGCGATGGAACCGTATATGGCCGTGAGGGCCACGAAGATGCCTTCCCAGCCGGCGATATGGCCCCACGTGACGCCGGAGACGCCGAGGAACGTTTCGGCGCTCGCGCCGCCGCCCGCCCAATCGCGGAAAGCCAGAAGCACGAACAGGATAGTGAGAGTGAGGAAGACAGCCTGCAGAGAGCGGTTGATGCGCAGCGTGGCCACGAACATGAGGCCGGTGAACACGCCCCACGCCATGAGGTAGTACCCCATCGCCGTCTCGCTGGGCGCGTCGATGCCCATCCACTTGGGGAAGGCGATGAGGCCCACGAGGGTCAGCCAGAACAGGCCGTACGACAGGAACGCGGTCATGCCGAAGGTGCTGTTCTTCCTCCACTCCATGATGCCGGCGATGACCTGGGCGATGCCGCCGTAGAACACGCCCATGGCAAGGATCATGGTGTTCATCTCGTAGATGCCGGCGTTGTGGATGTTCAGCAGCAGGGTGGTCATGCCGAACGCCATGAGCCCGAGCGGGCCCGGGTTGGCCGTGGCATCGCGCAGCGTGGCGGTGATCGTTCCGCGCTCGCCCATCGGGCCCGTGCCCCGGCCCGGTATCGTCAACGACTTTTCGTCAGCCATCTATCGAAGCCTCCACTCTCGGTGAACGTGTCGCAAGGACAGACGCACGCGGACGCGCTCGCGGCCGCGGCACAAACCTGCGAAGTTGTATCACGAAACCGGCGCGCCTTCTACCGCCCCGCCGCGCCCGAACGGAGCGTTTCACCAGCCCGCGCGCGCCACCGCGGCACACGCGCCTGCACCGGCGCATCGTCCCTTGGAGTACGAGCGCGCGAAGGCCGCGGACGACTATAATGGCCGCCGACGCGCAGCTCGCCACGAAGGAGTCCCGCAGACCTCGTGCTGGAACCACCGGTCCCCATAGTCGATCCGGCTCGCCGGCGCCGCATCACGCTGGCGGTCGCGCTCATCCTTCTGATCTCGGCCGCGCTGCGCCTGTGGCAGGTGGCCACTCCGGCCGAGTACATGTTCGACGAGGTGTACTACGCCAAGGACGCCAAGGCCATCGTCGACGGCCGCGTCGGTCCCAAGGCCCCGCTGCGCTGGGAGGCCGGCGACGAGGTGTCGTGGCCGCACCCGGAGATGGGCAAGTTCGCCATCGCGGCCGGCATCGTGCTCTTCGGCGACCGCGCCTTCGGCTGGCGCCTCCCCGCCATCATCGCCGGCCTCGTGATGCTGGCCTGCGTCTACCCGCTGGCGCGCCGCCTCGGCCTGCCACCTCCGTGGGCGCTGGTCGCCCTCGTGTTCGCCGCCGCCGACACACTCGGCATCGCGCAATCGCGCATCGCCACGCTCGACGTGTTCGTCGGCGCGTGGACCGTGCTCTGCATCCTGCTCGCGCTGCGCTACGCCCAGGACGGGCGCCGGAAGCGCTGGCTGGTGCTCTGCGCCGCCGCGGGCGGCATGGCCGTCGCCACCAAGTGGTCGGGCGGCCTTGCTCTCGTCGCGGCGGCCGTCCTCATCTTCCTCGCCTGGCTGCGCGACAGGGAGCCCGCCCCGGAGGGCGCGCCAGCGGAGCCCGTCAATCTGCTCGGGGACGTGCCCACGGCACGGCCCACCTTCGCGCGCGCGCTTCCCGGCGCCCTGCTCATCGTCGCCCTGTTCGTCCTCGTCCCGGCCGCGTTGTACTTCTTCAGCTACGTGCAGTATTTCACCAGCGGCCACACGCTCGCCGACTGGTGGGAGCTCCAGCGCCAAGCCCTGTTCTTCAGCCTCCACCTCAAGGCCACCCACACCTACGCCTCCGCCGCCCCTACCTGGATCGTCGACTACCGGCCCGTGTGGTACTACTTCGACGGGGCGAAGACGTACCGCGGCGTGATCGCCATGGGCAACCCCTTCCTCTGGTGGGTCGCGACCGTCGGGCTCTTCGCCGCCCCGATCCTCGCCATCCTGCGGCGGACGACACTCCTGCTGCCGGCAGCGATCATCGTGGTCGTGCTCTACCTGCCCTGGTTTGCGACCACCAGGACCTCCTTCCTCTACTACATGACGCCGGTCGCGCCGTTTCTGGCCATCCTGGCGGCCGCGGCGCTCGTGGCCTTCGCCGGCAGCGCCCGCCTGCCGCGGCGCGGCATCCTCGTGATGGCCGTGACGGCCTTGGCCACGGCCGTACTCTGGGATCCGGTGGGCAGGCTCGCCGTCCGGGTCTTCAGGCAGCTGCCCCAGCCGGTGGACAGGCTCGCCGTCCGGGTCTTCTGGGAGCTGCCCCAGCGCGTGATCTCGGCCTTCGGCTGGGTCGGGGTCGGAGTGGGCATCTTCCTGGTGCTGCTCGTGATCATCGTCGCGGTCCCCCGGCGGACTTGGGGCTGGCGCCCGGTGGTGAGCATGGTGCTGGCCGGCGCGATCGTCGGCATCGCCGTAGCGTTCCTGCCGATCGTGCTCAACATCCCGATCAGCCCCGGGCACTGGTCCCACATCATGTGGTTCCCCAGCTGGATCTGACGGGCCGCACGGCCATGGACGTCGATCACTCGGCTTCCGGGGAACGCGGCGACGGACGGCCGCCCGTCCCCTCCCTGCTGCCTGTCTATCTGGCGCACGCAACGACGCACCTGTACATCGGCCTCTTCCCCGCCGTCCTGTTCATGCTGCGCGAGGAGTTCTCGGCCAGCTACGGCACGCTCGGGGCGGTGTTCACCGCGGCGATGCTCGCCTATGGCCTCCTGTCGCTGCCCACCGGGCTGATCCTGAACCGTGTGTCGCCGCTGCTCGTGGTGCGCCTCGTGCTCGTCGGCGGCGCGGCCGCCTGCCTCGCCATCGCTCTGGCTCCCAACGAGATCGCCTTCGCGGTGGCCCTGGTGGCGCTCGGGATGGCGTGCGGGCCCTACCACACCGCGGGGCTCACGCTGGTCTCGCGGGTCAGCGGTAACGATGCCAAACGACTCGGGCATCACGGCATGGTCGGCAACCTCGGTCTGGCGCTGGCCCCCACCTTCGGCGCCCTGCTGGCCTGGAGCGTGTCGTGGCGCCTGCCCTTCGCCGTGGCCGCGGTGGTCGGGCTCGGCGTGGCGGCGCTGAGCCTGCGGATGCCGCGACTGGTCGACCCCGGTCTCTCGAGCGGCCCGGAGGGCGACCCGGCGGCCGGCGCCGCGACGATCGCGGCGCAGGTGGAGGTCCGCGAAGGTGCCGTCGGCGGGGACGTCGATGACCCGTCCGCGAACGCCGGCGGCGCCGCAGCGGGGTCGGGCGAGGCGCCGTCCCGGGCCCCGTCGACCAATCTCACGGCGCTCGTCCTCGTGTACGCCATCACGATCGCCCTGGGCTTCATCTACCGGGGCTTCGCCACGTACCTGCCGGCGCTGGCCGCGGCCCGCACCGAGGTGCTGCCGGCCACCGCCGTGCTCCGCGGCGGCATCCTCGCCTCGCTTGTCTACCTCGTCGGCTTCTTCGGCCAGTGGTGGGGCGGTCATCTGGGCGGCCGGCGGCACGCGGAGACGCTCTACGCGGTGCTGCTCGGCGTCACCGCCCTTCTGCTGGCCGGCACCTTCTTCGCCGTGGAGTGGTGGCTGCTCGTGTTCCTCGCCGTGACCAGCTTCGTCCACTTCACCACCCAGCCGATGGACAACGTGTTCACGGGCCGTTACACGTCGCTCGGGCACCGCAGTCTCGGCTACGGCACCAGCTTCGCGCTCTCGTTCGGGCTGGGCTCCTTCGCGGCGCTCGCCGGCGGCGTCATCGCCGATGCCGCCGGCGACCGCCTGCAGTACGTGTGGCTCATGTTGGCCGCGGTGGCCGGCCTCGCGACGGTCTGCGCCGTCGCGTTGGCCGTGCTCGCCCGCAGGCTCCGGCGGCGCTCCACCCCCATCGCGTAGGCGCCGGCGCAGGCCGGCTCTAGCCTATGACCGCCGCCATGATCGCCTTCTGCGCGTGCAGCCGGTTCTCGGCCTGGTCGAACACCACCGAGTTGGGCGAGTACAGCACCTCTTCGGTGATCTCCTCGCCCCAGTGCGCCGGCAGGCAGTGCATGACCTTGACCTGCGGCCCGGCGCGCCGCACGAGGTCCATGTCGACCTGATAGGCCGTAAGCGCGGCCAGGCGCATGTCGTGCTCCGTCTCCTGGCCCATGCTCGTGAAGGTGTCGGTGTAGATGACGTCGGCGCCCTGCACGGCCTTCTGCAGGTCGCTGGTGAGCTCGATGGTCGCGCCGGTCTCCGCCGCGTCCGCCTGGGCGCGGGCGACGATGTCCATGTCGGGCCCGTAACCATCGGGCGTGCAGATCACGATGCGCATGCCCGTCTTGGCGCCGACCTCGGCCAGCGAGTGCGCGACGTTGTTGCCGTCGCCGGAGTACACGAGCTTCACGCCCTCGAGCCTGCCGCAGTGCTCGCGGATGGTGAGCGCGTCGGCCATGCCCTGGCACGGGTGATGCGTGTCGGTGAGGCCGTTGATCACGGGGATCTGGCCGTACTTCGCGAGATCGTCGACGTCCTTCTGGGCGAAGGTGCGGATCATGATGCAGTCGACGTAGCGGCTCATCACGTTGGCGGTGTCCTTGATGGTCTCGCCGACGCGCAGCTGGATGTCGTTGGCGCTCAGGAACATGGGCTGGGCGCCGAGCTGCTCGATGCCGATCTCGAAGCTCACTCGGGTGCGCGTGCTGGTCTTCATGAAGATCATCGCCACGGCGCGGCCGGCGAGCACGGCGTGCGGCTCGCGGCGCTTCTGCGCCGCCTTAAGCTCGGTGGCGAGGTCGAGCAGCGCGACCACTTCCGCCGGCGAGAAGTCGTGGATGGTGAGGAAGCTGCGGCCCGTGAGGTCCAGCTCGGAGATGCGCTCGTGGAACTGCTGCGTGGTCATGGGATCCCCCTCGAAGCGACGATTGACTGTAGACAGTGTACCGCCGCCGGAGGCGGCGCAGCGACGGCCGGCGAAGCCGCGGCGCGGATCGGACGCAGCGTGTTCGATCCCCGCCGGGTCACCTTCGGGCTACGGTATCAGGTGAACTTGCGCTCGCGGAGGATGTCTTCGAGGGTCGGGCTGCCGATCTCCTGCAGGTCGTACTTGACCTGCACGGCCGGCAGCTTGATGTTGACGATGCGGCGCAGGTCCATAGGCGTGCCGATGACGACCACGTCGGCGCCGGAGGCGTTGATGGTCGTCTCCAGGTCCTTGAGCTGCTGCTCCGAGTAGCCCATGGCCGGCAGCAGCACGCCGACGCCCGGGTACTTCTCGAAGGTCGCCTTGATCTCGCCGACGGCGAACGGCCGCGGGTCGATGAACTCGGCGGCGCCGAGCTGCTTGGCGGCCACGGTGCCGGCGCCGTACTTCATCTCGCCGTGCGTGAGCGTGGGGCCGTCCTCGACCACGAGGACCTTCTTGCCCTGCACGAGCTCGGGCTTGTCGACGGTGACCGGCGAGGCGCCCATGATGATGCGCGCCGTGGGATTGACCGAGCGCACGGCGGCCAGCTCGGCCTCGATGCCGGCACGGTCGGCGGTGTCGATCTTGTTGAGCACGACGACGTCGGCGAGACGGATGTTGACCTCGCCGGGGTAGTACACGAGGCCGTCGCCGGGGCGGTGCGGGTCGGCGACGGTGATGTACAGGTCGGCCTTGTAGAAGCTGAAGTCGTTGTTGCCGCCGTCCCAGAGGATGACGTCGGCTTCCTTCTCGGCCTCGCGCACGATGGCCTCGTAGTCGACGCCGGCGTAGATCACGTTGCCGGCTACGACGTGCGGTTCGTACTCTTCCATCTCTTCGATGGTGCACTCGTGCTTGGCGAGGTCCTCGACGGTGGCGAAGCGCTGCACGCGCTGCTTGACGAGGTCGCCGTATGGCATGGGGTGACGGATGCTGACGACCTTCTTGCCGGCCTCGCGCAGCGTGGTCTGGATCTTGCGCGTGGTCTGGCTCTTGCCGGCGCCGGTGCGCACGGCGCAGACGGCGATCAGCGGCTTGGTGCTCTTGACCATCGTCTCCCCGGGGCCCATGAGGCGGAAGTCGGCGCCCAGAGCGTTCACCTGCGCCGACTTGTGCATCACGTACTCGTACTTGACGTCCGAGTAGGCGAACACGACCTGCTCGACGCCGTGCTTCTTCACGAGCTCGGGCATCTCGGACTCGTCGTAGATGCGGATGCCATCGGGGTAGAGCTTGCCGGCGAGCTCCGCTGGGTACTTGCGGTCGTTGATGTACGGGATCTGGGTGGCGGTGAACGCCACGATCTCGTAGGCCTCGTTGTCGCGGAAGTACGTGTTGAAGTTGTGGAAGTCGCGACCGGCGGCCCCCATGATCAGGACTTTCGTTCTGTCTGCCATGCTCACTCCTCTGGTTGCAGGTCCCTCCGCGCCACGATCCTTGTGTCAGGCCGGCGGAGTGAACACCTTGTGGACATACGGTGACGTGAAAAGCTGCAGCGTCGCAGCGTAGTTGGGCACGAAGCTGAGGGGCTCGCCGAGGACCGGCGGCCGCGGGAGGTCCTCGACGTCGAGGATGAGGTGGTCGCTGGAGGCGCCGAGGACCCGGATGCGCGGGTCGACGGGCCGCAAGCCTTCGGGCGGCGCGTCCTGGCGCCCCAGGGCGCAGATCGCGCGCCGCCGCTCGCCTCTGTCGGTGAAGGTGGGCCGGTTACCAAAGGCGTCCTGGGCGCTGGTCCCGATGGGCAAGGACGGCTTGACCCGGCACTCGATCACCGGCGCCGAGACGGTGACGGCGTCGAGGTGCAGATCGAGCGTGGGCTCGCGGGTGAGCGTGTCGACGCCCAGCAGGATGGTCTCGCCGATGCGCAATGTGTTGACGGCGGCCGGCATGCGGCCGCGGGTGACCATGCCGATGGAGCCCGAGTTGCCGCCCGAGACGTAGCGCAGCCGGCGGCCCGTCAGGCGCTCGACGTCGGCGGCCAGCGCCGCAAGCCTGCCGAGGTTGTCCTCGTCGGGCACGATGGCGCCGTAGCAGGTGAGGTTGACGCCGACACCGACGAGGTCGACGTGGCGGAGCGGCTCGACGGCGGCGACGAAGGCCGGCAGATCGGCCGGCATCATGCCCTCGCGCAGATCGCCGAGGTCGACCATGGCGACGATGCCGTGCCGGCGGCTCTGCCGGCCGGCGGCCCGGTCCAGGGCGACGACGGTCTCGAGCTCGCTCTCGAGCGAGATCTCGGTGAGGCGGACGGCTTCGCCGGCGAGCTCGGGGACCGGTGCCCTGAGCAGCCAGATGGGCGCCGTGACGCCGGCGGCGCGCAGCCGCTCGGCGTTCTCCAGGCGGGACTCGCCCAGCGCGACCGCGCCGCCGGCCAGCATTGCGGCGCCCACCTCCGGGCTGCCGCAGGTGACCTTGGTGACGGCGACCACGTCGATGCCGGGCAGGTGAGTGACGACGCGCTCAGCGTTGTCGCGGACCTTCTTCAGATCGAGGGTGACGATGGCCTTGGTCAGTGTGTCCCTCCTGTGCATAAGACCTATACACGAGGTTATACGGGGACGTTCATGGACGCAAGCGTTCACATTTCTTCACCGGCCTTGGCGGGGCTTCGCCCGCTTCCCAGCTAATCCTCAGAATCGGCCGCTAGCATCGACCGCGACTCCATCAGAGGAGTCCCGGCGCCGCCGCCCGGCGCTCGGGCCCGCCACCCCGTGAGGAGAGACGGACCATCATGAACAAGACGCTCGTCAACTACTGGGTCGATATGGTCACCGGCCTGGCCTTTCTGATCTGCGCCGTCACCGGTATCGTGTTCCTGTTCCCCGGGACCGTGCACACCGCCATCGGCGCCACGCCGACCATCCTCCTGGCTCCAGCCACCTGGTGGCACAGCGTCCACGATTGGACCGGCGTCGTGATGGTCGCGGGCACCGCTGTGCATCTCGCCCTGCACGCCAAGTGGATCACCACGATGACGCGCAGGACGTTCGGCTCGCCGACCAAGGCAGAACCTGCACACGTCGGGCAGCCGAGCCGCACCGCGCAGCCCGCGCGCGCCGCGGGCGCGGCATCGTGGGTGGCCGCGGGCACGGCCGCGGTGGCGACTGCGTCGCCAGAGATCGGCGCCGGGGCGCCAGCCCATCGGACCGTGGCCGCAGCCGACGCCGTGGCGGCAGCATCCCTGCGGCGCTTGGAGGCCCTTCGCGCCGAGCGCCTTCGCGAGCGCGAGCAGCGGATCTCGCGTCGTCGTCTCCTCACCGGCGCGGCCGCGGTCGGCGGCATGGCCCTGCTCGCCGGCGTGGGCCTCGTCGGCCGCGACGCCGTGAGCGGAGCGAGCACCCGCCTGCGCGACGACGGCTGGACCGGCGGCGGCCAGGGCCAGTCGGGAGCCGGCACGTCCGGTGGAGGCACCTCGGATGGCAGCGGGAGCAGCGCCCAGAACGGCTCGTCCCGCGGCTCGACCACGACCACGACCGTGTCGGTGAACCAGTCCGCCTGCGTCGCCTGCGGCCGCTGCCTGCAGGTGTGCCCGCGCGGCGTCTTCGACTGGAGCAGCGCCGGTCGTGCAGAGGCCACCAACGCCGACGCCTGCATCCGCTGCGACAGATGCCTGCAGGTGTGCCCAGCCGGCGCCATCACTATCAGCGCGTAGGCGAAGGCGGGCGGGGCGGCCCTTCCGACCTCCCCGTCCGCCTTCGCGTCCGCCCTACTTCACCTTGAGCGTGGCCCTGCCGACCACGCTCTGGCTGTTGCCGGCGAGGTCGCTCGCGTAGACGTAGATCCGGTAGGTGCCCTTCTTCAGCGAGCAGGTGAACTTCCAGCTCCACCAGTGGTTGGCGTCCTGCCAGCCCTTCGAGCTGATGCTCTTCTTCGTCGTGCCGGTGGTCGTCTTGACCTTGGCCGTGAACTTGACGCTGGGGCTCACGTTGTCGCCGACGGCGAGCTTGACGACGGCGAGGCCACCGCGTCTCGCGCTGGCGGACTTCGCCCGGCAGACCGGCCCCACCACGTCGATCTTCACTTCGAGACTCTGCACGGCCTCCACGTTGCCGGCGCGATCGGCCGACCGGTACCAGAGCGTGTGGGCGCCGTCGCTGTCGACGTAGGCGTTCGCCCCTTGCGTCCACGCCTCGTCGTCCAAGCGGTACTCGGTGTACGCGACGCCGCTCGCGGTCGCGCCGAGGTCGGCGGCGATGAAGGTCACCTGCACCGGCGAGCTGTGCCAGAAGTCGTCGTACCCGACGGCGACCGTGTGCGGCGGCGTCGTGTCGCCGCCGGGCGTCGGTGTGGGCGTCGGTGTGGGCGTCGGTATGGGCGTCGGTGTGGGCGAAGGTGTGGGCGTGGCATCGGGCACCAGCGCGACGTCCCGCGTCGTGGTCCCCCCCGCCGTGATGACCACGCCGCTGAGGGTCTGCGCGACGTAGCCGCTCTTCGAGTATGTGACGCTGTACGCGCCCGGCGAGATCCCCGCGACCGTGTACGCGCCGTTGCCGGCGGTGGTCACCGGAGCCAGGCCGCCGACCGCTACCGACACGCCGGCCAAGGCCGCCGCGCCTGTGGTGACCGTGCCGACGAGCGTTCCCGTCACAGGACCGGCGCCGGGGTAGATCCAGGTGATGCCCGCGAGGTCATCGGCGGCGAGCTCACGTTTCTGCTGGTTCACGCTTGCGTAGCCGTACATCACCTTGCCCGCGTCGCCGCCCATGTACTGGTCGAGGAGCCTGAGCCAATGCCCTGTCTCGTGCATGGCGATGCTCTGCACGTCCATGGTGTTCAATCCGGGCGAGCCGTCACCCCACGCGAACGCGTTGCTGAACTGGATGTCGCACTGCGTGACGTAGCCGCCGCCGCTGATGTAGGACTGCGCCCACGCGATCACGCCGTCGGCCAAGCCGTCTGCCCAGGAGATGACGTTGAGGCCGTCGTTGGCGAAGCCGGCGCTCGTCGTGCCGCCATCAGAGAAGACAAAGGCGGAGCCGGCGGCGTTCCACACGCTCGCGCCGGCGTCAACAAGGCTCTCGCGCACCACGCTGTCGATGCTCGGCGCGTTCACGTAGTAGGTCAGGCCGGGGCTCGACCACTTGGCCCCTCCGTACCCGAAGGTGATGTGGAAGTCGTAGCCGTTGGACTCGACGGAGCTCGCTGTCGTGACGACCACCGGTCCGGAGCCCGCCGACGCGGAGTAGCTGTCGATGATGCCGGTCGGCACCTCGCAGCTGATGGCGGTGTCGGACCACGACGCGATGGCGCTCGTGCTGATGCGTGCGACACCTTTGCGGCCGTACGAGAACTCGACGTTGCCCGGCGTCGCCCCGAACCCGGAGCCGCCGATGGTCACGTAGCTGTGCGTGCCCGCGGAGGCTTCGCCGGGGGTGATGGTCGTGATCGCCGGGCCGCCCTCGCCGAGCGCCGGCGCGCCTCGACGGAGCGCGTCGGGCGCGGCGCCCGACGGCGCGGGCGGCGCCGCTCCGATCGCGGCCCTGACGCGGCGGCCCAGAGATGCGGTGGTCTCGCCCGTCGCGACGACGCGGCCGTGGGCGACGCCGAGCTTGCCCTGGAAACCGCCGATGACCCAGCCCCTCGTGTCGACGAACACGACGCAGGTCTCACCGACCCGGAACGACGCCATGCCGTCCACCACGACGCGCGTCCCGTCGGGAAGCACGCCGCCGGGCACATACACGGTCAGGTAGCTCTCAGCAGGGCCCTTCAACGAACGGCCCACCCGCAGAGGCACGGCCGTTCGCACGCCCCACACGCTGTAGTGGACGCTCGTCGCGACGACGGTGCCCTGCACCACGGCGGTCGAGCGCCGCGACATCTGCTCGATAGACATCTTCTGCAGGGTCGTGGCGCGCGCGGGCGCCGGCCAGAGGACCATCACAAGGAGCAGCAGGCAGGAGCAAGCGAGGGCGCTGAGCGCCCATCCCAGGGCGGATGCGCGTGGCCCGCCAAGTGAGTTCGTGCTGACGAAACGGATAGGTATGGCTCCTCCCATCGACCAGCGGTGCGGGAACGACGCGGCGGCATCACTGCGACGGACGAACCGAGCATACCATCTGGCGCGGGCGGGGCGGCCCTTCCGGCCTCCCCGCCCGCCTTCGCGTCCGCCCTACTTCACCTTGAGCGTGGCCCTGCCGACCACGGTCTGGCTGTTGCCGGCGAGATCCTCACCGGTGACGACGATCCGGTAGGTGCCTTTGGCGAGGCGGCACGTGTACTTCGTCGACCACCAGCCGTCGTAGTTCTCGACGTAGTTCGACGACCAGCGCTTCTTGACGGCGCCCGATCTCGTGGTGATCGCCAGATACATCTTCACCTGAGCGCTTTGATCGTCGTAGACCCTGAGGTAGAGCTTGCACGTCTTGCCGCGCTTGACCGTGACGTTCTTCGCGGCGCACTCGGGACCCACAGTGTCTCCGCCGGGCGGCGAGGTGACGGAGTAGGTCACCGTGTAGCCGCCGGCGCCCGAGTAGGAATACACGTCGAGGTAGTAGGTGCCACTCTGCGTGGCCGCGTAGCTGAAGCTGCACGGATAGCTGGTGCCGAAGGCCACGGCCTCGTAGGGAGTATCGGCGTCCTTGACGCTCGCCGTAGCGGGCGCATAGAGGTACAGGCGAAAATCGCTGCCGAGCGGCCCAGTGATGCTCGCGGTCAGGGTCTGGCCGGTGCTGAGCACGAGGCGGAACACGTCGTCCCGGTCGGTGTCACGGGAGACGCTCCCGGTGAACGGAGACGACGGGATGGCCACCCCGGGGACGTCGTCGTCTGCGCCTGGCGTGGGCGTGGGTGTCGGCGTGGGCGTGGGTGTCGGCGTGGGCGTGGGCGTGGGTGTCGGCGTGGGCGTCGGGGTCGGGGTCGGACCCGACGCCGTGGCGTATGCCTTGAGGCACATGTTGGCCGTGCTATCCCAGCCGGTGAGGTCGCTCCAGTCGGAGCCGTTGCCGCTAGTGTAGCTCTGCCCAGGGGACGCGGTGGCCCCCGAGCTGTAGTCGGTCTCAACGTACTCGACCGTCAGCGGGAAGTTGTACCCGGGCGTCGTGAGCCTGACGGCGACGGCGAACTGCGAACCGCCGGAGACCGCCAGTGGAGCCGACAGCGGCACGGTATAGAAGCCCGGCGTGGTGAACGACCCCGACCCGAGCGCCCGAAGAGACGACAACGAGCTGCCCGCGTAGACCGTGTAGGTGGTGCCGGGCGCGACGGCAAAGAAACCGACGGCGCCGACGGACTGGCTGGCATGTGCGGTGAAGACGTTCGCCCCCCAGGCGGTGTCCCCCCCGTAGCCGAACGTGTTGACATCGCCGAGTGGGTCGTAGAGGTAGATGTCGCTGTAGTTGCTGGCGGGTTGCGCTCCGTCGAAGACCGCGTTCCTCGTGGCGGACGTGCCACAGTAGCGGTCGTAGTAGGAGGCCCACAAGTAGCCGCTCTGACCCCAGCCGGTGCCCCAACTGTTCTTTACGAGCCAGGCGCCGTTGCCCGGCGCCGGCGTGGCGAAGTTCGCGGCCGGGTAACCGTCGTCCCAGCCGACGATCGTGACGGCGTGATTGATGGCCGCGCTCCCGTTGTAGTAGAAGCCGCCTGTGGCGGCGAGATACGCGGAATCCTGCCAGCTTATGTTCGTGGCCACAGCTCCGTAGGTGGTCAGCGCGTACTTGACGTTGGACGTGTCGGTGGCGCTTGCGCCGCCGGGGATGTAGCGGATCTGCTGGACGTGCTTGACGGCGCTGAGACCGGGCGGCGTGAAGGAATCCCCGTAGGCGTCCTGACTCTCGTCGACCGGCCCGCTCCAGCGGATCAGGTAGGCGCTCGACTTCCAGTAGTTCCCGCCGTTGCCGTAGGGGTCGCCGCCGTTGTCGAAGCCCG
>Ga0315281_10009914_pt1 | contig 13183 bp, 10 predicted proteins | sample YL17G07_0_MG_FD_204540 | JGI IMG/M metagenome (GOLD analysis project Ga0315281, IMG submission 204540) | Sediment microbial communities from Yellowstone Lake, YNP, Wyoming, USA - YL17G07_0 | ecosystem: Environmental > Aquatic > Freshwater > Lake > Sediment | place: USA: Wyoming | collected... | reverse complement strand
GGTTGACCGAAATGAGCGCGATGAACATGAGAAGGCTTACAAAACCCGTCTCCGCCACGTCACCCGCCATTTTCATTATCCCTATCGGCCCTGCGATCTGGTCCGCCGGGATATCCCGCGTTATCAGTTTGGATATGGACCATACGGTCATAGCCGTTATGTTCCACGTCCACTCCAACCCCTTAACAAAAGCCACCGGCGGCGAATAGCGGGTGATGACCTGGCGTGGCGTAATACCTATCTGCCCGATCGTCACTTTTTTGCCCTCCAGGGTCTGGGCGTTCCTGCTTCGCGGGGTGACGGCTATCGCAAGCTTCTCGCCGGTCTGACGCGTGATGTCCACGGAAAGGCTTGTCCCGGCGGATTTCTGTATCTTCTCTACGACTTCCCTCCAGTCTTTGGCGGGCGCGCCGTTTATAGCCTCTATCTTGTCCCCGGATTTGAAGCCCGCAGTCAACGCAGGGGAGTCCGCCTGTATATCGCCGATCATCATGGAATTTTCCGGCAGGCCGACCATAGCCGCAAGCGTGATGATTAGAATGGCGAGGATCACGTTGAACACCGGCCCCGCCGCCACGACCATCAGCCGTTTCCAGACGGGTTGGCTTAGGAACGAGTCCTTGTCTAGCCCCCCCCCCTCCGGGTCGTCCCCGTAGAGTTTGACGTATCCGCCAAGCGGCACCCATGAGAGCATATACTCCGTGCCGCCCCGTTTTATGGCCGCGATCTTCGGGCCAAAGCCGATGGAAAATTTCTCGACACGCACAGCCATCAACCGAGCCGCCAGGAAGTGGCCCAGTTCGTGGGCGACAATAAGCCCGGCCAGCACAGCCACGGCGGATATCCCGAACGAGAGCCATCCGTATAGTTTTCCAAAACTCAAAGCATCCACTGCGGAGAAGAGAACGAAAGGACTTGTCACGCTACAACCTCATAAATGGCCAACGACTTTACTGCCCGCTTCCAGGAAGCTTTTGCATAGGCCGGACCGGTGTCCCCTGCGGCGGAGTGAATTTGAAGATCGAAGGGTCGGTCTCCACGCCACGTTCCGCGTTGAGGAATGTTATTTTGTTCCTGTTTCCCAGATGATCCACCATCATCAGCTCCATAATCGCGTATGTCGTCCCGTCCAATGTAAGGAGCATGCCTTTTACACCCGGCTGGGGCGACTTTGGCGTGAGCTTCAGCCTGACCACATTCTCCAGTTTATCCACTTTCGCCGGTTCAACCAAGTCTATCGTGAAAATATCCCGCAACGTCTTCTCTCCGGCCAGGAACAACGCCGGGGATTTTTCGTGCAAAAAACCTTTAATCTGGTCGTGATACGCCACGTTATCCTCCGGGTCGTACAGCCACAAGTCCGTCCCATCCGATAGCAACATCCTGCCCTTAGGCTCCGTATATCTCCACAACATCTTCGATGGCTTGAGGATGAAAACCGAACCGCGATACTCGGCGGTCCTGCCAAAACCTTTGCTCTCGAATATCTGGACGAAATCGGATTTCATGCTCTTTGTCTTATCGAAGGCGGCCTGGGCCCTGTCAACTATCTCGTCAAGTTTCCCGGCGGCGTAGGAGGGCTGGGCAAACGATATGAGACAGACGATAGCCAGGGCGATATCGGCCCACGCGGGTTTCGACAGGCCGGAGCGCAACGTCACAACACCAGCCCCTTCATCCGCAATAAGAATTTTTCCGGCGGAAGCGCCTGCCCACGCGCGATCATCGTAACGGCCTTCGGGTAAATGATGTGCTCCTGCGCCAGTATGCGCGCGCTCAGTAGCTCCACCGTGTCGCCGGGCAAAACCGGGACCGCCGACTGGATGATTATCGGGCCGGTGTCCACCCCTTCGTCCACGAAGTGGACTGTGCATCCGGTGATCTTCACGCCGTAGTCCAAAGCCTGTTTCTGTGCGTCCAGGCCGGGAAACGCGGGCAGAAGGGACGGATGGATGTTTATAACCTTTCCGGGAAAGCGGGAAAGGAACGAGGGAGAAATGACCCTCATGAAACCGGCCAGCGCAACCATATCCGCCCCGGATTCTTCCACGGCGTCGGCAACCGCCAGATTGAACGCCTCCCGCGACGCAAACGCTTTACGCTCGATGACGCGGGACGGTATGCCATGTTTTTTGGCGCGTTCCAGCGCGTAGGAGGCGGGATTGTCGCTGACCACCAGCGCCACCGTCCCGTCCATTTCGCCCCTCTCTCCCGCGTCCACGAGCGCCTGCAGGTTTGAGCCTCTTCCAGAGGCCAGCACGGCGAGCCTGCGGGGGTTGATTACCGTTGCGCTCACTTCACCGGTTGCGGGCCATTGAGCCGCTCGCTGATTTTTTTAATGAGCGCGATATTCTGCGTATGGCCGCTTTTCCTCGCGGTAATCTTGGCGCGGATGGGCCTGCCGAGCAGGTACAGGTCGCCGATAAGGTCGAGTATCTTGTGCCGGGCCGGTTCGTCCGTAAACCGCAGGTCTGTGTTGACGATCTTCTCGTCGTCTATCAGCACGAAGTTGGACAGCTTGCCGCCTCCCCCAAGGCCGGCCTCTTCAAGCTTTTTTACATCCCGCAGAAAACCGAACGTGCGGGCCGGGGCTATGGTCTGCTTGTAATGCTCGCCGGACTGGTGGACATACTCGTATTCCTGCACGCCGATGGGCGCAGGATAGTCCAGGTAATAGTGGATGGAGAATATGGGCGAAGGCTCCACCCGGATCGATGGCCCATCCGCATCGTCCCCAACGCTGACCGGCTCGTCAACGGTTATCTCCTCGATAAGCCCGTCCTGATCCTCTATCCCGCTGTCTTCTATAATCTGGCAGAAATCCAGGGCCGAACCGTCCATTATGGGCGCCTCGTCGCCGATTTTTATAAGCAGGTTGGTTATCCTGTAGCTGTGCAGGGCGGACATTATGTGCTCTATCGTCTTTATGGTCACGCTCCCGTTGGACAGGGTCGTGGCGTATTCAGTCGAGCGGACGTTCTCCAGAAGGGCGGGAACGCGCAGGCCGGTGCTTATGTCGCCGAAAACTATGCCGGAGTCAGGCGGCAGGGGGGAGAGTATCATGCCGGTCTTTATGCCGGAATGAAGGCCAAGCCCCCGTAGCACGACCGAGTTCTTTAGCGTCCTCTGCCTAAGTAGCTTCTGCCTTTCCCTGGCCTTGCCCTTTGCCGCCGGCCTTGAGGCGATCATGGAGCCGTGTCCATAAACCCGTATGCCGGCCTGGGAAGGGAAAGCGAGCGGGGTTGTCTCCCCTTCGATGGCGCGTTTTACGGCTTCAGAGGTCAGCGCCGCCCCATCGCAGATAGAGACTGCCCTGCTTACCGCCTCCTTTAGCTCCTTGACGTTCCCGCGCAACGACATGGAGACGAACCGCTCCATGGCCTTGTCTTCCACTATCTCCACGCTTTTGCCGTATTCCTCGCAAAATTCATCAACGAATTTCTCGACAAGCTCCGGGATGTCCCCCTTTCTCTCCCTCAGCGGGGATATCTCCAGCATGGCGGCCCCGGCAGACTTGAACGCCGCGAAAACATCCCCATCCAAAGTCAGGCCCCCCTTCACATCAAACGTGGCCATTATCCGGGTCCCGTTCGAACCTGCGCCCGATTCCTGGCTGACGGATTTGACCAGACCGGCCAGCGTCCCGGAAAGTTCTGGAGCCAGCTCGTTAAGCTTTTCAAAAAGTATTGCGCCGGGCGGCTCCTGCTCGTCTTTTGGCTCTTGGGGGCCGGATGTCCCCACAAGCCCCAGGCCGCGTCTCAAGTCCTCTATATCCGCCTTCGAAAGCGACCCGCATACCACCTCCGCAAACGGCCGGTCGCTCCTGTCCGAAAGGGCGTGTATGATGCGGGCGGCGAACCTTTTGCCCAGGCCCTCCTCGCCAGCGAGCAACACAGGCCCCGTCCCCAGCGCCAAGTCACGGATCATCCTGCGCGTCTCCGCCGCCCCACGCGACGAGCCGATAAACCTGTCGAGCATGGCCGACTGCCGCAGGATGAGCGTGTTCTTTTTCGAGCGCAACCGCCTGCTCCGCAGGGCTTTGCCAACGGCGCGCAGGATGGACTCTAGCGAAAAAGGTTTTTCTATAAAATCGAACGCGCCAAGCTTGGTGGCTTTCACTGCGGTTTCTATGGCCCCGTGGCCGCTCATCATGACGACCTCTGCGTCCGACTCCATGTTCTTTAGTATCTTCAGCGTCTGCAGGCCGTCAAGGCCGGGCATCCAGATGTCCAACAGCACCAGGTCCGGCGAGTTTGACTGGATCATGCGCAGGGCCGTCTCCCCGTCCGGGGCGCAGTCCACCTCATAACCCTCGTCGGTGAGGATGTCCTTTACGGCGGCCCGTATGTTCTCCTCGTCGTCTACAATGACGATCCGGCCTTTGTTCACCGCCATTTTTTTCGCAGTGTCATTTGTGTGTCGCGGCATAGTCTTTTGAGTTTAGCGCTATTCAAGCGGCAATTCGATGGAGAAGACCGCGCCCTTGGGTTTGTTGGCCGCCACGGTGATCGTCCCGCCATGATCTTCCACCACACGGGTGACGATGGCAAGCCCAAGCCCCGACCCGCCCGGCTTGGTGGAGAAATAGGGGGTGAATATCCGTCTTTTAAGGTCGTCTATCACGCCCTCGCCGGTGTCGGCCACCTCAATGAGCGCGCGGCCTTTTTCCTTGATGGCGCGGGTGCGCACGGTGACCGACCCTTCGCCGTCCATCGCATCCATGGCGTTCTCGAAAAGGTTGATGAGCACCCGCTTGATCTGCTCCGGGTCTATCTTGAGTAGCTTAATGGACGGGTCCAGCGACGTGTTGATGGTTATGCCCACCCGCGTGCCCGCATACAGCCGGAGCACATCCTGGATTATATCGTGGAGTACGGTTGGCTCCTTGCGCAGTTCAAACAGCGACAGGCGGGCGAGCCTGCCTCCGTCCGGCTGGGGCGCATCGGCCATCTTCGCCATGTTGGAGAATTTTTCCACAAGCCCCTTTAGCTCCTCCACCTCATGGATGATAGTGTTGGTCGCGTCGTCGAACACTTTGGGAAAGTCCTCGGTTTTTTGCTGGAATTTGCGTCTCATCCTCTGCACGTTAAGCTGTATCGGGGTGAGGGGGTTTTTGATCTCGTGAGCCAGCGCCCGCGCCATCTCGCGCAGGGCTATGGCCCTTTGCGCGAAGATCAAATCCGTAAGGTCGTCAAAGACCATGACCGACCCCATGTACCGCCCGTCGTGGCCGCGCAACATGGATACGCTGGCCTTCAGCGTCCTTCTCTGCCCCTTGAGGGTTGTTTCCAGCTCCCGCGCCATCGAGCGCTCGTCCCGCCCGGCCATATCCCGGATCATCTGGCGCATGGGCGCCGACAGGCTGGCTCCGAACACCTTGCGGTAATTTCTCCCGCGCGCCTCCTCGGCCGTCACGCCAAACATCCTGGCGGCGTAACCGTTTATGGTCGTCACGCCGCCGCCTTTGTTTATGGAGACGACGCCTCCGGCCACGTTATCGAGCACCGCCTCCATGTACTGGCCCCAGCGGTGCAATTCGATATTCGTCTCCATCAGGCTTTTATTGGCGCTCTCCAATTGCCCCTTGGAGCTTTTAAGGTCGTGCGTCATATTGTTAAACGCGTCTATCAACGCGCCAGCCTCGTCGTTGCGGGCGGGTGTGCTTATGCGGACGTCAAGGTTGCCGCGAGCGACCTCCTCGGCCGCCTCCGCAAGTGTCTTGAGTGGGACGGTGATGCCACGCGCGATGTAGAACCCTATCCATATCGAAGAAAAGACTATCACCAGGGAGACCAGCGCAAGCGTGACCTGGTAGGAGGTCTTGATAAGCTCCTTCTTCATCGCCAACTGCCGGTAGTCCTCAAAAGCCTTGGTTATGGAACGGGCGCGTTCTATCAGGTTTTTGGAGACCTCGCGCGCCACGACAACAACCCCTTTGACCTTGCCGTGCCCTTCCTCCGACGGCGCGGGGGCGATGGAAATGACAAGGTTTTTCCCGCCGGAGTCTTCCACCTCCGTCACCGCCTCGCCCAGCGCCACCTTGGCGAGGATGTCGGGCTTGTCCTCCAGGCTGAAGCTTAGCTCCGTCCCCGGCCTCACCGCTTCGCCAGACAGGGCGAACCCGTGGTCGTAAACCTGTAGCAGGTCAACGTTGTACTCCTGTAGTTTCTGGTAGAGGAGCCTTGTCAGCCCACGCGATGAGCCTGTGTCTATTTGGCCGCGCACATCCAGGAACGTGGTCAGGTACTCCGCCTTGGCGCGGGTGTCCCTCTCCGACTCGGAGTAAAGGCTTTCGGCCACCTGAAGCGAGTCGCGCAAGGTGCGCTCGATCCGGGCGTTGAGCCACTTGTCAACGGTATCCGCGATCAGCTCCGACGCGACGGCGAACATGAACAAGGCCGGGAGTAGCGTCATGATGAAAAACGCCGTGACCAGTTTCGTCTGGAGTTTGGATCCGGCTATGCCGCCCCTTCGCTCGAAGTAAAGCTTGAGCAGGTTGCGCGCGACAAGGAGCGCCATCACCACAAGTAGCAGGATCAGCAGGTTGAGGACAAGCGCGACGGCGAGGTTGTTGGAGACGGGCGAGTTTAGCCCGGTGTCCTGCATCATCAGCGACGCGAAGGTCATCAGCGCGAACAGCCCGATAAGGCCGATTATCAGGTAGCGGGCGTTCTTCCTTCTGCGCGCCGTTATTTCGGCGGGGCTCAGATGGTCGTACTTGCCGGGGATAACGAGCCACTTGAGCAGGTTGAGCGCCCCGGTGATCCACATTTTTAGTTTCATAAACGGACGGCTCGAATGTTGCTCACAATGTTAGCGCATATGAAAGGTTTGCGCCATGCGCTGGTAATGGCGGCGGCGTGTCAGTCTTAAGTTTCGCCTATGCCTGTAATCTGAGGGGCTTTGGGTGTCTCCTTCTTCGCCTTTTTAAACATCTGCCCTGATGCGTAATAACTTGGATACGCCGCCCTCTCGCTTTTGCCCAGCAACCCCTCAATGGTCAATATCTGGAGCTTTGGATAATCCTTTTGATTCGATTTCCCAGTGTAGAACCCCATTTTTGCGGCTTCTGTCCGCATGGGGGCAGTAGGGGCGGCAAGAGTGATGAACAATCCAATCTCGGCCTCTTCTCTGACCATGACATGCCCCAAGTCACGAATCATCGCCACGCTGACATTCTCCCCACCCTTAACCGAAACGATGATTTTTTTTGGTTCCCCGGTGTCGTCATAAAAATAAATAAGGCCATCAATGCCGGAATCCGCCCCCTTTTTCTTCCCCTGGAATGGATGAGCGTTTACCAGCGAACATGCCCACCACTGGAACTGATATTTATTGCGCCTGGCAAGATCAATCGCGCCTTCCAAGTCTTTGGGGGTGCCGTGAACCTCGAATTTGATTTCTGGAAAGGCATCCCTCATGCGCTTTTCAACCAACGTAACCGCAAGATGCGTAATGTCGATGCCTATCCAACGTCGCTTGAGTTTTTCCGCCGCGTGGACTGCGGTTCCGCAACCGCAGAAAGAGTCTAATACCACATCACCTTCATTGGACGAGGCTGAAATTATTCGCTCCAGTAACGCCAAAGGTTTTTGCGTGGGATATCCTAGTCTTTCTGCTGATTGTGCAGGTAGGGCTGGAATGTCGTCCCATAAGGATTGAACAGGGACACCGCGCCCCTCATCTAAGAAAAATTTACGCTGAGGGACAGTTCCCTCGTTCGTTTGAACCACAAGATTAGCATCAATAAGTTGTTGCATCTTCTCTTTGGAGTATCGCCAGAATCGTCTTACGCCCATGACCTCATATTCAGGATTTCCTTTCGCTGAACCACCAGGCCCGGTCATGCTAATAAGGCGATACCTCCTGCCAGTTTTCTCGTCTTTATATTTGAAGAAATTGTCGATGTAGTTTTGTGAATATGGGTTGAACAGAGGCGTGAATACCTGCTTCTCTGATTTGGCGTAGAAGAATATTGAATCAGTATTGCGATCAAAGAACTTTGTTCCTTGCCCAAAATTACCTTTAACGGTTTCAGCCCGCTTCCACACAATTTCATCACGGAACATGTCAAGACCAAACACTCCGTCCAAAACGATCCTCAGATAGTGACTGGCAGTTGGGTCGCAATGCAAATATAGGCTTCCAGTTGGTTTGAGGACACGGTGAAGCTCTAGCAACCTGTTTGCCATCATGGTCAGGTAGGCCATCATGTCGTTCTCTCCGAGGAATTTGCGGAGAGCTTGTATCATCTCGGAAACATCAGTGTTGCCACACTGGATTATTTCTTTATATTCGCGCTCCGCCTGATCTTCCCAGTGCCAAGTATCTTTAAATGCCTCTATTTGCGCGTGACTATCATGTCCCTTTGGCGTTTTAAACAGAAGATTGTACGAAGCTTTGGAGTTAAACGGCGGGTCGAGATAAACCAAATCAACAGACTCGCTTTTAATCTCATTCCGCAGGACGTTGAGATTGTCCCCGTAAAACAGTTTATTCAAAAGAATCACCAACAGTGGTTAGTTTTTGGGATTTTACCACGGACAGCTCGAACGTTCTTGGCAATGTTAACGCCATGCGCCGTAAATATCCCGTCTATCCCCCAGCGCCATTCCCCGCAGGATATCCCTTCAGGTTTTCCACGACTTTCTCCGCCAAAACCTCCACCGCCGCCACGATGTCGTCGAGCGCCCGGCGGAAATACTCGTCATCGCCGCCGTATGGGTCGGCTATCTCGTCATCGTCGCGCCCGGGGATGAAGCTGGCGAGCATGAATGTTTTTTCCGAAGCGCCGGGAGCCAACGCCAGCGTGTGAAGGTATTGATGGCGTTCCATGACCAACACAATCTCCGCCTCTTCCACCATCGGGCGCGTCAGAAGCCGCGAGCGGTGGCGCGAAAGGTCCAGGCCGCGCCGGGCGCCTTCCTTGACGGACATGCTGGCGGCGGCAGACCCATCGTGCGCCATCGTCCCGGCGGATTCGGCGAGAACCGACGTCACGCCACGGCCGGCCAGCGCCTTTTGAAAAGCGTACTCTGCCAGCGGCGAACGCGCTATGTTTGCCGTGCAGACGAAAAGGATTTTCCTCATCCGCCCGTCAGCCGTCCAGCCTCTTGTCAAAAGGGGCGATGTCGTCAAACGGGCCGAGGATTGAAAGTTTCACCTGCCCGGCGTCCAGTGTTTTTTTAGCGGCGGCGTTCACCTGTTCAAGCGTAACCGCGTCTATCTCGGCGACATACTCGTCCGGCGTCTTGACCTTGCCATAAAGCGCCTCATGTGACGCGTACAGGGAAGCCACGCTCATGGAATCCTCCAGCGACAGGTCGCTACGGCCCTTGATGTTCTCTTTCCCCTTTTCCAGCTCCTCGCGGGTGATCCCGTCCCTGGCGGCTTTCCTTATCTCGTCCATTATCACGGCGATGGCTTCTTCCGCCTTTCCCACGTTCACCCCGGCGGATATCTTTATCGCGCCCGTGTCTGTGTAAGCGGCCCTTCCCGAACGTATGTAGTAAGCCAGCCCGCGCCGCTCCCGCACTTCGTGGAAAAGCCGCGACGACATTGTCCCGCCCATGGCGTTGTTGAGTATCTTAATAGCAGGTTGCGACGGGTCTTCGTCGCCGGGGATGGGAAACCCCATGACGAGGTGGGCCTGCTCTATGTCGCGTCTCCGCAGGAAACTGCGTTTGCCGCCGAGTTTGACGAAAGGCGGAGGCGCGCGCCGCTCCCCGCCGGGCTTGAACGTGAAAAACTCCCGCGCCAACGCGACGCTCTGCGAATGGGTCACGCCACCCGCCACGACGAGGATACAGTTGGCGGCGGTGTAAAACATGTCGCGGTAATGGATGAAATCGTCCCGCGTAACCTTGTTGATCGCCTCCTCTGGCCCGGCGATGTCCCACCCAAGCGGTTGGTCGCCGTAAAAATGCTCCTTGAAATCCATCTGCGCCCGGCCCATGGGGTCGTCGTTGTACATCCGTATCTCTTCGATGATAACGCCCCGTTCACGGCTTATCTCTTCCTGGTCGAACTTGGAGTTGAGCATCATGTCGGAAAGCACATCGTAGGCCGTCCGTATTTTCGAGGACGACAGTTTGACGTAGTAGCCCACCCGCTCCTCGCTGGTGAAGGCGTTGAACGCGCCGCCAACCGAGTCTATGGCCGACGCCACCGCCATCGAGTCTGGATACCTCTGCGCGCCCTTGAAGAACATGTGCTCCATAAAATGGCTCAACCCGTTCACGCGCTTCTCCTCGTGCCTGCTACCGGCGGACACCATCACCATAACCGCCACAGACCGGGTGGCTGGCATAGGCGCTGTTATAACGCGCAGGCCATTTTCAAGGACCGATTTTTCGTAATTGTTCTCTACCTTCACTAAATGTCTCCGCATGACGGAATTATGGGGCCATCCTTTTCCCTCCCCTTAGCAAGGGGAGGTGGCGGCTCGAAGCGCCGGAGGGATATAATTAAACCCCCTGCAACTTCGTTGCGGTCCCCCTTGCTAAGGGGGACAAAATTTGATTTGTCGCACGTTAGCCGCAACTCGGCGGCCATCATCTTAAAAGCTTCCCCACACGTTCCCAGCGTACGCCAAACGCGCTGTCCTTCCACGACCAGTGGACGATAAACGCCTTGCCGTGGATATGCCGCGTGTCCAGTGGGCCCCAGACTCTGCTGTCCTGACTGTTGTTGCGGTTGTCGCCGAGCATCAGAAGGTGGCCCGCAGGCACCTTGTACGGGCCCCAGTGATAATCGTTGGAGCCGCCGAAGGGATGGCGCTTCTCGTAATATGCGTACGGTTCCGTGATCGGTTTGCCGTTTATAAAAACCGTGTCACCTTTGACCTCTACCGTCTCGCCGGGCAGGCCGATGGCGCGTTTGACGAAGTCGCGGGTTGGATCCATGGGATATTCGAATACGATTATGTCGCCGCGTTGAGGCTCCCATATCCTGTAAACGATCTTGTTCACCAGCAGGTGGTCGCCCACAAGAAGCGTCGGCACCATGGATTCCGACGGTATCTTGAACGCCTGCGCCACGAATGCGCGGATGAACAGCGCAAGCGCAAGCGCGACGACGCCTGCTTTTATGTATTCTTTCCAGAGGGCCGCTTGTGGCTCGGCGGCTTTGCCAGCTTCCCTTTGCTTGGCCCCGGTGTTAGCGCCGTTCATTGCTGTTTCAAAACCTCCAATTCACTTCCCGTCCGTCTTGAGAATCGCCAGGAAAGCCTCATGGGGTATCTCCACCCGGCCGATGGCTTTCATCTTTTTCTTGCCCTCTTTCTGCTTCTCCAGCAGTTTGCGTTTGCGCGTGATGTCGCCGCCGTAACACTTGGCCAGCACGTTTTTGCGAAGGGCCTTTATGGTTTCGCGGGCGACTATCTTCCCGCCTATCGCCGCCTGTATCGCAATCTCGAACATCTGCCGGGGGATAAGCTCCCGCATCCTGGCGGCCAGGTCGCGTCCCACGGCATAAGCCTTCTCTTTATGCACTATCGCGGAGATCGTGTCCAGCGGCTCGCCATTTACCAGAAGGTCAAGCTTCACCAGGTCGGCCTGTTGATAACCGGCAAGGTCGTAATCCATGGAGGCGTAGCCGCGTGTGAGGGACTTTAGCCTGTCGAAAAAGTCCAGCACCACCTCGTTTAACGGCAATAGATATACAAACGAGACGCGCTTGGGAGTGATGTACTCCATCTTCTTCTGCGTCCCCCGGCGTTCCCTGCAAAGGGCCATCACCGACCCGATAAACTCCTCCGGGGTGATGATCGTCGCTTCTATGATCGGTTCGGAGACGAACTTGCGCTCGCTTGGATCGGGGAGTTTGGATGGGTTGTCCACCCTTAACTCATCGCCGTTATTGAGCGTGACCCTGTACACAACAGTCGGGGCGGTGGAGATGAGCGAAAGGTTGAACTCGCGTTCCAGCCTCTCCCGGATTATGCCCATGTGCAACAATCCCAAAAACCCGCAACGGAACCCGAAACCCAGCGCAAGCGAGTTTTCCGGCTCGTAAGTGAACGAGCTGTCGTTAAGGCGCAGTTTCGCCAGCGCGTCGCGCAGAGGCTCATAATCTTCGCCATCTGTCGGGTATAGGCCGGAAAACACCATCGGCTTGGCCTCCGCGAACCCAGGCAGAGGCTCGGTGGCCCCGCCTCGCAACAGCGTCACAGTTTCGCCCACTTTCGCGTCGGAGACGTTCCGTATCGAGGCGGTGAAAAACCCGACCTCGCCCGCCGTAAGTTGGTCTACGGGGGTTCCCTTAGGTGTGAACACGCCCATCGCGTCTATCTCGTAATCCGCTCCGCTGGCCATGAAAACGATCCGGTCACCGCGTTTGAGCGAGCCGTCCACCATCCGCGTAAGCGTCACCACGCCCTGGTATTGGTCGTACCACGAGTCTATGATAAGAGCCCTGGGTTTTGCGGAAAGGTCGCGTTTTGGCGGCGGGATGCGTTTGACGACCGCTTCCAGAATATCCTCGATGCCCAGTCCCGCTTTGGCGGAGGCCAGCACAACCTCCTCTGGCGGCAGGCCGATGATGTCTTTTATCTGCGTTTTCACCCCTTCGATATCAGCCGAAGGGAGGTCTATCTTGTTGATAACCGGTATCATTATAAGGTCGTGTTCCATTGCAAGATGCACGTTGGCCAACGTCTGCGCCTCCACCCCCTGCGTGGCGTCCACGACCAGGATGACCCCCTCGCACGCATACAGGCTCCGCGAGACCTCGTAAGAAAAGTCCACATGCCCCGGCGTGTCTATGAGATTGAGAACATAAGTCTTGCCATCCCGCGCCGTATAGTTGAGCCGGGCGGTTTGCGCTTTTATGGTGATGCCCCGTTCGCGCTCTATGTCCATGGAGTCGAGCATTTGCGCCTTCATATCCCGATCCGCGACGGCCCCGGTTATCTGGAGCAGACGGTCGGCAAGCGTGGATTTGCCGTGGTCAATATGGGCGATAATCGAAAAGTTGCGTATATCCATGTGGCGTTTAGATAAAACCTAAATTTTTAATTATACCTTATTTGGGAGGAGGATGCGCGGCAAACAGGGCGAGCTTTTTGCGATAGCGAAGATAGCCGCATTATTAGCGGTGGTTCTTGCCTATGATTTTTCCGGTTTCCCCCGTAAAAAGCGTCTTGAAAGGCCGTTTTGCGGGTATTTGGCGTGAAACTGGCATA
>Ga0315281_10009913_pt1 | contig 13184 bp, 11 predicted proteins | sample YL17G07_0_MG_FD_204540 | JGI IMG/M metagenome (GOLD analysis project Ga0315281, IMG submission 204540) | Sediment microbial communities from Yellowstone Lake, YNP, Wyoming, USA - YL17G07_0 | ecosystem: Environmental > Aquatic > Freshwater > Lake > Sediment | place: USA: Wyoming | collected... | reverse complement strand
GCGCTTCTGACCCTTGAAGTCCACTTCCGAATTGCTGCGACTGCCCGAGCTCGGCGGCGGCGCTCCGTCCTTCGGCACGAAACTCTTGTGCGAGGCCCAGGCGCGAACCAGTGTCCCATCCACCGAGAAGTGCTCCGAGCTGAGCAGCCCCTTCGCCTTGGCCTGATCCAGCACTCGGCAGAACAACTCGCGAATCACCTCATGCTCGATCAGCCGGTCGCGGTTCTTCGTGTAGGTCGAGTGATCCCAGGGCTTGTTCTCCACGCCCAAACCGACGAACCAGCGAAACAGCATGTTGTAGCCCAACTGCTCGCACAGCAGCCGCTCGCTTCTCAGCCCGTAGAGCGACTGCAGGATCAGTCCCCGCAGCAGTTGTTCCGGTGGAATCGAATCGCGTCCCGAGTCCGCGTACATCGCCGCGAACGTCTCGTCCATCTCGCGCAGCGCCGCGTTCACGATCTCGCGAATCGGTCGCAGCGGATGCGCCTCCGGCACGTACTCACTCAGCGTCTGGTAGCTGAACATGCTTTCTTGGGTTACATCGACTCCGCGCATCGTCGTTTCCCCGTTATTCTTCTCGACGATAGTTGGACATCTCATCGCGAAATCAATTCCTTGAATTCTCGACGAATTTCAATGAACTGCTAGAAGCGGTGCCGCGCTCGAAGGCACGATGCTGCGGTAAAGCTCGGGGTCGGTGGCGCCTTCCGTGTTGAACACCAGTACCCGCGATGAGGCATTGAGGCCTGCCTGGTTGAACAGCGCGGACGACGCCCCCAGCGCCAGCAGTCCGGCGAGGCCCGCCGCGCCGGATTCGCCGGCCACGACGCTCGCGTCGCCCGCTGTCGGGGCTGCCAGCCGGCGCATGGCCTGCATCGCCCACTCATCTTCGATGGCAAGGAACGCGTCAGCGCCGCGATCCAGGATCTTCCACGCGAGCATCGAGGGCTCGCCGCAGGCGAGGCCCGCCATGATGGTATCGAGGGCGCCGGTGACGGCCACGGACTTGCCGGCTTGCGCGCTGCGATAGAGGCAGTCGGCGCGTGTCGGCTCGACGACGATGAGGAATGGGCGCGCGGCGCCCTGCGTTTCCCACAGATGCGCCAGCACCGCCGCTGCCAGCGCGCCGACGCCCCCCTGCACGAAGACATGCGTCGGCCGTTCCGTGGCGGCGGCTTGCACAAGCGCCTCGCCCACCATTACCGTATAGCCCTGCATCACGTCGCGCGGCACGTCCTCGTAGCCGGGCCACGTGGTGTCGGAGACGACGAACCAGCCATTGCGCGCGGCGTCCTCGGCGCACTGGCGCACGCCGTCGTCGTAGTTGCCGGGGGTTCGCACCGTCTTCGCGCCGTAGGCGGCGATGGCGCGTTCGCGCGCGGCGCTGACCTTCTCATGAAGGTAGATGACCGCGCGGCAGCCGAACACCTGGGCGCCCCACGCCACGGCGCGGCCGTGGTTGCCGTCCGTCGCGCAGGTGACGACGATGCTCTCGGGCGGTTGCGCCTGGCGCGCGAGCAGCCGCCGCACCCCATAGGCGCCGCCGAGCGCCTTGAAGCTGCCCAGCCCGAAGCGTCCGCCCTCGTCCTTGAGCAGCACCGCGCCCACGCCGAGCGCGCTCGCCAGCGCCGGCAGGCGCACCAGCGGCGTCGGCGCGTAGCCCGGCCAGCGGCCGATCTCCGCGGCGGCTTGCGCGCCGGCGGCGAGGCTGAGGATGGCGCGCTGCGCCTCCCCGTAGGCGAGCGACCGGTCGCAGCGTGGATTGGCGAGGTAGGCGGTCAGGCTTTGGTCGCCAGGAAATCGTAGGCCGTGAGCGCGTGCACGCGGAAGAGCGCCATCAGGTCGTCGACCTCGGCGTACTCGTCCGGCGCGTTGCTGTTGTGCGGCGTCGCGCCGTACACGACGCAGGGGATGTCGCGCAGGCGGTACAGGCGCGAGTCGGAGAACCCGTGACGCAGAGTCGCCGCCGGCCTGCGCCCGAGGACCTCCGCGCCGTTGCGCTGCACGAGCTGCACGATCTCGCTCGCCGGGTCGGTCCAGTTGGGCTCGGCGCTGTCCAGCTCCTCCACGCTGATGCCCGGCAGGTCGCGCGTCAGGCGCTCGACCTCGGCGCGCAGCACGGCCAGCGTCATGCCCGGCGGGAAGCGGAGATCGAGCTGCGCCTGCGCGAGGTTGGGCACCTGGTTGATCTTGCGGCCGCCCTCGAACACGCCGACGTTCACGGTGATGCGCTTGAGGGTGTCGGTCTCGCCCGCGCCCGCCATGGGCTCGGAGATGGGCGCCGCGGCGTCGATCGCCGCCAGCAGGGACGCGGGCACCGGGCAGGCGAGCTTCTCCAGGCCCTGCAGGCGGCCGAGCGCCGCCATCAGCCGGTCCACGGCGTTGATGCCGAGATAGGTATGCGCGCCGCCGGCCGATTTGCCCGCCGCCTGGACCTCGAGCCAGAGGAAGCCCTTCTCGCCGAAGCGGGCGACGTGCGGCGAGCCGACATCGCCGCTCAGCATCGCGTCGCCGAGCGCCAGCTTCTCGTTCTCCAGCAGGTACGTGGTGCCCCACTGCGCGCCGCTGCCCTCGTCGGCGACCAGCGTGACGACGAACTCGCCGCTGAACTGCTCGCGCACCGGCGCCAGCATGGCGAGCGCCATGATCCCGGCGGTCAGCCCGGCCTTCATGTCGCACACGCCGCGGCCGTAGATGCGCCCGTCGCGCACGACGCCGCCGAAGGGCGGCACGGTCCACTGGGTCGGATCGGCGACCGGCCCGGTGTCCAGATGCCCGTTGAAGACCAGCCGCCGGCCGGGCTTGGCGCCGGCGACGCGGCCGACGATGTTGGTCATCGGCGCCTTGGCCACCACCTTGCGCACTTCCACGCCCGGCACCGCGGCGAGGGCGTCGTAGCACACCTGCGCGATGGCCCCGGTGTCGCCGGGCGGATTCTGGCTGTCGGTCGCCGCGAGCCGGCTGCAAAGCTCCACCACGCGCGCGCGTTGCGCCTCGAGACCCTTGGCAAAGGCCGCGCGCGCGTCAGCCACAGAGCCTCGCCGTCGCGTGCGCCACGGCCTTGGCCGCGGTCGTCAGGTCCTTGAGCTGCACGCGCTCGTCGGGCGTCGGCCATTCCTTGTAGATGCGGATGTCGCCCGGCCCGTACTGCACCGTCGGAATGCCGAGCGCGCCGATAATGTTGCCGTCGCCGACGTTGCCAATGCGGCCATGCGCGCCGACGTAGGGCTCGGCGCCCGAGCCCAGGCCCTGTCCCTCGGCGAGCGCCACCACCAGCGGATGGTCCTTCGGGCAGCTCATCGGCTCCTGGTTCCAGGTGATCTCGGTGCCCGGGGCCGGGATCGTCAGCTCGTAGCTGAACGCCGGTTTCTCCTTCTTGATCCCTTCGAGCAGCCGCACGAGGTCCGCGCGAATGGAGTCGATCGTCTGCCCGGGCACCGTGCGCAACTGGAACGTCAGGTCCGCTTCGCGCGTCGTGAGCCCCGTATAGTTCTTGAAGTAGTAGTGCTCCTTATGGAGCGTGTCGAAGGTATGCATCGGGAATCCCGGCAGATCGCGGTGCGGCTTGAAGCTCAGCCAGCCGCCCGGCGGGATGGGATCGAGGCTCGGTCCGATGCGCCGCACGATCTCCGCCTGCTGCTCGATGGTGTTGAAGTAGGCGGCCTTCGCCTCCTTGCTGTAGCGGAAGAACAGGTCCGGCGTGCGCGTCTTGATGTGCACCATCACCACGCCGACGCAGATGTTGGCGATGGTGTTGTTGGAATGCTCCATGTTGATGCAGTAGTCGGCGCGCACGCCGTGCTTGAGCAGGGCGCGCGTGCCCGCGCCGCCGAGCTTGTGCGCCACCACCGGCGTGATGAGGACATCGCCCTTGAGGCGCACCCCGGCGCGCACGATCGCCTCGACGCCGCAGATCGCGGCCACCACGCCGCCCTTGTCGTCGTGCGCGCCCATGCCCCAGATCCAGCCGTCCTCGAATTTCGCGCCGTAGGGGTCGACCGACCAGCCGGACATTTCCACGCCGGGGTCCATGTGGCCGTTGAGCATGAGGCTCGTGCCGCCGTCGGTTCCTTTCAGCCGGCCGATCGGCTGGCGGCTCTTTTTGGCCGGGTCGAACGGATGCACCACTTCCATCATTTCCACCTCCAGGCCCATCTCCGACATGTAGTTCGCGAACAGGTCGGCGATCTGGTGCTCCTCGAAAGCCGAGCTGGGAATGCGGATCGCCGCCTGCTCGAGGGCCAGGATGCGGTCCTGGTCGACGTGGCCGAGGATCTTGCGGGAGGTGTCTTTGTCGAGCATGCCTATCCCTTCAATTGGATGACGTACGGCTCTTCGGTGGGAAACTTGGCCGACAGCAGCTCGCCGCCGCCGGGGCGCACGACGAACATGTCCTGGATATGCCAGTGATCGACGTGCGGCTCCATGGCGATCACCATGCCTTCTTCCAGCTCGATCGGGTTGTCGCGCGAAATCACCGGCTCCTGCTGGTGCCACCACGCGCCCACGCCGTGGCCGGCGAGCATCGAATGGTAGGGGCGATAGGCGGCGCCGAAGCGCTCGGCGACGAAGGCGAACACGGCGCCGGCGGTGATGCCGGGCCGCAGCTTCCCCGCCGCCGCGCCGTAGATGTCGCGCACGATGCGATAGGCCTTTCGCTGCGCCTCGCTCGGCTCGCCCATGATGGCGTTGCGCGACTGGTGGCCCGGATAGCCGTCCACGTACGCCACGTAGTCGGTGCGCACCACGTCGCCGCGCAGGAACGGGCTGTCGCTCTCGCCGCCGTAGGGCACCGTGTTGCGGTCGGAATTGAGGATGCCGTGCGCCCAGTTCGCGCCGCGGCGGATGCACGAGGCGACCAGGCGGCTGTGCACGGCGCGCTCGCTCTCGCCGTGCGCGATGCCCGGGAACACCTCGAGATAGGCGTCGTCCAGCAGATCGGCCCCTTTCCGGAGCAGCGCCAGCTCGCCGGGCGTCTTGACCCAGCGCACCTGGTTCATCATCGCGGTGCAATCGACCATCGACAGCCCGGGGAGCCGGTCGCCGAGGTATTCCCAGTCGCGCGCGCTGACATAGTCCTTCTCGAAGCCGACCCGCCCGCCGGCGAGCCCCATGTCGTCGAGCACCTTGCACAGGCGGTGCACCGGCGGCTCGCTGTAGCCGGCGTACACCTCGATGCGCTTCACCCAGGAGTCGCGCCGCGTCAGCTGCTCGGCGATGGCGTTGAGCACGATCGCCGGCTCGCCCTTGCGCGGCCAGATGAGGTACACCCCGCGCGGCGAATCGGCGAGGTCCAGGTGCCGCGCCAGCGTGCCGGGATAGGCGAGCCCCGACAGGTAGGTGAAGTTATTGCCCGAGCGCGCCACCACCGCGGCAAGCCGGTGCTCGTCCATGAAACGATTCAGACGCTCGACGTTTACCAGCAAGGGACGTTCTGTCATTGGCGGGGCTCGTTGTTATTTAGCGATGGGCTTGCCGAGGGCGCGCACCGCGTGGGCGATGACCGCGGCGTCCTCTGGCCTCAGCCCGGCGGGGTCCACGACCAGAATGCCTTCGTACGCGCGGCGCTCGCTCAGATGCACCGGCGGCGCGCCGGCATGCAGCCGCTTGCTCAGGGCGTAGGCGTTCGCCCCCAGGGCCTTCTCGTCGAACGCCAGCTCGAGCAGCGGGTAGCGTCCGGTAGCGCCCGCCGGCAGCAGGGTCGCCTTGACGTGCGGCAGGTCGCCGAGCAGCGCCGCCAGCGCGGCGAGCTGGCGCTCGCGCGCCTGCATGTCGACGCCGACGTCCATGGCGGCGAAGCGCTCGAGCGCGACCAGCAGGCCGACGATCTCCTCCTTGTCGACCTTGAAGCCGCGGCCCAGGCCGTGGTGCGGATAGCGCGCGAGGAGCTCGCGCGACAGCAGCCCCTCCGGCGGATCCCAGGTTTCCGGCGAAACGTCCATGTCGAGCTGCTGGATGAGGGCCGCGGAGACGAGCTCGCGCCGGCCGCAAAGGATGCCGGTGCCCTGCGGGCCGCGGATCGCCTTGCCGCCGCTGTAGGTAACCAGCGCGGCACCATCGTCGATGAAGCGGCGCAGGTTCTCCTTGGGCGGCAGCTGCGCCGCGGCATCGACGATCACAGGCAGGTGGTGGCGCGTCGCCACGTCTGCCACCTGGCGCAGCGGCGGCTGGCGCGAGGGTGTCATGGTGTAGGCGATGGCGATCGTGTTGGCGTTGATCGCCGCCTCGATCTCCCAGGGTTCCAGGCCGCGCACGCCGGCGCCCGCGCCGCGATCGTTGAACCCCACCTCGCGGATCTTCGCGCCGGCGGCGCGAATGGCGTGGTCGTAGCCGGTGCGATGCATGCGGTACATGATCACTTCGTTGGGCATGCCTTCGGTGTCCGGCAGGCGCTCCATCTTCGCCACATCGTGCCGCGTCAGGCAGGCCGCGGTGCCCAACGTGAGCGCCGCCGCCGCGCCGGAAGTGATCAGCCCGGCCTCGGCGCCAGTGTGCTTGGCGATGATCTCGCTCGCGCGCGTCTGCAGCTCGGCGATGTCGACGTAGCTCTGTGCCGCCTCGCGCATCGCCTCGAGCACCTCGGGCGCCATCAGGCTGCCGCCGAGCCGCGTCAGCAGGCCGGCACCGTTGACCCGCTTCTTGACTTTCAGGCGTTCGTAGATATCGATGGCTGCAGCTCCTAGATCATCTTGCCGATGAAAGCCTTGGTGCGGTCCATGCGGGGCGCATCGAGCACCTCGGCCGGGGTGCCGGCCTCGACGATCCTGCCGTTGTCCATGAACACGATGGTGTCGGCGATGTCGCGCGCGAAGGCGAGCTCATGCGTCACGATGATCGAGGTGCGGCCACGCACCGCCAGTTCGGCGATCACCTTGAGCACCTCGCCGGTGAGCTCCGGGTCGAGCGCGGAGGTCGGCTCGTCGAACAGCATCACCTTCGGGTCCATCATCAGCGCGCGCACGATCGCCACGCGCTGCTGCTGCCCGCCCGAGAGATGCGCCGGGTAGGTCTTCGCCTTGTCCTGCAGGTTGACCTTGCCCAGCAGATCCATGCCCTTGTCGATCATTTCCTTCTTGTCGCGCTTGAGCACCCCGACCGGCGCCGCGACGATATTGCCGATCACGGTGAGGTGCGGAAACAGGTTGAATGACTGGAACACCATCCCGATCTGCGCCCGGTAGCATGCGATGTCGCGCTGCCCCAGCACCCGCCCACCGGACTCGACGCCGCGCGCGGTGATGACGGCGCCGCTGCTGCCCACCGCGATGCGGCCGCCCTGGATCGGCTCGAGGTGGTTGATGCAGCGCACCAGCGTGCTCTTGCCCGATCCGCTGGGCCCGATGACGCCGACGGTCTTGCCCCCCGGGATGTCGATGTCGATGCCGTTCAGCACCTCCAGCGCCCCGAAGCGCTTGCGCAGCGCCTCGATCTTGATCGGCTCTCCCGTGCTCGTACTCATGCCGCCGGCGCCTCTTTGCGTTCGGTGAAGTAGCCGAAGTTGGGCAGCAGGCGCGTGAGGTGGCGCACGCCCACCGATACGCCGAACACCATAAGGAAGTAAATGAGCGCGACCACCGTGTAGACCGGCATCGGCAGGAAGGTCGCCGTGACGATGAGCTGCGCCTGGTACATCAGGTCCGGCACGGCGATGATCGACACGATGCTGGTCGACTTGAAGCAGGTCACGAACTGGTTGAGGATGCCCGGGATCATGCGGATGAAGGCCTGCGGCACGACGATGAAGGCCATCAGGCGGGTGTAGGTCATGCCCAGCGACTGCGAGGCCTCGATCTGCCCCTTGTCGATGGATTCGATGCCGGCGCGGAACTCCTCGGCGAGGTAGCCGCTCGACTGCAGGGCGAGCGCGATCATCGCGCTCGTCCATGCAGTGAACTTTAAGCCCAGCAACTCCGGCCACGCGAAATGCACCCACACCAGCTGCACCAGGATGGGGGTGTTGCGGCAGAACTCGATGAACAGGATCGCCGGCGCGCTCACGATGCGGCTGCGCGAGAGCGACCCGAAGCAGGCGACCAGGCCCACCACCATCGCGATCAACATCGCGATGAACGCCAACTCGATCGTCACCCAGATGCCCGACAGCAGGGCATCCCGGTACTCCCACAACAGACGCCCCAGGCGATCGAGCCCCATAACCTATCCCTCCCCGCGCGCGCCGCCCGTCACTGCGACTTGATGAAGGGATTGGTGCGCTTCATGTAGTCCTCGTACAGGTTGACGGACACATTGTTCGCGGCTACCCAGCCCGAGTACGCGTCCAGGAAGTCCTTCCATGCCGGGTCGCCGTAGCGCACCGCCCAGCCGTTCGGCGCGTTGCCGAAGTCCTGGTTGGGGAAGCCCATCATGCCCCAGGCCGCGTTCTCCGGCACCTGCAGCCACCACTTGACGGTGACGGCGGGCAGCACCGCCGCGTCCGCGTCGCCGCGCTTGACGGAATCCACGATCTGGATGCTGCTGGTAGCCTTGACGGCGAGGATCTTCGCCTTCGGGAACAGGCGCGCCGCCGTCTCGTGCTCGCGCGTGCCCAGCTCGGCGATCAGCGTGATCTTCGGGTCGTTCATGTCCGCGGAGTTCTTCAGCTTCTTCGGATTGGACTTCGGGATCACGACGTTGATCCCCTTGGCGCCGAAGGGGCGGATGAAGTTGATCTCCAGGGCGCGCGGCGCGTTGTACACGATGCTCGAGCCGAACATATCGCAGGTCCCCTGCTTCAGCGACAGCACCGCCACGTCCCAGCCGACTTCGACCGGCTCGAGCTTGACCTTCATCCATTTCGTCAGCTCGGTGGCGAGGTCGAACATCACTCCGGTCCATTGCCCGGTTTTCGGATCCTTGAAGTTATCCGGCATGCCTTGGGCGAAACAGACCTTGAGCGTGCCGGAGCTCTTGACCTTGTCCAGCACTGATGTCTGCGCGCCCGCCCACGGCGCGTACGCCAGGATGCAGGCCACGGCCGGCAAGGCCGCCAACGCTTTACGTATCCGCATTTTTGCTACCCCCACAAGTGGTTGATGAGAAAAAGCCGTGCTTCATGCCCGGGCTGCGAACGCGCGCAACGGCGCACCCGTGCCCTGAACGAGGTTGATCGGAAACATGCCGACGTACCATTCGCCTTCGGCGAGCGCCGAGACGTTGTTCGTGACCTGGAGCATGCAGATTCCCGCATGCAGGACGGCGTTGTGCACCGGCGTGGTGAGGTCGACCGGCTCGTCCAGGCCGACCAGGTCGGTGATCACCACGAAGGGCTTGCGCGCGGCGATCCACTTCGCTCCCTCGGCGGTGATGAACTGGCGGTGCTCGCCGAAGGTCTGCGGGCTCGTGTAGTAGTTCTTCGAGTGCCCGGTCCAGATGACGATGCCGTCGCCGGGCTCCGGCTTGAGGCCGCTTTTCTTCTGCGCGAGCTCCAGGTCCTCGGGGCCGATGCCCTCCAGCGGCTTCTTGTGCGTCATGTCGAAGACCCGCGCGCGCGCCAGGCATTTGGACAGCGGGATTTCGTGGATCGCCGGGCCGCGCTCGTCGAAATGGTAGGGCGCGTCGAAGTGCGTGCCGGCGTGCTCGGTCAGCATCATGGAGTGCGTCAGGTACGACAGCTCGCCCTTGTAGAAATGCGAGGTGAGCTTGTGGTTGGCGCGCGACCAGTAGGTCGGCACGGCGCCCAGGGTCGGCATGCCGTCGAAGAAATCCTGCGTCATATCGACGATCTGCTTCGCGCGCCAGTTGACCAGCCCCACCGCGCGGATGATCGATCCGGCAGTGCCGCGCACGCGCAGCGGCCCGGTGAACAGGTGCCACTTCTTGCCCGCCAGGGCCTTGAGGTTGGCGAGCTGCTCGACGGTGATGATGCCGCCGCGGTGCAGCTGGCGCTTGATCGTATAGCGATCGTCGCTTGGCTGGCCGATGCCCGGGAAGTCGGCGGCCACCATGCCGACCTTCTTCTGCACCAGCAGCGCCGCGCCTTCCGGCGAGAGCTGCGGCCGGTTCCAGAAGTAGTCCGGGTCGCGCAGATAGAGGTCGTGGCCGGTGAAGAGCACCGCCGCATCGCCCGCCTGCAGCCGGTCGGCACCGGCGCGCTGCAGCTCCGCGACGCCGATGCTGCCGGCGCGGCCGACGAAGCGCAGGTCGAGCATGCCGGCCGGCAGGAGGAAACGCTCGAGCGGCACCTTCTCGATCGGCGCGCCCTTCGGGTCGAAGCGCAATGGGCCGTCGACATGCGTGCCGGTGTGGTCGGTCGTTAGGAACACGCGGCCGGCGCGGGACTGCGTGTGCTGGTAGAGCTGGCGCGAATACGAGTAGCTCAGCCGCTCCCAGATCTTTGGGCCGAGGTCGTCGCACGGCATGCCTTCGTAGAAGGGCACGCTCAGGTCAACGATTTCGTCAGTGATTGGCATTCAGGGTTCTCCGTGGGGTGTTCATGTCAGGCTGCAAGGGCCGCCCCATCGCGGCGCCGGTCGGACCATGCGCCCACGGCCTTGCGTCCGGCCACGCGGCCGACGACTTTTGCGCTGCCGATGCTCGCGCTGGGCGCCAGAACGGGGGTAAAGCCGGCGGCGCGCAGCGCCTCGATCACGTCTTTCGGTAGGAGCGGCTCGCACAGCGCGCGCTCGCCCGCCACGTCGCTCGGCGCCGTGCCGGGCTGGATGGCCCAGCGCGGTGCTTCTACGGCGGCGGCGGGCTCCTCGCCGCGCGCCACCAGGCGAGCGAGCAGCTGAAGGTTCACCTGCGGCTGGTTGTCGCCGCCGGGGGAGCCGCCGGCCCACACCGGGCCTTCGGCATCGGAAGCGATGAAGCTGTGCAGCGTATGCATGGTGCGCCGGCCCGGCGCCAGGTGGTTCGGATGCGCCGGGTCGAGAAAGAACGCGCTGAGGCGGTTGTTGAACAGCACGCCTGATTCGCGGGCGATGACCCCCGAGCCGAGGTCGGCGAACACGCTCTGGATGATCGACACGGCATTGCCTTGCGCGTCCATGATCGACAGCGTGGTGGTTTCGGTCCCAGCATGCGCGGTGGCGGGCGCGTGCCGCCCCGGCAGCGCGCGACCGGCGATCATCTCGACCGCTTTCTCGAAGGAATCCTCGTCGTCGCCGAGCAGGGCGAGGCGCTCGCTGAAAGCAGTGCGCAGGGCGCGCGCCGCGTGAGTCCACAGCTTGCGGTCGGGAAGCGCCCGCGCATCGGGGACGCGACGCTGCAGGAGGCTCAGGGCGCGCAGCAGGATAGCGCCCTGCGATATGGGAGGCTGCGTGCAAATTTCTAGTCCACCGTATTCAATTGAAAGCGGCCTCGCTTCGACAGTGCGCACGGCTTGCAGGTCTTCTTCGGTCATCACCCCGCCGGCTTTCTGCACCGAGCGTGTCATGTCGCGCGCGACCGGGCCGGTATAGAAGGCCGCCGCGCCGCCGGCGGCGATGCGCTCCAGCGTGCGCGCGAGCCCGCGCTGGACGAAGCGCTCGCCCGCGCCGAGGCAGCGGCCTTGCGGCGCAAACACCTCGGCCCAGCCGGGGATCTCCCACGACTCGTCCTTCGCCGCGGCAATGCAGCGCGCCAGCCGCTCCCCGATCTCGAACCCGCCGCGCGCATAGCCGATGGCCGGCGCCAGCAACTCCGCCATCGGACGCGTTGCCCAGCGCTCCGCCAGGGCCTGCCAGCCGGCGACCAGCCCCGGCGTCTGTATGGAGAGCGGCCCGATGAGCGGCACCAGCTTGAGGCCGCGGGCGGCGAAGTTCTCTATGGAAGCCGCGCGCGGCGCGGCACCGGAGGCATTGACCGCCGCCATCGGCTGGGCGCGCAGCTTGACCAGCGCGAAGAGATCGCCGCCGATGGTCACTGCGTGCGGAAGGATCACGCACAGCACCGCCGAGCCGGCGATGGCCGCGTCGACGACGTTGCCGCCACGCTCGAGGCAGTCGAGCGCGGCGCGGGCCGCCTCGCGGCAGCCGGCGCTCACCGCGTATTGCTCGCCGGTGGCGGCGTGGGCGCTAATAGACCTCCTCAGGTATTCATGACTGGCTCAATTCATTGTGGGCACTATTGATATACTGTGGATTGCCATGTCCGCTACCACAAGTTATTGAGTTGAGTGCATGAATCCGAGGCAGCTGGAAGTGTTCGAAGCCATGATGCGCACCCGTTCGGTGAGCGAAACGGCGCGCGTACTAAAGGTGTCGCAGCCGGCCATCACTAAGTCCCTGCGGCTGGCGGAGCAGGCCACGGGGTTCGTGCTGTTCAGGCGCACCATGGGGCGGCTGTTCCCCAGCCCGGAAGCCGAGAGCCTGCTGCCCGAAGTGCAGCGGGTGCTCGGCGAGCTGACCGGGATTTCCAACCTTATCGTGCAGCTGCGCGATGGCACCGCCGGCCGGGTCACGGTGGCTTCCTCCGCCTCGCTCTCCCATGCCTTCCTCACCCCCGCCATCAGCACGTTCCGCCGGGAGCGGCCGAACATCCGCGTCGAGGTGATGATCCTGCCGGCGTCCCAGGTAGCCGAGCAGGTGTCGCAGAACCAGGCGGACTTCGGCCTGCTGCACGACCTTGCCGACAGTGTCCACGTCGACAGCGACGTGCTCTGCAATGCCGAGGCCGTCTGCGTCCTGCCGCGCAAGCATCCGCTCGCCCGTCGCAAAACCATCGCCGCGCGCGACCTTCACTCAGCATCGCTCATCTCCTTCCGCGCGGAAACCGCCACCGGCACCCGCGTGCGCCAGGCGCTCGCGGCGGCGATGATCCGGCGCGACATCGACATTGTGGTCAACCAGGCGCAGCAGGCGATCGAGTTGGTCGAGTCCGGGTCCGGCATCGCCGTGATCGATCCGTTCTTGCTGCTGGGGGTCAACAACCCGGCGCTGTCGGCGGTGCCTTTCCGGCCGACCATCCCCTATCACCTGCGCATCGTGCGCGCTCGCCAGCGCCCGCGGTCTCACGTCGCCGAACAGCTCGAAGTCGAGCTGCGTAGAACGGTGAAGCAGCTCGCGCGGAGCTCTGCGTTGCCGATCCGCGCCGTCTAGCAGTTCATTGAAATTCGTCGAGAATTCATGGAATTGATTTCGCGATGAGATGTCCAACTATCGTCGAGAAGAATAACGGGGAAACGACGATGCGCGAAGCCGATGTAACCCAAGAAAGCATGTTCAGCTACCAGACGCTGAGTGAGTACGTGCCGGAGGCGCATCCGC